>Ga0137796_10001396_pt1 | contig 13819 bp, 14 predicted proteins | sample OV2TP3_FD_97704 | JGI IMG/M metagenome (GOLD analysis project Ga0137796, IMG submission 97704)
CTTACTGACGCACATGGCCATTTCGGCTATTTCTGTGTCATGAGATCTATACTACTCAAGCCCCTTGCAATTCGCGGCCGGACTGTAGCCCGCGGCGCGGGCGGCGGCGATAGAATCGAACCACTTTTTGTTCTCTTCCTTGATGCGCTCGGCACCTGAGCACCATGGGAAGTGGTACTTCGTGCCGTTTTTTGATCCGACGAGTTGGCCACCAGACTGAAAGTTGGATGTAGGAAGTTGGAGGCCAGAAGACGACGACTCGTTCGCTCCTTCACGAGAAATGTTAGACATCGGATGTTTAACATTTTCCTCGGCGACTTGAGCCCTTAAAATTCGCACTGGTTCGCGCTTTGACTCGAGCGCCGAGAGCCGCCCGAGACCGAAGCTGGCAAGGCCGACGAGGACGATGATGGCCACGGTAATGATCTCGGGAGTCTGCGTCCATCGCTTGATTTTTTGAACAATCTCGTGCATAGTGAAACGTACGCAGTACGCAGTACGCAGTACGCAGTACGCAGTACGCAGTACGCAGTACGCAGTACGCAGTACGCAGTACGCAGTACGCAGTACGCACAAACGTTGCCGTGTGCGTGCTGCTTATTGCATAGTGCTCGTGTACAAGTTAACAGCTAAAAGCTCAACCCTATGGCCCATCGTAAAGCCGGCGGCTCTGCAAAAAATCTCCGCGACTCACAACCGAAATATCTCGGCGTAAAGCTCTTCGCCGGAGAGCGCGCCCGGTGCGGCGCAGTCATCGTGCGCCAGCGCGGTACGCGCATCCTCCCGGGGACCAATGTCGGCGTCGGCCACGACCACACGCTCTTTGCGCTCGCGGACGGCCGTGTCGAGTTCTGCGACAAGCGCCACAGGCGGTTTGACGGACGAACCGTGAGCAAAAAAGTTGCGACGGTGGTGTAGTGTTGGTACAATACAAACAATACAATGATCGACGTACTCAATCGTGAACAACTCAAAGTTCTCTCGGGTATCTCGGCAAATCTCGGCCACATCTGCATTGCCTCGATCGTTGTGCCACTTGCAATCCCAACCATTCAAAATAACGCAGCCGCTACCGTCGTTTTCGGCTCGTTGTCAGCACTCATATTTTGGGCTTCAAGTATCTTAATCGTCAGGCATATTTAGCCACAAACATATGCTTCTTTTTTATCTTGTCCTCAGCATTCTTGCGCTCGCTGCCTCGATTATAGTCCACGGTGTTCTTACTGGGCAAAAGAAAGCGCACGGATAGTACCCGTGAGTATGCCCCGCAACATGATCGCGCGGCCGATTACTTTACTCGCCAAGCGGTTTGATTGCGAGCACGAAGTGCGCCACTGCCTCGCCGCGCCGCACGGTGAGCGCGTGCTCCCCCACCTCCTTGATCGGCCTCTCGAGCGCAATGAGCTCGGGAGAAATTTCTACGCGGTGCGCGGCAGCTATGGCCGCCGCGATCTCTTCAGACCCAACCGACGCAAAGAGGTGGCCCCGATCGTTCGCTCTTGCCGCAAGCGGAATCTCGGCGCCATCAAGCGCGCGGATATTTTGCGCACGGAGCTCGCCCGCGAGCGCGCGACTGGTCTCGGCTCGCGCGCGCTCCTCCGCGAGCCGCTTCTCGGCATCTGGTGTTGCAAGCGCCGCAAATTTTTGCGGCAGCAAAAAATTGCGCGCGTAGCCAGCGGCAACATCACGCACGTCATACTTGCGCGCAACGCCTGAAACGTCTTGTAAGAAAATAACTCGCATATCGTCTGCATCTCGTATTTTGTATCTTGTATTTTGTTACTATTCACCCGAAAATCACGTCCCAAATACACGATACGAAACACAAGATACATTTTACATAACACGCTACATCGCATTCAAAATTTCTACTGCTTTATCAAGTTGTGGGTCCCTCTTCGCCTCGATATCTTCCTCCGTTATTTCGACAACGAGGTCCGGTGTGATACCCGACTCAGAAATTGACACGCCACCGGGCGTGAGCCACCGGGCGATCGTGAGCTTGAGCGCCGTCTCCTCGGTAATGCCGATCAACTCCTGCACCGAGCCCTTACCAAACGTCTTCTCGCCGACTATGGTCGCGATGCCGTGTTCCTGGAGCGCGCCTGCGACGATTTCAGAAGCCGAAGCGCTCCCGTTGTTGACGAGAATCACCATTCTCAAGTTACCATGGAACACGTCGTACCCCTGCGAACGATGGACCCGGCCCTCAACGCCCCCTGAGAGCTCCTCTTTCACGACCACCTTTCCCGCGGGCAGAAAGTAGCTCGCGACCTCAACCGCCGCGTCGAGAAAACCGCCCGGATTCCCCCGGAGGTCAAGGATGAACTTGCTGGTCGTCCCGAGCGCGATAAACTCGCGGAGCGCGCGACGGAACAAATCCGGAGAGGTTGCGGTGAAGTTAAAAAGTCGGACGATAAAAACGCCGCTCGTGAGCTCCCCGATACGATCCCCTCCCTCGCCCGGAGTAGCAGCGGCGCTCCCGGGCTTGCTCTCCGTCTCGATCGTCGGTATTTCGATTACGTCGCGCACGATCGTAAACTCGAGCGGCTTTTTCTCCCCCTCGCGCACTACCACGAGCTTTACTGACGTACCCCGCTCCCCGCGAATGAGCGTCACCGCTCTCTCAAGCGACATGCCGGAGGTCGGCGTACCGTCTATCTCAACCACTTTGTCTCCGGTACGGATGCCAACGCGCTCGGCGGGAGTTCCTTTGAGAGGCGCGATCACGGTGAGTGTATCGTTGCGCATGCCGATCTCCATGCCGACGCCGCCGAAGTTACCGGTCAGTGTCTCCTGAAAGAGCTTATACTCCTCGGGGTCTAAAAAGACTGAGTAAGGGTCGTCGAGCGAGCCAGTCAGCCCCTTGATCGCGCCGTAGACTTTCTTTTGATCATCCGCGCCGTTGCCGGAAACGTATTTTTCATTAATGGTATTCCACGCTCTCCAGAACGGCTCGAAATCAACCGTCTTCGGCCTCATTTCTTCTTTATTCCTGACGCCAACCACCTCCTCGATCGCGGGACGGTTCGTAACGCCGACATAAGCGCCCGCAACAAACGCGCCGGCAAGCATCAGGATGCCGGCAAGCGCGGGGAGGAACACGGCCCCTTTCGTCTCGCTCGTGCGAAATCGCATACGTAAGAGTATACGCCAGAACCACCCCGCGCGGCAAACTGACTGCTTGTAAACCAAACAGTGTAGCAACTGCCCACACCGTTTCAGACGCAATGTCAGACTCGGACATTCGATGTTCTAATATTCCAATTCCAAGTTATGGTATCAATCAAGGTAAAGCCGCCTGTTCACTTTGTGCTCGTCGAAGGTGCGGGCGAAATATGTGTTGCCCGCGCGATCTGACAGATAAAAAAGGTAGTCGGTCTCAGCTGGCGTCACAACCGCCTGAATGGCGTCGAGCCCCGGACTTGCAATCGGCCCTGGAGGAAGGCCGATGTGCTTGTACGTGTTATAGGGTGATGAAGTGGCGAGGTCGTCGTGCGTGAGCTCAAATGTGCTCTTTCCGTTAATGTAGAGAAACGCCGCATCCACCTGCAGCGGCATGCCTACCTCGATCCGATTCCACAGGACGCTTGCAATGCGGCGCATGGTCTCAAGATCATGCGCCTCACGCTCGACGAGCGAAGCCATAGTAATGACGTCCGCAAGCGGCCTGCCGAACGCCTCGATCTCCGGCGCAAGAGAGGCAATGCGCTGATCAAACTGCTCGCGCATCACTCGCGCCACCTCGTCAGCGCTCACGGTCGGAAGAAAAAAATAGGTGTCCGGAAACAGGTAGCCCTCCGCGTCTTCGGTGATTTCGAGAAATCGCCGAGGGTCGAAGCGCCCGAACTTGGCGGCAAGGATTTCGGCGATCTCGGAGCGCGTCGCGCCTTCCTGGATCAACACGCGCCCCGGAGCAAGTCCGTACTCGCCGCCTCTGATGCGGCGTGCGATGCCGAAGATGCTACTCCGCGCGCTAAAAAAGTAATCACCCGCGATGACCGCGCGCTCGTTCCCCGAGAGCGCGAGGATGAGGTGAAGGAGGAGCGGCGAGCGTATGACCTCTGTCTCATCGAGCACCACCGCCGCCTCACGAAGCGTGAGGCCCTGCGGGATCGTTACAATCGATCCCACGGGAAAGTGTGCGGGCGCCCGCACAAAAAAAAGATACCCGACGAGTGCGAGCGTTACAGCCGCCGTTGCGGCAAAATGCGGCGGGTCACGCCAGAGCCAGCGGAGCGTACGAGGCGTGACGCGACGGAGAAAAATCCTCGTGCGAGACAAAATAGCTGAAAACATACGCAAGCAGTAAACAACTAGCAGTAAGCAGTATGCGCACGGCGGCGGCATACGTGCATGCCGCTTACTGCTAACTGCTTGCTGCTAGTACCGTTACAAGCCAGTAATGTCTGGCGGCTCTGGTCAGAGGCTCTGAATCGTACTATTCATGCTGGTGTCCGTAACTCGTGAATAACAGACTTGTAACGGCACTAGGTAGGTAGGTTTGACGGCGGCTCGGCCTTGCGCGACATCACGCGTCCCAAAGTCGGCGTCATCGCGACGCCGCCCGGGAAGTGGTAGAGGGTCGCAAGCTCCTCGGTAGTAAGCACGAGCGGCCGCTGGCGGTACGGCGAGTGGAAGTAAGCGCGCTCGCGGTAATAGCGGATCAGTTTTCGTGCCCGACGCGGCCAGCGAAGCTTCTCAAACTGCCAGGGGTAGCTGTATGCGTAGCCCCAACGGATCGCCGGCGCAAAACTATTGAGCTCGACCGAGTTGAACTGCTTGAGAAGCCCGATAAGCCCCAGGATATAGACCGGCTTGAACGACTCCGGTTTGTCTATGTAAATGCCGCGGATGCCGACGTTGAACGCCAGCTTGTCGATGCTGCGCAGGACCGACTCCGCCGCGTGCTTCTCGGCGTCGGTGAGAATCGGCGAGCCGGGGAACGCGAACTCCCCGACTTGGGTCCTCGCAATCGGGATTTTCGTTTTCGGATCGCGCCGCAGAATCTTATCCGCGAGCGCTTCCGCTTCCTGCTTCCACGTCGTTTTTCCGAAGAGCGTCCCCACCTGCGGCTTGTCTCTCTTGTGCGACTGGATCAAAATTTGGATCCAAATCTGCCCGCTCTGCTCGCACGAGCCACAGTACTCAAGAAGCGCTGTAATAGGGTCGCTCTTGAACTCTTCCTTCTCGCCGCGCTTGTCGAGCGTGTAGTCAACATATGTTTTTATCGGATACGGATCCGGCTTCGTAAACTGGTACTCCATACCCCAGGCAGCCGTCGTCTCGGGGTCGTAGCGCAGCTCGGAGGCATAATCCTGCACTTCGTAAATTTCCACCTCCGGATACTGCGCGTAGACCGCCGACTCGACGAGAGGCTTGAAAAACGTCCGCGTCCATATATAAAAATGCACTTGGCCGCCGAGCGAGGCGATCTCAAGCGAAAACCACGGCCGCCGCTTACCAAGCCAATAGCGCTCGATGAACGTGCTCTCGCCGGATGTTATGTGGAGAGTCGAGAGTATGATCTCCATTGCAAGCGGCGTTCTTGAAATCTCACGGGGAAGCCTGATCTCAAGCAGCGTATGCCCCTGCTTGCGCTCGGCCCAGATGAACGTGTAAACCGTCCACAGGCGCCAGAAGATAACAGAGAGGAGGACCGGCAGCCAGATCGGTGCCGCGACGAAAAGAATGTCGAGCATCTTCGCGACAATCTCATTCTGGAAGACGGCGAAGAGGTTGGGTTGCATAAGAGCTTACTTCAACACAACATGTGGAAATGTAATTGGCCGCAGGTATCACGTCCGTGAGTTTCCAATCAATCGTAAGTCAAAACTCAAATGTCAAAACTACAGCTCAAAGCGTAAAACTTTTGACTTTTTAGTTGTGGTTTTGACTTTTGAGTTTTGCGCTTTGAGTTCAGCGCGTGGTCAACAAGACGCACACGAACGCAGTCGCGACCCTCCTCAAGAAACCACGGCGTATGTTCCATCTTGCATCTTCTTGAAGTACTTCGGATTTTCGAGATTGACGATGACGGTGTTCTCTTTCACATAGCGCTCCTTCAGCACCTTCTCGACGAGCTCAGCGCGCGGCAGCGGCCCGTAGCGCTCGATCACTTCGCGAATGACGTCGCGCACAACGCCGCCGGCGTAGCCCCACTCGGAGAGCGCGTAGAGCCCGCGGCCGACAAGCACGAACCGCGAGTCTTTGATGAGCTCGTTGTGGCATGTCGCCTCGTGCGCCGCGCGGCCGAAGAGCCGCGTGATCTCCCGAGCGACTTCCGTAAAGTGCATGGGGGAACCGTGGCGGCGGATCGCAAGATAAGCGTAATCGCGCACGCCCTTCGCGCGCACATTCGGTGAGCGCGCGTGCCCCCACTCACCGAGCGGGTTGCGGCCGATCATTTTTGAGACACCGAGGTACCGGCGCGCGACATCTTCCCGCGGTTCTGGAGCTGAAGCGCTGCGGAGCTCCTCGAGGAGCATGCTGATGAGGTCTACGTCCGACACGAGATCGCTTCTCTCTAGGCGCGAGGCAAGAGCGCGAAGCGCCGTCTCAACTACCTCTGCCCGCGCTGCGCTGACGTGCCAACGATGATGAAATTCATCATCTTCCTTGAGCTTCACGAACGAATCGCCGAGCACGAGCAGAAGGTGAATGTGATTCTGGACGCTCTCATCCCGGCCGAGAAGCTCGAGGAGCTCGTGCTCGGCGATGAAACCGCCGAGTCCCTCAATCGTTTTGTGGAGCTCATCAAAAACCGCGCCCTCGCGTCGGAGCGCATCCGACTTGCGCACAAGAGCAATCGCGTGGTTTTCGATCTGGCGGATGCGCTCACGAGTAACATCGTAGACATCGCCTATCGCCTCGAGCGTCATGCGCTCGGGGTTCTCGGCAAGCCCGAAACGGCTTATCAAAATATCGCGCGAACGCTCCGGAAGCCCATCGAGCATCCGGCGTCCCACAGCCGCGGGACGAAAACCCAATTTAATAGTTTGTTTTTGAAGCATACTCCACTCTGCTACATGCCGAAATTCGAATAAACTACACAACTATGCAAGCACCGAGAACAAATTTCCAATTTCCAATAACCAATTTCCAAACAAATCTCAATTTCCAAATTTTTAAATCTCAAACACGAGAACGTTCGAGTTTGGAAATTGAAGCTTTGAGATTTGGAAATTGTCTTCAAAATTGTGCATTTGGAGCTTGAAAATTCGACCTGTGTCTCTGGATTATTGTCACAATATATACTCTACACTACCATTCTTACCCTTACAAGTCAAACCTACGAGGAGGTAGGGGGTAGGAAGTGGAAGGTAAAGAATTGCCCGATAGGTGGCGCGTCACTCGAGTACGATATTAAGCAGGCGGCCGGGGACGTAAATAGTGCGCCGAATCGTCTTGCCCGCAAGGTACTTTGCGATAGCGGGTAGCGCCTGCGCGCGGGCACGTACCACTACCTCATCGAGGTCCTCGACCCTCTCGAGCGCCCCGCGCACTCTGCCGTCAATCTGTACCACGATGCGCTGCTCGCCGCGAAGACAGCCCTCGTCGTAGCGCGGCCAAGGCTCTTGGTGGATTGAGCTCGTGTGCCCCGCCTCATGCCACAGCTCCTCCGCAAGGTGCGGCGCAAACGGCGCGAGGAGCCGCAGCAGTATCGCGTAGTACTCTTCTGCAACCTCCTCCTCTGTCTCAAACGCATTGACTAAGATCATCAGCGCGCTGATCGCGGTATTGAACTTAAACGCCTCAATGTCTTCGCCAACTTTTTTAATTGTCCTGTGAAGCAGACGCTCGTCCGCTACCACGTTCTCAAACTGCGCACCGTTCGCCCCGTGCTTTGCGCTTTGCGCTTTGTGCTTTGTGCTGAGTCGCCACACCCTCTCCAAAAACCGCCGCATCCCGATAAGTCCCCCCGTCTGCCACGGATAGTGTCCCGCCTCGTTGTACGGCCCGATGAACGCAAGATACAGCCGCACCGCGTCGGCTCCAACCCGCGCGACTTCCGCGTCCGGGTCTATCACATTGCCCCACCGCTTGCTCATCTTCCTGCCGTCAGTGCCGAGCACGATGCCGCGATTCATCCGCACTGCAAACGGCTCATCGTTTGGAGTTTGAATTTTTGAATTTGGAGTTTGTTTGGAAATTGGAAATTGGAAATTGGAAATTTTTGAATCCCGTGTTTTCACGCGCGCGGTTAACCCTAAATCATAAAGCACTTTATAAAAGAATCGCGCATACAATACGTGCATCGTCGTATGCTCCGCGCCGCCGGAATAGCGGTCAACCGGCATCCAGAGTGCCTGCATCCGGCACGATGTAAACTCCTCTGTATTGTGTGGGTCAAGGTAGCGCAAAAAGTACCATGATGAATCAACGAACGTGTCAAGCGTGTCTATCTCCGGGCGCCAGCCAGGTCCAAATATGCGCTCGGTGCGCAGGGCGAGTTCCCGAGACATTCCCAAGGGCGACGTCCCTTTCGGCGTAAAATCCGTAACGTCTTCAGGCAGGAGCCACGGCAAATGTTCTTCCGGGACCGGATGCGCCTTGCCTTCCGGATCATACACCATCGGTATCGGGCAGCCCCAATACCGCTGCCGCGAGACGAGCCAGTCCCGCAGCCGATACGTCGCGGTCAATTTCCCGCCGACGCGCTCGGTAATCGCCCGCTTCGCCTCCTCACTCGAAAGACCACTAAATTCTCCAGAATTGACCAATACTCCTGATGCGATAAACGCGCCCTCTAACGTACCACCTATATAAGTAAGCCAGATATCAAGCTCGGCGCAGATGAAATTCTGAGGCAGGTCCGTAATATCCTCCCAGGAAATTTCATGCTTCGCGAATTCTTCTTCGCTAACTATCTCGCGTTCTTCGTCCTCGAGCTCAAAAAATACTCCGTGCGTCAGGGCAATCCTGTTCTCATCCTTATGCGCCGCAAAATACTCCGCTTGCACGGGACATTTCAATGCGCGAATACATTTCAAATTTTTATAGCCGGTCTCTTCCCGCACTTCGCGTCGCGCAGCAGCTTCTGCGCTCTCCCCTTCATCAATTCCGCCCACAACGAATGTCGTCCACGGATGTTTCTTCCACTTAAGGCAAAGATATTTTCCCGTCTTCGCGTTTTTTACTATCGCGTGAATGGTCTTTCGCGGTGGAGTCTCCCGCTTCCCCGGAATAGGCGGATTCCCACTATCGACACGATGCGGCGCCACCACATAACGGATAGGAAGGTCATGCTGTTTTGCAAATCCATAATCCCGTTCGTCGTGCCCGGGCACGCCCATGACAGCCCCGGTCCCATAGTACGCGAGCACATAGTCTGCAACAAAAATAGGCAGCTCCTCGCCATTCGCCGGATTGACCGCCTTGACTCCCTTGAGCTCAACGCCTGTTTTTTCTCCCCTCCACGCAAGCCGATCAAACTCGCCCTTACGTTTTGCGGCATCAATGTACGATTCAACTTCGTCCCAATTTGCAATCTGCAATTTCCAATCTGCAATCAACTGATGCTCCGGCGCAAGCACAAGATACGTCGCGCCAAACAGCGTATCCGGCCGCGTGGTAAAAACGTCAATCGAGTTTGGAATTTGGAATTTGGAATTTGGAATTTGTTTGGAAATTGTTTTCTTGGAAATTGGAAATTGCAAAAGCGCCCCAGCGCTTTTGCCTATCCAATTCCTCTGCGCTTCCTTAATCTCCTCCGGCCAGTCGAGCTCCACAAGGTCATCGAGCAGCCGATCCGCGTACTTCGTAATCTTCAAAAACCACTGCTCCAGTTCCCGCTGTACCACTGGTGTCTCACACCGCTCGCATACAGATACCGTAATTGGTTGTCCGCTGTTCGTTGTCCGCTGTTGCTTTAGCACTTGCTCATTCGCGAGACCGGTCTCGCAGCTCGGACACCAGTTGACCAGCGCCTTTTTGCGCTCCGCAAGCCCGGCGTTAAAAAGTTTCAAAAAAAGCCACTGCGTCCAACGATAATACGCGGGGTCTGCGGTTACCACCTCGCGCGACCAGTCGAACGAAGCGCCCATGCGCCGGAGCTGTTCGCGCATATGAGCGATGTTCTCGTATGTCCACTGTCGCGGATCAACTCCGCGCTTAATCGCTGCGTTCTCGGCCGGAAGCCCAAGCGCGTCAAAACCAACCGGATAAAGTACATTGTTTCCCTCCATCCTCCTCTTGCGTGCCAAAATATCCGGCACGACAAATGCGTACCAGTGTCCCACATGGAGCGTGCCGGAGGGATAGGAAAACTCAGTGAGAAGATAATAATTCTCTTTCCCCGAAACGACGTCAGGAGTTTCGTACAACCGATCGTTCTCCCATTTCTTCTGCCACTTCGGCTCAATAGCTGTGTGGTTATATTCTCGCATAAGCGAAACGCTTCATGGTATTTTCACTTTTCGCTGTCTAATTTTGCTTTCAATAGAAAAATTGTTTCCGTTCTTAATTTTGCCTTCACCCAATCTTTCTGTTTCGCCTCAAGAAGCTCGCCCATGCCGGAGAGAATGCCGCGGTCACTCATGTGCTCGAGCGCCTCAACGCATTTCTCTAAGAACTCTTCGAACGGCATTTTTGTCCGCTGCGCCACAATCTCCTTATTAATCGGCCAGTTGTTTTTTAAGAAAAACCAGACATCAAAAATGTCGCGGTTCGCTTTGCCAATGCGCTCATACATAGCCACAAGCTTATGCGCGGCCATGTCCTCCTGCACCATAACCTTCATCGAGATACCGAGATATGATTTCACTTCATATTGTGATCCAAACTCCCTTCGGTTTATTTCAACTTTTATATTCTGCGCGCCTTCTACTTTGTTTTCGTACGAGAGTAGGTAGAAAAGATTAAATCGTTTCTTCTCTGCTTCCTTCACGGTGCCGTATTCTTTCAAAATCTTCTGGATCTGCTCAAAAACGTCATCCTCCTTTGTTGCGTCGAGTAAATCGAAATCGAGATCAACGGAAAAGCGGCCGAGATTATAAAAAAGATACACGGCAGTACCGCCCTTAAAACCCAAAAAGGGTCCGACCGTCGGGTGGGTATACACATCTTTGAGAATCCGGATCAGGATATTTTTGTGTATCGAGGTATCGAGGGTCATACGATCATGCTGTATTCGTCTGAAAGGCTTTAAAATATTTGCTCACTTCTTTTGCCATGCGCTTATTATTATAGAGAGGCAACATCACGAATACCTTATCCCAATCTAAGGAAGCCACGTTGTCAAAATGATATTCTTTGTTAAGATACAGCACGTCTAAAAAGCCACGTTCTGGAGAAGCCGCAGAATAGTTGCCGCGGTTCTCAATGCCAGCGTTATTTGTGAGAATGGTTTCTTTTAGCCTTCTGAATGAGTAAGTCTGTCCATCACAAAGAATATCTTTCGTCTGATACGAGGCAACAAAAATCTGGCCGTACTTCTGAAAGATCATTCCGGCTTCTGCCAAAACAGTCTCAAAACTCACATACGAAGGAGTAAAAATCTTAGTGGCGAGCTCAAGTCTATCGTAGTTTTTGTCTTTGGCGTACAGCCCTCTCCGGATGGGATATAAATTATCATGTCTGGTGTAATAGCTTAAGCGAACCCTCGCGGTTTTTGCATCAATACCCCAAAGCAAAAGAAGATCTTTAAAAGAAAAGACAGTTTTTCGAGACCTTAAAATATCAGTTATAAATCCTTTTTCCATAGTTTAAAAGCTAAAAGCAAGTACTACACTCACCTTTAGCTTTTATTGTGTGCTCTAATTCCAAATGAGGCAAACCGGAGAGTCACTACCAACGAAGTCTCGCAATGCGGAAATTTTTATCCCGCTCCGTCCTGTTTACCTCTTTGCGTTTGTATCTGTTTTTGTCTCTACGGTTTCAATCGTCCGCTCAAAACATGCCCGCCCCGCCTCATGCTCCCATGACGCCCCCTTTACGAAAAATTTCTCGTCCACGCGATCAACATACATCGAGGCCGGCTCGGGGGCTCTAGGATAACGAATGTACGGAGCACCCTTCAACGACGTGTTATCGCTCGACAAACTAAACGTAGAGCAGAGCTCAAAGGCATTCGGCCCGGTCATGCGGTACTCGTACGGCTCGCCCGTCTCGGGATCGAGTGGCTGAACATAGCCGAGCGTTTCGGTGAGAGCCGCAAAGGTATCGGGAAGCGCTCGCCGCTGCCGCCAATACTCAATAATCTGCCACTGGATCTCTTGCACATTGCTCGTGCGTTGGTCATCGAACCGCCGCTCACGCGCCTCCTTCGGCGAGCCGATCACGAGAAATCCGCCGACAATCGAGCCGATGACAACGAACGATGCCGCAACCGCGAAGAGCCTCAAGCGCCGGTCAGACCGTGCGACATCGCGATGGAGATCGTAGAGAAAGTATCCGAAGATCGCGCCCGCCGCGATGAATACCGCTTTCACTTTGAAAACAAAACGAGCGGTCAGCTCCCCACCAAGAAAGCGATCAATCAGCACAATGAGGTCAACCGCGAGCGTTACTCCCGCCACAAAGAGCGTGAGATAGACAAACCACTTCCGCACCCAGATTTCCTTCTTCTCCGGCTCGCGGCGCATGAAAGCATTCCAGAGCCGCGTAAGGTAGAGGTGGAGCGGAAAGACAACGATGAGCGCCGCCATCGCGGCACGGAGCGTACCGTCGGCAAACCCGTAGTGGTACTCGAGGGGGTCAGGAAATATCGTATTGATTATCTCAAACCACAGCCTAAGCACACTCACGACCACCACGTAAAGCGCAACGAGCGCGGCAACGTAGAGAAAAAAATCTTTAGGTGATGTACGCTGCTTCATTACTCTTCACTATACACCTCGCACCATGTCTTTGCAAAAAACTCGCTCTATGGCATTGTGGAGATGAAAGAAGCACCTGCTGTAGCATGTTTCCAGTCCGAGGAGATGCGCTCGAGGCGGTAGATGTTCTTGATCGTCTCATCGGTGCGCCGAGCCTCAAAGGCGAGGAGTGAGTGGTCTTTCAGAGAAAAGAGCGCGAAGCCTGACATGAGGGAGTCGGGGAGCGAGGTGGCAGGGTAGTGTCGCTTGTCGGGAATCTTTTCGAACTCGCTCCGGACGAGCGAAAAAAGAGCATCCGCGTTGAGATCTTTGCGGACGCGAGGAGCTGTGTTCATAGAGCTTTGGATGAGATTGAGGCTGCTAACTCACCTTACGCACTCAAGATATCTTTTTTTAAGCCGTTTACGTGCAATTGTCCTCAAAAGCCGCTTGCTTATCGATAAACAGAGTTCAGAAAATGGCTTAAAACATAGAAGGCAAGTTCCACAAGCAGCTCGCGTTTTCATTAGTTTCGTAAGGCCCGATAGTTTTTTGGCTTAACCATTGGCTATTATCGGTGCGTAAGGTGAGCTGCTAATACCTCCATTGTATCCAAATCTTTACGAAAGCGAAATCACGGCGGTGTTGAAAACTCTAGGTTTTTATGGGTTTGGGGAATTGCTGGTAGTCCAGCACCTTTTGGAAATGCCGCCTTAGCTCAGTTGGTAGCCCAGCTCTTTCTTTTTGCCGAAGTAGCTCAGTTGGTAGAGCAATGCTTTCGTAAAGCATGGGTCGTGGGTTCAAGTCCCACCTTCGGCTCCAGAAAAACACTGCCTCAAAGTTAGCTTCGAGGTAGTTCACTGATAGGGGTTACTCGTGCGCGATCCTTGCACTCGCGCGATGCATGAGGAGTAGTATGCGTGAGGTAATGGAGTAATGGGGTAATGGTAATGAATGTAATGAGAATGTGGTAATGGGTAATGGGGGTAATGTAATGGTAATGGTGGTAATGTGGTAATGGT
>Ga0137796_10001397_pt1 | contig 13809 bp, 12 predicted proteins | sample OV2TP3_FD_97704 | JGI IMG/M metagenome (GOLD analysis project Ga0137796, IMG submission 97704)
CCAGTATGTCCTTTTGTTTGGTAGTGTTTCGAGAAAACGAATGATATCGACAGAAAAATAGTAGCATCGGTATCGCGGTTCGGTTTTGCGTTTTGAGCTGTGGCTTTGCGTTTTGAGTTCTGCGCTTTGAGTTTCCATAGGAAAATAGTACCCACGGTACAGCGATTGAAAATTACCGCCACGGTCCCGGAATCTTGAACAAAAATACACGTCCATCAAGCGTGCTGCCGATCGGCGCTGACGCGGGCATGTAGACGCTGAATTCGATTTTCTTCTCGCTCCGCGGTGCGAGCACGAAAGCGCTCGGCTCCTGCTTGATGAGCTCCGCAATGCCGCCAAGCCGCAGGGTGAATACATAAATCGGGATCGCGGTGCCGTTCGTCACGGTCACGGTGCGCACGGCGCTGGCCCCCGGTGAGAGGTCGCCGAAGTCGAGACGCTCGGTCGTGGGATTGATCCCCACCTTGCCCTCGCCCTCGATCACATGGACCGTCGCCGCGTACTTGTTCGCATCGAGCGCGATGTAGAGCGCGGCGAGCACCACAATACCGCCAAGCGCCAAAAGCGCCTTCTCGAACATCGTCATCCGCTCCCGCTGCGGTTGTGGTTGCTCGTCGTTTTCCATACTGGCTAAATCAAAATGTTGGCAAAAATTACTGGTTTGCTATACCTATACATACATACGAAGAGGCACCTCGTAATGGGAACGTCCTTACGCGGTGCTTTTTCTTTTTGTATACGCGAGCTTTTGCTTGAGATTATCCATGCCTATTCTTTGTGTTTTTAGCGACTTTACACCGCACTTTATCCACAGGATCCGAGACTGGCGCTTGACATTACATATCGCTTTTTGCTATATTTATCAGTAATCGCAAAGTAAGCCCGATCCGAACACCGACCGTATGGCGGGTCTCTCACCATAAGCTTTGCTAGCAAGCGGTGAGATAGGATCTACCCCCGAACACACGGGGGCGTTTGCGTTTTTAGAGGGCAATAATCACGCCGCGCTGCATCGATTGTTTCAGAAGAAGAGCGGCTGTTTCGTTCTCGTCAACATCACGAACAAGTCCGCATACGGCATCGGCAAAACGTATCAGGGCATTATTTTCATCTCTCCGCACCCCGCGGAGTTTTCTTTTCTTGATGCGCAATTCCTTCAGTCCTTGCTCAAACTTTGCCAGCTCACGCTTATTAAATCCGTCCACAAAAATAGAAGCGCTGTAATTCTCTTTTGCTTTTCTGAGGATTGCTCGTGCCGTTGCAAATGATGACAGTTCGATATATTGTTTGGTGTTTGCAAACGTAGCAAAGAATGCTTGGTTTTTGAGCAGCGGAGATCGGACGATCGTGGTCATGTATCGCTCGCGATACTGCGGGCGAGCACGGTGCCATTTGATGTTGCGTTTGCCGCTTGCTTCCTCGATGGGCTCAAGCTCTTTCACCACGGCATCTCGGTTATCCTCGGTGACCACCACACCAACGACAAAAATCTTCCCATCGCTATCTTGTCCAGACTCATCAACATAGGCGTATAATTTTTGCTTCGTCGTCACCATGCTACTCTAGCAAAAATCCCTTTGTTTATCAACGTTTTCGCCATGCTAAAGCAACTTCGAACTCAGAATTTCTGACTCAAAATTTTTCCTGAACGATTTGCCTGAACGAAATTAGAAATTCGAAATCAGAAGTCGGAAATCGTGCTCCCAATCCCTCAATACTCCAGCCGAGTCACAAGCATTCGGCTGGAGGAGGAAGGATCGATACCTTTCGTGTTTATCCTCACAAATCAAGGGTTTAGTCCAACGGTTCCGTATTCGTAATCGTGCAAGTCTTTGTTTCCCCTGCTGCAATCACACCAACGCAGTCACTACTAAGGGTTTTATCGTACCCAAAATCAGCTACCTCATCCACGCTATAAGCCCCTGGATCAACGGTGACGCTTACTCCAGGCATTTCTGCGCCAGCAAACATATCAAGTGATGGGTTACTACTATTAGAGATATCTATCGTGAAATCTGCCGCTATTTTTTCGATGATCACGTTCTGTGTGTTATTAACAACATGCTTAACCACAATGAGCGTCCCCGTCGTCAGTGAGGTCGTCGTCGAAACGCCACTCACCTCTACCCACAGATCGCATCCGAAGATTTTGTGCTCGTTCTCGATCGGCTGGGTGTACTGCGCCGGGTCGGCGGTCGTGTTGTGCTTGTGCACAAAGTCCGCCCAATCCTGCGCGCAGTAGCCGCCGAAGCAGGGTACCGCGAGGTCAATAGTCCAGCGATCCCGTACGTCAGCTACAGACTTCGCGAGGTAGCCCAAGGTGTCGTTCCACATCAACTCATGTCCATTCCAGTGCCACGGTTCATGGAAAGCGGGAGTAATGCCGTCATTTCTAGGCTCACCATCCGGATGCTTCGAGATGTACGGACACAGGAGCGGCAGCGGACCCCATACGGCGTCAGTAGGCACACCATCTGGCCGTACTGGTGCATCCCCGCAGTCTATATACTCTTTACCTACCGGATCAAGTCGAGGATGGCCCGTGCGCGTGCTACCCTCGTCAATCGTGTAGACAGGATCGGCTGTAGTCCCATCTCTGGTAGTCCAACTCCATGCACACTTCGGCTTCTGGCGGATAAAGTATTTAACGTCATCAACTCTTCCTTCTGCCATGAACGACCCGGAGAGTGCAACGTCAAGCGGTTGGTCGAGATGCTCCTGCGGGAAGACCGTGCCGAAGTTAATGTGCTTCGTGTTGACAGAAAGCGCGTTCTCAATTCTCGCGGTGACGTTAATCACGTGCGCCTCGAAGGCCGAGAACATCGGGAGCGCCACCACCGCGCCGAGCGCGATGAGAGCGCCGAACAAAATTTTCTTTTTCATAGAGTTTTTTGGTTGTAACTACTCAGATGTTTAATCGCTCGCTTTGTCCGACATCGGATGTCGGACAAAGTTTTACGACCCACCTGAGTAGTTACTAATTTTTTTGTTTTAGATTAAGCTGCTAAAATCGACCTTTATAAAAATATTCATCTCGTCATCCTGAACTGCAGTGAAGAATCTCGAACAGCGTCGGAAAATGCTAGAGATTCTTCGCTGCGGCTCAGAATGACGCAAAGCCCAAAGCACAGAACACAAAACCCAAACAAAGCAGTCCCAAAAACACAAAACACAAATCGCGGCATGCTAATGTGCTTTGGAAGTTGAGCGTTGTTTGTAATTTGGAATTTGTGTCTTTGTGTTTTGTTTGGGTTTTGTGATTTGGGTTTTCGCACCGCCTTATCCACCGCACACCGGCAGCTCTGCAAGCTCCACTTCAAGCTCGTCAAAATTGGCGGCAGAAAAATAGTGCGCCGCGTCGTCTGCAATATCGTCGCGCAAATACGCCTCAGTCAATGGGCTGACGCCGATCCCCACCACAAATACCTCGATCCCCGCTGCGCGTGCTGCATCCGCCGCACTCTTTGCCACGGCGGGAGCTGTAGAGACGGGTACAGGACGTGTTGGCGCGCCGTCGGTGAGAATGACCATCACGTCGTGGACTGGAGCGCGCTCGTGGACATGCGCGTCAGCGAGCTCTCCCGTGGCGAGCTCAATCCCCTCTTTGAGATTGGTGAAGCCGCCTGCGGCAAGCGCGTCTATCGCCGCATGTACGTCGGTTGACGTGCCGGTGAGATGGAGGTCGAGGGTGCCGGTCGTCGAGAAGCTCGACTGGCCGACGTGGACGCCGGTCTCGGATGGCGCGAGCGTCGTCACGAACGAGTGCGCGGCGGACTTGAGCGTTCCGAGCTCGGTCGCGTCAATACTCGCCGAGCGGTCAAGCACGAGCATGAGGTCGAGCACCTCGGTGCAGCCGGTCGTCGTGCTGATGCCGGTTACCTCAAGCCAGAGGTCGCAGCCGTAGAGCGCCCCCATGTTCTCCGCGGGCTCCATATAGTCATCCGGGTTTGCATCGGGATTCGCCGCGTAGACAAAGTCGGCCCAGTCCTGCGCGCAGCCGCCGCCGAAGCAGGGCACCTTGAGGTCAACGAGCCACTGGTCAGTAAGGTCGTCCGCGCTCTTCGCAAGCCGCCCCTCAAGCTCGTGCGCAAGGGTGGTCGCAAGCGTCCAGGGACCAGGGCGGCCGTGAAAGGCGCTGATACTCTCGTCGTTCTCGGTCTCGGTGCCGTCCTCACTCACCTCGTGCTTCGAGAGGTAGGGACAGAGGAGGGGCAGCACAAAAAACCCCGCATCCTCGCAGATGAAGTTCCCCGCCGCATCTTCCGTGGCACGACCGAAGAGGGGGGTTTCGGGGTTATTGTTCCAGCACTTGGGCTTCTGGCGGAGGACGTACTCGACGTCGTCCACGTCAGCATCGGTGAGGAAGGAGTCCGAAAGAGAAACCGAAAACGGCAACTCGTGCTCCTCCTGCGGGAACACGAGTCCAAATTCCATCTCTTTCACCGGCACGGTGAGCGCATTTTCAATCTGCGCCGTGACATTGAGCACGTGGGCTTCGAATGCGGAAAGAAACGGCAGTGCAACCAGGGTCGCAAGGGTAACAAGCAGTGCGGTTGTGCTCTTGAATAGCATACGTCCACGGGAAACGAATGAACGACGGCACGGCTATCGCGAAAGTAGGCAATCTCCACTTGTCCATACATGCAGGAGCCGCACTCGGTGATTCAATGCGTTATGCTATACATCCTCGTTCCATCGAGTGCACGCGTCAAGAGGAAAACTGTGCACGGGCTGTGGATAGCGGAGCAGACGAGAGCAACGGGGAGATGTCAAACAAGCGCCACACAGAGCAGACATCGGATGTTTGCCGAATGTTTGCCATGGGGATAAATAGGCATCAGTTCTTGAGCACCCGCGCAAGGTAGCCTGCGGTATATCCCTTCCCCGCTCGTGCAACCTCCTCCGGCGTGCCGCGAGCGACGATGCGGCCGCCCTGCTCACCGCCCTCGGGCCCGAGATCAATGATATAATCGGCGCACTTGAGGATGTCCATGTTGTGCTCTATCACGACGACGCTGTTGCCCTGTCCGACGAGCCGCTCGAAAATCTCGATCAACTTCCGCACGTCGTCATAGTGGAGCCCGACCGTCGGCTCGTCGAGGAGATAGAGCGTCTTGGTCATGAATGGCCGATAGAGCTCAGCCGCGATCTTGATACGCTGCGCCTCGCCGCCCGAGAGCGTCGTCGCGCTCTGCCCGAGCTCAAGATAGCCGAGGCCGGTGTCAGAAAGCGTTTTCATCCGGTCGGCTATTGCGGGAATTTCGTCGAAAAACGCAAGCGCCTCCTCGATCGTCATGTGCAGCACCTCATCAATATTCTTCTTCCGGTAGCGCACCTCGAGCGTCTCTTTCATGAATCGCTTGCCGCCGCATACGTCGCACGTCACGTAGACGGTAGGAAGGAAATGCATCTCAACGGCAATCTCACCATTCCCTTGACAGGCCTCACAACGGCCGCCGCGCACGTTGAAGCTGAAACGGCCCGGTCGCCAGCCGCGCACACGCGCGTCCGCACTCTCCGCAAACAGATCGCGTATAAAGGTGAACGCGCCGGTATAGGTCGCGGGATTGCTCCGCGGTGTGCGGCCGATCGGCGACTGGTCAATCATGATCGCGCGGCCGACGTACTCAGTGCCGGCAAATGACGCACAATTATAGACTTTCGCGCTGCGATAGCGGCGATCGAAGCGCGCGCGGAGGTTCTCGTAGAGAATGTCGTAGAGAAGCGTTGATTTGCCCGATCCGGAGACGCCCGTAATCGCGACGACGCGGCCGAGTGGAATATCGAAATTGATATTATCAATATTATGCTTTTTTGCGCCGCGGATCTGAAGCGTCCCCTTCTCCGCCGTGCGGCGCTTCTCGGGGACGGGGATCACTTCCTCACCGCGCAGATACGCGAGCGTGCGCGAGCCGCTTGTGTTTCGTTTGGCCGTGAGCAACTTCTCAAGCTCTCCTGCGACTACAACTTCACCGCCGTGGACTCCAGCGCCCGGGCCGATGTCCACGATATAGTCCGCGGCAAAGATGGTGTCCTCGTCATGCTCAACTACGATTATGGTGTTCCTGAGGTCGCGAAGTTTTTTCAACGTCTCGATGAGACGATCATTGTCTCTCTGGTGAAGCCCGATCGTCGGCTCATCGAGTACATAGAGCGCCCCGACAAGCCCTGAGCCGAGCTGGGAGGCGAGGCGTATGCGCTGCGCCTCGCCGCCCGAGAGCGTATTCGCCCTGCGGTCGAGCGTGAGGTAGTCAATGCCGACATTCTCCATGAACTGGAGCCTGCTCGTGATCTCGCGGAGCACCACGCGCGCGATATCCTGCTCCTTCGATGTGAGCTTCAGGGTCTCAAAAAACTTGATCGCATCCGCGATCGAGAGCGAAACGACATCAACGATTGTGTTCAACACCGAGTGTTGAACATTTTTGTTCAACACTCGGTGTTGAATATCATTATTACCAAGAAAAACCTGGAGCGCCTCGGGGCGCAAACGCGCGCCGCCACAGACCGGGCATACTTCATTGCCGAAAAAATGACGCGTGCCGAGGCCATTGCACTCCGGGCACGCCCCGTAGGGCGAGTTGAAACTGAAGAGCCGCGGCTCCACCTCAGGGAATGAATAGCCGTCGCGCGGGCAGGCGAACTTCGAGGAGAGAAGGAAGGTTTCGAGCGCCTCGGTGGTGGAGGCCTGCGCGCGTTCAATCGCCGAGCCGAGATTCAGCGTGCCGCTCGAGGGGAGGACGTTTACTCGAACAAGGCCATCGGATTCGGCGAGCGCGCGCTCGATCGCTTCCGCGAGGCGCTCGAGCGTCGCGGGCTCATTTGATGCAAAGTCTGCGGCGGCAAGCGTATCCACGAGGACATCAATGTCGTGCCGTTTGTTCTTGTCGAGGAGTATCTGCTCGCGAAGGAGATGCCGCACACCGTCAACGACCACGCTCGCGTAGCCCTTGCCGAGAAGGTCATAGAGCATCTGATAGTACTCGCCCTTTCTCCCGCGCACAAGCGGGGCAAGGATTTCAAACGCGGCGCCGGTACGCACTCGAGAGCTTCGCCCTCTCTTCCTCCCCGCCGTATCTCCCGCCGCAGCTTGCTCGCTCTCGCGGCCGATACGCTCGAGCAGAAACTGCATGATCTCGTCTTTCGAGAGCTTCTCGATCGGCGAGCCGCAGATGAGACAGTGTGGTCTCCCGATGCGCGCAAACAGCACACGAAGATAATCGTAAATCTCCGTGATCGTCGCGACAGTCGAGCGCGGGTTGTTCGAGCGCGACTTCTGATCGATTGAGATTGCAGGCGAGAGGCCGACGATTTCGTCCACGTCCGGCTTCTGCATCTGCCGGAGGAACTGCCGCGCGTAGGCAGAAAGAGACTCGACGTACCGCCGCTGCCCCTCGGCAAAAATGGTGTCGAACGCGAGCGAGGACTTCCCCGAGCCCGAGAGTCCGGTGAAGACGATGAGCTTGTCGCGCGGCATCTCGACCGTAATATCTTTCAAATTATGCGTCCGCGCGCCTTTGACGATGAGTTTGTTTTCCATACGAGACACAGCCCCGCCCGAGAGTGGGAGGGGTATAAAAGTTATCGAGCCATCGCGGCCTTGACATGTATTTTCTCATTTGTTAGTCTGTGGGTACACATTGGCTTCGGCCTCCGAGAACTCCGCTTCACGCGGGGTTCGTTTTTTTACAGCAGGTCTTTTAGCGCAGCGGCAAGCACGTCGAAGTCATGCTTGGCATTGTAGCAATCTTGCGTACCAATCGTTTTCTATCATACGCACGCATCTGCAAGAGCAACAAATCATTCTCTCTGCCACCCAGCGTGCACCGATATCTGAAACCAGCCGATTTATTTAATGCGTGTCGTAAGCGGAATGCCCCAAAAAATATCCGCAGTGAACTTCCTAACGACCAAAACAGGGCGGCTAAAGTCGCTTGTTTGCGAATGTTGTTCGGATCCGACATTTACACCAATCGAGCACCACCAAATTTCACGTTCATGGAACATCACTCCATGGCTTGCGATGCCCATGGTTTTCTTCTGCGTATTCCACCGATCAAAATCCTTTTTGACGTTTCGCTGCATAAGTCGAACACGTTCAAATGCGAAAACAAAAAATACTTATGCCTCGTCCCTACATAACTTCCCCCATCTCGCACTCACTGCACGCCCTTATCGAGCTCGTGCCCAAGTCGCGAAATCCTCACCGTATTTCGATACGGCTCGAATTCGCTCATTCCGCACGATATTTAGTGGAATTTACTTATGGACGGGGCCTTACCCTCGCTTCATGGCAGAAGCTGGCGTAACGACGACGATGTCCCGCATGGGGAAATCGCTGACGTTGTTCGTTACCAGAGTATACCCGTACAGTTTTGCCTGCGCGGCAATCAAGCAATCGAGGAGCTGTATGCGCACGCGCCTCGGCGAGTGCGCACGATAAAGCGCCGCGGTGCGAGCATGACTCTCGTCTATAGAGAGTGCGGGAAACGCGCCCACTAATTTTTCAAATGCGGCAGCTTCAGCAGCACTCGAGTTCGCAAAAAATTCGGCGACCGTTATTGCAGAAAGGGCAACAGCGCTTCGCTCTATTGCCTGTCGAACGCATGAGGCATCGGGCTCTATGCCGGCAATCGCGAGAATACAGACATTCGTATCAAGTAGGAACATGGGCACTTCTGTTAGACATGATGGCGATCACGGCGCATGAGCCGCTGCAGACGGACTGCAGCTGCTCGCGTGAGCGTGCGCGAAGGCGCGGCGCCAACGATGTCGGCAGCGAGCGCGGTGAGTGAGTTGGATCGTTTCGATTCGCGAGCGAGGCGCTCGTGCGCGGCTTTGCGTAAATATTCGCCGAGGCCCTCCCCGCTCTGCCTTCTCGCGCGTTCAATCGAGCGCTGAAGATCGCGCGGTAATAAAATCTGTGTACGGTGTTGCAGCGTTTTCATACATCGTCACTATACATCGCCATTTCCGCCCGCGTCAATGCGACGTGCGATATACGGCTCATCCCAGCTGCTGAAGCACACTCGACGCGAATGTGGTTACGCGCTTGTTCTTCTCGGCAAAGCGCTCCTCGGCGAGAACGATCAATGTTGTGACAAGCTCAATGTTTGATACACCGGACGCCTTCCAGAGATGCTGCTGCAAGCTCCCCGGCAGCGGGTTAATCTCGTTAAGATAGACGCTTCGCGACTCTTGGTCAATGAGAAAGTCGAAACGCGCTGTGCCGCTGCCACCGATCGCCCGGAACGCGCGCACCGCAAGTTCACGAATGGTCGCGGCGGTCTTTTCATCAACTGGAGCCGGAATTTTCACCGAATTTTTTTCCCCGCTCATCGAGCCGGAGCCGCCTTTGCTACCTTTACCGCCACGCATATATTTATCGTCGAAACTGAGGAGCGCAGCCTTGGCGAGCGGCTGCTCGAGCGCGCTCGTTCGCACTTCCTCGTTCCCGAGGACTGCACAGTTCACCTCCATCACATTCGGCACGCCCTGCTCGACGATCACCTTATCGTCATAATGCAGCGCCACCTCGACGGCTTGCGCGAGGCCTGTCTCTGCTGCAATGCGAGTGATGCCGATGCTCGATCCGAGGTGTACCGGCTTTACAAAAAGCGGCACGCGCAGCAGTGCGACCTCCTTCTCAATTCGCGACCGCTCTGCGGCCCACTCATCGGCGGTAAAAAAAACGTAGGGCGTCGAGGGGATGCCGGCGCGCTCTGTTACAATCTTCGCGAGTGCCTTGTCCATCGCGATCGCCGAGGCCGTGATGTCGCAGCCGACGAAAGGCAGAGCAGCGCCGCTCAAAATTCCTGCGAGCATCCCGTCTTCGCCATTCGTACCGTGAAGTGCGGGAAAGACTACACCAATGCGACGTGTCGCGCCCGCTCCGAACAGCCCCGGGAAGCTCAATGAAAGTTCGCCGTCAGTTCGAATAACCGGCCGCCGCAGCGATTCAAGATGCTGTTCAAAATCCGGGCGTCGAAACGTCACAATGTCAGCAAGCGACTCACCGCTGTACCAGCGGCCGGAGCGCGCGATGTAGATCGGCACCGGCACAAACCCCGGCGCCGCGCGCAGCGCAGCAATAATAAACTGCCCGGTAATGATGGAGATATCGTGCTCCACCGACCGCCCCCCGAAAATGACGCCGATAGTTTTCATGGTAAATTCAGTGTACTTCACGCGTACCCATCCGGCCAGTCGTTCTGAAGGAGGACGACATCCCCTGCGATGGTGAGCATCGGGAGCGCCGCGTACATCTCGAGCGCATCGTCGTACCAAAGGAGCTGTCCCTTGAAGTCCGCAGCGGTAAGCCCGCGCGCGATGTAGGGAGTCGCCGAGTTGCGCACGAGCACCACGACGTCGGCGACCTGCGCGAGCGAGCGTCCGATTTCCTGATGCACCGCGGCGCTGCGCTCCCCCATCTCGACGAGCCCGGGAGTGACGTAGATTCGTCTTTTAGCATCTACGCAGCGCAAAAACTCAATCGCCGCGCGCGCGCCGTCGGGATTACCATTGTAGGTGTCGTCAATGGTGACGACGCCGCCTGCATCCCGCCGCGGCTCGAGCCGGTGTTCAAAGGCCCTGGTCTTTCGGACGCCACGCTCGATCTCCGTGACCGATAAGCCGAGCTCGAACGCGAGTGCAGCCGCTGCCGCAAGCGGCCCGATCTGGTGCAGGCCGAGAAGGCCCGATAGCATTTCAATCTTGTGCGCGCCTCGCGAGAGCGCGAACTTCGTTCCCTCGATGCCAGTCACTTCCCCGCTCACTCGCCACTCTCCTACTCCTTGCCGCGAGTAGAGCGTATGGCGCGCCGCGGCAGTGGAGACGGCGCGCGGACTCTCGCCATTCACAAAGAGTGGTTTTTCACCGAGATACTCTGCGAGCTCGAATGTCGTTTTTGTCGTCCGATCGATGGTCTTGAATCGCTCGAGGTGCGCTTCGTTGACGCCAGTAATAATCCCTATGTCCGGCTTAACGAGCGCGCAGAGTTTGTTGATATCACCGTGATAATATTCTCCAAATTCAAAAATGAGCACGTCCTTGTCGCCCGCAAGCGTCTCCACAAATCGGCTGATGCCGATCGGCGTGTTCGCATTGCCGGGCGTTGCGCCGACCCGTCTGCCCTCGCTGAGCACCGCACGCAGAATTTCTTTCATCGTCGTTTTACCATAGCTTCCAGCAATCGCGATTTTGATCGCTCGTGAACGGCGAACTTTTTCCTGCGCTTTTTTTATGATACGCCGCTCAATCGGCGCCTGCGCCAGGCGCAACAAAAATAACGGGGCGAGCATAACCTGCGGCAGGGCAAACGGCAGCGCCGCAACAGAGAGTGCGAGCGCAAACATACGAAGAACGAGAGGCGCGTTGAGCGACAGAGTAAATGAGGTCACCGCGATAATCCACGCGGCGACAATCGCCCACGCCGCGGTGTGCAGAAGCAGCGCCTTCGGCGTATAACGCAGCCGCCCTCGCTTCTGGACAGCACGAAAGTCGGTTGTCCTCCGCACCCATGCGCTGTAGCGCTCCGGCTCATACTCACTCGCCTGGAGCATGTAGACGAGTGAAGAAACGAATCGCGGGTGAAAGCGTGTCAGTGTGCGCCGTATCGTCGTAGTCATGGTGTATAAAAACAACTGCAATTTTTTCTCACCAATTTTATGCGATCGCACAAAATTGGTGAGAATTCAGGCGTATCGAAAAAAAGACTTGCATTGCCGCGGCCACTTCGCCGGGTTTCTCGCGGTGCACGAAATGGCCAACTTTTGGAAAAATCTTAAGCTCTGAATCCGGAATAAGCCCCGCGAGCCGCTTGCCCTCCGAGAGCGGCGTGACCGCGTCGTCTTCGCCCCAGATGAGGAACGTCGGAATATCTAACTGTCGTGCCGCCACGCCCAAGTCCTCCCGAACGACGGCACGAAACGTACCCGAGAGCGGCCCTGCCTCAAAGTAATCACTTCCTAAAAGCCTGTACAGTTTGCGACGCAACGGCAGCCGAATGAAACTAAGTGGCGGAACAAATGTTGCCGCCCTTCCGAGCTTCGCCAAAGCAGCAAAGAAATAATTCCGCAATCTTTTCTTCTTTGCGACGCCCGCCGAGGCAATGAGGACGAGTCGCCGAGCGCTGAGTGTGCCCGTCCCGAGTCCCTTCAGGGCAACGCGCCCGCCGAATGAGTGTCCAACGAGGAGGTCCACATTTATATTGAGTTTCAAAATAAAGTCGCGGACAAAGCACGCGTAGTCTCCCACGCCCCATGTCCTCGGCGGCGGCTCGGTCCCGCCAAAGCCCGGCAGGTCAAGGCGTACGACGCGCCGTCCTTCGGCAAGGAGCGGTGCAAGAGAATCAAACGTCCGGAGAGAATCTTTCCACCCGTGGAGCATGAGCACGACCTCCCCCTCACCCTCGTCGAGGTATTCCGTTGCGATATTATTGACGATGATTTTCATGAATTTTGCAGCCACACAGACGCTGTCTACCATCGTAGTGTAACAAACCGACGCGGTCCTCGAAAGGACCGCGTCCGCGAAAGTTCTCTCACCGGTGCGTCGCGCTGTATTGCTTTGCGCTGCACCCTGCACTATCTTTTTACCCAAACAAGTCGCGCAACAAAACACCGGGCCTTTTTTCTACGTCGCTCCAAACCACTTTCCACCCGCGGCGAACACCGACAGACGGCCTTGTCCACAACTCGAACTGGTCATTGAGACTGAGCCAAAACAAGCCCCTGAGAAGCTCAGCTTTTCTTTGGTACTCAATAGCCCTGCTTTCAAGCTCAGTGCGAGCGTTACTCTGCGCCACTACCAGATGCCCCGTCGTATCGACAGTCTCTTTCACATACAAGAGGCCGAGCGTGTACAAGCGGCGCATAGCCATATCCAACTCACCAACTACATGATCTCCTCCCTCGATAAGCGCGTCTGGCTCGATCAACTGATCAGCTGCCAAATTCTCCATTTCGATCTTCACCAAATCCATCCACAGCGCCATAGTTTCCTCCTTACCTGAAACAAATGAGACAAGACAGTTTGGTCCCCGTCGCGTGGGGGAGTATTTTCCAAAAAAACAATACCATATTCTACTCACGCGCGCAACTTTTCAAGCGCCCGGATCTCGTCGCGCAGGATCGCGGCGGTCTCAAAGTCGAGCTCTCTCACCGCCGCGCTCATCTGCTTTTTCTTCTCGCGGAGGAGTACCGCGCGGGTTTTGCCGGAGCAACTTTGCTCAACTGCAAGCAGTGCCGCCGCCGTCCGCACATGCTTGCTCTTGAGCTCCTCGGTGATGTCGCGGATCGCTTTCGCGATCGAGCGCGGCGTGATGCCATGTTCTTGATTGTATGCGAGCTGCTTTGCGCGGCGACGGTTCGTCTCGTCGAGTGCGCGCTCAATCGAGCCCGTGAGCCGGTCTGCGTAGAGGATTACGCGGCCGCGCACATTACGCGCCGCGCGGCCGATGATTTGGATCAGAGCCGTATCCGAGCGCAAAAACCCCTCTTTGTCCGCGTCAAGTATGCCGATAAGCTCAACCTCCGGCAGATCGAGTCCCTCGCGCAGGAGGTTCACCCCGACGATCACGTCAAAAACACCGCGCCGGAAATTGGTGAGTATTTCGATGCGCTCGATCGTCTTGATGCCAGAGTGCAAGTACTCGGCTTTCAGCTTGTGCTCCTTGAGGTAGGTGCTTAAATCCTCAGCCATTTTCTTCGTGAGCGTGGTCGCGATCACGCGACCGCCATTCTGAATCGCGCGCTCGGCCTCGGCGATGAAGTCGCCGATCTGCCCGGGATAGTTAGTGGACATCTTGGT
>Ga0137796_10001399_pt1 | contig 13792 bp, 10 predicted proteins | sample OV2TP3_FD_97704 | JGI IMG/M metagenome (GOLD analysis project Ga0137796, IMG submission 97704)
ACCATAGAATGCCCAATCCGGCCATGAGGAGATACTTTTGGCTTCATCTCTTTCCATTTATTGGTAGTGTAGTCATAAAACCATGTATCAGCGAGGGTATATTCTGGTCCTCCAGCTCCTGACGGGTCTACATTGCCTCCAAAAAGCACGACTTTATCTGTATGTGAGTCATACGCCATAGCGAAATCAGATCTAGGGTGTGGGCTATCTCCTACTCCTGACTTCATAATGGACCAGTTATTAGTAGTAGGATCATATGCCTATGTATCATCATTATACGCACAAGATATTCCTACAAGAAGATCTGGTTGCAGTTACAGGTTCTTGCTCCTCCAAACAAAATTACTCTTTTTGGAATACTTGCGTACACCATAGCAAAAGCATTCCGTTTAGCTGGGTAGGAACTTTCTTGAGGTTTTTGATAGAACCAATCTCGTTTGATTGTATCATATATCCAAAGATCGTCAAGTGTATCACCTATGTTTGATCCTCCAAAGAGTACAGCTTGGTTAGTCTCTGGCACGTACACTATACCATGAAGCCAGCGAGGTGGAGGTAAAGTTTGTGGATTCTCTTTTGACCACTCTCCTGTACTAGGATCATAGCTCCATACATCATTGAGGTAATCTTCTAATTTCTCTGAAAAGTAACTGATAGTACCGGCGAATAGAAGAAAACGGTCTAAATTGCTAGCGTATACTAAGCTATGAGAATTTCAAATTGGAAAAGGAGGGTTGGCTAGTTTTTTCCATGAGCCTGATATTGTTCCTACTGCAGAAAGAGCTTCCCCATTAGTTTCCTTAGGTTTAGATTCCCCATTCTCCTTTGTCTGACTAGTAAAGAAAGTAATGATAATTATCCCAGTTATAATACCAATTACAAGCGATGCCTTCCAAATCGTTATGTTAAGTTTCTTCATTGGTTAACTTTGATTGATGGAATATATAAATATATAATACCTTCTTGTAATTTATTGGATGGACCTGCCGGGACTTTCAATCAGAAGGATTTAACCTTGCAGACTTTGAACCCGGAGCCTCACCCGTTCTCTAAGATGCGAGGGGCGCATTCTGCCATTGAACTACAGGCCCACATTTTAGAAAAACAAGGACTTATATAAAAGTTAAGATATTACTTTATCATTGCAAGATACTCCTTAATCCTTTCTGATATAGAGCTAAGATAAAATTTCTCAATCTTCTTTTCATATATCTCAGATAAAGGCATATATTCAGCTATCCTATACCCATTATTAACTTTCTCTACAATCATTATCTCCTTAAGTCTTCTGATCTGTCTTCTAATGTTAGAAGAGGCTATTCCAAATATCCTCAGTTTACATTTTTTTCTTGATTTAATAACACTATCTTCTATCTGCTTAGCAGTAAGTAATTTCTTTTTTTTCTTTGCTTTCAGAAGTATATGCAATATATCTACTATAACATCTCTAGAATCACCAGGCTGTAGTACGCCCAAGCTAAGGCATATTTTCTTTATAAGCTGTCTCTTAGGCATAGAAGAAGGTTTCTCATACCTCCTTAAAGTAAGCTCGCTTAGAGGCGTGTCCTTTGAAATATTTGCCATGATTAAAACTTTTAATAACTCTATTATAAAAATGTTACTCTTAAATTACTAGAGACCCTTAACTTAAGCTATTTTAATTTAAATAATAATATATTTTGCATACGAGTGACTTTGTGTCTACCATGTCCGCCTATCAAAACTTTAAATTAAATAATTTGCACTAAATAAAGCTATATTATGCCTTTACTTTAAGGTCTTAAATTACTAAGGTGCAAATTACTGTGATACTAATTTATGTACCTCGAGAAGTTCATCAGAATTCAATAATGAGATTCCAGCTTTTTTACCAATAATCTCAACATTTATTATCTTTTTAGGATCCTCTAGCTCTACATTAGGCCTGTCTATAACCTCTGTTAGTTTCATTATTAATTCAGTAGTATGCATTTTATCGTACATCCTTTTCTCAAGCTTCATTTTCCATGTATCCTTTGGCTTAATATTTCTTGTGATACTTTTAATATATTTCTGCATACCTTGAACATCAGATTTTATCCATTTATCTATAGGAATCCATCGAAAAGTCTTTGTAAACTTAGAAGAGTCTTTTTTACAGGCTTTTATAAGCTTCTTAACTGCCTCTTTCGGATTGGAGATTCTTATCTTTAGAAGGCCACCTACCTCAGATTTTAAGTATTTAGGCTTTTTCTTTAAGCCTTTCATTAAAGAATCAATCTCTTGCCTTGCAAGCCCCTCATGTGAAGGTTCAATAGTTACTAATAGGTTTGCTTCCATCTTCTCCTTTTAGATTATATCTCCTCCTTTTATACTTCATTATCTAATAAGAGAGAGCAAGTTTAAATATATTTCGGTATAGTTAGGTATAATACATTTATTATTTAATTTTACTTATTAAGAGTGGTGAAATCAGAAAGATTTATATAGAAACTTTCGTTTTCTAATACTGCCTCAAAACCAAATCAAGCTCATCAAAAATTTATCCACTCATAAAAACCGAACATCAAATTCTTTAAAAATTTCGCTTATGACTTCAAAGTCACTATCTTTAGTCAGAAGTTGTGCAGAACGATTTAGGCACATTCCAGCGATGAGCATGTCTATTGCTCCAACAGGCTTGCCTTTTTCTTGGAGCTTATGGGCTATCTCTATTGCCTTTATGTAATCAGTTGTCTCAGGAAATATTATCTCAAAAGATTTCTTAACTGAATTAGGATATTCTATTACTGTAAAAATAGTTATTGTCCCTTCTTTTTTTTCAATAGCTACGCTTGTGTCAAGTATTTCTTTCTCTTCCATGATTTCCTTTTCATTTTTTTGTAAAATTTAATTGCTGTTTTCTCGCTTGCCATTCCAATACCTTTCTTCATCTCAGGGGAAAGAAGATTAAATAAATCGTGGCTATGCATCTTGTTCTTTAATAAAGTAGTCTTCTGAATAATGCTATGCCTTGCAATCTCACTCCACTTGATTTCAGGGTGTTTTTTCATTTCCCTATAAACATCATCAGGGATGCTGAGAGTAATATGTACCATACATATAGTAAATATAACACATATTTAAATATTTATCTATTTCTATTTGCGACTTGCGAAATAGAAAATTGTAAAAAAGAATTAAGAGCAAAATAACGGTGGTTTTTGACATGACGCCAGAAAACGCAACCTTTAAAAGTCAGTGAGCATACCCATATTGGTTCTATAATAGAAATTCTAAAAATGGCTGAAGAAAAAGATAAAACTCAAAGATATACAAAATATGAGAAAGCTAGGCTAATAGGTGCAAGAGCACTACAGATTAGCACAGGAGCTCCTTTTATGCTAAAACTTACAGAAGATGAATTAAAGAAGATTAGATATAGCACTCTTGAGATAGCAAAGATGGAATTTGAGAAAGGGCTTATTCCTATGACTGTTAATAGGCCTACACCTAGTGTACCAGAAGATACAAAAGCATTTGCAAAAAAAATAATGGCGCAGCTCCATTTTACAGAGGAAAAGCAAGCCACAGAATAATAACATGAGTATTTTCTCATCAAAAAAAGAGAGTAACGAACAGGATATAAGAGATAGTCTACTAATGTCTTTATCAAATATAAGAAAAGAAACTGAGTTATTAGAAAAATCCTATCAAAAAACCTCAGCTTCAATAGAAGAACTTAAACAGACTCTAGATCGCAATTCTGTTGAGCTGCACAATGGGCTTCTGATTTTAGATAAAAATCTTAGTATTACCAAAAGGAAGTTAAGTTTCATAATTTATGAGTTCAAAAGAAATACAGCAACTCTTAATTATGTTGTGAAGAAAGAGGAGCTTGAAACTCTTAAAAGAAAAATAGACTTATGGTCACCAGAAAATGTAGTAACAAAAAGAGAGTTTACAAGGATGATTGAGGGGGCTAATAAGGGGTTGTAAAATGGAAAGATTATGAAAAAATACTTGATGTTTTAGTTTACAATTAGAGTTTACTCAATAGCTTATTTAATAGCTGATCTGCCTAGATAGAACTTAGCTGCTTCCTCTGGCTTTACTGAGTTCACTATTTCGCCTGTTTGAAGCTCAAATCCGCCCCATGTTGCAATTCTTGGAGTAACTTCTATATGAAAATGCAATTTTTGGCCCTTTGGGGCATAGTGTAAGAAGAAATTGTATGATGGGTTTATTACCTTCAATCTGGAGAATATTTTCTTCATAATTTCAGCTAGATTTAATATATCTTTCTGTGGCATTTCAGTAATATTGCTATAATGCTTTTTAGGAAATATCCATACCTCATAGTTAAATCTAGAAGCAAATGGGGCAAATGATACAAAGGATTTATTCTGGAAAATAGACCTGTTGCTCTTTCCCTCTCTATTTATTATAGAGCAATATCTGCATTTAGAGCCTTTAGTGGAAAGATCTGCTTCATCTTTAACCAAGGAAGGAATTTTATTATATGCCGCAACTTGGAGATGTGAATGTATTAGAGATGTTCCTGCATCAGAGCCATGGTTCTTAAACACAGCAACATACTTTATACCTTTTTTCTTTGATAAGTCGTTGATTCTATTAGATATAACGTTAAGAATATATGATATCTCTTTTATAGAATGCTCTGAAAACTGTTTTTTATGCTCTGGAGTTTCAACAATTATCTCATGATATCCATAAGAATTTCCATATTCAAGCTGCCCCTTTTTTTTTAATTCTGGTCTTCCATAAGCTAAAACAAAAGGAAATCTATTTGGGAACCATCTTATTTTCCATTTTCCATTTTTCTCTATCCTTCCTATCTCCTTAGGTGTAAGATCCTCATTTCCTGGGCAAAAATAACAAATACCTGATTTAACAAGTATCTGTTTCTTAAACTCTTTTGGCCTATCTTTTCTTTTCTCAGAAATAATTACCCATCTGTCTAGAATATAGTCTTTACGGAGTTCTATCATTGTATAGATTTTCCTCTTTATTCAGGGTGACAAAAATGCAAAACACTTTTGAGCAAGTCAATTCCACTTAAACATATAAATACGAACCAATGGCAAAACTAACATTTTTTACTATGGATATAAAGTAGGAAAAATATTTACGAAGTTCAGTTGTGGCAGATACTTATGCAAGAGTTCTACTCTATGGCTAGATCTCCCATTCCTCTCTATGTCTTTTGAAAAAGAAATAAAATCCAATTACCCCAACTAAAACTATTAGGATAATTCCTCCAATATATTTTTTAAGTGAACTAGATATAATTATTGGTTTTGACACTGGCTTTTCTTCTAAAGACTCTTTTTCTTGCTTATTTGTTACGCTTTCCCCTGTAACTCCAACTGAAGACCTAGATGTTTCTGCTGGCTTGGCTGATGGTGTTACTATCTCTGACTCTGGAGCTATTACCCCTTTAGGCTTCTCTAATGTTATTGCAAATAGAGAAAAACTAGGCGTAGTTGCCTGATAACTATATTCTTCCTCTAGTTTCCCAATAAGTTTAGTTGGCAAAGGATCCCATGCAGTGGTAAAGTGCTTCATCACAACATCTGAAGCATCTGCACCATTCTTATTCAGCCATGACTCATTTACCTCGAATTCAATAGTTGCAGTTTTAATTATACTATTAGCAAGATTCTTTGTAGTAATGTTAAAGTACTGATTAGCAATAGGCAATGGAATAAAGACTTTTGACTCGTTAATTTTTTCTACTGCTAGGTTTACCTTCTCGCTTTGGCTTATTGCTGTAAATATAATCTTTGTAATTGCAAAGTCCTTTCTCTTTACGATAAATGAATATTCTTGATTAGCAACTACTACATCAAAAAATTTTTGTGCCCTATCAACAGTGGCTCCACCACCGCCTCCTCCTCCCCCACCTCCTCCTCCACCAGAAGAAGAGCCTCCACTTGAAGATGATGATGTTTTATAAGTTGAAAATTCACAGAAGGGTATTTGCCAGACACAAGTAGATGAATTTATTAACGTAGACTCATTTGTACGATCTACACAACTCTCTCCGCTATCATCACAATGGAAGAGCTTATCACATGTTCCTGAAGGTATCTTTACTCTGCATGCTTCAGGGTGCATATTATTAATTATCTTATCTCTAGTCTCTGAATTAAGACCTACTATTGTGCTAGAGCTGATAATATCACCTGATCCTGAGATTGTCCTAACTTTGTCATTCAACCCAGTCTTTGTTAATGAGGCATTTAAGAACTCAAAGTAAGTAGTAGAGTCATTTAGTTCTAGCTTTATATTGACTTTTCTACCTTCACTGTAATTTGACTTCATTCCAGCATTTGGACCGCAAACCTGTCCTTGTACATGTTCGTAGGTACCATCTTGGTCTACATCATAACTTACCTTCCAATTGCTAGGTGTTTTAAGCCTTGATATGAAATTGCAAAAACCACATTTATTTAATGGGGCTGTTATCAAAGTGCTGCACTTGCTTAGTGCACATTTACCATCGTTATCACAAACCTTTAATTTGTAATAATACTTCGTATCATTATTCAGTGCATAGCCGAGAGTTCCATTGTAGATATCTGCTGCGTGCCAAAGCTTATAATCTCGCACTGTTGCACTTGTTATTCCAATATCAAGGATTGTTTTATTTAAGGTTATACACCGTGAATCATTATAATAAAATTCAAGTGTTCCATTTGCAGGCTTGTTTGTGTCATACAGCACTAAAGCTGAATCTGGGTATTCTTCAATCTTCACCCCTATTACTTGAGGCGTACTTGTGTCTATATAATCAGCAGAATTGACTCCTTTGCTTGAACATTTAGGTGAATACTGGCAATCCCAATCATCACAATCACTATTACCATCTTTATCATCATCAACTGAATTAAAGCAATCTTCGTATTGGACAAACCCTTTGTTTAATATCTCCTCAAATTTTGCAGTATTGACTCCATACTTAAAGGCACTTTCAATTTCAAAATCTACTGCACCTGGTGTAGCATAACCTGGGCCTGCAGTATCACTTGGAGCACTAATATTACCCGTATTCCCAATTGTGGCAACATATACTCGTAAATCTTTTGTTGAATCATACAATGTGGGGAATCTGGACAGTTCTGATTTACCTACAGCTAACATAGGACCTCCAATTTCGCTGCACATCAGTTTTTTCCAAGCACTTATCTTAATATCAGTAACTTTCCATAAGTTACTATCACATTTATACGATGTGAATGATTCTTTTACCTTACTTGCATTTATATCCCATAAAGCCTCATATGTAAACTTAAATTCATAGCCTTTTGCTGAATCATTACTATCAAGAGCGCAATTAACAGTTGTAGAGCCGTCAGTATCTAAATAAACGATAAACTTTACAGTCTCATTTCCTGCACCAATTCTGTCAGAGAATAAACCTATGCTAGTTGGTACAAGTGAAGTATATGCTTGTACATATGAAGTTATTTTCTCTTTATTGCAGACACTTGAATTTTCAAAGTTAACAACAGGACTGCCAAATCCATATGCATCTCCCATATCTTTCATGCCTACAACAAGCAAATCAACTGAATTTTGGCTTGTATCTCCAGATGGGTCTGATGCTAGCGGAGTTGGAGGACCTGCTTCCATACCATCAAACATGGTATTCATACCAGAAGGATTACACCATCCACTATTCCACATACATCCGCTTATTCCTGTGCATCCACCTTCTGTTGTTGCATTGAAACATCTAGGTTCACATCCTCCCCATGAATTATTAGTGCATACCGAATTTGCAGTACAATTATTTAGCCACCCTGTAGGATTATTCCAACTCTGATAGCTTTGATTATTCCAGCATTGTTCCACAAGATTAGTACACCAGCCTGTGCTGCCAGTATATGTACCATTGTTCCACCAACAACCATTGCTACTATTGCAACCATTCTGAGATTTGTATTCCCAGCAATTCTTTGTATTGTCAGCTTCACAAAATGGATTAGTATTTATTGTCCAGCCACAACTTATGTTGATAGCTGTTTTATTAGTACAAAGCGTTCTGTTAACATTGTATTTCCAGCATTCTCCTCCAAAAGCGCTTCCTGCAGCACCTCCTGCAGCTGTTGCTGCTCCTGCGCTGAAACCTGAAATTGGAGAGCACCATCCAGGTATTTTCCATTTGCATCCTGTGATTGCCTTGCAGTTAGCTTGATTGTTTAGATTTGAGGAATTATAGCATGCAACATTCGCAGATTCTTCACACCATCCTGGCTCTGCCTTATAGTAGCATCCTTGGACAGCATTACATGTGCTCTGATTATTAATTAATGTAGCATTATAGCATGCTGGCCGACAGTTTCCTCCTGTCCCAGTTCCCCAGAACTCCCAGAAGCAACGTGTAGCAGTTTCTGATTCGCACGATGATTGAGTGTAACGATTCCAGCAAATATTCATCTTATTTTCACACCAACTTCCCCATGTATCATTGCGCCAGTTACAACCTGCTGATTCACAGCCAGATTGGTTATAGCTAGTCCAGCATGTTTTACTCCAGTCAACTTCACATGTTGATTTGCTCCACTCATCTGTTCTCCAGCTACACCCACTCACTGCCTTACATCCAGTGGAGTTTGTGTACTGCCAGCAAGTTTTTGGTTTAAAATCTGTATGATCACACCAGCCTCCAGCTTTTGTGCACCATTCTGTGCCAGAGCCTGTTCCAGAGCACCATGTATCATTGGTCCATGAGCAACCAGCTCCTTCATTAGTAGCACATTGGCTCTGATTATAGTTAATGCAAGTCTCTTGAAGGCTCCAGTCTCTTTCACAAGATGCATTTACATTTCCAGTACTGTTTTCCCACTTGCAATTGGAATATGACTCGCACGTACTTACATTAATATCATACTTCCAACATGTAGAGCCTTTATAATCGCACCATGAACCCCATTTGTCTGAAACCCACTCACAACTAGCATTAGTACAGGTAGAATTACTTGTATATACAAAGCAATCTCCTTCAACAAAACCACAATACTTATCAGAATAACAGGCTGGATCTACACAATCAATTAGGGCATCGCTATCATCATCTTCACCATTCCAACAGACTTCAACATCTTCGCCAACATTAGCTACACAAGTGCTACTCCCATCCTGCCATTTACAGCTTCCAGTTGTCCCTCCTGTTAAGGCTGTTCTTCCATCATTTTGACATGTCGTCTGTGTGTTACACCTATCACAAGAATCTTTACATGTCTTAGTCCCTAAATCAACACAGTATCCGTTTGTCAGTGTTGTATTATCTGTTATCCATTTGCAAGAATTTGGGAACTGGTTGCAGTAATCTTTTGGTGATTTTGTTCCATTTGTAGATAATAATACTGCTTTATAGTCTCCCATGAATGTGCAAGCTCCGCAATTTTTAGCAGAGCATTCCTCAGCAGTTCCTCCCTTAAATTGTTTTTTTGCTTTACAGTAGCCAAGTTTGTTGGGTGCAGTGCTGTTTTCATCAAATTCACAGAATCCAGTAGTAGAGCCAAAGCAAGCCTTTTTTGCGTCTTCAACAGTAGAATGGTTGCTGCCATCAGATTTATGCTCGCATGCAAAGCAAGCCCTATTGCAGTTTGTCTCATCGTCAAACTTGTACTCACATCTACCAGAAGGAACAGAGATATTACCCTCACAGTAATTCTCAATAACCCATTTTCCACCTGCAGCCTCACATATTTTCCTGTTTTCTATTGTAACTAGATTTTGACTTCTGTTTCCCCAGACATTATCAGCCTTTAAGGTGCATTTTGCAGGTGTAGTTGTATTGTCCCATTTGCAAGGCCAATATAAAGGAGAGCCTGCTAATCGCTCGCAATTTGTCTGGGTGCTTGCATCATCACATGATTTAGCTCCTCCACCAATTGATTTATCCACATTATAACATGATGTCGACACTCTAGTAGTGGCGCATGTTTGATTTTGCCAGATACAACAGGAGGATAGTGATGCTATACTATTGCATATATTAGAATTGTTAAGATAACTGCACTGGATACCGTCTTTTGTAATATTAGCTCCATGCTCTGAGTAATTACCTGATGTTACTTCACTACACTTACCATTAGTATAATTGCAGCCAAAAACTTTTTGGCATTCTGTTTGGTTATAATCAAAAATGTAACAGCCTGGGTTCCAATCATTTACAATGTTACCAGTACTATTAGTAACGCTTCCATTGCCCCAAGTTGGATCTTTACATCTTCCTCCTGCAGAAACATCATTGGAGTTATTATACTCCCACCAGCAATAGAATGTATCTAAACATGCACGCTCTGTTGTTATATTAGTGCAAGAAACTATACTGTAATCCTTATAACACCAGCCATCACTTGTCCCATTACCAAATGATTGCCATTTACAATTGAGTCCATATAATGAGCCATTTCCTGTACAAGCGCTCTCAGTTCCTCCCTTATAGCTCTCCCATAAATAACAGTCTACTTGCTGACAGCTCCCAGCACTTGTCCATGAATTCCATATACAGTTTGATTTTGCATTGCAACCAGTTTGATCACTGTCATAATTCCAGCAACCTTGCTCTTGACAGAAGCCACTATCCCACTTACAATCTTTATTTATAGTTGTATTTGCAGTTTCGCATCCTGTTTGATTGCTATTAAAGCTGTAACAATTCCTATCTTGGCACCAACCAGAACTGCCTGAGCTTTGCCATTGACAAAATGCATCATTATTACAACCTGTTTTGTTATAGTAAAGCCAGCATCCCGTGCTTGAGCAGTATGATCCAGAATCTGTCCAAGTGCAATTTCTTTTATTCCACGGATCTTTGGCAGCTTTGCATGAGCTACTATTAGTATATGACCAGCATCCTTTATCAGAACAACTGCCCCATGAGCAGCCAGTAGTATTCGCGCATGAACTTTGATTTTGAATTGACCAGCAGTTTGTGCCACCAGTGCTATAGCATTCATTTCTCCATTGACAGCTTAATCCTTTTGTATTACTTTCGCAATTACTCTGGTTTGTTCCAGAAAAGCTGCTCCAGCATGAAAGAGTTGAGCAATAATAGTTAGTTCTTCCTGCTTCCCACGTGCAGTTCTTACCTGGTATGCTTGCTGCGTTACAGGCACTCTGTGTTGAAAATCCTCCACTCCAGCAACTTAACTCTTCGCAATAGCTTCCCCATGTATCAGAGCGCCAATTACAATTAGAATCACTAGTACACTGTGAGCTCGTTGTATATTTCCAACATTCTGTCACAGCAGAACTTGTAGTCAAGAAAATAAAGAAGATAGATACTATTACTACTAATAATAGTATTAAGAAAGATTTCTTTTTAAAAATACACTCTCACCTTCTCTTTTTTAAATTAAATCCTTATACACCTATAATTATACATTATATACTTATACTATATTATACATTATACTTTATTGTATACTTTATTGATTAGATATATAAATTTTACGTTATGGAGGGCCCTGTCCTAAATCTCGCTATCGCTCGCCATTGGCTTCAAAATGCTTAAAGTTTACATCATTGAAGATGCTGCGTTCCCGTAGGGAGCCTCCCCTCGCAACGCATTAGCAGTTTTACCCTAAGGCATTTTGACCTTATGCCAATGGACTTTTAGGACAGAGCCGTTATGGAGCCTTGTGACTCTTAACTTTAAGGTTTTTTTTTATTAAAATAGAAATAGTTTGCACTTACTATATATACTTAGGTTACACTACTATACTTATGCTAGATAAATAATTATAACATCGGAAATCAAAGATTTCCAACTGTGCTCAGAAATCTCGATAAATCGCAAAGCGATTTTCGATGATGCTCGAGAATCTCTGATTCTCGACATGTAAAGCATTTCTGACACTTGCAGAAGAGTCACCATTTTTTATATTCACAATAAAAATTAGCATACGATTCACAAAGTGTATGCTGTTAGTCCACTAATCAAAAATTTAAATAAAATAATTTAAAACAATTCGCATAGTGGTCGCTCAGCTGAAGCTGAGCTCCATGAGTGCTAAAAGTCCGCTTATCGCTTATTGTTAAAAATAAGTAGCGGACAAGGATACCAAGTTGAGACATCGTTGCAAATTATATTAAAAATATATTATAGTCCTTAGGGATTAACCATTAATAAGGTTGCTATGCCCTAACTTTAGTATCTCTGTATTGTATCTCTGTATTAGCTGGCTATCCTTTTTTACAGACACAAATCTTTATATATTCTTTGTCCTAAAATTCTCTTTATAATGGAACCAAAACCAGGAGATAAAGTAAAAGTTGAAACAAAAGAAGAAGTTATTGAGGGCATGTTAATGCCTAGGGCTGAATATCTTGACGAGAATACAATTATTCTGAAACTTAATTCAGGCTATAATATTGGATTAAATCGAAATGAAATAAGGAGTATAGAAATTATTAAGGAATCAGAGCAAAAAAGGGAGAAAAAACTAGTGCTTAAACATAACCCAAAGCTTCCTATAATTTCCATTCTGCATACTGGTGGTACAATTGCTTCTAGAGTAGATTACAGGACAGGAGCAGTATTTTCTTCATTTACACCTGAAGATTTAATAGAGCAATTTCCAGAACTTGCTAAAATAGCTAATTTCAACTCAGAATTAATCTCAAATATGTGGTCAGATGACCTAAGGTTTAAGCATTTTGAAATTATTGCAAAAGCAGTTGAAAGAGAAGTCAAGAAAGGTGTGGAAGGAATAATTATAGGCATAGGGACTGATAATTTAGCAGTAGCTTCAGCAGCACTAGCATTTATTATTGAACAATCACCCATCCCAATTTTATTAGTTGGAGCACAGAGGAGCTCTGATAGGGGAAGCAGCGATGCTTACATAAATCTAGTGTGTGCAGCAGAGTTCATAACCGACTCCGATTTCGCAGGGGTTGCTATTTGTATGCATGAAAATACTGATGACAACACTTGCGCTATATTTCCAGCAACTAAAACAAGAAAACTACATACATCAAGGAGAGATGCCTTTAAACCAGTAAACGACAATATTATTGCAAGAATTCATTACGATTCCAGAAAAATTGAATTTGTCAAAAAAGATTATCCAAAAAAGGATAAGGCAAAAAACATAGTCATTAAGCCTTCAATGGAAGAAAAGGTTGGTTTACTAAAAATTCACATCAATATGCTTCCAGAGCAATTCTCTTTTTTTAAAGAATATAAAGGTTTAGTTATAGAAGGGACTGGCTTAGGCCATACACCTGGGCACATGCCAAATGAAATAGCAAGAATACATTTAGAGATATTTCCAGCTATAAAAAGGGTTATAGACTCTGGGTGTGTTGTAGTTATGACTTCTCAGACTATTTTTGGAAGAGTTAATATGCATGTTTACAATAAAGGTGTTGATCTGCTCAACCTTGGAGTTCTTTCTGGTGAGGATATGCTTGCAGAAACAGCATTTGTGAAATTAGCATGGTTACTTGCAAATTATCCAAAAGAAAAAGTTAAAGAGTTGGTTGGCAAGAATTTGAGAGGAGAAATTAGTGAGAGGATAAGTTGTAGCGAATTTATTGAAGACTTGATTAGTTAAAAATATTAAAAGATTTTAGAGATTAGAGTATAATTAAACACCCATTATTTGTTAGGATATAGTCAACCAAGAAAGTAATTAGGATTTATGTATTATCATGAGTTATACGAATGAGTTAGGAAATAACTTATTATTTCCTAAATTTGTTGTTGACTATTTAGGAAGCCACAACTAAATCACGAGTTATTAATATAATTATAACTTGCAACGTTTGGTTACCTTGTCTACATGTC
>Ga0137796_10001402_pt1 | contig 13778 bp, 19 predicted proteins | sample OV2TP3_FD_97704 | JGI IMG/M metagenome (GOLD analysis project Ga0137796, IMG submission 97704)
CATCGGTCGGGTCATGGACGAGAGCCTGAAGCGCCTCCAGACCGACACCATCGACCTCTACCAGCTCCACAATCCCAGCGTTGAGGTGATCGAGCAGGGGGAAGTCTGGGAGCTACTGGAGCGCTGCAAACGAGAGGGAAAGATCCGGCATTACGGCGTCTCGATCAACAAGATGGACGAGGGTGTAGCGGCTGTGAGGGATGGGCGCTCAGAGACCATCCAGATTGAATACAACATGCTCATGCAGGATCCAAGCCAAGAGGTTTTCCCACTAGCCCGCAAGGCCAACGTGGGCGTGATCGCCCGCGCGCCGCTCCGCCGCAGCCTGCTGACGGGTAAGCTAACCTCCGAGGATCAGAAGGGCTTTCAGGGCGAGGATGTTCGGGCACGCAATTTTCCGGGCGATCTCTTCGCCAAGGAGTTGGAGAAGGTGGAGCAGCTCCGCTTCCTGGTCAAAGGGCCGGTTCAGTCCCTCGCACAGGCCGCCATCGCCTTTTGTCTGGCCCATCCGGCTGTGGGCGTCGTTATTCCCGGCGCTCGCAATGCCCAACAGATGCGGGACAATGCCCAGGCGGCGGACCTTCGTCTCCCCAAGGAGGATCTCAGGAGAGTCGCGGAGCTCTGGCGCAAAGGGTTTCGTGATTAAGAGGGGGCCGGAGCTAACGCAAAGGAAGGACTATGCTCAGGATTAAGGGTGTTGCCAGAGACGAAGCGCCTCTTACCGAAAGGCTCGGTTCAGCGCCTCAATCTGCCTGGTCGAGAGCCTCCAGCCAGAGGCCTGGCAGTTCTCGACAACGCGCTCCACTCTGTCAGACTTAGGTATGGCTATGACGCTGGGCTTCGATACGCACCAGTTCAGAGCTACCTGGGCCACCGTCTTGCCAGTCTCCAGAGCCACTTTTTGCAGCACGTTCATCGCAGCTCGGTTCTTGAAAAACGGCTTCGAAGTCAAGCCGGCTTTGTCGAGGGGACTGTAGGCGATCACAGTGATGTGGTGCTTCTGACAATAGGGCAGCATGTCTTCCTCGATCCCTCGCTGGAGCAGGCTGTACTTCACCTGGTTGGAGACGATCCTGTACTTCCTCATGCATGCCCCAGCCTCTTCAAGGTTCCTAAGATAGAAGTTGCTGACGCCGATGAACTTGACCTTTCCCAGATCTACCAGGTTCTCCATCGCGCGCATGGTCTCTTGAATCGGGATGCTAGGATCAGGCCAATGGATCTGATAGAGATCGATATAATCCGTCCCCAGCCTTTTGAGGCTAGCCTCTGCCGCCCTCATGACGTCGTCGTAGCGCAAATGATTTCCTGAGACCTTGGTCGCGATGAATACTTGCTGCCGCTCTCCCTTGACCGCTTCCCCCACGATACCCTCGGTGCCGTACATCTCGGCCGTATCGATGAGGAAGGCGCCCAGGGCTACGCCCTTTCTGAGTGGCTCCGCACCGCCACTGTATTGCCATGTTCCAAGTCCGATCTCGGGTATCTTGACGCCCGTTTCTCCCAGTTCTTTAAGCTCCACATTGCACCTCAGATTTGATAGGGCTTTATAGCCCAAGGGTTTCCCTGTTGCAATTATTCATGAATCTGTGGGAAAGAGAGAATAGCCTGACTAGAGAGAGAAGGAGGAAAAAACCATGATTATAGAGATGCGAACCTATTTGCTTAAGCCGGGCACGGTAGCGGCCTTCGAAGAGCGCTTTGCCGAGGGTTTGACTGCGCGTCTTGAGTTCTCCAGATTGGGAGGACTCTGGCACTCGGAGGTGGGGCCGCTCAACACGGTCGTTCACGTCTGGCCTTACGAGAGTTTTGAGGATCGAGAGCGCATCGGCCAGGCCGCGAGAAAGACTGGAAAGTGGCCGCCGAAGACCCACGAGTTCATTATCTTCCAGGAGAGCAAGATCCTCCAGCTGGCGCCGTTTTCCCCTCCGCTCGAAGAAAGAAAGCTCGGCAATCTTTACGAGATCCGTACCTACACCTATAAGCCGGGCACGATGCCCACGGTGTTGGAGCGCTTTGCCAAGGTGATTCCCGGGCGCGTCAAGCTCTCGCCACTGGCCGGGGCTTGGACCACGGTCTTCGGATCGCTCAACCAGTATATCCACGTCTGGGCCTATCGAGATGCGGGCGAGCGGGAGCGCATTCGAGCCGAGGCCTCCAAGAAGGTTGAAGGGTGGCCGCCCCAGACCCGGGAGTTTTTGGTAAAACAGGAAAATATGCTGGTGGTCCCAGCGGCCTGCTCGCCCTTGCACTGAGAGGGGCAGGAGTGCTTTCCTGAGGGGCCTTTGTAAGTAGCTTTTTGGCCGGGTTCACTGGCGTGGTATATGGAAGTCGATGCTTTACAAGACTCTCGTCCGCCCACTTCTCTTTCTGAAAGACCCGGAAAAAACTCACGAACAAACCTTAGCCCTGCTTTCCAGACTGAGCTTCCTCGAAGGGGTCCTGGAGCAGCTTTTTGCGGTCGGAGATAGCCGCCTTCAAGTTAGCTTAGGACCCCTGAACTTTCCCAATCCGGTGGGATTGGCTGCGGGTTTTGATAAGAACGGAATAGCCATAAGGACTTGGCCTGGATTCGGCTTCGGCTTCATGGAGATCGGCGCTGTTACGGCGCACCGCCAAGCCGGCAATCCACGGCCCCGCCTTTTCCGTCTCCCCAAAGACCAGGCCCTCATCAATCGGCTCGGCTTCAACAATGAAGGCGCGGAAAGCGTGGGTGCCAGGCTCGAGAGCATGCAGAAACATGGCGGGCGACTAAAGATACCCCTCGGGATCAATATAGGAAGAAGCAAAATTGTCGCGACCAAAGATGCGGCGGCGGATTATCTCACCACCTTTGAAAGGCTCTATCCTTTTGGAGACTATTTCACGGTCAACGTGAGTTCACCCAACACACCGAACCTGCGGGAGCTGCAGGAAAAAAGCCTGCTTCAGGATCTCTTACAAGTGATTCAGGCGAAGAACCGGGAGCTGGCGGGGCGATTAAGAACCAAGGAAAGACCGATCCTAGTAAAGATCGCCCCCGACATGGAGTTCTCTCAGGTGGATGAGATCCTCGAAGTGATCGAGTCGGAGAAAGTGACTGGCGTCATCGCCACCAATGCCACCGCTTTTTTGCGGGAGAACCTTGTGAGTTCCATTGACGAGCCTGGGGGGTTGAGCGGGAAACCGTTAGCGGCCAGGTCCACGTTGTTTATTCGCTATATTTACAAGGCGACCCAGGGAAGGGTACCCATCGTCGGATCAGGAGGGATCTTCACCGCTGAAGATGCCTATGAGAAGATCAAGGCCGGCGCCACGGCAGTCCAGATCTTAACGGGCTTTGTTTACGAGGGACCTGCCGCAGCGAAGCGCATCAACCGCGGGCTGCTCAAACTAATGGAACGGGATGGATTTAAGAATATCTCCGAGGTTGTCGGCAGCGGCGCGGAAGCTTAAGTTTCCGCATTGTTGCACGGCGGTCCGATAAGAGGTATGAACAGCGACTGTAAGGGCTGGCACAAGAGATCTTGCTAACCGAGGTTATGGCACCGACTCTAGAGGCTCCCGCCTATCTTCCCGTCACGGTGGATAAAAGCCACTTGGTGACGATCGGCGAGCGCCTCTATGCGGAAAGCATCGAGCTGATCCGGGAACTCGTCAACAACGCCTATGACGCGGATGCCACGCTGGTCAAAGTGACCCTGACGCCAGAGTCGATCACGGTCGAAGACAATGGAGCCGGGATGGATCTGGAGGGGCTGCGGCAATATTTCGTCATCGGCTCGCAAGAAAAGATCATGCGACCAAAATCACCTGTCTTCAAACGAGACCGGATCGGCCAATTTGGCATCGGCAAGTTCGCAACGCTGTCGGCTTGCCGCCGCTTCATCGTGACCACGCAAAAGGCAGACTTTGCCGCGCGGGTCAGTTTTGACAAAGAGGAATGGTCGAGGCGCGAGAGCGAGTGGCGGCTCCCTTTGGAGGTCCTTATGCCGGATCCGGAGAGAGAAGACGGAACCACGGTAGCTCTGGTGGGCTTGACGAAGCAATTCGATCTCCAGGACGTGGAAAGAAAACTCGTTGAAGGCGTGCCCTTAAAGGCGGCAAACTTTGCCGTTCTGCTAAATGGCGTCCCCGTCCGGCCCAAAAGTTTTTCAGGTCACCGCATCCCCTTTTTGGAAGGGACCGAGTTTGGTCCAGTAACAGGCGAGATCATCGTCCTTCCGGCTTCTGCCGCCTCTCTGGAGAACCTCGGGATTGAGGTCAGGGTTAAGCAGGTCACGGTCCGGCGCGAGCTTTTCGGGGCTGAGACTTGGGGGAAGGTCGCCGCCCGAATCCGTGGGGAAGTGAACGCGGATTTTCTGCCCGTCACAAGCGACCGCACTGGCTTTGTCCTGGATTCTCCCGAATACCTGGCCTTCCGGGAGGTCATGGGCCGGGTCATGAACGAGACACGCTCGGTGATCACTCGGCTTACCGGAAGAGGGGAAAGGCGCGCCGCCTCGCGCGCGTTGCGCGAGGCCTTAGAACGAATCAGCCGTTCTCTTGTCCGCAACCCGGCTTTCTCCCCTTTCGGGTCGCTCCCGGTCGGGGAGAGCGGCGGGATGGGAGGGGCGGCAGCTATTCCATTTAGCCGCGCCGCGAGCCCGGACGTAACGGGCCAGAAACCGGCGGCACATAGGGCATCGCGGCAAAGAAAAAAGACTACGAAAGTTAAACGGCTTACTCCGGATGCCGTGGTGCGCCGCCTCAAGGTCGGGCAGGCAGGCATTTCCTGCTGTCTTGATCACTTTGGCGAAGACGGATCGGAGTGTTTTAGCGAGGGGACTATCGTCTACATCAACCGTGACCACCCGCTGTACAAGCGGGAGGCCAAAAAGGCGGACACTCACACCATGCACATCGCCCGGCTCCTCACCCAAGAGATCGCGCTCATGAAAGATCCCCGCAATCCACGGCAGGCCTTCGAGCGGCAATCCAAACTCCTACGCGACGCCTTCATCGAAGACTAAATCGCATCTCAGGATGACTTCTGAGGCTCTGACATCTGCACTCAACAAGGATGTCCGCGACACCTGAGAATCACACAAAGTAGATTTCTAAGGGCTGACAAGGTTTTTCTCGAAAAGCCAGCAACTCAAAATAGACCCCTTATGCTGAATGAGAGGCAGATTTTTGCAGCTTCTCGTAGTCCTCCCAAACGTCAATATCGACAAACGGGGCCTCGTCGGGCCATTCCAGGAAGGCAGAATCTTGTCGATATTTCCCGATAAGGCCCCGCGCTCCTCTATCTCCTTTCAACTTGAGAATTTCTGGAAACAGATTTCTGTGGAAAATAACCGGATTTCGGGTCTGGTCTTGAAAAATAGGGGCCACGATCAGGGCTTTGCTCTTTCGAAAGAGGCGGATGAGACCGTTGATCAACTCGGGCTTGACCAAAGGCTGATCGCCCACCACAAAAACGGCCGCCTCACTCTGCGGTGAAACGGCTTTCAGGCCGGCAATGATGGACGTGCTCTGTCCCTCATGAGCCTTTTCGTTAGCGACCCACCGAAGCTTTTCGTGTCCTAGGGAGATCTGTTTTTCCATCTCATTCAATGCTCGCGTCACACAAATGACTTCATCGAGTTTGGAAGCGAGGGCCGCCTCCAGCGTCCACTGAAGGACAGGCTTTCCATTAAGATCAAGCAGGAGCTTCTGCCGCCCCATCCTTTTGGCCGCGCCGGCGGCAAGAACGATTCCAGAAATCATAAAAAAATAGGCAACAGATACAGCCTGGCCCATTTCCTCAGGCCTGAAGGCTCTCTCCCCCGAAGGCTGGCTTTACTTCGCAATGACTTCCTTGACTGCATCTGTGCCCAGATAGCTGGTAATGACCACTCTTTCCAGACCGAGCTGAAGCAGTGCATGGCCAAGAGCGCTGGCTTGTCTCACCTCTTCGGGACTGTCAGCCTGATTGATGAGCGCAAGCTTTCGGCTCTTGGGCGGAATGCCCCTTAAACAACCCGCGGGATTTCTCACAAGATTTAGGATGACGTCCTCAGTCACAGGTGCTCCCAGCTCGACGCCGAGCAAGGCCGCTCCTCTCTCCGCCCTGTGAACCCAATCCGTCGTCAGCGGCCGACCTAAGACTTTAATTCCCATGACCCAAACGGTGAGGTCACATCCCTCAGGGATCACGGGCTCGTGTTCCGCCGGGATCTTCAAAGGGCGCGAGGCGGCCCCATCAGCCTCTATCAGGATCGAGTCCATCATCCCTTTCCTCTTTAGGGTGTTGAACCACTCGGGCGACAGTCCAAGGAGCTTCCCCGAATCATCCATACCCTGGCCCACTCCAACGACCACCGGGTTTTCGATCTTACCCAGCTCCCTGAGAAGGGCCTCCAGATCCTGGGCCAGAAAGAGTCTGTGGACATGGGGCTTCGCGGGTTTAAAAATTTTTGTCGTGGTTGTGACCAGGACTTTTTCTCCCTGTTCCCACAGTTCATGGGCGAGGGAGTAGAGGGTTGTGGTTTTCCCTCCGGCGCCGATGAGAGCAACCATCTCGCCTCGGTTGAGGCCGAGCGCTTCCTTGAGCGTCATGAGTCTGGATTAGACTTTTCGCCGCGCGCTTGCAAGCTCCAGGGCAGCCTGGAAGCGTCTTTCGGGCGCGATGCAATACACCTGTGATACGCTCGACGGTTGGTACGCTTGAAGCTGCACGCTCGGTGCATCGCACCCTCAATCCACTCCCAGGCTGCGGAGAACGACCGCGAGGGGGGGCTGCTGAGCAAGCCAAAAGCACCGAGACTAAACGGTTCGACGAAACCACAGGTATATTGCTTGCGGCTCGCGAGGCAGCTCCCCGAGCGAGCCGCCTCTTGCCTAATGCCTGCTTCTTAGCTAACGTCCTGGCATGCCACGCCGTTTCAGCATCGAAGTAGAGAAAGACTACTTCAATTTTGCCTCAGCGCACTTCCTGATCTTTGCCAATGGCAGACGGGAGGCCCTCCATGGGCACAACTATCAGGTCTCCGTCGCCGTCGAAGGGGAGCTGGATAAAGCGGGGGTGGTGCTCGACTTCATCACGTTCAAGCCCCTGGTGAAAAGGGTGTGCGACGATTTGGACCACCGCACCCTCATCCAGAGAAACAGCCCTGTTCTCAAGGTCCGTCGCGGTCGGAAAGATGTTGAGGTTGTTCACAAAGGCCAGCGCCTCGTCCTGCCGGCGCGGGATGTGATCCTTCTTCCCATCGCCAATACCAGCACGGAGCTGTTAGCAGAATACATTGCGACACAGATCCGACGAAAGGTTCAGCGACAGTTCCCTTGGGCAAAACTCCGTCTCATGGAAGTTGGCGTTGAAGAGAGCCGCGGGCAAAGGGGGTTCTTTCGAGGAGAGTTTTAAAGCCGCTGAAAAAGACCCATCTGGTACCCTTGCAGTTGCGAGTTTGGAGTCAAACCCCGAAACCTATCCCCTTGCTTTCTTCCCCGCCATTTTCGTAAAATCCGCCGACAAATTGGGACCTGGATGGAGTTCATTTGAGATTATACTGCGACATGAATGTCTATAATCGATGCTTCGATGATCAGAGCCAGCTGAGGGTCCGGCTGGAAACGGCTGCCGTTGAGGGCATCTTTGCCTTAGCTGAGGCTAGAAGGCTAATGCCGATATGGTCTTTCATGCTTGATTATGAAACCAGCCTAAACCCCTATGAGGACAGAAAAGAAAGGGTAGAGTTGTTATCGCGCCTGTGTGCGGATACAATTATTCCGTCGCCCGCAATACTAAAACTGGCCAGGGGTATACTGAAGAGCGGCAAGGTGAAGGCGAGAGATGCCGTGCAGCTAGCCTGCGCTGAAACTGCGGAATGCGATTATTTCGTCACATGTGATGATGCTCTAATTAAGGCCTTCGAAAGGGATAGACGGCTGCGCAGGCTGAAGTTGATGGCTATCAATCCTGTGGAGTTCATAAGAAATGAGGGTAAGAAATATGGCCAAAGTTAAGAGCGACCGCGATCTGATGGATAGCGGGATCAAGGCCTTGGTTGACGCTCTCGGATACAGCGGGGCAGTCAGATTCCTGCGCCATTTTTCCAAGGGAGAAGGTGACTACCTGGTTATCCAGGAGAAGATCTTCAAAGGGATGGATCTCAACCAGATCTACAAGAAGGCAAAGGAACATCACGAGAGTAGCAAAAGGTAGTTCAAAATTAGACCATCTCAAGCGATGGGACATCACAAGGGTAGCGTACAAAGAACCGGCGGGCTGGCTGTCTTCTCCGCAAGCCATGGAAGATGAACGGCTTTGCAAAGGATAGGTTGGACGCCGAGCGGCTTTCCGATCATCGTCGCCGGGATTCGGCGGATCGAGACATAGAGCAGGCCCGACAAGAATCTTTTCATATGGGAATTACGGTATGACCCCGGTTTACCATCTTCCCCCGGAGCGACGACGCGCTCAGGAGCTCGTGGCCCAATTCAACGCCGACGCGCGTCTATGGCGGCGCCTGGAAAGCAAGCGCCGCCTCCGTCGGAGGCTCTATCCACGCATGTCCGCTAAGCTTCGAAAACAACTCGACCTGCTGGAGTTTGCAGCGGCGCGTCCGCCGCAGGATTGCGTGGGTCGGTTCTCTTCTCTCTTATTTTGACCTTTTGAGAATTCTCAAAAGGTGAAAGTATCGCTTGACAGGCGGGTCAGGCTGGCTTTAGATCGTCAGGATGCAAGAGAGGAGATATCGGGAGTCGCGTCTTTGCCGGCTCCTTGGAAATCCCATCGTCTATCAGCTCGTCGTTCTGATGGATGCTCATGGTCCTCTTACGCCCGGCAATCTCGCCAAGGCGACCGGGCGGTCGGTTGCGACGGTAAGCATCCATCTAGGCAAGCTTCGAGCCGCAGATGTGGTCAGGTACGATACCCAAGGAAGGCAGACCCGGTACTGGCTCAAGCATAAACGGGAGATGAGCGATCTCCTCGAAGTCTTAAAAAAGATCGTCGAAACCTCAAGCAAGCTCCGGTGACCTGTTATTTTGACCTTTTGAGAATTCTCAAAAGGTGAAAGTACCCGGATGGACTATGTCTTCGTCGAAAGGGCGGGTCCTTGTCGACGAATACCCGACCGAGCTGAGCCTGCCAGCGAAGCAGTTGTGTCCCGAGGCCAGGATCGAAGACTCAACACCCAAAACTAAAAACTTCCTTCCGCCCGCCTCGCACCTGAGTTCTGTCGCCTATTGCCTGTTTCAGCCGGAGGCGGATCCGCCAATCTTTGTGGCGGAGCCTAGTGCCTCAAGCCTCTTGCCTATTTTTCACTTTTGCCTTATTTTACGCCGAAATAGCTTCGGCCGGGTTCCCCGATCCGGTCTGCCTGCCGGTAGGCAGGTCACATCTTTGATCCCACATCACAGCCCGGACTGGCTCACTCCCCGGCCGGGTTTTTATTCGAACGGTTGGAAGCGCAGGAGTCCTGGTTAAGTTAGGCAAACGAATTGCGCTTGTCAGGCCGCGTCTTATCGCCTAAAATCGTTGAAGAACTTTATGGAAATTGCCAAGGCGAATGAGTCGCTTCTAGCTGCTGGGCACTGCTACACAGAAGGGCTGTATAATTCATCGGTGAGTCGAGCATATTACTCTATGTATCAAGCGGCCCAGGCGGCACTTGAAGCCGCCGGGCTTAAGCGCACCGAGTGGACTCACGGAGGACTCCACGCGACTTTCGCCAATGAGCTTACCCGGAGGCGAAAGCTTTATTCCTCCTTTCTAGCCCGAGACCTCAATGTTGTGCAGGACCTGAGACACACCGCGGATTATAGAGATAGCGACGTGAGCAAAAGGCAAGCGACGCGGGCGTTGGCAAAAGCACGCGAGTTTGTCAGTCAGATCAAGAAGGGGATATCCAATGGCTAAATCTATCTCTTCCTCGGAACGACGGATCCTCGTCGACAAGTACCTGACCGAGCTAAGCTTGCTGGCGAAGCAGCTTTGTCCTGCGGCCAGAATCGAAGCGACTACGGAGGGTTTCGAAGATGAGGACGGCCACATACGGATTTACCCGCCGGCCGGCATGAGAGAAAAAGAGGTCGAAGAGATCGAAGGAAAAATTGCCGACAGATGCGTTGACATCCTGGTTGGAGAGGGCGTTTTCATCTGCTCCGCAGTTTATGATTAGTAGGTGAGTTCTAGAGAAAATTCGAAGCCATTACAGCGGTAAAAGTCCTTGAGCGTCATCTTTCGCTCATTCCTACGATCACGACCCACGATCACGAAACTCTCGCCTGTTGCCTTCTTAGTAAATTTGCCTTATTTTACACGCAAATAGCTTCGGCCGGGTTCCCCGATCCGGCCTGCCTGCCGGTAGGCAGGTCACATCTTTGATTCGTTTTACATTAGCCCGGACTGGCTCTCCCTAGCCGGCCTTTTTGTTGAGCGACTGGAAGCGCAGCAGGCTTGGCCATGTTAGGCAAGTTTGACATTCAGGTCATCCACCTGCGTAGGTCAGGCGCGGTTTTCGCAGTCTCTTCATCCTTGCCAAGAAGCTCTTTCCCCCCGCCCGCAAATCGCGTAGAATCACCCTACTACGCAAGACCGAGTAATCGTTGGACCGATCGAAGATTAAAACGGCTCTTGACCTGCGCAGCATCGATTGGGAACGACACGTATTGGAGAGATTGCTTCAGCGGAGCATTCCACGCGAAGCCGTGATCGAGGTCTTAAAGATAGGCGAGTGCATTGAAGACTATCCTGATGATCGTCCGTTTCCGAGCGGCCTCTTTCTCGGTTGGCATGGAGGCAAACCTTTGCATGTTGTGGTAGCTCTGAACGAATTGGCTCCTAGATTGTTCATTATTACCGCCTACGAGCCTGACCTTGAGCATTTTGAGCCTGATTTCAGAACGAGGAGGAGGCAATGAAAAAGAATAAGTCCGCTGACCTATGTCCTCTTTGTGGCGGAAAGAAGAAGACGGGCATTACGACATTCACTGCTGATTTAACCTCAGGTGTCGTAGTTGTACGGAAAGTTCCCGCCACGGTTTGCACCCAGTGTGGGGCAGATTGGATCGACGACCGGGTCGCCAAGCAGATCGAAAACATCGTCAACGACGCGAGAAAAAAACGGCTGCAGGTAGAAGTAACCTCTTTCAGCTAAGTTATATGGCTTACAACGCAAAAAAGACCGAGCACGCGGGCCCAAAAAAAGGTAGCGGCGCGTTCTATGGCCCCAAGGCGGAGGCGAAGAAGGCGAGCAATCGCCGTCGGCGCGAAGATGACAAACGTGCAGCATTAAGCAATGGCACATCACAAGCGTAGGCGACCTAAGAACCGCCGGTCCGGCTGCCTTCTCTGCAAGCCTTGGAAAATGAACGGCTTTGCAAAGGATAGGTTGGACGCCGAGCGGCTTTCCGATCATCGTCGCCGGGATTCGGCGGATCGAGACATAGAGCAGGCCCGACAAGAATCTTTTCATATGGGAATTACGGTATGACCCCGGTTTACCATCTTCCCCCGGAGCGACGACGCGCTCAGGAGCTCGTGGCCCAATTCAACGCCGACGCGCGTCTATGGCGGCGCCTGGAAAGCAAGCGCCGCCTCCGTCGGAGGCTCTATCCACGCATGTCCGCTAAGCTTCGAAAACAACTCGACCTGCTGGAGTTTGCAGCGGCGCGTCCGCCGCAGGATTGCGTGGGTCGGTTCTCTTCTCTCTTATTTTGACCTTTTGAGAATTCTCAAAAGGTGAAAGTATCGCTTGACAGGCGGGTCAGGCTGGCTTTAGATCGTCAGGATGCAAGAGAGGAGATATCGGGAGTCGCGTCTTTGCCGGCTCCTTGGAAATCCCATCGTCTATCAGCTCGTCGTTCTGATGGATGCTCATGGTCCTCTTACGCCCGGCAATCTCGCCAAGGCGACCGGGCGGTCGGTTGCGACGGTAAGCATCCATCTAGGCAAGCTTCGAGCCGCAGATGTGGTCAGGTACGATACCCAAGGAAGGCAGACCCGGTACTGGCTCAAGCATAAACGGGAGATGAGCGATCTCCTCGAAGTCTTAAAAAAGATCGTCGAAACCTCAAGCAAGCTCCGGTGACCTGTTATTTTGACCTTTTGAGAATTCTCAAAAGGTGAAAGTACCCGGATGGACTATGTCTTCGTCGAAAGGGCGGGTCCTTGTCGACGAATACCCGACCGAGCTGAGCCTGCCAGCGAAGCAGTTGTGTCCCGAGGCCAGGATCGAAGACTCAACACCCAAAACTAAAAACTTCCTTCCGCCCGCCTCGCACCTGAGTTCTGTCGCCTATTGCCTGTTTCAGCCGGATCCTCCTGAGGCGGACCCGCCGTGCATTGTGGCGGGGGCTGATCCGCTCCGCCAAAGACCTGTGGCGGATGGCGGAGCCTACCGCCTCTTGCCTGTTTTGTAATTTTGCCTTATTTTACGCGAAAATAACTTCGGCTGGGTCATCCGATCCGGTCACATCTTTGATCCCACATCATCGCTTGGACTGGCTCTCCCCAGCTGGTAGTTGTATTCATGGTTTTTAGACTTACAGGGCTGGAACTTGGGCCAAGAGCGGACTTGATCCCTTGACAGTGATCAACTCACTGAGCACGTGCGCGTCCCGGTTGCGCGTTACCGGTCCGGGGACGAAGCAGCCTGAGCGGAACTCCAGCAGACTCCCTCAAACCAATAAGGCGTCGCATCGTGGCTCACTCCCGTCGCCACCGTGCGAACTAATTTTTGGGTCTTGGATAAGAAGGGGGCCATCAATCGAAAGTCGTTATCCGTGAGGGCCCGTCGAAGGTCACCTTCGTTTGATTAAGAACCTCGCGCCCTACCAGGCGTTCGCGTTCATCGACCGGCTCGACAATGGCAATGTAGACGCTCCCGTTGATCTCCACTTTTGCTCCGTAGAATGTTACTCGGCGCCTCACGCCGCCAAAAGGATGGGAGCTGCCTGCATAGTAAGGAAAGAGGAAAAGGTCGAGGTCCTGGCAATCATCCACTGGCAGGCAAGTAACATCAGCGCCAGTGTCTGGGATGGCATCGGCCACCGTCTTGCTCTTGGTCTGTGAGAAGTTATGTAGTACCGCCGTAATGCGCGGAATAGGGGTTGGAGAATAGGTATCGTCGTAAGGAAATGACAACCGCCGCTGCCTAATCACGATTTTGTCCTCATCGCCCACTTTATTACTATACGCGTAGCCGTCTTCGGCTAATGCTTGCTCCATAATGGACAGTGGGTCATCACCCACAGCCACGACACGCCCCTTGTGCACGGCAACCCATTTGCCCGAATATTTAGCAAGCAATTCATCCCGCATTGCCCAGTAATCTAGACGGTCCTGCTCGAAGCCCTGTTCAACGGCGTGTCTTGGATGACTGTTCATGAAACTTAGAATACAACAGATGCGGATGATAGTAAAAGGGCAGACTCGGTCGGCTTCAGCCCCCTCGGGCATTCCGCTTGCGCCCCTGGTGAGCCATCTCTGTTCAAGGATTTTCAGGAGGCTGCCTCTGTTTCTCCCCAGCAGACCCCCTTTCGTTCACACGCGGTCTTATACAGGGACGCAGAGGAGATAGCCAGAATGCTCAGCGGTCTCATGAATTCAACCTCCTAGCCTCCCTCATTACTCGACACTCATTACTCGTCCCTATTCTGTGCCTCTTGCCTATTTGGTAATTTTGCCTTATTTTACGCGAAGCTAACGTCGCCAGGGTCCCCCGATCCGGTCACATCTTTGATTCCGCATCCTCGCCCGGACTGGCTCTCTACAGCCCGGGCATTTTTGATTATTGAGGGGGATAAGGAAGATTGTTAAGACTGAAAGG
>Ga0137796_10001403_pt1 | contig 13776 bp, 10 predicted proteins | sample OV2TP3_FD_97704 | JGI IMG/M metagenome (GOLD analysis project Ga0137796, IMG submission 97704)
AGCGGAGATTGACATTGATCGAATCGTGAATCAGACCGGCAAAAACACCGCTGACCACGCCAAAAAATAAATAGCGCTCCCGCTGATCACCACTCTGGAACAGTCTCCGCCCGCACAGATGAAAAAAAATCAGGATCATCGCCGACCATGCCGATAACCCCAGCATCCCCTGCTCCGCCAGAATCTCCAGCTCCTCGGAATGCGCGTGACGCGTATTGTGAGACATGCCGATCCGGTGATACCGGTCCGGCCGGAAAAAGGGATAAGTCAATTGATAGGTGCCGATTCCCTGGCCGAAGAGGGGATCATCCCACCACATCCGAAGAGACCCCCACCAGATGTAGACACGAATGATATTCGTCCCGCTGTGCGCCTGAAAAATGGATCGGAACGTGTCTTTCTTGTGCTCGGGCGTAAACGTCATGATCCCGATTAGAATCAAAACCACCGTCCCGGCCGCGGCAAGACGGAACCGCGCCTCCGGCGCCCCAAGTGTGGGCGGCGCCCACGTCTCCGACGCCGGCCGGAAGCGGGCCTTGGCTCCCAGTATCCAGGATCTAACTCGGCCGAGTTTAAGTTCAAACCATCCGGCCGCCCCGGCCAGCGCGATCAGCGCGACCCAGGCGCCGCGGGTTTCGCCTTCAACGATGTTCACCAGCGCCAGCGCCGCGATCGATCCGTAGACCGCCGCGTCAAAAAAGTGCGCGCTGCCGATCGCCATGAAGAGCGCGATCGGAAAGACATAGGTCAGAAAGGAGGCGAAAAAATCCTTGTTGCCGAACGTCGACACATTGACGATCCGGCCCCACTCGACGAAATCGTAGCCGGAAATCTGAAGCAGAGCGTACACGCAGGTCAGAACCGTGCAGCCCAGCAGGGTGTGGATGCCGGCCATCCAGCGGCCACGGGTGTTGAAAAAGGACACGACCATGAAAAAAAATACAACCATCGCGCCGGTCCGGGTGATTTCCTCCAGCGAATAATACCAGCTCCAGCGCGGCGCCAGGTACGCGGACAGGACCCCGGCAAGAAAAAAAATGAGGACGGGCGCGTTCAGCGGCGTCGGCCGGAACACAAATCCGTCCCGGCCGCCGTGGGCGGCAAGGCGCGTCAGCCAGAGAAAAAACAGACCGAATCCGAATACAATCGCCGCCACGTCCTTGCCCAAAACCACGTTCTGGAAATCCGGAGAAAAAAACAACAACACACAAACCACCGTGAACAGGAGGCCCCCGAATATCCAGCGCGACAGCCGGGCTTCCTCACGGGTCCAGATCCAAATCCCGGCGTAGCCGGCTGTCAGTATCGCCGTCGCGGCCGACGGGTTATCCCACATGGGCCAGGGACTAAAAATGAACCGTTCGGCCGCCGTCGACAAACAGGGTCGTGCCGGTGGTGTAGGACGCGGCCGTCGCCAAAAACTGCACCGCGCTCGCAACGTCCTCCGCGCTGCCCTCCCGTTTGAGCAGCGTCCGCCGCACCGCGCGATGCCGGTCGGCCGGGCCGTAATGATCGGGCAGGAGGACCGGGCCGGGAGCGACGCCGACGACGCGGATGTCCGGGGCGAATTCCAGGGCGAACAGCCTGGTCAGCATCGCCACGCCGGACTTGGAGACCAGATACGGCGCATAGCCCGGATAGGGCCGATAGACCGCGGCGTCTTCGATGTTGACGATCACACCGGTTTTGCGCCGGACCATCCGCCGGGCGACTTCCCGGGTCAGAAAAAAAACGGATGCCAGATTCGCGGTCAACATCCGATCCCACAACCGCTCGGTGACGGACCAGATGTTGTGCGGCTCAAAAATCGACGCGGAATTGACCAGAACCCGGATCGGACCCAGAACGCGTTCGACCCGCTCAACCAGACGACGCCGGTCGGCGCCGCGGGCCAGATCCGCGCGAAACGCCTCCGCCGGCAGGTTTCTTTTTCGCAGGGAAAGGATGAGGTCCCGGGCGTCCCGGGCGGACGTCCGGTAATGAACGGCGACCGCGAATCCCGACTCGGCAAGCCGCCTCGCCACCGCTTTGCCGACCCGCCGGGCGGCGCCGGTTACCAGAGCGACATTTTTCCAGCGTTGCATGAGCCGACGTTACAATATACGGTACGGTTTGTCATGAACGACCGGCTCAAAGTGTTTGTGATTCACGGGCGGGGCGCAACGCCCCGCCATCCGGATGTGTCCGAAGAGGGCGGTGACCTGGACACGATCAGTTCCAACGTCTTTTACGGCGTCTGGGCCCATGCCATCGGCGCGCCGCACGAGTTTACCTTCGTGCAGTATCATGACGGACTCCTGAAAACCCTCTGGGAATTTGAAAACGCCGATATCTACATCCCAGACCTCCCGCTCGATACCGTGCCCCATCTGGAAAACGATGTTCGTGATCTGGCCCGGCGTGGCAGCCACGTCGCCCACTTCCTCGACCACCACCCCTGGTCCAACTGGCAGGTGGAGATGTTGAACCGCCTGAAATCCGAGGGACTCCTGGGCCGGTTTGCGCTGGCCGGAGCGCAGAAAGGCAAGCATCTGCCCAAGGAAGCTCAGGCGTGCGGTGCGGAACTGGTATACGACGCGGTGATCCGTGACCAGGACTTTGAGACGGAGGGATTGAAGGAACTGCGGCGGATCACGCGTCTGCAGGACCTGGGCATCGAGGATAATCCCGTATCGGGCCGGCTGTCGAAACTCATCAGCTACGGGTATCCCAAATACGCCATGGTCACGGCGCTGATGATGCTCAAGGAACCCGAGGATCTGCCGAGGCTCATGCAGGGGATGGGATGGGATCTGCTGGTGGCGGAGGGCGACGAGCGGATGTCGAAGATTTTGCCGAGACTCAAGCGCAGCCTCTGCGAAATCCGGTTTGAGTTCACCGACGGCCATCCTGGAGGGGAATTCACCATTCTATGCTGTCTGGTCCCAAAAATTTATCCGGGCGAACCCCTCCCGAACGTGTCAACGGCCATCCGGTACCTGAAAGACTATCGATCGATGGAGTATTTTTTCTACTGTTATGGATCCCGCGCGCTGACCACCCGGAAAGTCACCACAGAGCCGGGCGGGCTCAACTTGGGCGACCTGGTCGAAAAAATTTGCACGCCGAAGGACGGCGGCCATCCGGAGGCGGCCACCGGCCGGCCGCAGGGCAGTCCCTATTTCCCCAAGGACCGGCTGACCTATATCACTCCTCGTAATTTCATCTGGTACTGCCGGTACCTCTCCCAGAAACTTCGCTACTTCGCCGGTGTCCAGATCGTCTCCGTCCGGCCGGTTCAGGTCTGAAAAAAGCGTTTCACGTCCTCGATCCGCGTTGTCTGTTTCGCCGGGGGAAGTGACTTCAGAAACACCGGGCCGTACATCCGGGTCTTGAGGCGCGGATCCAGAATCGCCACCACACCGCGGTCGTCCTGCCGGCGGATCAGCCGACCGAATCCCTGTCGAAGCATCAGCACCGCCGCCGGCAGGGTGTGGCGGGTGAAGGGATCGAATCCGGCGTGCCGCAGGAATTCCAGTTTCGCCTCCTCCAGCGGATGGCTCGGCGTGGCAAACGGCAGACGCGTCACGATCACCAGCCGCAGCGCTTCGCCCGGAACGTCCACACCCTGCCAGAAGGTGTCCGTGCCGATCAGCACCGCCCGGTCCCGCTGACGAAACTCGCTGAGAATCTCAAATGATTTCGGCCCGCCCTGTTTCAGAAAATAATAGTCGGCCAGCTTCTCCGACAGCGACCGATGGAGCCGGTTGACCCAGTCGTGGCTGGTACAGAGAACAAACGCGCCCCCGCCGGAAATCTCGATCAGCTTTCGCGTCTCTTCCTCCACCGCCCGATAATACGGTTCCTCATCGGCCACATCCGGCATGGCCGGTGGAAGATAGAGAAGACACTGCCGGGGATAATCAAAGGGGGAGCCCAGACTGATCCCGGTGACGCCCTGGGCGCCGATCCGGGAGGCGACGAAATCGAATTCGTCTTTGACCGTCAACGTCGCCGAGGTCAAAATCGCCGTCGGACCGTCGTCACCAAACAGCGCGGCCTTGAGTACCCTCGACAGGTCAACGGGCGCGGCGCAGAGTTTGACCCGCGTCCCCCGCGCGCGCTTTTCGATCTCGACCCAGTAGACCATCATGCGGTCGGATTGGGTGAGAAAATTGTCCAGCCCCGCGGCGAGGTGGGTAAGCCGGTCCGCGTAGGCTTTGAGTTCCTGTTTGTCTTCCGGAGATTCCAGCCGGTCCCGGCCGTCCCGCAGATGTTCGGCCAGCTCGTCGAGTCGCCGGGAGAGAGAATTGGGCACGAGTCCCGGTTTACGGACACGGACGGCAAAGAGGCTGTTCGATGGACTGCGCCGGACCAGCGCCCCCGGCGCCCCAAGTGTGGGCGGCGCCCACGTCTCCGACGCCGGCCGGACCGCGGCCAGAATCGAATCGAAGAACTCGTCCGACTGGCGGCGCAGCTTGCGAGACAGATCCATCACCCCCCGCCGCCAGGCGGCGCCCGGCGATACAAATCGCAGCGCCAGACCCCGCTCGGTCTCGGGATGGTGGATCTGGTCGATCTGCCAGCGGACGGAAAAGTTGGTGATCTGAAGGCCCAGATGCGACGCGGCGACCTCCTCCACCGAATGCGCCTCGTCCAGAATCGCCACGTCATAGGCCGGCAGAACTCTCCCGCCGGCGGCGATATTCGAAAAAAACAGGGCGTGATTCACCACCAGTATGTCCGCCGCCTTCATCCGGGTCTGGGCGGCGTGGTGATAGCACTGATGGTAAAACGGCGATTTGGCCGACATGCAGTTGTCGCTCTCCCTCGATATGTTCCGCCACACGTCATCGGGCGCGTCCGGCAGATCGGTTCGGAGGCCGCTCTGGCCGGATTTGACCGGATGGGAATCGGCGAAGGCGTTCAGCCGCTGGAGGGATTCGATATGGCCGGGGTTGGAAAACAGTGCGTCCGAGTCCCGGATGGCCTGGTGAAATCGGCGAAGACACAGATAGTTTTCGCTGCCCATAAAGAGCGCGAATGAAAACGGGAGGTGCTCGGCCGAGAGGGCATCCGACAGAAAGGGGAGGTCTTTTCGGACGAGCTGTTCCTGGAGGGCTTTGGTGTGGGTTGAAACCAGGATATGAATTTTGTCCCGGACAGCGGCAAGCGCCGCGGGCAACAGATACGCCAGGCTCTTGCCGACCCCCGTGCCCGCTTCGATCAGGAGCGGCTTTTGCGCGTTGATCGCCTCCTCCACCGATTCCGCCATTTCGAGCTGTTCCGGCCGAAACGACATGCCCGCCCGGAACAGGCGGCCGCGCGGGCCGAGAAAGTGCTTGATTGAAACGTCCATCTTTGGCAGGTTACCAGCGGGATTTCGAATAAGGAAGGAGTGTGACAATCATGGCGGTTAAAATCGCAACCGTGGCTGATGTTCCGGCCGGCGGGAGCCTCTCGGTGACGGCGCCGGATGGAAGGGAAATCGCGTTATTTAATGTTGGCGGTGAAATTTGCGCCATGGACAATACCTGTCCACACGCCGGCGGGCCGCTGGGCGAGGGATCGTTGGAGGGATCGGTTGTGACCTGTCCGTGGCACGGATGGTCATTCGACGTCAAAACCGGAGAATGCCAGAATAATCCGGACGTCACCCACACATGCCACAAAGTGACCATCCAGGCCGGTGATGTGTTGATCGATTAATTAGAGCCTGTAGCGCGTGTGAAAAAATCGAAAGAGTCACCACAGAGTTCACGGAGAATGAGCACGGAGATCACGGAGGAAATTTTGTAAGTTTGGTTCATCCAAGGAAAAAAAATAACTCCTCTGTGTCCTCCGTGTTAAAATCAATCTCTTCACAGAACCTGTGCCTGTTACCTGTGTTGCCCTTCCAGTTTCCGCCACCGGAGGTGTTGGCCTGTCCGGTCGATCGGTTTACCGGGCAACAGCGCCGGCTCGGAGACGGCCAGGATTGTGGAATGGAGACTTGCCTCCAGCCGATACCGGCATCCGGGCCGGAGCCGGTGGACGTACCAGCTGCCGGCGGGTCCGCCGCTGGGAATGTCTTTCTCAAAGAAAGGCGGGGTCAGACACCGCAGGCGCAAAACAGTGTCCGGGGGTCGATCATCAAATCTCCACCACACATACGCCAGAAACGGACTCACCGGCTTCACGCCCAAATCAATCGCGCTGTCCGGATTCCGGTCGGGCCGGGCGCCTTTCGTTCTCCGCGCGCTGATAACCTGCCATGGCCGGGTGGTCAGCCACGGGAACAGATTCGTGTCGGACTCGAGCGTCTCCAATGATCGGCCGGAAACCGCCCGGTCTTTGACGGCTTGATACAGTCCCCAGAACCGGCCCAGACATTTGTCCACCCGGTCGATCGCGTAGGGCCGGATTCCGCCGGAGGTCGTCGCGATGAACGGCCAGTCGGAACTCTGCGCCAATAATAGCTCCCGGCCCATCTGGGCCAGCGCGCGACGCTCCACCGCCGTCAGGGTGGTCGCCCGCCCAAACTCGCGGACAGCCGCGGTCATGGCGGCGTTGGCCCTGGCAAGTTTTGGCGCGAGTTCGTCATTCGTGCCGTTCAGCCAGACACGATAATATCCGCCGTCGCCCCAGCTCGACGCCGCCGCCTCCGCCTCGTGCCGGATTCGATCCTCCAGAACATCCCGGGGCGTCGCAAACCTAAACGGCACTCGCTGCTCGTGGGCCTTCCGAAACACATACTCCAAAAATTTCGGCCCCTCATGCCACCAGTGCCCGAACAGTTCCGCGTCGTAGGGCGCGACAATCACAGGCGTGTCCTGGCGCATCGATTTCAATAATCCGTAGGATTGACTCGCGCGATTCCGCACAAAATGCGCGCCGTGTCCCGCCGCGCGGCGCAGCGCCATCCACGGGACGTAGGGCGCCTTGTAGGACGAGGATTTGTCCGTCACCCGGAAATATTTCAGCCCGATCGGAATCCGGCCCGTGCGGTCGGGCCGGAATGGGAGGATCTGTTCTTCCGACAAAAAATAGCCCAGGTCCTTGTGATGCTCCGCATACCAGCCGTCGCCCGGATACCCTTCCGTCGCGCTCCAGACCTGTTTCGACGTCTCCGTGTCCCGGCCCAGCGCGACAACGCCGGCGGGCGTGCGGATCGGCGCGTGGACACCGTGGGGCGGTCGCGGAGTGGCGTTGGTGATGCCGTGCCCGTCGAGAAAAAAATACCGGATACCGGCCCGCGCCAGTAGATCGTCCGTCCCCGGCCGGCCGTCGTGGCCCGGTAAAAAGGCGCATTCAGACAACCACATACCCAGGGGCGCGCGACCGAAAAACCGGCGGTGAGATTCCACGCCAACCAGAACCTGCGCCGCGGCCGACGCCGGCTCATCCTGCAGGTGCGGTAGAAATCCGTGGGTGGCCGGGGTCGTGATCAGTTCGATCCGGCCGGATTTTTGCCAGTATTTGAATCCGTTCGCGAAATTTTTTCCAAACCGCTCATAGACATCCAGCGCCTGCCGGACGTGGTAGTAGAAATGCATCGCCGCGGGATAAAATCGGCTCCCCTCCGTCCGGTCGCGCTCCTTGGCCGTGAGGACCGCGAGACGCTTTAAATGCCGATCCAGTCGCTCGTTTAACAGCCGGTCGCAAAACATCGCCAGAAGAGGCGGCGAGATCGACATCGTCAATCGGAACGGCACACCGCTTTTGTCCAGCCGGTCGAACATGGCCAATAGAGGCGCGTAGACTTCCCACGTCGCCTCGTAAAACCACCACTCAAACCCGTGTTCCTCAACCTCCGGATGACGGATGTACGGCAGGTGCGCGTGAAGCACGATGCAGAGATTGACCTGCCGCAAGACTACACCGACGCCTTGCGATATTCGTGGCTGAATGCGGGGTCATAGAGTTTAGACCGGGTGTGTTTGGATCGTTTTCCCCGCTCCCGGACAGCCTCGCCCACCAGAATCAGCGCGGTCTTCGTTATCTTTTCTCGCTTCAGTGTCTCCGCGAGCTTGTCCAGCCGGCACCGCGCGACCCGCTCATCCGGCCAGGTGACCCGGGAGATGATCGCGGCCGGAGTATCGCCCGGATAGCCGCCCTCCAGAAGATCCCGCTGAATGTCCGGGCCGAGCGACGCTGATAGAAAAAGGACCACCAGCGCGCGGTGACCGGCGAGTTCTTTCAGTTTCTCGTTCCCGGGCATGGGCGTCCGGCCGGCGGCGCGGCTTAAAATGACCGTCTGGCATATTTCGGGCAGCGTCAGCTCCTGGCCCAGCGCGGCGGCGGCGGCCGTAAAGGAACTCACACCGGGGACCGTCTCCAGCGTGACGCCGATCTTCGCCAGCGCTTCAGACTGCTCGGCCGAGGCCCCAAAAATCGTCGGATCGCCCGAGGCCAGCCGGACAACTCGCTTGCCCGCGCGGACCGCGGCGCCGATCACATCGACGATCTGCTCGAGCGTCAACTTCGCGCTGTCGTGCAGCTGTGCGTGGGGCGGCGCCATTTTCAGAACGTCGGGAGGGATGAGCGACCCTGCGTACACGACCACATCGGCCTCCGACAAAAGCCGCCGGCCCTTGACCGTGATCAGTTCCGGATCACCAGGACCCGCGCCGACCAGATGGACAACCTGACTCATGAATTGAGACGCAGCGAAATTCCAGGTTTTTGGCCTTCGAGGACTTCGCCGGTTTCCAGGACGTATTTGTTCTCATACCCGCGCGGCGTGACCATGACGCCATCTCGGGCGAACGTGTGGGAATTGCCGACGAGAATGGTTGTGAGCATGCCGATTTCGTGAGTGCACATGTCGGCCAGAGTGGTGAGGACAATATTTTGAGCGCTTCGGTAGGCCGATTTGATGATGCCGACGGGTGTTTCGGGCTTGCGGTATTTGAGGAGTATTTCCCGGGCCTTTTTGAGCTGCCAGTTCCGGCGTTTGGATTGCGGGTTGTAGATGCCGATCACAAAATCGGCCGCGGCAGCGGCTTCCATCCGCTTCTCGATCACTGGCCACGGCGTCAGCAAATCGCTCATGCTGATCGACGCAAAATCGTGCATGATCGGCGCGCCCAGCAGCGCTCCGATCGCCGTCATCGCCGTCACGCCCGGCACCACTTCCACGCTGATCTCGGCGTCCGGCGCAATCACGCCGGTCTTGATCGCGCCGCCTGCCTGACCGTCCTCGGCCGGCTTCCATCCGCGCTCAAACAACACTTCGTATACCAGACCCGCCATCCCGTATATGCCCGAATCGCCGCTCGATACCACCGACACCGTCTGACCCTGCGAGGCCTTCTCCACCGACGCCTTCGCGCGGTCGATCTCCTCGGTCATCCCCGTGGAAATGATCTCCTTGCCGGCGATTTGCGAACTGACCAGCTCAATGTAGGTCGAATACCCGACAATAACGCCCGATTCCTCGATCGCCTCCCTGGCCCGGGTCGTAAAATGCTCGATGGCCCCGGGTCCAACGCCCACCAGAAAAATCTTTCCGTTAGTCATTCAGACACTCCTCGATTTTTTTCCATAACAGCGATTCATTCGATAAAATCTTGATCCGGACCGGGACAACATAAATCGGCGGGAGGGCAAGCGCAAGCGGGATGAGTTTGACGGCATCCTTGGCGGTGGTCACCAACGCGTCGCACCCGTCGGCTTCGGCGAGAAGTTTTGACTGGACAGCTCGGTTGTGGTAATCGACATGATCGGGCAGACGAAGATACCGGTCGGATGTCCCCTGTGGCCGGATCAGCGCCTCCGGCGCCCAAGGTGCCGGCGTCTCCGACGCCGGCCGGATTTTCCGACACTGATCGAAAAAATCGGTTTCGGGACCCAAGCCGGCCACCCACAGGATTTTTTGATCGGGCGTTAATGATATCGCCCCCCGTCGGGATACCCCGGGTCCGGTCGCCGTCGTTGGTTTCACACCTGCGTGGATTTCGCCCGTCTCTTTCACAAAATACACTGTTTCCGATTCTTCCCGGGGCGACCGCATCCCGTTTGGGACCAACAAAATATCCGCGCCACGCTGGGCGCTTCGATAGTCTCGCAGCGGCACTCCGTTTTTCGGCCATATCAGCAGATCCAAATCCCTCCGAATCCGATGATGCTGAAACGCATCGTCGATGAGTATGACATCCACCTCCGGCCTACGCCTCAGCATTAGCTTCGCCGCCGCCGTCTTGTCCTCTCCGCTGCTGATCCATATCCTCTCTGTTCCCTCACCCAATCCCAGGAGGCAATAGAGTAACGCCGCCTCGTCACCGATGACGTACGGATCTAAATTCCCCCCCGTCAATTCATGCGGACCCGCCAACCCACCATATGACCGGCACACTACCCCGACGGCGAATCCTTTCTTGACAAGATTCTCCGCCAGATACTGGACCAACATCGTCTTACCACTTCCTCCAAAAGACAGATTCCCGACTCCAATAACCGGTGCATCCAGCCCGATTTTTGACAATATGTTGATATTATATAGGTTACGGTGTATCCAACAGCCGCTTCTATAGATAACATCTAGATTTCTAAGGAGATGTGTATTAAGCATTGATTTTGGAGCGCCTCTCCATATATATATAGGCCACTTCCAGACTCATTTATTGCCGAACACCGCACGGAACGGGTCCCGGACGGAATGGATGAGAAAGCGGCTGAGTCGTTCAGCCCATGTAGGATTTACGAGCAGGTGGTGTTGTTCGGGTTTCAGGGAATCGGGCTGGTGGTGAGCGCGCAGTTTTGCGGCGGCGGCCAGGTCGATGCGTTTGAACGTTTCGAACAGGGGATGGCCCTTTTCGAACGCGGCCCCGAAATCGATAATGAAAGGTATTTGTTCCTGTCCAACTCCGTGGGCCGTTGGAGGGGGTGTGGGTTCAACGACGAGGATATTATCCCTCTTTTTCAAATCCGAGTGAGCGACCCCGCGGGCGTGGATATCGGCAATGAGGCGGTCGATGTCATCCAGAAAAGCGATCGAGATTTGTCCTTTCCGATAATCCGACAACGGCCGGCCGTCGACCGCCTCAAGGAGAAGTCCATCCGCGGTCATTCCCAGGCAAGCCGGTATGCCCCGAATGTCGGACAGTTTCAGGTACATCCGTTTTTCCCGGGACAGAGTCCACTGGCTGATCAGCCGCAGAACGCCGTGCCTGGGAGTTTTGAGGATGCAAGGTTTGCCATTGTGGGTGAGACGCCGGATTTCAGACTGAACGCCGGTCACGGGTGAACAATCCTATTTGAGCGCGTCCTCTATGCGGGATTTGAGATTTTCCTTGCTGACGGCCCCGATGACCTGTCCGGCGATGATGCCGTTTTTAAACAAAAGCAGTGTGGGGATGGACCGGATCCCGAACTGGATCGCCGTCTCGTTGTTGGTGTCGATGTCAACTTTGCCGAATTTGACCTTCCCGATGTATTCCTTGGATAACTCCTCCACGATGGGAGCGATCATCCGACAAGGCCCGCACCAGATGGCCCAAAAATCGACCAGCACCGGCAGATCCGACTTGGTGACCTCCGCATCGAATGTGGCGTCTGTAATCTCCATAACCGACATGGTCCAACCTCCTTGGTGGCGAATTCGACAAGCTCCACCATAACAACCAGGTTAAACAGGGTCAACATCCTTATTGGTTCTGAGCAGGTTGGGAAGCTTGTCTCCTGCCGGGTATTCTGGGATACTGCTGGGGTGTATTACGAAACGCTTTTCCACCGCCTGAATCACTATCGAGTGAATTACCTCGTTTGCGGGGGATTGGCCGTGAACCTCCTGGGCGTCCCTCGATATACAAAAGACACGGACCTCCTGGTTGATTTGGGTCCGAAAAATCTTGAACGCCTCTGGGACGCGATGGTCTCCATGGGCTACAAACCCGTTCGGCCGGTCAACCGCAATCAATTTACGGCCAAGGGCGCCGTTCGATGGCTCACGCGGGAAAAGAACGCGGTGGTGTTCAGCTTTGTCATTCCGGATCAGCCGTTTTCGCTGGTGGATATTCTCCTGGACAGTCCCATCCCATATTCGACGGCCCGAAAACATTTCAAGAAGGCTAAAATGGGCGATTTGACGATTCCGCTCATTTCCGCGTCTGATTTGATCTCCATGAAAAAAAAGGCTGGTCGAGACCAGGATTTATCCGACATCCGGGCCCTTCGGAAGGTGGTGAAGCATGTCCGAAAGATCCAACCCCGGCGAGCGTCGCCGTAGGACCCGCCGGAGGACGGGTCCTCCGGCGGGCCGCGGGTTTTCCTATTCGGTAACGGACGAGCAGATCAGGGAATGGATTCGGTTTCCGGTTCGGCAGAAACTCCGCTGGCTCGAAGAGGCCAATCGGTTCAATGAAAAAATTCTTCGCGGCCGGACACTTAAAATCTGGGAAGCCTTTCGGGCAGGGAGGATATAAGCAGGAGTCGACGTCGTAAGGGGCCAAAGGGTCAGAACGTGTGAAAAAATTGAAAATATCCGCGTCATCTCCGCGTCATCTCCGCGCCTCTGCCGTTAAAGTATTGCCTTCCTGCCCTCCACCGCCTGCCGGTAATATTTTTTCAAAAAAACTTGACATAAACCCCAATTTTGGTACATTCACCTAATTACCCTGACAGGTCGGTTCCTTTCTCGGCCCATCAGCGTAAGGCCCTACTCCGCTTCGCGGGGACGGCAAAATAGGCTCAAGATCGGCATGAGAAATCAGCCGAGTCACTTGGCTTTTTTTCAATATAGAGATTCGCCCAAGAATGCTCCATAACGGTTACTCAATGAGAAAATCTAGGAGCAGAAATTCAAAGGGGGGTTACATCTTGAAGCATGGAATGATTTTGGTTGCGGCCCTTATCGCGGTTGCATTGGTGTTCGCTCCGGCTGTGCATGCGGCGGAAACGACAACGTTAGTTGCAGACATTACGAATGACACAAGCCCTGGAATCGATATAGCGGTTACGTCCAGCGGCGTGGCTTACGTGAGCTATCAGAATGCGGCTACAACGGTTCGTGTGTCCAGCAACTCATCGGGGAGTTTTAGTACTTTCAACGGCACACTCACGCCTTCCGGTGGTACCGGGGATGCGGTTCGGCAGACAGCGATTGCATTTGCCGGGGATACGCCAATTGTTGCAGTCCTAACAAGTTCAGATACGAATATTGAGGTCTGGTATTACACGTCAAGTGCGTTCGTTCTTCAGTTCAGGGAGACTCAATCTTTCTCCAGACTTGGACCTGCCGGGGATTCCTACAATATCAACGCCATTGACTTGGCTGCGCGTGGGAATCACGCTGTTCTTGTGTGGAGTAGGTCGCTCCGTGAGCCTTCGATCTCTGCCGGCGCTGCCGCCAACGCGGACCGTCACGACAGTTTCGGCGTTTATGCCGCCTACATCAATGTTCTGGCTGGAAGTTTGGTCCCTCCGGGTACCGGTGATACATCACTGATAAAGGCAGATGTGTACGTTTCTGATTTGAAGGCCGTGGCCTCAATATCTGAGGGCGCGGATGACACCAGTCTGGCCGTCTACGTTGCCTTCTTGGCCGATGCAGACTCCGGTAACACCAACACGGGCGGTGTTGCTGTAGCGGCTGCAATCGATTCGGGTGTTTGGCTTGCCAAGATCTACGTCGACACCAACGGCATCTACGAGACCCATGTTCAGCGGTTGACCAAGGATACATTCAACAGCATTACGGATGTGGGTATTGCGGTCGAGCAGAGGAATTCTACAGACACCCGGGACTTCGTGACAGTGATAGCCTCGGCATCTGGCCGGATTGGGTATGCGGGCAACAGTGATTCCCTGATTCTATGG
>Ga0137796_10001406_pt1 | contig 13767 bp, 17 predicted proteins | sample OV2TP3_FD_97704 | JGI IMG/M metagenome (GOLD analysis project Ga0137796, IMG submission 97704)
GGTCTGCCCCAAGCACGTGGATCCCGCCGGGGCCATCCAGCAATACAAGCTCAGCGGCGCGGTCCACTGGGTCAAGTCCTTGCTCCTCCCCCGGGGCGGGCGATGAGCCACCCGCCTCTTGCCATCGCCACCCGACCGCGGCTCCGGGCGGTGGGGGGGCTTGGGGGAGGAGCGACGCCGCTCCCCCCCAAAGTGGACCAGTGAGCGCCGGGCCCCACTACACCCTGCACCACCCCCGGTGGTACCGGCGCCGCGTCTCGGTCTGGTGGTGGCTGCAGAACCGGGCCTACACGGGCTTCGTCCTGCGCGAGCTCACCAGCGTCTTCGTCGCCTTCTTCGCGCTGGTCTCCCTGTGGCAGCTCCGCGCCCTCGTCCAGGGCCCGGACGCCTACGCCGCCTTCCTCGCCCGCCTCGGGACGCCCCTCTTCCTCGTCCTCCACGGCGTGGCCTTCCTCTTCGTCCTCTTCCATGCCGTCACCTGGTTCAATCTGGCTCCCAAAGCGATGGTGGTCCGGCTTCGGGGCAAGCGGGTGCCCGACCGGGTCATCGTCGGGACGAACTACGCGGCCTGGCTCCTTCTTTCCGGCGCCGTGGCGTTGATCTTGCTCCGGGGATAGATCGTGAGACCGATCACGCCGTTTCTGTGGCTCCTGTTCAGCGCGGGGGGGACGGTCGCCGCCCTCCTGTTCCCCGCCCATCTCTTCCTGACCGGGCTGGCCTTCCCCCTGGGGTGGCTCGAGGCGCCCCGCTACGAAACCCTCCACGGCCTCCTCGCGCATCCCGTGACGCGACTCTACCTCTTCGTGCTCATCTCTTTGCCCCTCTTTCACTGGGCCCATCGGTTTCGCTACACGCTCTACGACGGCCTGCAGCTGAAGCACCTGACCGGGCTCATCGCGGTCCTGTGCTATGGGACCGCCCTCCTGGGAACGGCCGCGGCCGTCTACCTGCTGTGGACCGTTCCGTAGCTCAGGTCCAGGATGACGGAGGTGGTTAGATGTCCAGGTATCTCATCGTCACGCATCAGACCGCCTTGAGCCCCGACCTCCAGCGCAGAGTGCGCGCGCTGGTCGCGGAGGATCCCGCAGCGGAGTTCGCCGTGCTCGTACCGGAACTGCCCGGTTCGACGTTCACGTGGGAGGGCGAGACGGTGGACGTGGCGAGGCACCGCGCCGAAGCGGCAAAGACGCTCCTCGAGGAGACGGCGGGAGCGCGGGTCTTCCGTACCGCCGTTGGCGCGCCGGATCCACTGCAGGCGATCGCCGACGAGCTGCTCATGGACCCCGGCTACGACACCCTCGTCATCTGTACCTTGCCGCCGGGCATCTCCCGCTGGCTGAAGCTGGACCTGGTGCACCGGGCCGAGCGGAAGTTCGGGCTGCGCGTCATCCACGTCGTGGCCGAAGCGCCCGCGCAGGCGCGTCCGTGAACCCTTGTCGATCGAGCGACCGCATCTGCCGGTTGCCGGGTGGAACCCATGTTAGATCCCGCTGCTTTTGCTAATTCCCTTGCCGGGTTGACGGGTGCGCTCTATCTGGTGCTTTATTTGATCAGCTTAATCGCGCCCCGCACGTTTGAGTTCTTATTCAATGCCCAATTTTTTGGTGCGAACGTGGCTGCGCTTCTTCCCAAGAGATTTTCGTTCCGGGCCTTTGCCGGAACCTTTGTCGCTCTGCTGGTTGGCGCGTGGGTGTTTGGTTACGTGTGGGCCTGGCTATACAACCTATTGGCAAAATAGTTGGAGTGGCCCCGGGTAAGACGCCGATAGATGTAGCCCGATCAATTGAGGCGCTCAAGGGGATGGGGGCCGAGCTGAAAGCGATCTACCTGACGATGGGGGCATATGACCGGGTCGCCGTGGTCGAGGACCCGACATGAAGATCGGCCTTGGCTTTTGCGTGCTGTTGGTGGTCGTTCTGGCCGCGGTGATCGCCCTCGGGCAAGCGGACCCGCCAGGGGTGACATGGGGCGAGAAGATCGAGGTCGCCTCGGGCGGCGGATACCGGGGACCCTGGCGCATGAATGAGTCGGAGTTTCATTTCGTCGATGATCCCACCGTGGCCATCAACGAGCGGGGGTTCGTCGCGGTCGCCTGGGCCGATCACTCCCGGAAGGATATCTTCGTCCAGATCTACGCGCCCGACGGACAGAAGCGGCTCGAGGCACCGGTCAACGTCTCCAGGAGCCCGCGGATCTTCTCCTGGCTTCCCAGGATGCTCATCACCTCCACCGACGCGATCGAAGTCTTTATCCTCTGGCAGGAGATCGTCTTTTCCGGGGGCTCGCACGGCGGGGAGATCTTTTTCGCGCGCTCGACGGACAGCGGGAAGACCTTCAGCGATCCGCTCAATCTCTCGAACGACATCGCCGGGTCCGGCAAAGGGCGTCTCACCCGGCGCGACTGGCACAACGGGAGCCTGGACCTCGCCATGGGCCCCGAAGGCACTCTCTACGCCGCCTGGACGGAGTACGAAGGGACCCTGTGGCTCAGCCGCTCCACCGATCGGGGCGGCAGCTTCTCCCGCCCGGTGCGCGTCGCCGGCGGGGGCGACGCCAAGCCCGCGCGCGGCCCCTCCCTGGCCGTCGCCCCCCGGGGCGAGGTCTATCTTGCCTGGACCGTCGGCGAAGACAGAGCCGCGGACATCCGCGTCGCCGGGTCGGCCGACCGGGGCCGGTCGTTCGGCGAGCCGCGGGTCGTCGTCGAGAGCGACGGGCATGCCGACGCGCCGAAGATCGTGGTGGACGGCAAGGGGACGGTGCATCTCGTGTACGCGGAGAGTCCGGCCGGCCCCTTCGACCGATATCGCATCCGTTACACCCGGTCGGCCGACGGGGGGCGCACCTTCGAGGCGCCGAGGGAGATCTCGAGCCCGCAGACGGAGCAGGTCGAGAGCGTGAATTTCCCGGCGCTCAGCGTGGACGGCCGGGACACCCTGTACGTCCTCTGGGAGCTCTTCCCCAGCCGGGGGAACTACCCGCAGGGACTCGGGTTCACGTCTTCGCGCGACGCCGGCCGGACGTTCGCGCCGCCGACGGTCGTCCCGGGCAGCGTCGATCGGGCGCTCGGCGGGAATGGCAGCCAGCAGGGCCTGTTGATGCGGAAGCTCGCCGTGAACGGGGCAGGGGCGATCGCCGTCGTCAACAGCACCTTCGCGAGGAACGAGAAGAGCCGCGTCTGGCTCTTTCGCGGGCAAGCCGCCGGGCGCTGATGCGCAGCGGACGTTTCGGGTCGGTGCTCCTGACCGTCCTGCTCGCCGCCGTGGCGCTTCCGAGCCTGGCGCTCGGCCAGGGCCAGGCCGGCGGGAGCTTTGAGATGGTGCGCATCCTTGGCGGCACATACACGATCGGGGCTGGCGACGGCCGTCCGGATGAGCGCTCGGCCCACCAGGTGACGCTCGAGCCGTTCTGGATCGACCGCTACGAGGTGACCAACGCGCAGTTCGTCAGGTTCCTGGAGGCCGTGCTCGCCGACCGGTCCCGGGACCTCCAGCTCGTCGGCGACGCGGCGCCCGGCGCCGCCGATGCGCGGGTCATCCGGGGCGCCGACGCCGTACTCCTGATGGAGGACACGCGCGCTCCCGACCGGAGGACGCTGGTGGCCCTGAACGACCGAGATTCCAGGATCGGCATCAAGGATGGCCGCCCCGTCGTCCAGCCGGGGTTCGACCAGCATCCGGTCAACGAGGTGACCTGGCACGGGGCGCGGGCGTTCTGCGCCTGGCGCGGGGCGCGGCTGCCGACCGAGGCGGAGTGGGAGGCGGCCGCGCGCGGCCGGGAGGGCCGGATCTATCCGTGGGGCAGCGAGCCGCCGACCCCGGAGCGGGCGGTCTACGCGCGGCGCTCGAACGAGACGGAGCCGGTCGGCAGCCGCCCGGCGGGCAGGACGCCGGAGGGGGTGGATGACCTCGCGGGCAACGTCGCCGAGTGGACGAGCACGCTCTACCGGCCCTACCCCTACCGGCCCGATGATGGACGGGAGGACCCCGAGGCCCAGGGCGAGCGGGTGACCCGGGGCGGCGACCACGTCTTCGACTCCACGCCGGAGAAGCTCCGCGCCGCGTTCCGCGCCGGGTTCTCCCGCGCGGTCGCCGTCGGCCACCGGCACATCGGCTTCCGCTGCGCGCAATGACGGTCGGCACGTTGATCAGGGTAGATTCACGTCAGAGGGATTCAGGAGAAGACCGTGGAATGGCGGGAGCTGATCATCGACGGCTATGACCGATTGCCGGACTCCATGAAGGAACTGCTGGCAGGGGCGCGCCTCGCCGACCTCGACCGGCAGCCGCACCGCGACTGCAACAGCCTCGGCTGGACGGTCTGGCACCTGACGCGCGTGCAGGACAGCCAGATCGCCGACCTCATGGGGGCGGAGCAGCTCTGGATCAGGGACGGCTGGTCTAAGAGATTCAAGCGCCCGGCTGACCCGGACGACACCGGATACGGACATACCCCGGAGCAGGTGAGGGCCTTCAGGTCTCCCAGCGTCAGGGTCCAGCTGGATTACCTGCGGGCGGTCGTCGAGCGGACCAAGCAGTATCTCGCGTCCCTCACCCCGTCCGACCTCGACCGCGAGCTGGACGAGCCGTGGCAGCGGCCTCCGCCGACCGTGGGCGTTCGCATCGTCAGCGTGCTGGCGGACTGTCATCAGCACGCCGGAGAGGCCTCGTACATCCGCGGCCTGCTCAAGGCCAGGGGGAAACGGTCCAGGTAGTCTCGCCAGCGCTCATAGTGCCGCTATTTTCAGCGGCGAGTCCCCGAATCGCCCTGGAGCTAGAGGTGGAGGCGTCGAGGTTGATGGGGCTAGGAAGAGGCTCTACGGTATGATAGACTTATCAAAGAGTCTCGGGGGCTTTGTTTTTCACCCTTTCCGGGAGGGAGTATGGCACGGGCGGAGGAGCCGGGGCGTTGAAAATCGAGGTCTTCGACAACCAGATCGAGCCCGCTCTGAAGGCCCTGAAGAAGGAGATGCTCAAGGAGGGGATCTTCAAGGAGATGAAGCGGCGGGCGTACTACGAGAAGCCCTCGGTGAAGCGGAAGCGCAAGCAGGCCGAGGCCCGAAAGAAGCGACGGAAGGCCCTCAGGCGATCCCAGTCCAACTACGACTAGGAGGCGTCCGATTTCCAACAAGATCTTCGTCGGTAATCTGAGCTTCACAACCACCCAGGACGAGCTTTCCGCCTTCCTCTCCCAGGCCGGCGAGGTGGCGGGGGTCTTCCTCCCCACCGACCGCGCCACCGGCCGGCCCAGGGGCTTCGCCTTCGTCGAGTTCACCACCGCCGAGGGGGCCGCCGCGGCCATCGAGCGCTTCGACGGCGCCGAGCTCGGCGGGAGGAAGCTCCGCATCAACCCCGCCGACAGCGGGCCCCGGCGCCCCTCCTTCGCCCCTGCTCCGGGACCGCCGCCCGGGAGGAGATACGGCAAGGGGAAGGGCAGCCGTCGCGGCCTGCGTGGGAGGAAGCGAAGCCTGTAGCTCCGAGGATGGATGAGGAGGGGCGCCCTGGTCTCGCTCGAGATCGAAAAGCGGCTGCCGGGGTTCACGCTGGAGGTGAGCTGGGAGGCGGACGACCCGGTGGTGGCGCTGTTCGGTCCCTCGGGCGCGGGGAAGACCCTGACCCTCCACTGCCTCGCCGGCCTGATCCGGCCCGATCGGGGGCGCATCGCGGTCGGGGACCGGGTCTTCTTCGACAGCGCGGCGGGCCTCCACCTCTCCCCGCAGGCCCGGCGCCTCGGCTACGTCTTCCAGGGGTACGCCCTCTTCCCCTACCTCACCGTGGAGGCGAACGTCGCCTTCGGCCTCCAGGGGCTCCCGCGCCCCGAGCGCGCCCGCCGGGCCCGTGAAGTGCTCGAGCGCCTCGGCCTCGGCGGCCTCGCCCGGCGCTACCCCCGGGAGCTCTCCGGCGGCCAGCAGCAGCGCGTGGCCCTGGGGCGCGCCCTGGCCCTGGACCCCGACCTCCTCCTCCTGGACGAGCCGCTCTCGGCCCTGGACGCCCCCCTCCGGCGCCAGCTCCGGGAGGAGCTGGGGCGGACCCTCCGGGAGTGGGGGAAGGCCACGGTCCTGGTCACCCACGACCTGGCCGAGGCCTACCAGCTCGCGGACCGCGTGGTCGTCTACGAGGCGGGGCGGGTGCTCCAGGCCGCGCCGAAGTCGGAGCTGCTCTGGCAGCCGACCTCGGAGCGGGTGGCGCGGCTCACCGGGGTCCGGAACCTCCTCCGGGGCGCCGTGGTGAAGGCCACCCCCGAGATCATCCAGCTCCGCTGGCGCGGCCAGACCCTCGAGGCGGTCAACTCCCCCTCGCGCCTCTACCTCCCGCCGCCCGGCGTCCCGCTCGCCTTCTTCGTCCGCCCGGAGTACGTCCGGCTCATCCGGAAGGACCGCGCCGGCCCCGACCCCCGCCACCACATGAACCTGATGGAAGGGGAGGTGGTGGGCGAGGTGGACCAGGGGACGACCTGGACGCTCTTCTTCCGGCTCGAGGCGCCGGGGGAGCCGGCCCAGGAGAGCTACGACCTGGAGATCGAGGTCCCGAAGCTCGTCTACGAGATCCTGGAGATCGCCCGCGACCGCCGCTGGCAGCTCTCCATCCACCGCGGCTCCATCCAGGTCCTCCCCTCGGAGTGAGCCGGCCTCAGCCCCCGAGCCCCAGGATCCGCTGGGCGTTCTTGAGGTAGACCTTCTCCAGGACCTCGGCGGGGTACCCCTCCGACTCCCAGTCGCGGAAGAGCCGCTCGTAGCCGAGGACCGGGTAGTCCGAGCCGAACATCACCCGGTCCTGGAGCCGGCCGCGGATCTCGCGCTTCAGGGGTTCGGTGAAGTACTTCGGCGACCACCCCGACATCTCCATGTGGACGTTGGCCTTGTGGAGGACGACGGCGATCATCTCGTCCTGCCACGGCCAGGAGGGGTGGCAGGCGATGATGGTGAGCCGCGGGAAGTCGGCGGCCACGTCGTCGAGGTGGGGGATCGGCCGGCAGTACTTGAGCTTGAGCCCCATCCCGCCGGGCATCCCGGCCCCGAACCCCGTGGTCCCGGTGTGGAACTGAACGGCCTTGCCGAGGGACTGGCAGAGGTCGTAGAGCGGGTAGAAGCGCGGGTCGTCGGGGAAGAAGGCCTGGGCGGTCGCCTGGAACTTGATCCCGAGGAGGTCGAGCTTGGTCAGCGCCCGCTCGGCCTCGTCGAGGGCCGCGCGCCCCTTCCAGGGGTCCACCATCGCCCAGCCGCCGAGGAAGGTGTCGGGGAAGCGGCGGACCAGGTCGGCGACGTAGTCGTTGGGGAGCACGGGCTCGCCGGTCCCGGCCTCGGCATCCCAGGCGATGATGCACGCCTTGACGTCGGCCCGGCGCAGCTCGGCCACCATCTCCTCCTCGGTCCGCGTCGCGGGCCTGAACTTGTAGTAGCGCTCCATGGATTTGATGAACTCCCCCCAGGCCTCGTACTGGGGCTGGGTGGAGAGGTGGCAGTGGACGTCGATCGCCTTCATGGGCTGCCCTCCGTGTGGGATCGCTGTGTGGAGGCCAAGGTAGCAGAGCGCCCCCGGCCCGTCAATCGCGGGCGGGCCCCCGCGGTCGGGGTGCCCCGCTCGCTCAACCTCCTCGCCTCGACGGGCCAGCTCGCTCGGACGCCGCCGCTGGCCCCCCCATCCCCCCGGAGGCGGGGGGTTCAGCCTCGCAGCCCAACTGGCGTTGGGCTGCTCGGGGCGCAGCGGCGTCCTGCGCTTCGCGGCCCGCTACGGCTCGTTCGGAATTCGCTCGCCGGGGCACCCCGACCGGTGGGCCCCGTCCGAAGGGGGCCGGCGCGGCGGGCTACGGTAGTGTCCGTGCCCGGTTTTGGGGGGAGGCAGGCCCCGAAGCCTTTCGGCAGCGGCGAAGCCGGACTGCCGAAAGGTGGGCTTCGCCCAGGGCCGTCGGAAGGGGGGTGGAACCCCCCTCCGAGTTATCAGAGGGAGGCGAGGAGGTCCCGGACCCGGGCCTCGATCTCGTCGCGGGAGGCCCGGAAGACGGCCAGGAGCTCCTCGCGGCTCCCCTCGGCGCGGGCCGGGTCGGGAAGGGGCCAGTGCAGGCGCTTCACCTCGGGGGGGAGGACGGGGCAGCGCGCCTCGGCGTCGCCGCAGACCGTGATCACGGCGTCCATCGTCCGGGCCTGGGCCTCGGAGAACGGCTTCGAGGCGTGATGCGAGATGTCGATCCCGCGCTCCCGCATCACCTCGACGGCGTAGGGGTTGAGGCCACGCGGCTCGGTCCCGGCCGAGGCGACCTCGACGCGGCCGCCCCCGTAGTGCCGGGCGAACGCCTCGGCCATCTGGCTGCGCGCTGAGTTGCCGGTGCAGACGAAGAGGATCCGGCGGCGCCCGGCGGTCATCTCGGATCCAGTATAGCCTATCCGGGCCGGGGACCCGGCTGGCGGAGCCCCTTCCGGAGCTCCTTGTCGTACCCCCAGACCCGGTCCAGCAGGATCTCCCGCGTGAGGACGCGCCCCCGGGCCTCGATGAGGGCGCGCAGGAGCTCGAACTCCTTGGGGGTGAGCGGGAGCGGCCGACCCCTGACCCCGGCGATGTGGCGGGCCACGTCCACGGTCAGGCCGCCCACGTGGTGGACCTCCTCGATCGCCGGCTCGCCGGCGCGGCGGAGCAGCCCCTTCACCCGCGCCATGACCTCCCGCGGGCTGAACGGCTTGGTGACGTAGTCGTCGGCCCCCAGCTCGAGCCCCAGCACCCGGTCCACCTCCTCGGCCCGGGCCGTGAGCACGATGATCGGGAGCCGGGCCGTGGCGGGGGTCGCGCGGAGGCGGCGGCAGACCTCGAGGCCGTCGCCCTCGGGGATCATGAGGTCGAGCAGGACGAGGTCCGGGCGCTCCCGCTCCACCTCCCGGAGGGCCTGCGCCCCGCTGGCGGCGGTGACCACCCGGAACCCCTCCCGCTCCAGGTGGTAGCGGAGCAGGTCGGCGATGTCGCGCTCGTCCTCGACGACCAGGATCTTCGGGGGCATGCGGCGGGTCCCGCCCCCTACTCCTCCTCGGGGCGCTCCGTCCAGGCGTGGCAGGAGGTGCAGATCCAGCGCCGCCAGATCCGGCGCTCGCGGTCGCGGCGGAGGATCCAGGGGATCTGGGTGGGCCGCCCGCACGCCTCGCAGCTCCGGGTCTCGGCCCCGGGCGGGACCTCCCAGGGGTACCAGGGCTTCTTCGGGGTGTGCCCTTCCATGGCGTCCTCCATCATGGCAGCCGGCGGATTTTTGGTCAAGGCGCGCGCGGGGTATATAATCGGGGTCGAAAGGGGCCACCGTGCGGCGCCTCAGGATCGGGCTCGGCCAGATCGACGTCACCGTCGGGGACCTCGAGGGGAACACCCGGAAGATCCTCGCGGTGATCGAGCAGGGGCGCGCCCTGGGCGTCGATCTCCTGGCCTTCCCCGAGCTGGCCATCCCGGGCTACCCGCCCGAGGACCTCCTCTTCAAGCCGGCCTTCATCGAGGGGAACCTCCGCGCCCTGGAGCGGGTCGTCCAGGCCTCGCGCGGGCTCACGGTGGTCGTGGGGTTCGTGGACCGGCGGGACGACATCTTCAACGCCGCCGCCGTCATCCACGACGGGCGCCTGGCCGGCGTCTACCACAAGCAGTACCTCCCCAACTACGGGGTCTTCGACGAGAACCGCTACTTCCAGGCCGGGACGGAGACCCCCGTCTTCGCGCGCGGGGAGACCGTCTTCGGGGTCAACATCTGCGAGGACATCTGGTTCCCCACCGGCCCCACCACCGCCCAGGCCCTGGCCGGCGCCGAGGTCATCATCACCATCACCTCCTCCCCCTACCACGCCGGCAAGGCCCGCTTCCGGGAGCAGATGCTCGCGACCCGGGCCGCCGACCACGTGGTCTGCCTGGCCTACTGCAACCTCGTCGGCGGCCAGGACGAGCTGGTCTTCGACGGATCGAGCTTCGTCTTCAACGAGCGCGGCGAGCAGATCGCCCTGGGCCGGCCGTTCGAGGAGGATCTGGTGGTGGCCGACCTCGACGTCGGCGCCGTCTTCAACGCCCGGCTCCAGGACTCCCGCCGGCGGAAGGAGAAGCTCCAGGGCGCCGAGGTCCGCCGGGTCGCCCTCGACCCGCTCCCCGAGGCCCCCAGGCCGTCGCTCCCGCCCCGCGCGGTCGTCCCCCTCGAGCCCGTGGCCGAGGTCTACCAGGCCCTGGTGCTGGGGACGCGCGACTACGTCCGGAAGAACGGCTTCCGGCGGGTGGTGATCGGGGTCTCCGGCGGGATCGACTCCGCCCTCACGGCCGCCATCGCCGTGGACGCCCTCGGGCGGGAGAACGTGGTCGGGGTCTGGCTCCCGTCCCCCTACTCCTCGGCGGGCGCGCGGCGGGATGCCCGGCGCCTGGCCCGGAACCTCGGGATCGAGTTCCTCGCCCTCCCCATCACGGGGGTCTTCCGCGCCTTCCGGCGGCTCCTGGCCAGGCCCTTCAAGGGGCTCAAGGAGGACGTGACCGAGGAGAACCTCCAGGCCCGGACCCGCGGCACCCTCCTGATGGCGCTCTCCAACAAGTTCGGCTGGCTCGTCCTCACCACCGGGAACAAGAGCGAGTACGCGGTCGGCTACTGCACGCTCTACGGGGACATGGCGGGCGGCTTCGCGGTGATCAAGGACGTCCCCAAGACCCTGGTCTACGCCCTGGCCCGCCACCGGAACGGGCGGGACGGCCGGCCCGTGATCCCCCCGAGCATCCTGGCGCGGGCGCCCTCGGCCGAGCTGCGGCCGAACCAGACCGACCAGGACACCCTGCCGCCCTACGAGCAGCTCGACCCGATCCTCGAGGCCTACGTGGAGGAGAGCCGCTCGCTGGACGAGCTGATCGCCCTCGGCCACGACGAGGCGACGGCCCGCCGGGTCGTGGAGATGGTGGACCGCTCCGAGTACAAGCGCCGGCAGAGCCCGGTCGGGATCAAGATCACGCCCCGGGCCTTCGGCCGGGACTGGCGGCTCCCCATCGTCAACCGCTTCCGCGAGCCCTGACCCCATCGAAGGGGGGCGCTGCCCCCCAACCGATCACCCCACCGGGCCTGCGGCCCGGCGGGGACCCCGATCCGAGGGCCCTCCCGGCAAAGCCGGGCCGTTCGCCCTTCGGCGAACGGATCGGGCCCTCCCTCCCCCCAAGATTGCGCGGGCAGAGCCCGCGCTCGGAGCGGACCACCAATCCGCGAGCCGAGGGTCGAGAGCGCGCGAGCGCACAGCGTTACTCGGACGGGCCCCTAGCTCTCGTCGACCCCCCTGCGCCGCGCGCGCTGTCGGCAAAGTCATACGCCGGGTATGCGAGGGCTGACGGCTCGCCCCCCGGAGGCCGCGCCGGGGCCTCGGGCGGCCGGCTCCGAAAATCGGTCGCCCCGAACGCAGGATAGCCGACCCCGGCCCGCGGCCGCAGGCCGGCCCGTCGCCCTGGCACGTGGATCGCAAAGGCTCCCTGCGGCAGCGCTCAATCCATCCCACACGGAGGTGTCGTATGAGGTCGTTGCTGCGAGGAGTCATCGGGCTGGTCGCGGGGGGCGTCCTGCTCGGGGCCGCGCTCGGCGCGTGGGCCGGGTCGGAGACCGATCCGGCCTCGCCGGGAGACGGGGCCGCCGCCGTCACCATTCGCGGCGTGGTGACAGCGGTGAACGACGGGGCATTCTCGGTGAAGATCCAGGAGGGGGATCGGGCGGCCGAGATGCTCGTGGCCCTGGATGAGAAGACGGTGGTGCTGAAGAAGCGGAAGCGGATCGCGGGGAGCGAGATCCAGGTCGGTGATCCTGTCACGGTCCGGTACACCGAACGTGACGGCCGGACGATCGCCCGGCAGGTCTGGGTCCGGGTCGCCGGGGACGCCGCGGCCGGGCCGGGGAAGACCCAGTAGGCCGAGGGACCGGAGGGGCGCGCGGTCGGCGGCGGCCCGCGCCGGCGCGAGGGCGGTGGGCGGGCGAAGGCCCCTCAGCGGGCGTCGGCCCCCCCCGCCTCCGCCGGCGCGGGGGGCGCCTCGCGCGCGGCGATGAAGGGGAGGGCCATGACCGCGTAGGCCAGCATCAGGACCTCCGAGTCCCCGAAGTTGTACTCGAAGAGCCCCGCCACCAGGAAGCCCGCCACCCCGATGAGCCCGCCCCAGGCCAGGGCCCGCTCCCGGCCCCTGGACGGCGCCAGCCCCCGGGCCGCCCGCCAGGCGCGCCGGAAGTAGGCGATCCAGAGCCAGCCCCACGCGGCGAACCCGAGGAGCCCGCGCTCCACGGCGACCTGGAGCGGGGAGTTGTGGAGGTGGCCGGTGGAGGCCTTCGTCGCCTCGGGGTGCCGGTAGGCGGGATAGAGGGCCGAGACCTGCCCGGGCCCGATCCCGATCAGCGGGTGGTCGCGGAGGATGGCGAGCCCGCTCTGCCACATGAGCCACCGCTCCCGCACCGTCGGGTCCGCGGGGTCGGCGATGCTCCGGACCCGCGCCTGGAACGGGCCGGGGAGGAGCAGGAGCACCCCGACGAGCCCGGCCGCCACGAGGAGGATCGGGCGGGCGCGCCGGGCGGCGAAGAGCCCGAGGGCTCCGGCGGCCAGCCCGAGCCAGGCGTTTCGGGAGTAGGTGAGGGCGAGGGTGACGAGCCCGACCAGGCCCGCCGGGGCCATCCACCACACCTGCCGCCAGGGGCGGTAGGCGAGCTGGGCCAGGAGCAGGAGGAGGGCGATCCCGAGGACCCCCGCGAAGGTCATGTAGATGCTGAAGGGGCCTTTGGCCCGGAAGATCCAGGTGGTCCGGCAGACCCGCTCGAGCCAGGCCCCCTCCAGCGCCGCCGGCCGGGCGTGACAGAGCCAGACCTGCCCGAGCCCGTAGAGGGCCATGAGCCCGACGGCGACGAGGAACGCCGCGACCAGCCAGGTCGCCTGCTCGGCGTCGCGGACCAGGAGGAGCACGAGGTAGAAGGCGGCGATGAGGAGGAGGTCCTTGGACTCCCAGAGGCTCCAGCCGACGGCCCCGGACCGGAGCGCGGCCAGGAGGGTCGCCCCCGCCAAAGCGCCGAAGGGCCCGAGCAGGGGGAGGCCGGGGAGCGCGGCCCGCCGGCGCCAGAGCTCGGGGAGGGCGGCCAGGAAGAGGAGGGTCAGAGCGATCTGGGCCGCGCTGATCGACCCTGCCAGGGAGACGAAGAAGGCGAAGAGGAGGAGATCGCGGGCCGAGGTCCCTCTCATGGGGCCGAGGGGGGGAGCTGCTCCTGGAACTGGAGGGCGTAGAGGCGGCGGTAGAGCCCCTCCCGCCCCAGGAGCTCGTCGTGGCGCCCCTCTTCGACGATCCGTCCCTCGTGGCAGACCACGATCCGGTCGGCGTGCCGCACCGTCGAGAGCCGGTGGGCGATGAGGAAGACCGTCCGCCCCTTCATGAGATTGGTCATGGCCTGCTGGACCATGAACTCGGACTCCGCGTCGAGGTCGGAGGTCGCCTCGTCCAGGATGAGGATGGCGGGGTCCTTGAGGAAGGCGCGCGCGATGGCGATCCGCTGCCGTTGCCCGCCCGAAAGCCTGACCCCCCGCTCGCCGACCGGCGTCTGGTACCCCTGGGGGAGGACGACGATGAAGTCGTGGGCGTAGGCGAGCCGGGCGGCCCGGTAGACCTCCGCCTCCGTGGCGTCCGGCTTCCCGTAGGCGATGTTGGCGTAGACGGCATCGCTGAAGAGGAAGGTCTCCTGGGTCACCAGGCCGATCTGGGCCCGGAGGGAGGCCTGGGTGCACGCGCGGAGGTCCACCCCGTCGATGAGGATCCGGCCCCGCGTCACGTCGTGGAA
>Ga0137796_10000161_pt2 | contig 13764 bp, 10 predicted proteins | sample OV2TP3_FD_97704 | JGI IMG/M metagenome (GOLD analysis project Ga0137796, IMG submission 97704)
CGCTGCACAACCGCTACCGCTTCGACCCTCATGGGATCAGCACAGCAGAACGGGAAGCCCTCAGTTCAGGTGTTCGCTCATGGTTGAAGCAACACAAGGAATAATTCTTAAAGTCAGAGAGGGTGGGCCATGACAAAGAAATGGGCTGTAAAGCGAATTCTAATCTTAATCGGTTTTGTATCATTTATTTTCCTTTGCCTCTTTATGTACAGAAACTTTCAAAAATATCAAGCTAGGACTGGACTGCCTGACTACTTCTCACAAGAATCTCTTCAACCGTCCGCCCTCAAGTTTTCTGCGCGCGGCTGCAAGATGGTTGAGGCTGCCCCGACTCCTGAACAAGAACAGTTGAAAAGAATCCAGAAAACTTGGTTGAACGAAAATACCCTTCTGATTAAGACGCACGTATCGGTCCAATGTCCGCTCAAAATCCAAAATGGAAATTACAAAGTGGAGGGGAATACTCTGATATTGGAATATGGAATCCCATCAGAACCAGGGGCAGCATGCAAATGTCTTCATGAAGTCAGTTACGAAATAACGAATTTGCAAAAGGGCGATTACGAGATTAAATTTCTAGAGATTCATGGACGAACCTGAATGCTCACAGAATCTGTGAAAGCTAGAATTCCATCTGACAGTCAGGCGCAGTCTTCGCACCAGCACTCCACCTATTTCTCAGGGTTTAGGGCGGTGAATTGATGACCGGCACACGGAAAGGCAAGGTCTTGGCGGTCCTTGTTCTTACCCTCGTCCTGTGTGCCGCTCTTTTCCTGCTGTACCCGTCCAGTAGTCCGCATCCTGATTCTGCATATCCCGATCCTTGTGTGGAATCCATTCCTGCTCCGGTCGCGTCGGTGGAACCGCTCGCTCAGGCAAATACCGCGTTCGCTCTTTCCTTTTATCATGAGCTTCGTCCACAACAGAAGAACCTGGTTTTTTCTCCTTGGAGTGTGGCAGAGGCTCTGACCCTGGCTTCAGCAGGCGCCGCGGGAGAAACCCGTGCCCAGATGGTTGCGGCTCTCCACGCGCAACACCTTCCGAGTGACGGCCTTTACCGCCAGTATGGAGAGCTCAAACAGACGCTGACGGGCGGAACGAAAGACACGGGTGTGCGGCTTCTGATCGCGAATGGCTTATGGGTTCAACAGGGGCTCACGATGGTCCCGAACTTTCTGGACCTTGCTCGATCCAGCTTCGGCGCGAAAGTCGAAGCGGTTGATTTCAAGCGCCAGGCGAACCATGCTCGCCAGGTCATCAACGGCTGGATTGGTCAGCAGACAGAAGGGAAGATTCGCGACCTTGTCCCACCAGGAGGCTTGGATCCCTCATCCCGGGTGGTGCTGACCAACGCCATTTATTTCAAGGGCCGATGGGCCGAGCCATTTAACAAGGGGAGGACCAGTCCCAATCCTTTCACCACTGATGAAGGGCGGACCATTGAAGTCCCCATGATGTTCCAAAACCTCACCGCGCAATACGGGGAGCGTGAAGACTTGCAGGTTGTGGAGTTGCCATATATCGGATGCCGTGTGAGTATGGTTGTCCTGTTGCCGAGGAATCCGGCTGGCCTGCCTGAATTGGAAAAGGGCTTCACTACCGAAGAATTACAGAAGCTCTTGAGCTTGCTCCGGAAGGAGAAGGGGCAAATCGGGTTGCCACGCTTCACGCTGCGGACCCAAGCTGAAGTTGTCCCGCGCCTCCAATCGCTCGGGATGAGGGATGCCTTTGATATCCAGAAAGCGGACTTTTCCGCTCTGGTGGAAAAGAACCACCGGGTGTTCATAAACTCGGTTCTCCACAGTGCGTATGTCGCCGTGGATGAGGAGGGGACTGAAGCGGCTGCTGCTACCGTTATAAAAGTGAAGAAGAGTAAGAAAGAAAGTAAGAAAGACCGACCTTTTTTCTTTCTCGTGGACAGGCCTTTCTGGTTCGGTATCCGGCATGCGGGGACGGGAACATTCTTGTTCATGGGGCGCGTTGCCGAACCCTCTCTGCCACTTTCCAAGTAAAAATCGTCGGGGCAGGCTTTCCTCAAATGAACGCCGTTTCTTCTGGAGCCCGTTACGCGATCTTTCCGTCCACCATGCGGATGATGCGGTTGGCCTGATTGGAGAGGGCCTCGTTGTGGGTCACGATCACGAACGTGACGCCCTTGGCGCGGTTCAGGTCCCGCATCAAGCGGAAGACTTCCTCGCCCGTGTGTGTGTCCAGATTGCCGGTCGGCTCGTCGGCCAGGACGAGGTCCGGCCGGAGGATCAGGGCGCGGGCGACCGCCACGCGCTGCTGCTCGCCGCCCGACAGCTCCCCCATGCGGTGTTCCAGCCGGTGCTCCAAGCCCACTTCCTTGAGGACAGCTTCTGCGGCGGCCCGCGCCTCCGTCTGATCCTGGCGCTGGATGAGGGCCGGCATCATGACGTTCTCCAGCGCCGTGAATTCGGGCAGGAGGTGGTGGAACTGGAAGACGAAGCCGATCTTGCGGTTCCGGAATTCCGCCAGCGATTGTTCCGTTCTGGCAAAGACGTCTTCCCCGTCGAAGCGCACGGTGCCGCTGGTCGGGCGATCGAGGGTGCCGAGGATATGGAGGAGGGTCGTCTTGCCGGCGCCGGACGCGCCGACGATGGCGACCATCTCGCCCCGCTTGATCTCCAAGCTCATGCCATTCAGTACGTGGATATCGGTCTGGTCCAGCCTGAAGGATTTGCGTAGATCGCGCGCCTGGATCATTTTATTCGTACCGGAGCGCTTCAGCCGGGTCAAGGCGGGCCGCCTGCCGGCAGGGATGGATCGTGGCGAGGAACGTGATGGTGATCGCCGAAAGCGCCACGGTCAGGACATCCAGGGTCTTGATGTGCACCGGGATGCGGCTGAGGTAGTACACGTCGCCGGGCAGGGTGTAGAACTCCTGGATCGCCCAGCAGAAGCCGTACCCCAGCGGGATGCCGATCGCGGTGCCGACGACGCCGATCACGAGACCGTTCAGCATGAAAATGCGCATGACGGCCTTGCCGGTCGCCCCCATGGCCTTGAGGATGGCGATCTCCCGGTGCTTCTCGACGACGATCATGGTCAGCGTGCTGACGATGTTGAACGAGGCGACGATGACGACCAGCACCAGCAGCACGAACATCATGAACTTCTCCATTTTGAGCGCGGAGAACAGGTTCTTGTTCAGCTTCATCCAGTCCCGCGCCCAGTAAGGGAAGCCGATGGCTCCCTCGATCGTCTTGGCGATGCGGTCCGCCGAAAAGACGTCCGCGACCTTCACCTCGATGCCGGTGACGGTATCGCCCATGTTGAAGAACTCCTGCGCCTGCTTGATGGACACGTACGCCAGCGACGAGTCGTATTCGAACATGCCCGCCTCGAAGACGCCCACGACGCGGTACCCGCGCACCTTCGGGATCATCCCCAGCGCGCTGATGGGGCCGACCGGCGAGACGACGTTCAGCCGGTCCCCCAGGAACACTCCCAGCCGCAGCGACAGCTCCTTGCCGATGACGATGCCGGGCAGCGGCGGCGGCTCCGCCGCCTGGCCGGCCGGCGCCGGCGGCGCCTTGCCGGCAGGCCCCAGGCGTTCGAGCTCCTCCAGCGACCCTGACTTGAGGTTCCTGGCGATCTCGGTCACCGTCGTCTCCCGCCGGACGTCGATGCCGCGCAGCACGACGCCGTGCGAGCCGCTGTCCGAGGTCAACAGGACCTGCTTGAAAATAAACGGCGTGGCCGCGATCACTTCGGGCACGGCTGCGACCTTGTCCGCCAGTTCGGTATAGCCCTTGATGGTTTCGCCGGTCCGGGCCGTGACGATGACGTGGGAGTTCGTGCCGAGGATCTTGGCCTGCAGGTCTTCCTTGAAGCCGGTCATGATGCCCAGCGTGGCGATCAGCGCCGCCACGCCGATGGTGACGCCCGCGATGGAAATGAGCGTGTTGAACGAGATCGTGCGGTTGCGGCGCTTGGCCTTCAAGTACCGGAGGCCGATGAAGACTTCGTACGGGGGGCGCACCGTTATTTTTCCGGGCGGAGTTGCGGGAAGAGAATCACGTCGCGGATGGAGGTCTGGTCGGTCAGCAGCATCACGAGGCGGTCGATGCCGATGCCCTCGCCGGCCGTCGGCGGCATGCCGTGCTCGAGCGCGCGGAGGAAGTCTTCGTCGAGGCGCTGCGCCTCCAGGTCGCCCTTCGCGCGCTCCGCCATCTGCGCCTCGAAGCGCCGGCGCTGGTCGAGGGGGTCGTTCAGCTCCGAGAAGGCGTTGGCGATCTCGCGGGTGGCGATGTAGAGCTCGAAGCGGTCGGTCAGCTCCGGGTCGCTCGCCTTGCGCTTGGCCAGCGGCGAGGTCTCGACCGGGAAATCGGTGATGAACGTCGGCTGGATGAGAGTCGGCTCGACCGCCTGCTCGAACAGCAAGGTCATCAGCCGCCAATAGCTTTCGCCGCCGTTGAGTTCGCACCGGTGTTTCCTGGCCTGGGCGAGGACATAGGCGGGGTCGGTGATCTCCTGGATGCTCGCGCCCAGCCGCTCGGCGACCGCGTCCCGGTACGTCAGGCGCTTCCACGGACGCGCGAAGGAGAGCGTCACGGTCTCGTCCTTGTTCGCATGCGGGCGGTAGGGGATGGCCTGCGCGCCCTTGCCATGAACGGCCTCGACCAGCTCCACGATCAGCTCCTCGGTGAGCGGCAGCAGGTCGGTGTAGTCGCCGTAGGCCATGTAGAACTCGAGCATCGTGAACTCGGGATTGTGGATTGTGGAGATGCCCTCGTTGCGGAAGTTGCGGTTGATCTCGAAGACCCGGTTCATGCCCCCGACGATCAGGCGCTTGAGATAGAGTTCGGGCGCCACGCGGAGGTAGAGATCGGTGTTCAGGGCATTGTGATGGGTGACAAACGGGCGGGCCGTGGCGCCTCCCGGGATCGGCTGCATCATGGGGGTCTCCACTTCGAGAAAGCCCTTGCCGACGAGGAAAGTCCGGATCGCCTGGACGATTCTGCTGCGGGTCATGAAGATACGCTTGACGTCCGGGTTGGCGACGAGGTCCACGGCGCGCTGTCGGTAGCGGGTCTCCACGTCGGTCAGGCCGTGCCATTTTTCCGGCAGGGGGCGGAGCGCCTTGCAGAGCAGGGTGAGCTGCGTGACCTCGACCGTCAGCTCGTTCGTCTTGGTGCGAAAGAGCGGCCCGCTGACGCCGATCCAGTCGCCGATATCAAGCAGTTCCGCGAGGGCATGGCCCTGCTCGCCCAGCACGTCTTTCTTCAAATACACCTGGATGGAATCCACGCCGTCCTGGACGGAAGCGAACGCCGCCTTGCCGAACCGGCGCAGGGCGGTGAGCCGGCCGGCCAGCGTGGCGGTCACCGGATGCTGCTCGAGCGCTTCCTTGGTGCTCGCGCCGTGCGCGGCGATCAGGTCGCCGGCCCGGTCCGTGGCCTCGAACCGGCCGCCGAACGGGTTGATGCCCATCCCGCGCAGCAGGTCGAGCTTCTTCATCCGCTGCTGGATCTGATCGTTCAGGTCTTCCATTGGCCCGGCATTATATCAAAGGAGTGATCGTTTCAGCGACTGGAGCAGGTAGGCTTCGATGAACGGGTCGAGCGCGCCGTCCATCACGGCGTTGATATTGCCCACCTCCTGGTTGGTCCGGTGGTCCTTCACGAGCTGGTACGGCTGGAAGACGTACGACCGGATCTGGCTGCCGAACCCGATCTCCTTCTTCTCGCCGACGAAAGCGTTGAACTCCTCTTCCTTTTTCTTTTGCTCCAGCTCGTACAGCCGCGCGCGCAGCACCTTCATCGCGCCGGACTTGTTCTTGAGCTGGGAGCGCTCGTTCTGGCACTGCACGACGATGCCGGTGGGGAGGTGCGTGATACGGATGGCGGTCTCGACCTTGTTGACGTTCTGGCCGCCGGCCCCGCCCGAGCGGAACGTGTCGATCTTCAGGTCCTTCTCCTCGATGTGCACGTCCGCGTCATCCTCGATTTCGGGATAGACGAAGACCGAGGCGAACGACGTGTGCCGGCGCTTGTTGGCGTCGAACGGGGAGATGCGCACCAGCCGGTGGACGCCGGCCTCCGACTTGAGGAAGCCGTACGCGTTCTCGCCCGCGACGGCGAGGGTCACGCTCTTGATGCCGGCCTGCTCGCCGGGAAGATAGTCCAGCGTCTCGACCTTGTAGCCCTTGGCGTCGGCCCACCGCACGTACATCCGCATGAGCATCTCGGCCCAGTCCTGGGACTCCGTGCCGCCGGCGCCGGGATGGATGGACAGGATCGCGTTGTTCGCGTCCATCTCGCCGTGCAGCAACAGCTCGACCCGCAGTTTGGCCAGCGCCTGCTCGGCCTGCGCCAGCTCGGCGGCGATGTCGCCTTCGATCGAGGCGTCCTGTTCCGACTCGGCCAACTCCACCATCGCGGCGAGATCGTCGAGCCGGCGTTCCATGTCGGCCCAGTTCTTGACCTCCCGCTCCAGGAGGTTTTTCTGGCGGATCGTGCTCTGGGACGCGCGGCGGTCGTCCCAGAAGCCGGGGGCCGCCATGCGCTCTTCGAGACTCTGGATCCGGGTTTTCAGCGACGGGAGGTCAAAGATGCCCCCGGAGCTCGTCAAAATTCGTCCGGAGGGTAGCCAGGCGGGCTTTCAGATCGTCGAGCATGAGTTCTCCTTGATTCGCGTTGCTCCCGGCGGCGGTTGCGATACCATGCCGCCGTCGCCGCGAACAGCGTCAGTATAACACAGGAATGCGCGAACAGATCGCCATAGGCGGTGTAGAAGGTGCGCGGGCCGCCGGTGCGGACCTCGCCGCTGAGCGCCCCTTCGACGAACAGATCCGTGGTGCGAAGGATGTGGCCCTCCGCGTCGATGAACCCCGAGATGCCGGTGTTGGCGGCGCGCGCGAAGGCGATCCGGTTCTCGACGGCGCGGAAGACCACCATGGCGAAGTGCTGGTACGGCGCGCCGGATTGGCCGAACCAGGCGTCGTTGGTGATCGTGACCATGTAGTCGGCGCCCTGATCCACGAACAGCCGCACGAGGTCGGGGAAGATGACCTCGAAGCAAATTACGATGCCCAGGCGCCCGCCCGGCGCGCCCAGCACGCTCGGGCCCGTGCCCGGCACGAAGTCGCCGATGCCGACCACCAGCTTGTCGAGAAACGACAGGATGCCCTTCAGCGGGATGTACTCGCCGAACGGCACCAGGTGGACCTTGTCGTACCGGTCCAGCACCACACCGTCCCCGCTGACCAGGTAGGCGCTGTTCAGCAGGCGGAGCTGGCCGTCGGTCCGGCTCTCGACCGCCGGGCTGCCGAAGAGCAGGGGGACGCCGCGCTCCCGCACGAAGCTCAGCAGCTCTTCCTTATACGTGATCTCCACGTCGAAGAGGAAGGGCGTGGCCGCCTCCGGCCAGATCACCAGGTCGGCCCCGTCCGAAATCTGAAGGCTCAGCCGCTTGTGGCGGTCGATCGTGTCCCGCCGGTACGCGGCGTCCCATTTCTGCGCCTGGTCCACGTTGGGCTGCACGAGGCCGATCCGGACGGTGTGGTCGCCGGCCGAGTCTCTCTGGGGAGAGAGCCGCCATTGCCCGTAGGCCACGACGCCGGCGATGAGCGCCGCCGCGAGGGGCGCGGCGATCCAGGGCAGGGGGGCCCGGCCCCGGGCATCCGTGGCCCGCGTGATGACCGCATGGGCGATCCTGGCCGCGATGACGTTCGCGAGCACCAGCATGAAGGAGACGCCGTACACGCCCGTCACGTCCGAGACCTGGATCACCGTCAGATTATGGTACTGGCTGTAGCCGAGCAGCGCCCAGGGAAAGCCGGAGAAGAGATGCGTGCGCGCCCATTCCAGCGCGACCCACAGGGCGGGTGCGGTCCACGTCCGGAACAGTCCGTGCCGGTCGGGGATCGCCGTGAGGACGGCGCAGAACGACCCGACGTACAGGGCGCAATAGCTGGCCAGCAGCAGCATGACGAGGAAGCTGACGACGAAGGACAGCTTCCCGTATTCGTGCATGGCGTTGATCACCCAGTACAGCGTGACAGCGAAGAAGACGAGGCCCGCGAGCCAGCCCTGCCCGAAGGCCGCCTTCCAGGACGACCCGCGGATCGCGAGCAGGAGGGGCACCAGGGCGACCCAGGCCAGCGATTCGATGTCGAACAGGGGAAAACTCAGGGCCAGCAGGAGACCGGACGCGACGGGCGGGATGAGAAAACGGGCGAACCGGGGCCGCATCGCGCCACCATAGCCGATTCATTACGTGTGAAACAACTCTGCGGCACGGGGACTGGCCCCCTTCCGACCGGGGCCTGTCCCCCTTCTTGTGCCGCGCCCTGTATCTTTTTAGATTCGCGCGCCACCTGCCTCTTTCTTCCTCCTGCATGACATTACAGAGGAGGAGTGGTAGGATTCGGGGCAGATGCCTCAGAAGCCACCTCAAATCATAGCCGACCTCATTGAGCGATTCGAGCGGAACACCGAAGCGTACCGCAGCACGGCCTACAACGAAACGCAGGTTCGGCAGGAGTTCATCAATCCGTTCTTCGAGGCGCTCGGTTGGGACATCGCCAACAAGTCCGGCCATGCCGAGGCCTACAAGGACGTCATCCACGAAGACGCGATCAAGGTCGGCGCGCCGGACTACTGTTTCCGGATCGGCGGCGCGCGCAAGTTCTTCCTCGAAGCCAAGAAGCCGGCCGTCAACATCAAGGACGACCCCGATCCTGCGTATCAGCTCAGGCGCTATGCCTGGTCGGCCAAGCTGCCGCTCTCGATCCTGATGGACTTTGAGGAGTTCGCCGTCTACGAGTGTCTCACCAGGCCGCGCGCCAGCGATAAAGCGAGCGTCGGCCGCACGCTGTACCTGACATACAAGGACTACCTCACGCACTGGGACGAGATCGCCTCGAAATTCTCCAAGGACGCCGTCCTCAAGGGCGCCTTCGACAAGTATGCGGTTTCGGAACGCAAACGCGGGACCGCGACGGTTGACGCCGAGTTTCTGGCCGAGATCGAGAAGTGGCGTGACGCGCTGGCCCGCAATCTGGCGGTGCGGAATATGGCCCTGGATGTGCACGAGTTGAACTTCGCCGTCCAGCGGACCATTGACCGACTCATCTTCCTGCGCATCTGCGAGGATCGCGGCATCGAGCCCTACGCGCAACTCCAGGCCTTGCTCAACGGCGAGAACATCTACAGCCGCCTTCGCCACTTGTATGACCAAGCGGACGACCGCTACAACTCCGGTCTCTTCCACTTCCGCTCTGAAAAAGAGCGGGTGGAAACCCCGGACGAGCTCACTCCCAAGCTCAAGATTGATGACAAAGTCCTGAAGGACATAATTCACGGCCTTTATTACCCGGAAAGCCCGTATGAGTTCTCCGTCATGCCGGCCGAAATCCTTGGCCAGGTGTACGAGCAGTTCCTCGGCAAGGTCATCAGGCTGACTTCCGGCCACCAGGCGAAAGTCGAAGAGAAACCGGAGGTCAAGAAGGCCGGTGGCGTCTACTACACTCCGGCCTACATTGTCGAGTATATCGTCCGGAATACGGTCGGCAAGCTCTGTGAGGACAAAACTCCGAAGCAAATCTCCAAGCTGAAGATTCTCGACCCCGCCTGTGGTTCTGGATCCTTCCTCATTGGAGCCTATGATTATCTGGTGGCCTATCACCGGGACTGGTATCTGAAGGACGGGCAGGAGAAGCACACCAAGGAACTCTACCAGGGCGCGGGCGGCCAGTGGCATCTGACCACGCAGGAGAAGAAGCGCATCCTGCTCAACAACATCTACGGCGTGGACATCGACAGCCAGGCCGTGGAAGTGACCAAGCTAAGCCTGCTGCTCAAGGTGCTGGATGGCGAGAACCAGGAAACGCTCATGCGGCAGCTAAAGATGTGGCATGAGCGGGCGCTGCCGGACCTCGGCCGCAACATCAAGTGCGGCAACAGTCTCATCGGTCCGGATTACTTCACCGGGCAACTTCTTCCCGACGAAGACGAGATGCGCCGCGTGAATCCATTCGATTGGAACGCCGAATTTCCGGAGATCTTCACGCAAAAGAGTCCCTCCCCAGCTACGAAGGGAGCCACCCCCAAGAGTCCCTCCCCATCGAAGGGGGAGGGTGAGGGTGGGGGTGGGGGTGGGGGTGGATTCGATGCGGTGATTGGGAATCCGCCGTATGGATTTCATCAGATTCACGATGAGCAGGTGAAAGCTTACTTCAAGACCCACTATGCAGTTTCCCAAGGGAGCTTTGAGCATTATTTCCTTTTTTACGAAGCCTCATTGAAGCTGCTCAAGGTCGGAGGCATGCACGGCTTTATTGTACCTGTCACCTGGCTGGCCATTCCCTCTGCGTATTCACTACGCAAGTTCATCCTTGAAAAATTTTCAATAGAAGAAATAGCTTGGCTTCCTGAACTGGTCTTTGCGAATGCCCAGGTGAATACACTGGTTTCCATCATCTCACGCACAACCCCGAACAAGGTACATGTGAAAATCTATGACTCGTTGGGGTTCCAGAGAGAGCCCAAGAAGCAATTTGTAACCGATCAGACGCGCTTTACTAGAGCAGGTTATACCATTGGAATATTTGAGACAGAGTCGGATGCTGGTTTACTGGATAAGATTGTTGGAAGATCAATTTCCCTCGAACAATTAGCTCTACCATGCTCCGGATATAATCCCTATGAAGTGGGAAAGGGAGAACGTCCGGAAGGCGGCCCTCACGACAAAGAGACTGTTGAGGCGAAGCCCTATCATTCAACGCGGCAAAAAGGAAAGCTCTGGAAGCCAGAGATTGTTGGTAGAGATTTAGGCAGATACAGCGTGTCCGTCACTGGGAAACGTTGGATAAAGTACGGGCAATGGCTCGCTGCGGCAAGAGACCCTGAGAATTTTACAGGGAAGAGAATTTTAGTTCAGGAGATCACAGGAGGAAAAGATAGACGAATTATTGCTGCGTATTTTGATGGTGAGCTCTACCACAGCAGGGACGTCATTCCGGTCAAGTGTGAAGAGAACGCCATTTCTCCTTTTTACTTGCTGGGCATCGTGAACTCACAGCTTATCACCTGGTACCATCACAAACGGAGTCCGAAGTCTCAGAAAGGCCTCTTTCCTAAGGTACTGGTATCCGACGTTGCGAAACTCCCCATCCATCCCGTTGACTTCTCCGACAAGAGTGACAAAGCCAAGCACGACAAGATGGTGGCGCTGGTTGAGCGCATGCTGGACCTGCATGAGCGGCTGGCAAAGGCCAAAGCGCCGGACGACAAGATCAAGCTCCAGCGCCAGATTGACGCCACCGACCGCGAGATTGATCAGCTCGTTTACGACCTCTACGGGCTGACGGAAGAGGAGATTGGGATTGTGGAGGGGAGAGCTTGAGCCGGCCAAGGCGACCGAATGTGCGGCGCAAGGATCGTTACGATACCGCCGGACTGGAGGAAGACCAGACTGAGCCGGGATCACATGGACGAGTCCTCAAAAACCTGCTGGGCATCAAGAGCAAGCCTGAGATGGATCGCGTGGAGGCGCGAGAGCAGGTGCGCGCGCTGCAGGAACTCATTACGCTCTACGGCCCCGACCAACGCTTCACCGCTGCCGATGTGTGCCGCATCCATAAGCGTTGGCTTGCTCCTATTTATTCCTGGGCCGGCCGGTATCGGCAGGTGCAGCTTGGAAAAGAGAACTTCCCATTCGCATCTGCCGGGCAGATTCCGCGACTGATGGACGAATTCGAGCGCGGGCCGTTGCGGTCATACACGCCTTGTACGTTTAAGTCTGAGAACGAGATCGTCGAGGCCCTTGCTGTCGTCCATGCGGAATTGGAGTTGATTCATCCCTTTCGGGAAGGGAACGGCCGTGTTGGGCGTATGCTCGCCGCACTGATGGGCTTGCAAGCGGGACTGCCATCGTTGTTTTTTGGCGATATCAAGGGACGCAAACGGCAGGAATACTTTGCGGCCGTGCGGGCAGGGCTCGATCGGAACTATGAACCGATGCAGAGAATCTTTAGAGATGTGATCGAGAGGACCTTACAGATCCATGACGAGACTTAGACTGTTCATTCCTTCTGGCGGTGAGCTTCAGGTCGCGCATATCTGCGATGACCCCTTCGATGCCGGTCGAGGAATGGACGGTCATGCACAGCATTTCCAGCCGTTTGGCGGGATCTCTCAGATAGGGATTGGTTTCAATGAGGGCCCGTCTAATCATGGCGCCATGATAGCACACACGAGCAGGCAAACATAGTGCAAATTATGCCATGGGAAGGGGAAATGGAGCCGGGCTTGCGCTCAGATCATGAAGTGACGGGCGCAGCACGCGGCGCCCCTACATCGGATTGAAGACGGGGACAGGCCCATCACCCGTTGCATCGGGAAGAGCAACGGGTTCCCGGAAGGGGGCCAGTCCCCGCGCATTAGACGAATCCCCCCGGCCCGGTGTCTAACTGTTTGACCTCGCAATTGGGGGGCAAAGGCGGTACCGCATGTTGACTAAGTGGTGGACTAAGTCTATGATCGTGGCTGGAGGTGAATGATGTCGGTCAATATCCATGAAGCCAAAACGCACTTCTCCAAGCTCATCGAACGTGTGCTCCACGGAGAGGAGATTACGATCGCCAAAGGCGGGCGACCGGTCGCCCGCCTGATCCCCGTGGAATTTCTCAAGGCCAGCCGATCTCCCGGAAGCGCCCGTGGGCGGGTGAAGATCCGTCGTGATTTCGACGCCCCGCTGCCGAAGACCCTCCTGCGGCGCTTCGAGTGAAGCTGTTGCTGGACACCGCCACCTTTCTCTGGTGGATCACCGACCATGAGTCGCTGTCGCGACGGGCGCGCACGCTCATCAGTGACGGGGCCAACGAGGTGTGGTTCAGTACGGTCAGCAGTTGGGAGATCGTGATCAAAGCCGGCCTGGGCCGCGTCCGGCTGCCCGAGAAAGCCGAGCGGTTTCTGCCGAAACAACTCGGCGCCAACGGGTTCCAGGTCCTTCCGATCCACCTGCGGCATACGTTGCAGGTCGCCGGTTTACCGGCTCTGCACCGCGATCCCTTCGACCGGTTGCTGGTCGCCCAAGCGATCGTAGAGGGGTTCACGATCGTGAGCGGGGATACGCAACTCTCCCGTTACCCCGTGCCGGTGGAGTGGTAGCAAATTATCCGGTTGTGGCGTCATGCTAAAGGATGCTAGAATCCCGTTCTGCAAAGAGCGGTTAGAGCGGATTCATTGCAATCGACTGAATGTAAGGAGGGGAGTCTGTAATGGCAGGAGCGCGCGTGTTGGTCACCCCGAGGGCCTTTCTCGATCTCGAGGGTGAGCACAAGGACATTCTCAAGCAAGCCGGGTACGAAGTCGTGGCGAACCCGCGGCCACGGGCTCTGACGGAAGATGAAATGGCGGCGTATATCGTGGGCATGCAGGCCGTGATCGTCGGCGACGAGCCGGTGAGCCATCGGGTGCTGGATCGGGCGGACAGCCTGAAAGTGATCTCGAAATTCGGCACCCACGTGGACAACATCGACGTGGACGTGGCCGCCGCGCGGAAGATTCCGGTCACCTTCACCCCCGGTGTCGCCCATCCCGCCGTGGCCGAGCTGACCATTGGGCTCATGTTCGCGCTGCTGCGCGGCATCCCGCAGATGGACCGCGACGTCCGCAACGGCAAGTGGTCGTCCGTCGCCGGGATCGAGCTCATGGGCAAGACGCTCGGCATCGTCGGCATGGGCGGGATCGGGAAGGAGGTCGCCAAGCGGGCCCTGTCGCTCGGCATGAACGT
>Ga0137796_10001410_pt1 | contig 13749 bp, 10 predicted proteins | sample OV2TP3_FD_97704 | JGI IMG/M metagenome (GOLD analysis project Ga0137796, IMG submission 97704)
CAGGAGGACCTTTTCATGGCCCGTTACGTGCGCGTGAGCAGCATCTCCTACGCCGGCGTGGGGGGGAACGGCGAGGACCGGAAGCAGAAGGCCGTCGAGGGGGCGCTGGCGCTGATCGACAGGGCGGCCTGCGACCGGCCCGACTTCATCGTCCTGCCGGAGACGTTCAACGGCCTGGGGTGCGGTCACGAGGAGTGGCTCAAATCCGGGGAGGCGATCCCCGGCCCGACGTTCGACGCCCTGGCGGCGAAGGCGAGGCAGCACCGGACGTACGTCATCTGCCCGGTCCTTGAAAAGAGGGACGGCCGGCTCTACAACACCGCCGCGCTGATCGGGCGGGACGGCCAGTTCATCGGGCGCTACGATAAGGTTCACCCGACGATCAACGAGATCGAGGGGGGGGTGACGCCGGGCGTCGAGATGCCTGTCTTTGAGACGGACGTGGGGAGGGTGGGCATGGCCATCTGCTTCGACCTCAACTTCCGGGATGTGGCCGAGGGGCTGTCCCGGAACGGGGCGGAGGTCGTGTTCTTCCCGTCGATGTACCGGGGCGGGCTGTCGCTGTCGGTCTGGGCGTTCGAGTTTTCGTTCTGGATGGTGTCGGCCACGCCGAGGGAGAACAGCGCCATCGTCAATCCGCTGGGGCAGTGGCTGGCGCAGTCGTTCATGTACTGTCCGATCATTTCCAGGCGGATCAACCTCGACTCGGCGGTCCTGCACATCGACTACAACCACCGGCAGTACGACGCCATGAAGGCGAAGTACGGGGACCAGATTCAACTGGACATCCTCGCGCCGGAGGCGGTGTTCATGCTGACCTGCGACCACCCGACGAAGACCGTGCGCGACATCATCCGGGAGTTCGACCTGGAACTCCGCACGGACTACTTCGCCCGCGCCAACCGGGTCCGGGAGGCGGCCCTGAAGGGTGGGGTCCCGGCCAGCGCGGCGGCGTCGTAAGGACAGAGAATTTGATGCAACTTTCTGCTCCTGACGAGTGTCTATAGCTAAAAATGGGCGGGGCCCGCCTGCCTTCAGCCGGGCAGAAAGGGGATTCATGCGGTTGCGAAGGGCGGTTTTCGCGATCTGCGGGGCGCTTTTCTGGGCCGCCCCGGCCCTGGCGGCGGTCCGGGTGGGGGATAAGGCCCCGGACTTCAGGCTGAAAGGGCTGGACAACAGGGACTACGCCCTGTCTGACTTTCGGGGCAGGGTGGTGTTCCTCAACTTTCTGGGGTACTCCTGCAAGTACTGCATTCAGGACGGTCCGTCCGTTGAAAAGAACATCCATCAGATGTTCAGGGAGCAGAAGGGGTTCCAGGCGCTGGGCGTGGACGTCTGGGACGGCCCCCCCCCGGACGTGCAGCGGTATTTTGTGGACCTGACGAAGACCTCTTACCCGGTCCTTCTGAAGGGGAGCCACGTGGGGGGGCAGTACGGGGTGGACCGGGGCACTTACCTCGTCATTGACCAGGACGGGGTCGTCCGCTCCATGTCGCCCGGGAGCACCGTCGACCGCTTCAACGACGCGGCCTTCGCCCATGTCATCCGGTCTCTCTTACAGCGGGAGCCGACGAACGCCCCCCCGCGCATCGTCTTTCCGGTTCCGAATCAGAGGGGGGTGGGGACTCAGCCGATCGTGCTGGACCTGACCGGATTCGGGGTGGACTCCACGGACAGCAGTTCCAGTCTGAAGTGGCGGGCGGAGGGGTTCGATCCTGCGCTGGTCAGCGTGTCCGGGCAGGAGGAGGGCCGGGTCCTGACGTTCACGCCCGCCCCCGGCGCGGTGGGGCGGGACATCCCGGTGAGGCTGGTCCTGTCGGACGGCAAGGGGGCCACGGCGGAGCAGGGCGTCACGCTGCGGTGGACGCCCGCCCCGGCCCTGTGGGCCTCGACGGAGGGGATGGACTTCGGGAGCGTCCTGGTCGGCGCGGCGCGGGAGCTGAGGCTGACGGTCTCGAACGTGGCGGCGTCGGGCGGCCTGGACCTCCAGGTCCGCCTCACGGTCAGCGATCCCCGGTTCGCCCTGTCGGACACCTCTGTCACGGTCCCGGCGGGGGGCCGGCGGGACATCGCGGTCATCTACCGGCCGTCGGGCGCTGAGGTCGCGGCGCACGATCTGACGATGTGGACCAATGACCCGGCCCGCGGGGCGCTCAGGGTGTCTCTGAGGGGCGCGGGCATTCTGGCCCAGGGCAGCGGCGCGGCGCAGTCGGCGTCGGACTTCGACGGGGACGGCGTTGTGGGCCTGGACGACTTCTTCCTGTTCGCGGCGGCCTTCGGGGGGAGGGACGCCCGGTTCGACCTGGACCAAAACGGCGCCGTGGACTTCAACGACTTCTTCCTGTTCGCCGCCGATTTCGGCAGCGTTCCCCGCGGTCGGATGTGATCGCAGGACCTTTCACCTTCAGCCGGGTAGAGAGGAGACCTCGTGAGACTGCATAAAACGGTTCTCACCCTCTGCGGGGTGGCCCTCTGGGCCGTCCCGGCCCTGGCCGCTGTCCAGGTGGGGGACAGGGCGCCGGACTTCAGGCTGGCGGGGCTTGACGGCAAGAGTTATGCCCTGTCGGACTATAAGGGCAAGGTGGTGTTCGTCAACTTCCTGGGATACACCTGAACCTACTGCATCAAGGACGGTCCGTCCGTTGAGAAGCAGGTCTGGCAATCGTTCATGAGTCAGAAAGGGTTTCAGGCGCTCGGGGTGGACGTGTGGGACGGCGATGCCTCGGGCGTGAAGCGGTATTTTGTGGACCCGACGGGCACGACCTACCCGGTCCTTCTGAAAGGGAGCCGGGTGGGGTCCCAGTACGGGGTGGACCGGGACGTGTATATGGTGGTGGACCAGGACGGGATCGTCCGCTACTTGTCGCCGGGGGGGCTCGGCCAGCGCTACAACGAGATGGCCGTCACCTCCGCCATCCGGTCCCTGCTGGCGTCCGACAGCGACGCGGCGCAGTCGGCCTCGGACTTCGACGGGAACGGCGAGGTCGGGTTCGACGACTTCTTCCTGTTCGCCGCGGCCTTCGGGGGGAGGGATGAGAAGTTCGACCTGAACAGAAGCGGGGCCGTGGACTTCGACGACTTCTTCCTGTTCGCGGCGGACTTCGGGAAGAAGGCGAGAGGATAGGATCCGCAGATTACGCATCCTTCGACTGCGCTCAGGACAAGGATTTGCGCAGAAAAAAATGGTAGCCGGGCCAGGAAGGAGGTCGGTGGCGATGCCAAGATGGTTGCTCGTTGCGGCCGCGTTGCTCGTGGGGGCCTCCGGCGCAGGGGCGTCCCCCTGGACGTTGCCCGGAGGCGAATTTTATGGGCGGGCCTCGCTGCTGGGGACGCGGTCCCGGTGGCAGTTCAACGACGGCTCGGACCGGGTGAGGTTCCTCCGGAACGGCCTCAGCCGGGTGATGGGGGCGGCGGTGGACGGGGCCTACGGCGCGCGTGAGGACCTGATGGTCTCCGTGGGCGTGCCCGTCCTGTTCTACCACCTGCGGGACGACGCGACGATGGAGCGGGGGAAGAGCCTGGGGGACATCCGGCTCTCGACCCGGTATCGCGTCCTGTCCAGGCGGGTGGCCCTGGCGACGGAGGTGGGGGTCAAGTTCCCCACGGCCACGCAGACGGACCCGGCCCGCATCCAGGTGGGGGAGGGGCAGTACGACTTTGACGGGGCGCTCTCTGCGGGGTTTGCCTGGCCCTCTGCGCCGGGGTATTCGAGCCTGGACGTGGGCTACCGGCTCCGGCTCAGGGACGGGGAGACGGGCTACAGGCCGGGGAATGAGTTTTTCTGCCGGTTAGACAGCGGATATCAGCTGGGGGGCCGGCTGTGGGCGCGCCTGGGCCTGGAGGGGTCCATCAGCGGGATGGGGCACACGAAGATCTTCGGGGTGGATGTCCCGGCGCGGTTCTCGAACCGGAAGCTGCTGACGGCCGCGCCCGGCCTGACGCTCGCGCTGAGGGACAGGGTGGGGCTGGACCTGAGCGCCAGCCTGCCGCTGTTCGGGCGGAACAGCTACGCGGGCAGCCACTTTTTCGTGGGGCTGTCCTACAACAGCGCCGGGGGCCGGACGCTGCTCAATCAGACGAACGTCCCGAATCCTCAGGCCGGGGCGTGTTGCAGGATACAATAATCAGTAGATCACGAAATGGCGTAAATGGCCCAAATCAGGCGATTTATCGTTCAGGTGTAGGGGCGACTCTCGCGAGTCGCCCGTCGGCCTTGTGGAATCGGATCGCCGGGCGGGTCCAAGACCCGCCCCTACCCCTACGGGGTAAACCGACTGATCCTGGGCATCAGCCGCCAATTCATGACGTTTCGGGATGTACTGATAATAACCAAGGAGGTCATCGTGAGCATACGGCGGGTTGCGTGCCTGGTCCTTCTGGTCGGGGCGTTGACGGGGGGGCCGGCCAGCGGAGACACCCCCCCGAAAGTGGGGGACGTTCTGACGGGCTTCACCCTGAAGAGCATCGACGGGAAAGAGGTCAGCCTGAAACAGTTCCGGGGCAAGAAACCGGTCCTGGTGGTGGTGGGGGCGAGCTGGTGAGGGGCGTGCCGGGCGGAGGTCTCCGTCCTGAAAGACGCCTATCAGAAGTACGTCCCCCAGGGGGTCGAGATGCTCTACATCAGCGTGGAGTCGCGGAAGAAGGCGTCGGAGTACGCCAGACAGAAGGAGCTGCCCTATACCGTGCTCGTGGACGAGGGCGCGGAGGTGACCAAAAATGCGCTGGGGGTGTCGGGCATTCCGGCGCACTTCATCCTGGACCGGGATGGGAAGGTTCAATATCATCACATCGGGAGGATCAAGGGGCACGAGGAGGTGCTGGATCGGCTGGTGAAGGAGATGCAGGCCGGAAAGAAGGGATGACGCCCTGGCGGTCCATCGCCCTGGCCTCCCTTCTCACGGTGGGCCTGAACGCCGTCATCCCCTACACCCAGTTCAAGGTGCACACCATCTCGCTGGTGGAGGGGATGATCCCCATGGGCGTGCTGATGCCGTTCCTGGTCCTCGTCTTCCTGGTGAACCCCCTCCTGCGCGCCTTCGGGGCGGGCCTCCGGCCCTATGAGCTGATCGTGGTCTTCTCGGTCAGCTACGTCAGCGCCCACATCAACGAGTTCCTGGGCCGGGTCCTGGCCACGTTCGCGATCATGCACTACATGGCCACGCCCGAAAACCTCTGGGCGGAGTATGCGTTCGACGTGGTCCGGCCGTGGCTGGTGGTGGAGGACGCGGGGGAGCGGCTCGACTGGTTCTACGAGGGGCTTCCGACGGGGGCGTCCATCCCCTGGGGGATCTGGATGCGCCCCCTGTTCTGGTGGCTCAGCTTCATCGCCGCCGTGGGCGTCGGGTGCGTGGCGCTCTCGGCCCTGCTCCGCCGGCAGTGGGTCGAGCAGGAGCGGCTCCCGTTCCCGTTCGCCAGGGTGGCGGAGGACCTGGCCGAGACCGCCGGGCCGGGGGGGTTCCCGGCCTATATGCGAGGGGGGCTCTTCTGGGCCGGGTTCGCCATCCCGGCCTTTGTCGTGCTCTGGTACATCATCGGCTACTTCCGCCCCGGCTTCCCGGTGATCGCGGTGGGCATCGAGAACCACAACCTCCAGATCGGCCGTTACGTCCCCCCCTTCTACGCCCGGATCAACTTCCTGATCATCGCCTTCGCCTACTTCACGGACCTCCAGGTCCTGTTCTCCATCTGGTTCTTCTTCCTGGTCACGTGGACGCAGATCGGGGTCACGGCGCGGCTCGGCCTGGCCGAGGGGCTGGGGGACTTCGCGGGGACGCGGGAGCAGGCGATGGGGGGGTTCATCGTGTTCTGCGTCTGGGCGATCTGGACGGCCCGGAAGCGTTTCAGGGCGGCGTTTCAGAAGGCCCTCTCACCGGCTGCCGGCCCGGACGACGCGAATGAGCTTTTGTCCTGCCGGGTTGCGGGCGTCTGCTTTCTGGCCGCCGCCGGGTACATGGTCTTCTGGCTGACCGGGGGAGGGATGCATCCCCTGTTGTCGGTCCTGATGGTGGCCTTCTGGTTCCTGTTCTACGCGGGGTTCGCCAAGATCGCGGCCATGACGGGCCTGGTGTTCGTGGAGTCGCCGGCCCTGGGGACGAGCGTGGTGGGCCTGGCCCCGCCCGGCTCGCTGTCGGGCGGGAGCATCGCGGTGCATCAGCTCGTGGGGAGCACGTACCAGAACGGGAAGTGCTTCGCCATGCCGGCGGCGGCCTGCGCCGCGCGGCTGGCGGCGCCTCTGGGACGCCGGGCCAGGGTCGTGGGGATGACGATCGTCTTCGCGTTTCTGTTCTCGCTCGTGGCCGCGGCGGTCTCCACGATCTATCTGGGCTACCAGGACGGGGCGTTCAACTTCGGGGCCTACGACTTCCGGGTGGCCGCCCCGCGCTATTTCGACACGATGGTCTCCCAGATCCGGGACATGGGCAGGGAGACGCACTACGGCCTCCGGATGGCCTACACGGCCTTCGGGGCCGCCGCGGTCGGCCTGCTGACCTTCTGCTCCTACCGGTTCACCTGGTGGCCCTTTCATCCGGTGGGGTTCACGCTGGTCACGTTCTACTCCGCCCGCACGGCGATCCTGTCCGTGTTCGTGACCTGGCTGGTCAAGACGGTCATTCTCAAGGTCGGGAGCATCTCCCTTTACCGCCGGGCAGCGCCCTTCTTCATCGGCATGATCGTCGGGTACACGTTCGGGCTGATGGTGAGCATGATCGTGGACCTGATCTGGTTCCCCGGGCAGGGGCACAGCATCTTCTGGGGGGATTGAGGGGCATGCATACGGCGCAGGATGGGCAAGAGACTCCACGAGCCCCCCGAAGCTTGCGCCGAGGCGCGTGCGGAGATGCTCAAACGCTGTGTTCGAGCAAGGGCTGTAAACCGCTTGACATCCGGTAGCCTTCGATGTAAATTGGCCGCATAGTCCTACCTCATTTTGGTGCGTCCCTGGCGTCGGGAGGGAGAAGGATGCACGCCCTCACACATAACAGTCGAAACCAACGGTGACCGGCCGCATCTGGAGAGGTGTGGCTTTTTGATTATGTATCCAATCCGGAATTTTCAATGTCTAACCCATTCTTCGACCACCCCATCCTGAACTCCCCTTATGCGCGTCCTGCACGGCACTGGGAGCTGGATGAACACGGGCAGCCCACGCAGAAGATTCTCGAAATCCGCCGCCGCGCCGAGTTCATCACGCCGATCCCAAAGCCGAAGAAGCGGAAGAAGACCGTCGCGCAGGAGGTATTCGTTTTCGATGAAGGAAAGGGGCTTTCAACGAAGGAGCAGCAATACGACCTCACCTCGATCATCAATGAGGTGCGCGGTCACGTGGATTCCTGGTGTTCCTTGCCCAATCCCAATCAATGGCAGGTCACGCCGGAGACAGCCCGTCTTCTTCAGCACTGGCGCCATCACAAGTTCAGCGGTGTCCGCCCGTTCTTCTGCCAGATGGAGGCGGTGGAAACCGCGATCTGGCTCACCGAGGTCGCATCGCATTTTCAGGCTGGCAAACGCCTCCTCGAACACCTGAGCAACGCCAACCGCGACGCCAACCCGGAATTGATGCGGCTCGCGCTGAAGCTCGCCACCGGCGCTGGAAAGACCACGGTGATGGCGATGCTCATCGCGTGGCAGACGATCAATGCGGTGCGACGCCCGACGAGCAGGCATTTCACGCGCGGCTTTCTGGTCTGCGCACCCGGCCTGACGATCAAAGATCGGCTGCGCGTCCTCCAGCCCAACGACCCGGACAGCTACTACGCCAGCCGGGAACTCGTTCCCGGCGACATGCTCGACGACGTGAAACGGGCCAAGATCGTCATCACCAACTACCACGCCTTCAAGCTGCGCGAGCGCATCGAACTGTCTTCCGGTGGACGTTCGTTGCTTCAAGGCCGAGGCGGCGATGAACTCAACACGCAGGAAACCGAGGGCCAGATGCTTCAGCGCGTGATGCCCGACCTCATGGGCATGAAGAACATCCTGGTGATCAATGACGAGGCGCACCACTGCTACCGGGAGAGATCGAAAGACACGGATGATGAAGACCTGAAAGGCGACGAGAAGAAAGAGGCCGAGAAGAACAACGAGGCCGCCCGCCTCTGGATTTCCGGCCTCGAAGCCGTGAACCGGAAACTCGGCCTCAGCCGCGTCCTTGATCTGTCCGCGACGCCGTTCTTCCTTCGCGGCTCCGGCTACGCCGAGGGCACCCTGTTCCCGTGGACCATGAGCGACTTCTCGCTCATGGACGCCATCGAGTGCGGCATCGTCAAACTGCCGCGCGTCCCGGTCGCCGAAAACATCCCCGGCGATGAGATGCCGATGTTCCGCGACCTCTGGGAGAACATCCGAAAAGACATGCCCAGGAAAGGGCGCGGCAAAGGCGAGGAACTCGACCCGCTCAAACTCCCCACTCGCCTGCAGACGGCGTTGCAAGCCCTCTACGGCCACTACGAGAAGACTTTCAATCTCTGGGAGGAGAGGGGCATCAAGGTTCCTCCATGCTTCATCATCGTCTGCCAGAACACGGCCATCTCCAAGCTCGTTTATGACTTCATCTCCGGCTTCCATCGCAAGAACGATGACGGTACCACCACGTTGGAAAACGGACGCCTCGCCCTGTTCCGCAATTTCGACGAGACCACCGGCAACCCGCTCCCGCGCCCGAACACGCTCCTGATCGACAGCGAGCAGCTTGAAGCCGGAGATGCGCTTGACGACAACTTCCGCGCCATGGCCGCCGACGAGATTGAGCGCTTTCGCCGCGAGATCGTGGAGCGCACCGGGGATGCCCGCGCTGGCGAGAACATCACCGACCAGGAATTGCTGCGTGAGGCCATGAACACCGTCGGCAAGCACGGCCAGCTTGGCGGCGCCATCCGCTGCGTCGTCTCCGTGTCGATGCTCACCGAAGGATGGGATGCGAACACAGTCACCCACGTCCTCGGCATTCGCGCCTTCGGCACCCAGCTTCTGTGCGAGCAGGTCATCGGTCGCGCGCTGCGCCGCCAGTCTTACGACCTCAACGAAGAAAGGCTTTTCAATGTGGAATACGCCGACGTCTTCGGCGTTCCCTTCGACTTCACGGCGAAGCCGGTCGTCGCCCCGCCGCAGCCTCCGCGCGAGACGGTTCAGGTCAAGGCCATCCGCCCTGAGCGCGACCCCCTCGAAATCCGCTTTCCCCGCGTCGAGGGGTATCGCGTGGAGTTGCCGGAGGAACGGTTGACGGCCGACTTCAACGACGACTCCCTCCTGGAACTCAGCCCCGACCTCGTCGGGCCGTCCATCACCCGCAACTCCGGCATCATCGGCGAAGGCGTGGACATGAGCCTCAAGCACCTGGGCGACATGCGGCCATCCACGCTCGTCTTTCACGTCACCCAGCGGCTGCTCTACACGAAATGGCGCGACCCCGGCGAGGAGCCCAAGCTGCACCTGTTCGGCCAGCTCAAGCGCATCACCAGGCAATGGATCGACTCCTGTCTCGTGTGCAAAGGCGACACCTATCCCGCCCTTCTCATGTATCAGGAACTGGCCGACATGGCCTGCAACCGCATCACCGCAGCCATCACCCGGCAGTTTCTCGGCGAGCGCCCCATCAAGGCGCTGCTCGATCCTTACAATCCCACCGGATCCACCCGGCACGTCCGGTTCAACACCTCGAAAACCCTGCGCTGGGAGACGAGTTCAAAATCCTGCCACATCAACTGGGTGGTCCTCGACAGCGACTGGGAGGCGGAGTTCTGCCGGGTGATGGAGTCGCACCCCGGGGTCCGCGCCTACGCGAAGAACCACAACCTCGGCCTGGAAGTGCCATACCGCTACGGCTCCGAGACGCGGAGGTATCTGCCCGACTTCATCGTGCTGGTGGATGACGGCCACGGCTCCGATGACCCGCTGCATCTCGTGGTCGAGATCAAGGGCTACCGGCGCGAGGACGCGAAGGAGAAGAAGTCCACGATGGACACCTACTGGGTCCCTGGCGTGAACCATCTCAAGACCTACGGTCGCTGGGCGTTCGCCGAGTTCACCGAGGTTTATCGGATTGAGGCGGATTTTAAGGCCAGGGTTGAAAGTGAGTTCAACAAGATGCTTGCGAAAGTTGCCCGGCCATGACAAGGACACCATCCCACTCAGAGTTTGACAACCCCGGCAAGGCATTTCTGGAACAGCTTGTTCCAGAAATGCCCAGAAGCTCCGCTATCCGCCAGAATCCCGAATTTCTCGCACAAGCTGTGCGAGATTTGGCGCCGGCGTTCCCTGGGGCCATCACATCGAGTTGTTGAAGAAAATCAAAGCTCCCGCCGTCTCTACTATCTCCGCGCCACCGCCAAGCAGCTTGCCGACGCCGTGTGCGAAGCCCTGCCACCAGAGAAATAGTCATGGCCAAAAAACCGACTGCTCTCAAATCCGTCGAGACCCTCAAGCACGACGCCGACAAGCGCAAGAACATCCCGACGGCGGAGTACCAGTCCGTCCTCAAGCCGGACGAGCAGAAGCCCGTAAAAGTGCGCTATCCGCGCAACACGGACCTCGACCCCCAGCTCGTCTGGCGGGGGAAGGATGAGCAGGACTGGAGCGACCTCGTGGTCCACGCCCCGCCGCTCTACATCCAGGAAAAGGTCCACCCCAAGGTGCTGATTGACGACCTGCTGCGTCAGACAAGGGATAGCAAGGCGCAAGCGTCAGGCCACCAGCCCGACCTCTTCGCCGACTTCAACGGCATCCCTGAAGGCGTGGAAAAGACCGATTTCTACCAGCACGACCAGAACTGGTCCAACCGCATGATCCTGGGCGACTCGCTCCAGGTGATGGCGAGCCTGGCCGAGCGCGAGGGCCTGCGCGGGAAGGTGCAGTGCATCTACTTCGACCCGCCCTACGGCATCAAGTTCAACAGCAACTTTCAGTGGTCCACCACCAGCCGCGACGTGAAGGACGGCAAGGCCGGTCACATCACCCGCGAGCCGGAGCAGGTCAAAGCCTTCCGCGATACCTGGCGGGACGGGATTCACTCGTACCTCACCTATCTGCGGGATCGCCTGACCGTGGCGCGCGATCTGCTGGCAGACACCGGCTCAATCTTCGTACAGATTGGGGATGAGAACGTCCACCGGGTGCGGGCAGTGATGGATGACGTTTTCGGGGATGACAATTTTCTTCGTCTGATCTCCTACCGCACGAAGAGTCCGCTTGGCTCCGGGATGGTTCCTTCAGTCTGTGACTACTTGCTTTGGTACGGTAAACGTCGAGACGCTACCAAATTTCACCGGATGTATGTTGATCAGAGCGTCGCCGAAGACACTCACATGAATCACTGCTTGATGGCAGACGGCGAGTGGCGAGCGATGACGAAATCGGAGAAGGTCGACACTATGCTTCTTCCAGAAGATGCGCTACCGTTCCGCTTCTCGACAATGAGTTCTTCCGGTTTCACGCAGTCCTGCACCTTCCCGTATAAGTTCGAAGGCAGAACATACAAGCTGGCAGCAAGGAAAAGCTGGAGAACTAATCTGGAAGGTATGGGTCGTCTTGATCGGGCGAGGCGACTCGTTCCAACCAACACCTACCTGAACTATGTTCAACTCTTCGCCGATTTCCCGTTCATCGAACTAAACAATATTTGGTCGGATACGCACGCCGAACAAGGCAAAAACTATGTCGTGCAAACTTCTTCTAGGGTCATCGCACGATGCTTGTTGATGACCACCGACCCCGGCGACCTCGTGCTCGACCCAACCTGCGGTTCCGGCACCACGGCGTATGTGGCCGAGCAGTGGGGCCGCCGCTGGATCACGATGGACACCTCCCGCGTGGCACTGGCCCTGGCTCGCGCCCGTATCATGGGAGCGCGCTATCCGTTTTACCTGCTGGCCGATTCCCGCGAAGGTCAGCTCAAGGAAGCCGAGGTCACCCGCACCGCCCCCAGTTCGCAGCCCGTGCAGGGGGACATCCGCCACGGCTTCGTGTACGAGCGGGTGCCGCACATCACCTTAAAGTCCATCGCCAACAACGCGGAGATCGATGTCATCTATGACAAGTGGCAAGGCGTGCTGGAGCCGTTGCGCGAGAAGCTCAACAAGGCGCTGAAGACATCCTGGCAGGAGTGGGAGATTCCACGCGAGGAGGGCAAGACCTGGTCTGAGCCCGCGAAGAAATTGCATGCTGAGTGGTGGCAGGCGCGCATCGCCCGGCAAAAGGAAATCGACGCATCCATCGCCGCCAGGGCCGAGTTCGAATACCTCTACGACAAGCCCTATCCAGATCCGAAGAAGGTCCGCGTGGCCGGTCCTTTCACCGTGGAGAGCCTCAGCCCCCACCGCATGCTGGGCGTGGATGAGAACGATGAGCTGGTGGCCAGTGACCAGTGGTCAGGGGTCAGGGAAGACAAGGGAGGTTATGGAAGACCACAAGATTTTGCTTCGATGATCCTGGAGAACCTGAAGGCTGCCGGCGTCCAGCAGGCCCACAAGGAGGACCGGATCACGTTTACCGCGCTCACCCCCTGGCCCGGCGACCTGGTCTGCGCTGAAGGCCGCTTTAGCGGGGACCAGTGGTCAGCGGTCGGTGGCCAGAAACCAGCCACTGGTCACCAATCACCGGCCACTGTCCACCCGTCACCGGCCACTGAAAAACGCGCCGCTATCTTCATCGGCCCCGAGTTCGGCACCGTGCAGCGCGCGGACCTTGTTGCCGCGGCCCGAGAGGCAGGCGATGCCGGGTTCGACGCGCTGATCGCCTGCGCCTTCAACTACGAGGCGCACACCACCGAGTTCAGCAAGCTGGGTCGCATCCCGGTGCTCAAGGCCCGCATGAACGCCGACCTGCACATGGCCGAGGACCTCAAGGCCACGGGCAAGGGCAACCTCTTCGTCATCTTCGGCGAGCCGGATATCACGGTGACCAGTGGTCAGTGGTTGGTGGCCAGAAATGGAAGGATGATAGCGAACTATGAGCACGTTAAAGAGCTATCGGGACTTGGAAGTTTGGAAAAAATCAATGGAGCTGGCCGAAATGGTCTATCGGCTCTCCGCACAGTTTCCCACGGAGGAGAGGTTCGGGCTGACGAGCCAAATCAAGAGGGCGTCGTCGTCAATCTCAGCGAATATCGCGGAGGGAGCAGAGCGGGAAGGAACGCGGGAGTTTCTCCAGTTTCTGGGGATCGCGAGCGGGTCACTGGCGGAGACAGAGACGTTTCTGATTCTGGCGGAGCGACTGGGATTCGTCCTGAGACAGGACGTCGATCCGCTTCTGGAACAGGCGGCAGCCGTGGGTCGAATGCTCAACGGCCTCAAACGCTCGCTGCGCTCCAAACCCTGAGCGCCGAGGATTTCCCTTTATCACTGACCACTGACCACCGGGCACAGGTCACCGTCCACGGTGTGGACGTCTTCAAGCCCCAGACCGGCGAAGTCATCAGTGACGGCGCGGATGGCATCGCCTGCTGGTTCATCGACACCGACTACAACCACGAGTTACGCAGTAGCGTAGGAGTGGTATAGAAAAAAGGGGCGATTTGCTCCGGATGATGTATTTTGGGAAGTGGAATCACAAAACATCATTTGGAGGATCGCCCGATGCCTAAGATTGCCAAAAAGAGTCGTAAACGCAAGTCCAAAGTGCCTCCGACGCCCTACGAAGTCGGCGGCGCTGCGGCAGCCACAGCCGTTGGGGTGCACTCCCGGAAAGAGGGCACTGGATTATGCTGCCAGGGCAAGTGGATAGAGTGTCTGAATCGTCGTAGAGCACAGCAACTCC
>Ga0137796_10001411_pt1 | contig 13747 bp, 11 predicted proteins | sample OV2TP3_FD_97704 | JGI IMG/M metagenome (GOLD analysis project Ga0137796, IMG submission 97704)
CGGGGATCACCGGTAAAGACTGGACCCAGGAAAACGGCTCAGACGTGCAGGTCATAGCGGATCTGGTTTATTCCAAGGCAAGCTTCAGGCCGACGCGTTGGGTCCTGGCCGTTCCCCAAGACTCCCCAGTAAAAGAGATCGAAGACCTCAAGGGAAAAACGATCGCCACGGAGATGGTGAACTTCACGCGCCGCTACTTCGCCGAGCGCAAGATTCCAGTCGAAGTGGAATTCTCATGGGGAGCGACTGAAGCGAAGGCTGCCGAAGGGTTGGTGGACGCGATTGTGGAGGTGACCGAGACCGGGACCACAATCCGAGCCCACGGGCTGAGGATTATCGCTGAGATCCTAGAATCCAATCCCCAAATCATCGCGAACAAGAAAGCTTGGAAAGATCCGTGGAAGCGAGACAAGATCGAACAGATTCGCTTGCTGCTTCAGGGGGCATTGGCGGCGGAGAATAAAGTCGGAATCAAGATGAACGTGGCCGAAGGCAATCTGGAAAAGGTCATCCAGCTCATTCCCAGCATCACCGCGCCCACGATCGCCACCCTCTATCCCACCGCGGCGCTAAAGGGGGTCAAGTGGTTCTCTGTAGAGAGCGTGATCTCCGAGGATGTGGTGCGCGACCTCATCCCCAGGCTCATTCAAAACGGGGCCGTCGGGATCATCGAGTATCCGCTGAATAAAGTGATTTAGGGGCTACGAGCGAAGGGAACTCCCTATCCTTGTTGCTGAATACGCTCTCTGAGCCATGAGTTGACGAGCTTTTCAGAGGACATTCGCTTTGATCTAGCGATCCTTGTCAGTTTTTCAGAAAGCCCGGGATCAATAGCAATCAAATGCGCCCGTTTCTTGATATTCACCTCAAACTGGGCTTCAGGCATCTGATCCCAATAGTCTCCCATGTCATAGGATTCAAAGAACTGAACAAGTCTGTCAAGAGATCTGAAACGCGGCATAGCCTTGGTCTTACTTTTTGGCATATTGCCTTCGCTCCTTTCTTGCCATGTCTCTGGCGCTCAAGATTAATGCTTGTTTGGCTTGCTTATAAATAAAGAGTACCGACAAGTAACGTCCTGCCTCGGTTCGTCCCAGAGCGAGATAAACATCTTCTCCTCGTCTTCTCCCTTTCTGAACGAATCGAAACTTTGGCCTGCCATTAAATATCTCCTCGACCTCGTGGGTCTCGACGCGGTGCTTTGTCGCCAGTTTGTCGACAATATGCCTTAGCCATATAATTTCTTCAATGCCCATCTATCCTTCCATTGCCGATTCACAACCCCAATGAGGGTACTGTGACCGAAAAGGAAGTTCCTAGCCAAGGGGCTGGGCCCCTTGAAATCCCCCAAGGTCGGAAGCTAGGAGTTATGACCTGGTGATCGATTGCGTCTCGCAACGGTTTCGACGAAAAAACGCGGACAAAATTTGCGTTTTTGAGAAGAAAGGTTGTATCATTGAAAATAACTATGGATGACTCAAAGAAAGAGGATATTCTAGCCTCGCTGCACTGGTCCCTTCGCTCCAGAGACATTACTCTCCTTCATCACTACTGCCACTCCGCCATCCTGTTGCAGTGTCAGAGATAGAGATGGGGAGGAGCGGTCTCTGTCTCAAGTCTCTGTCTCAAGTCTCTGTCTCTTGGTGGGTTGGCTCAGGGTGGGAGGCGTTTCCCTGGGATTCGCGCCACACAAAGTATTCCTTGGCAATCTCTGGAAAGAGGGCATAGGAAAGCACGTCTTCTTCGCTGGAGGCCAGAGTCCCGATCTCTTTGCGGGCCTGTTCCAACCCCGGTTGAAGCAGATCGGCCGGACGGCAACTAATCGGCTCCTTCTTCCCGAGAACCTTCTTCTTTATCTCTTCGCTGATCGGGCCTGGCGGCTCGCCGTATAAGCCCATCAGGTAATTTCTCGTCTCCATCGCCACCACCGAATAGCGCTTGCCAGTCATCACATTGAGCGCCGCCTGCGATCCGCAAATCTGACTGGTGGGGGTCACCAGAGGCGGATAGCCCAAATCTTTTCTCACCTCGGGCACCTCGGCCAATACTGCCTCGAGTTTGTCCTCGGCCTTCTGCTGGCGCAATTGGGCCACCAGGTTCGACAGCATGCCGCCGGGAATCTGAGAGGACAAAATATCCGTTTTGACTTGATTGTTTACCGGACTTTCAAACTCGGCGTATCTCCGCCGCACGGCGTAAAAATGCTCGGCAATCTCCTCTAAGAGATTTAGGTCCAATCCGGTATCATGGGGTGTGCCCCGCAAAGCGGCAACTACGGCCTCCGTGGCTGGCTGGGATGTCCCTTGGGAAAGCGGTGCAAGGGCAGTATCCAGAATGTCGACTCCAGCCTCGATCGCCATCATGTAGCTCATGGGCGCCATCCCGCTGGTGCAATGGGAGTGCAGATGCACGGGAAGAGGGATGCGCGACTTGAGCCCCTTCACCAGATCATACGTCACGTAAGGGGCCAGCAGCCCCCCCATATCCTTGAGGCAAATGACGTGGGCCCCCATCTCGGCCAAGCGCTCGCCCAGGCGGAGAAAATAGTCCACCGAATGGACGGGGCTGATCGTGTAACAGATGGCCCCTTCCACGATCTTTCCGCTCCTGAGCGCTGCCTGGAGCGCCACTTTCATGTTGCGCACATCGTTCATGGCATCAAATATCCTAAAGACGTCGATGCCAGCCTCAGCGGACCGCTCCACGAACTTCTCTACGACATCATCCGGATAGTTGTGGTAGCCGACCAGGTTTTGCCCGCGCAAGAGCATCTGCAGGCGCGCGCGCGGCATCGCCTGGCGCAGCTTGCGCAGTCTCTCCCAAGGACACTCCTTCAAATAACGAAGCGAGGCATCGAAGGTGGCGCCACCCCACATCTCCATGGACCAATAGCCCACCCGGTCGAGCTTGCCGGCAACGGGAAGCATATCCTCGGTGCGCATGCGGGTAGCCAGCAAGGATTGGTGCGCGTCACGCAGAACCGTTTCTGTAAGCTCGACTTTCTTTCCCATCCGGACCCTTTCCCTGGCCGATATTATCCTCCGTAGAGTTCTTTTTGCCGCTCCTCCAGCCGCTTTTTTTCCTCGGTGCCGATCACGTAAAGGCCCTGAAGCACCTTGATATTTTGAGGATCGTAGAAATACTCGGAGACTCGGACCCCCTCGTCGAATTCGTACATCTTGATGGCGTCCCAGGGACAGATCTTCTTGTCCAGCCGATCTTCAGATTCTGTCCCGATGAGCTGGAGCTGGAATTTCTTCGGCACGCCGTCCGGAGCCAGCGGTTTCCTGGAGCTGTCATAATACCTACCCGCATACTCGTAGTAGATCTCCCCGGTTTCCTTGTGCTGGTGGATCTTAGTGAGATCTTCGCTGTAGCACATCTGGCAGCCGATGCACTTGTCATTGTCCACCCACACCCGATACGGCTTCAGGCCTCCTTGCGGCAGCTCCTCGTAGAGCAGGTTGATGCATCCCTCGACGGGACAATGCACCTCGCACAAGGGAGACCCAGCACAGCTCGAGCAGTTCTCATCCATCACGGCCACGAGCGCCGTGCCCTTGCGTTTCTTTGTCGCTTCAACCGCCATGCGATTCTCTCCCGAGCCTATTTTTATAGCGGCCATGCAGAAAGATCGCTGCTGCCGCCAAGAGCAGAACCCAATAGTAACGCAGGAGCTGGATCTGGCCCCATTCCAACCAATAAACAAAATTGGGCGATTGGACCATGAGGCGCGTTAGAGCCTTTTGCGCCCCAGCGTAATCTCGAGCCTCCTTGAGGACCTGCGACAAGCCATGGAGGGCCCCCTCATGGTGCGCGTCGATCTTCAAGGCCTGCTCGAAATCTGCGCGGGCCTCACGCCACTTTTTCTGCTGCACATAGACCCATCCGCGGTTGCTCCGCGCCTCACTGTAATCTCCGCGCAGCTTCAAGGCCCTATTGAGGCTCTCAACGGCCTTGTCCAGATCCCCCTGCTTCCTAAAGGCCACGCCGAGGTTATTGTGAGCCTCGGGAAAATCCGGCCTCAACTGAACTACTCTCGCGTACTCCTCAACCGCCGCCGCGTAATCCCTGCGCACCTCCAAGTTGATCCACCCCAGCAGGGTCCTGGCCTCAACATGATCCGGAGCGAGGCTCAGCCCCCTCCGGATATGAACCTCCGCCCCCTGGACATCCCTCAGCCTGAGCGAGGCAATGCCCAACAAGAGATGCAGGTCCGGCTCCTTGGGATAGCGCTTGAGCAGGGCCTCAAAGATACTCTTCGCCTCCCTGGTTTTCCCTTCGGCCAAATATCTCCTGGCCTCCTCCCACCGGCTATCTTTTTCCAGCAAGGGAGCGCTTTGCCCGTAGGCAAGAGAAAGACTTATCCCCAGGACCCCGGCGAGAAACAATCCCCAGGCCCTTAACATCTACTTCCACATCTCTTTAAGGATCTCCTCCTTTTTGCCTTCCTCGATGAGCCTGTCGTTTCTAAGGGCCTGTCTCAGGCCAATCCAGGTAAAAAAGAGGACTAGGAGAAGCATCCCGGCAATGGGGATGTTATCGGGCTTGGTAAGGATCTCCAAAAAGTTTTGTAGGCCAGTTGGCTCTTCCATAAAACCCCAACCACCTCTAACATGCTTATTTTGCAAAAATATTAGAAAACATTGGCAATGTCAACGAGGCTGGAATTATTTGTTGTTTTATGGCAATAAATATTAACAATGCTTAGGGCCGTCCTAAAGAAGATCAATGATGGTCGTTGTGCCCGGTTCTTGAGCCGGTTGATTCCAACCCTCCCGGCCCTCCTGGGCATGCTGCTCTTCACGGCAGCGCCAACGGCTCACGCCTGCCCGCTCGTGATCAGGGTGGGAGCAAAGCAGAGTTTACAGGCCATGATGGGGGGGTACTGCCGTATTAACGGAAACCAGCGCACCGCGACCCCACTGACCGGCCCAGAAGTCAGACGGCGAGCCTTTGTCACCAACAGCGATGGGGATAGCGTCTCAATAATCGACCGGAACAGCTATAAGGTTCTGAGTACTCTCAAGGTGGGAGACTATCCCCACCACATGATCGTCTCCATGGACGGTCGCCATCTCTACGTGGGGAACACTCATTCCGACACCGTCTCCGTAATCGACCTGGCCACTGAGAACATCGCAAAGACGCTGCCGATCCTCGATCCTTACAATCTCTACTACACCCCGGATCACAAATTCCTTGTGACAACCTGCACCCGCTTGGGTCGGGTCGAGGTCCATGCCGCAGAAGAATGGAACGGGCTGGAAAGGGCCAACGGTTGGACCCGACTGGCACAGATCTCCACGGGAAAAGATCCCAATCATTTCGCCTTCAGTCCGGATGGCCGTTTCATGTACGCCAGCAACGAATACTCGCACCAGCTTTCGGTCATTGACCTCCAGGCGCGAAAGCTAGTCCGCCAGGTGGACACGGGCAAGAGGCCGGTCGATGTCTCCCTTGCCCCGGGAGGTAAAGCGCTCTTTGTCGCCAACTACGGGGAGGGACGCGTCACCGTCTATGACACCGAGAGCTTTAAGGAGCTTGACCGCATCCAGACCGGCGCCGGAGCCCACGGTATGGCCATGAGCGTCGATGGCAAAACCTTGTTTGTCTCCAATCGGGACGCCTCATCTGTCTCAGTCATCGACGTCGCCAGCCGAAAGGTAACACAAACCCTGAAAATCCCCCAAGGGCCGGACATGCTGGAGGTCACACCCGACGGCCGCGAGCTTTGGGTGACGGGGCGTTACGGCGCCAACGTCTTTGTAGTCGATCTTGCCACGGGCAAGATCACCCAACGGATACGGACAGGTGCGGCTCCCCACGGCATCGTCCTGATCGATTTGGTCGTCCCGAAGTAAGATCACTGAGCTGTTTCCCTTAATCTAAAATAGGCAATCGAAACTCCACAGTTTGGAGTTTGGGGTTTCGAGTTCTGAGTCGCGAGTGGCTGGCTATTTTGGGAAGGTCTCTACCAGCTCCCTAAGCCGCTCCTTCGCGCCACGGAGAATCGGCTCTCCATCACCCACGAGCAGCGCGTCGAAGTCCAAAGCGAGCAGCGCTCGCACGCTCGCGCGCAGCCGCGGCGGATCGTCCATCACCTTTTCTGGCAATAGGCCGCAGTGGCCAGGAGGCTTTCCGATCACCGCGTCCCCGACGATCAGGAGCTTGCGCTCAGGCCAGTGAAGCGCGACTTCCCCGGGTGACTTTCCCGGCACACCCACGACAACGAAGGGGCCAATCTTATCCCCCAACCTGAGTTCATCGTCAATCTCCGTCCCTTGGCCACGGGCATGGGCGGCGTCAGCCGGGTGGATGGCAGTGCGGGCGCCGGTGCGGCCGCGCACTAGATTAGCGGCCCGCGAGTGATTGCGGTTAGTAAGGAGAATTCGGCTGACCCCGTAGCGGGCTAGCTCCGCCAGGCCCTCTTCAGCGGGCTCCACCGGATCGATGGAAAGGTTCCCTTCCGGATAGCGCACCAGGTAGCCGTTAAAATTATAGCCGTGGGGCTCGGAGAACCAGGGCCAGGTAAGTATGCCACTAAGGATCTCTTGCATGGACTGCCCCCTTTCAAGCTGAGGATAGAAGATCGAAGATGGAGGATCGCGATCCTCTATTCTCAACCTCGCTTCCTAATGGGTGTGGGGATGGAAGTGGATGTGGCCCCGGCCCCTTTCCGTATGGCGGAAGATAAGCGACTTGATCACAACCGGAACGGCCCTCGCGTCGGGAAGCTCCTCCCCGATATCGATGAAATCGAAATCCTTAAGATCGATCCCGTCGATGGAAACGATGCCCGAGCCCGGCAATAACTCCTTCTCGATAATATTGCCCACCAACTTCGCGATATCCGCATCAAAGACCAGAACCAAAGGCTGCCCCTTATCAACATGCTCCTTCATCGCCCCTACGAGCCCCTCCGCCAGAGTGCGGATCAGCGGATAAGAGGGTCCAAGCTCCCAGTGGATCGCCAGGGCTGCCGGCCTGTCCCCATCGTTGATGTCGAAGCGCTGCAGAGCGCGTTCAACTGCGTTCTTCACATCCGCCGGGGACAGCGGCTCCCTCTGTATAAACTGGGGAGTAACGACTTGGAGGTTCCTCAGCGGAAGAAGATCCGCGTGGGACAGAAATATGGTGTTTCCGCTCACCTGAACAGTGTACTGGGAGGCGCCGATCACGGTCGCCCGTATCCGCACTTCCGGGGTTCTCACCGGTATCCCCCCAGCCATTTTCTCGGCACGCTCCCGCACCCTTCGCCCAAATTGATTTCCCAGGTCGCCGAGGTCCCTCTTTTCAAAACCATAGATATACTCGGACACTCCGCCGGAAAACATCACGGCATCGATGCGATCTCTAAAAGCGACTTCCGGGGTGAGCATCAAGCTCCGTGTCAAAGCAGAAAGCGGGGCTCTTTCCAAAACCTCGAAGAGACAGTCGCACAGGACCTGGGCCATTCTCTCCTTATCAGCTTCCCCGAGCTCGGTCCCCAGGGCCAAAGAGACCCCCGCCGCCTCTCCGATCTTGAGCCCCGCGTCCTCAAGGCGGTCGATCCTTCCATTGCCATCCAGGGCGACCAGCCGCGCGCCAACCTCCAGGGCTGAGGTATCGATCACCGCTCCTCTTTTCACAATGGCGATCTTGCTGGTGCCCCCTCCGACATCTACGTTCATCATCGTATAATCGTCGCCCTCGTGAACCGTGGTGTGCACCGCCCCGGAACCGTACGCCGCAAGGATCGCCTCAAGGTTGTGTCCCGCCGTAGCGCAAACAAACTTCCCGGCCTGGGCGGAAAAAAGAGCGGAGATGGCCTCGGCATTCTTCTTTTTTGCCGCCTCCCCGGTCACAATGACCGCTCCGGTATCGATATCCTTGGGAGTGAGTCTGGCCTGATGGTAGGCCTCATGAATGAACTCATCCAATTCCCTCGTATCGATGGTGGTCTTATCCAAATAAGGGGTGAGCAAGATCGGGGATTCATAAAGGATCTCGCGCTTGACGACGATAAACCGGCTGGAAAGCGCCACACCCTGACGGCGCAGGATCAGCCGGGAAAAAATGAGATGAGAGGTGGAGGAGCCGATATCTATGCCTACGGAGGTCAGAGATATCCGCTCCGAGCGCCACATGGGATGCTCCTCATCCAATAGCGTATCGGCGGCATCCTCATGCTCGTCATCGAAGTCATAACCCTCATGAAAGACCAGCGTCTCGTTACCCAAGCTCGGAAGCATTCTCGATATTCCTTTCTCCTAACCTTTGTTTTGTTGTGTTCCTCCAATTAAATTTTGTGCATACCACAAGATGGACCAAGTTGCCACAGCTCAGCTATCAGAACTGAGCCTCACCTTTCATCCTCTCCCTTGTGAAGCTGATCGCTGCGACGGCTATTATCTTGCCTTCGCCTCCGCGGAAGCATGGACAAGTAAACCATTCGATAGTAAGATGGGTTTGTCTGACCGAGCATGGGCCAAGAAGATTATAGAGAGCTCTCCTCATTCCTTGAGAGATTCGTCCGCAGACTAAAAACAGTCAAGGGCGCGGAGGCGCTCTGCCTCACGGGCATATGTTTGCTCGTCCTTTTCTCCGTTGGTCCGGGGATTCAAGAGATCAAAGCGCTTTTCCCTTACGCACCCATGGTCTATTGCTCGCTGGCTGCGGCCCTCTTGCTTCCCCTTGTTGGCTGGACCCTCTTTCAATGGTCTCAACGGGTCTCCCAGGAAAGGGCGGCCCTCTATATCGAGAGGAAGTGTCCCCATCTCAGGAACAACCTGATCAACTCATTACAGCTCTATCCACAGGTCGCGGGAGAAAAGGAGCCTGCGGGGATCTCCACCGCCATGGTGCTGGCCTTGCTGCGAGCGACTCGAAAACAGCTCCAGGCCCTTCGAGTCGAGGAGCTCATCCACACCCAACATCTCAGGGCCGAGCTCCGGCTTTTGGGCGTATTGTTCATTCCCGTATTGGCCATGGTACTTTTCAATCCGTCCTCGGTGGGTGAAACCTTCAGTCTGTTGATCCATCCTCTGAAGGATCTCCCTGCCTCTCATACCTCGATTGACGTGACGCCAAAAGGAATCCGCGCCGTGCGCGGCTCCGCGGTGACCTTTGAAGCGACGGCCTCGGGCTCTATCCCAAAGTCCATGGAGCTCATCCTGCGGCCCGCGGCAACCGACGGCGAGGAAAGGGCTCAAGAAAGGCTTCTCATGGAAGGGCTGGGATCGGGAAAATTTGCGGCCACGATTCCAGACCTCCAAAGGAGTCTCAGCTACCGTGCCGTTGCCGGACCTTTCTCCTCTCCGTCCTATTCCATTGAGGCCGTTGATCCTCCAGAGATCGGCAACCTAAAAATCACGCTCTACCCTCCCCATTACACAGGGCTGCCGACAGCAACCCTCCAGGGAGGGAATATCGAAGGGATCAAGGGCTCCACGGCGCGTCTGGAGGCCTCGAGCACCAAAGAGCTGCTTAAGTCCAAGATCCTCCTCGATGAAGGCAGGGAGGTACCCTTAAAGATCGACGGGAAGAGACTTCAGGCCAATCTCGTCCTGTTCCAGTCCCAAAGATATCAGATCGTGGCCGAGGATGCGCTCGGCTTTCGGAATACCCCTATCCCCTATGAGATTCGGGTCCGGCCGGACGGCTTCCCGACTGTCGAGATTCTAAGACCCACGGAAGACCTTGAAATCAACGGGGATGAGACCCTGCCGCTGGAATTCAGCGCAAGGGACGACTTCGGCATCCAGGAGATCGTGCTGTCGGTCAGGGTCGGCGACCGGCAAGAAAGGTTCCCCGTTCAAAGAGACGGAAGTCCAAAGCTCATCGCTCGGGAGCGATTCAACTGGGATTTGGGAAGGCTGGGCCTCCGGGAGGGAGAGGAAGCGGTTTACCACCTGGAGGTCCTAGACAATGATAGCATCTCCGGTCCTAAACTCGGCTCCTCGCGGGCCCTGAGGCTCCGGCTCAAGAACCTCAAGGCCGAGCACAGAGAAGTCGCCGAGATGATCCGTGATCTCTCAGGTCGGATGGTCGACCTTTTGGCCGACCATTTGGAGTCGCCTCCCACGAGAGACAAAGAATCGTCCCAAGAGCGTGCCGACAAGAACTTTGAGCAGAAAGTCGACGAGACGATGCAGCGCATCGAGGAGGTGATGCGTCGGAGCGAGAAAGACCGCCTGTCCGACTTTGCCACCTGGTCAGACCTGGAAGCGCTCAAGCGCAACCTCCAATTCACCAAAGAGGAGCTGCTCAAGCAAAGAGAGAACGCCTCCTCCCCGGAGGAAAAGGCAAGAGTCCACGATGAGATCTCCTCGGAGCTCGAAAGGATGTCCCTGCTCTCGGAGGAGATCAGCAAGCGGCTCAAGGCCCAGGAAGTGGCCTCTGCGGCCCAGGATCTCATGAAGAGCCAAGAGCGACTCCTGGAATCTTTGGAGAAGCTGAAGAGCGGGGACAAGAACCTGGATGCCGTCCTCAAGGAGATCTCTCAGCTGGCGAACCTTTTGGGATCGCTCCAGCAGGCCCTCTCCCAGTTCGCCTCCCGTCTCCCCGACGAGTTCATCAACAACGAGGCAGTCCGAGGACTCGGTTTCGGCGAGATGTTCTCCGCTCTGGAGGAGATGCGTAAAAAACTCATGCAAGGAGATATCGAGGGAGCGATGCAGCTGGCGCGAGAGCTTTTCAACCAACTGGCCTCCATGGTCGCGGCCCTCCAGAACGCCCAGCGCTCCTCCATGGCCTCCAGCATGGGAAGGATGCAGGGGGAAATGATGCGCTCGGCCAGCGAGTTGCAACAGATCCTGAGAGAGCAACAAGAGATCCTTGTGGAAACCGAAGGGGTCCATAAGGACGGCTTAGGGAAGAGAGAAGACGTTCTGAAGGAGAAGCTGGACCGCTTCCAGGCCAAGGCCCATGAAGAATTATCGCGCTTGGCCGAGCTTTTTCCCGATGAGGAGAGAGAAAGCGGGAGCGAGCAAGCCCCGACCGGAGAACACTTGGACGAGGCCACCGTCAATCACCTGGTCAAAAATATGATCTCGCGACTTCTGCAAAAGGATTTCCAGGGGTTTGCCGAGATCACGGAGATGGCCCGCAAGGAACTGGCTAAGAGGCGCAGGGCCGACCAGGAGCAGAAAGGCATGAAGGTCGAAACCGGCCTCAGCGGGCTCCAGGCCGATCTCGGGGCTCTGTTGAAGGAGCCGCTCGCCGCGCTCAAGGATGAGGATAAAAAGAGACTCCGGGACCTTTCCCACCGACAAGGGGTCCTTAAGGAGCGGACTGAAGATCTCCACGAGAAGCTCAACTCTCTCTTTCAGCTCTTCCCCTCGCTCGACCCCAAGATCACAAGAAATATCCAGGAGGCTGGAAATTCCATGGGACGGGCGCAAGATCGCCTCGGCGGCCTCGACGCCAAGGGCGCCGTGCCCCCGGAGCGCGACGCCTTGGATCGCCTCTCGGAGTCGCAGCAGCAGATGCAGAGCTCCATGGAGCAACTCGCGCAGCGCGGACAGTTAGGACACATGCCGGTCTCCCGCCTGTTCCGTATGGGCCGATTCCTCCCTTCCGGGAGGCTCGTCCCACTTCCAGGAATGCCCGAGTTCCCCCAGTTTGACGTAGAGGGAGGGATTACGGGGCTGGACACGGAGAGATTTCGCCTTCCGGGGAAGGAAGACTATAAAGTCCCGCGTAGCTTTCGCGAAGAGATCCTAGAATCCCTCAAGCAGGGGGTCCCACCCCATCTCAAGGAGCGGATCGAAAGCTACTTTAAGAATTTGTCAGAGTAATTCATAAAAACCAAGAAAGATGGCCTTGAAGAAGAACAAAATTATTTCTCTGTCTCTATCTCTGTCTCTTTTCTCCCTTTTAACCCTCTATTGGCCCGCATCCGCGGCTCAGATCGAGCTTTTGGTCAAAGAGGGCGAGGAACACCTGGAAGCATGGCGCGTGCCTCAGGCCGGGGAGATCGCCTCCCGACTGGTTCGGGAAAACCCTGACTCTGCGCCAGCCCTTGATTTCAACGGCCGGGTCAAGTTTTATCAGGGCCGGTATGAGGAAGCCCTTCGCTCCCTGGAGCAGGCGTTGGCCGTTGAGTCGGCAGACGAGCGGCGCCAGGGCATGCGCCTGCTGGCCCAGCAAACCCGCGACGCGCTAAGAAAGCTCAAGCGCTTCGAGAGCGCCCACTTCATTCTCTACCTCGACGAAGAGAGGGACTGGATCTTGGCACCGCACGCTTTAGAAGCCCTGGAAAAAAGCTATCGGGTTATCGGTGAAGCGCTGGGGTTCTTCCCCCAGGAGAAGGTCCGAGTGGAGATAGCGCCCGACGTAGCCTCTTTCAACGCCATCTCCACCCTTTCGTTGAGAGACATAGAGGAGACCGGAGCGGTGGGGATCTGTAAATTCAACAAGATCATGACCATCTCTCCGCGGACCCTCATCCAGGGTTATCGCTGGCTCGATTCCCTGAGCCACGAATACCTCCATTACGCGATTGTCGGCCTCACCAACAATAAGGCTCCTATCTGGCTCCACGAGGGTATGGCCCGTTTCTATGAAACCCGCTGGCGGCGACCTGGTCCTCCCGATGGGGGAGAAGGCTACCTGACCCCGGTGAACCGGACCCTTCTGGCTCAGGCGCTGGAAAAAAATAAATTTATCGGGTTCAAAAAGATGGAGCCCTCGCTCATCCATCTGGAGACGCCCGAGGAGGTGCAACTGGCCTACGCCGAGGCGGCCTCAGCCATCGATTTCATAATGCGCCGAAGAGGCCAGGCGGGCATCCGTGAACTCTTATCGGAAGTAGGGCAAAGGCCCACATCCGAGGCGATCGAAAAGATCCTGCAAACCTCTTTCGGCGACTTCGAGACCGGGTGGAAGGAGTTTCTCAAGTCAAAAGGGCTTAAGGAAATAGAGGGGAGCCGGGTGCGCAAGCTCAAGGTTAAGGGAGCCCAAAAAGAAGACGAGGAGGCCGTGGAGCTCAAAGAGATCCAGTCGATCGTCGCCCGCAATCGAACCCATCTGGGAGACCAGCTTTTGGGAAGGGGCAGGAGCGTTGCCGCAGCTGAGGAATACCGGCGCGCCTTGCAGGCGAGCCCCCATTCCCCTATTATCCTCAACAAGTTGGCGCGGGTCCTCATCCAAAGGGAGCGGTACGAAGAGGCCCTCCCGCACCTGAAAGAAGCCCGCGAATTGGACCCGGACTCCGTCAGCGCTTATGTCCAGCTAGGACGTCTCTACCATGCTAAGAGAAACCACTCCGATGCCAGAGTCGCTTTAGAGGAAGCTATCCAGATCAACCCTTTTAATCCGGCCATCCACCGCCTTCTTTCCGAGGTTTATGCCGCGCTGGGGGAGCAAGATCAGGCCAAGAAATCCAAGGCGACCTTGGAGCGACTCATGACACTGAGATAATAGAGGTAACACATGGAGCCAATGGCAATCAGAGACCAAGAGATCGAGGTGATTGAAGAATTCGCCGCTAAAAGGGACGCGATGCTGGCCGAGATCCGCAAGGTCATTGTGGGCCAGGAAAAAGTGATTGAAGAGGTGTTAATCGCCCTCTTCTCCAAAGGGCACTGTCTTCTCGTGGGCGTCCCCGGTCTGGCCAAGACCCTTTTGATCGGCACCCTGGCGGAGATTCTTGACCTGGAGTTCAATCGCATCCAGTTTACCCCGGACCTCATGCCCTCGGATATCACCGGGACCGACATCCTGCAGGAAGACGCTACCGGGAGAAGAAAATTTCAATTTCTCC
>Ga0137796_10001415_pt1 | contig 13714 bp, 12 predicted proteins | sample OV2TP3_FD_97704 | JGI IMG/M metagenome (GOLD analysis project Ga0137796, IMG submission 97704)
CGCCAGCCAGCCGACGGCCCAGTCGAAGGCAGGCGACTTGGCGCCCGTTTCCTTTTTCAGTTGCGTCATCGAGAGCTCACCGCGCGCGTGGAGCACGTTCCAGATCGACCCGGCGATGCTGCCAATCTCGTCGTTCATGGTGCCTCCTTCACCGCGTATTCTGCCACGAGCCGCAGGAACGCGCACAACAGTTCCTGTTTTTCAGCGGGCGCAAGAACCCACCGCGTAATTCACTGAATCTGCGTCTCTTTTCCGATTTTTCCGGTTTTTCTTGACAAGCCACTCGCGAAAGTGCAGAGTGAATTAGCAGTTCAGGAAACTGCTGAATGTGTAGAAACAAGCCAAAGTCGGTCTGTCCGGGTGCAAACGCCGGGTGGACCTGCTCCCTGCGTCGCTCCCGAACAGAACGTAGTTAGATTTCACTGAAACAGCGGCTTTGCCTGGTGCAGAGCCCGAAGTGTTGCCACAGACGCGGTCGCGGCGACAGAGAGGAGACGTGTGTCCATGTTGACCCTTGGTGTGGCTGTTCTCGCGTTGCTCGCATTGGCTGGCCTCTATGTGCTGGCTTCGTTTCGGCGCATCGGCCCTACGGAAGTAGGTCTGGTCACCAAGCGCTTCGGCTTCAAGAAACTAGCCGAAGACAACCCGATCGCGCTCAACGGCGAGGCCGGCTACCAGGCCAACCTGCTCATGCCTGGCTTGCGTTGGGTTCCGTGGCTAATCTTTTCGGTGGACAAGCACCCGTGGGTGCAAGTCCCGGCCGGTGAGATTGGCGTGGTTGTCGCGCAAGTGGGCAGGCCGTTGCCCATTGGCGCAAAGTCGGCCGTGTACCGGCGCGAGTTCGGCAACTTCGCCGATGTGCGCGGATTCATCGCGCGCGGCGGGCAGAAGGGCGTACAGCGTCCAGTGCTGGCTCCCGGCTCACTGCTGCCCATTCATCCGGTGGGCTTCCTGGTGATCACCAAGAGCCAGGTCTACGGCGTGCCGATTTCGCCGGAGATGCGGGCCAAGGCCACGCCCAACGGCCGTCTGATGCCGCAGGCCTTTGGCTTGCAGCCGTCGCAACTGGATCTGGTTCGCATCGAGCCGCAACCACGCGGCAAAGACGGCTCCACGGTGGACATGGTCGGCATCGTGACCACTTACGAAGGTGATCCGCTGCCTTCCGGAGACATCGCCAGCCGCCTCGGCGGCTTCAGTGATGTGTCGGAAATGGAGCGCTCCGGCGCCGGCGATGCCGAAATCATCGAGCGGCTGCTCGGCACCAAGAACCAGGTCCACAACAACTACCAGGACTTTCAGGCGTTCATGGACAACGGCGGGCGCATCGGCTTGCAGCACGACCCGCTGCTCTATGGCGCCTACGCGCTGAATCCGTTCCTCGTCGGCGTGGAGCTGGTGCCGATGCTGGTTGTGCAGCAGGGCCAGACGGCTATCGTCAAGGCCTATGTCGGCCAGGCCACGCAAGACACGTCGGGCGCCGAGTTCAAGTACGGCTCACTGGTGCGGCCGGGACATCGCGGTATCTGGCAGGAGGCCCTGCGCACCGGCAAGTACCCGCTGAACCCGCGTTGCTATGAAGCGGAGATCGTGCCCACGGCCATCCTCACGCTGAACTGGGCGGAAGCGGTGAGCGAGGCGCATCACCTCGACCGTCAACTGCAAGCCATCGTGGCGAAGAGCAATGAAGGCTTCGTCTTCAAGATTGACTTGCAGGTGCAGATCCACGTGCCGGACACCAAAGCGCCGCGCGTGATCAGCATGGTCGGCTCCATGCGCAACCTGGTGAACGAAGTGTTGCAGGCCGCGGTGGGCAACCACTTCCGCGACAAGCTGCAGAGCATGCCGGCCATCCGCTTCATCGAAACCCGGCAGAAGGTGCAGGAAGAAGCCTTCCAGCACATCCGTGCCCAGCTCGACCAGTATCAGGTGGAGACCAAGGGCGTCTACATCCAGGACGTCGTCCTGCCACAGGACCTGGTGAACGTTCTCACGCAGCGCGAGATTGCCAACCAGGAGATCGAGACGTTCCGCAAGCAGCGGGCTGCGCAGGACGAGCGCATCCAGATGGAAAACGCCAAGGGCACGGCGGACATGCAAGCGGACCTGGCCCGCTCCAAGGTGGGCGTGGACATCAAGACCAACAACTCCGAAGCTCGTGTGGCGGAAGCCCGCGGCGAGGCGGAGTACATCCGCTCCACCGGCGCCGCGAAGGGCGCTGAGGTGGAGGCCATTGGGCTCGCTCGTGCCCGCGGCTACCAAGCGCAGGTGGCCGCGCTCGGTCCCAACGTCACGGCGCTCGTCAACTCGATTACCGCGCTGGCGGAGAGCCGCGCGCGCTTCGTGCCAGAAGTGCTGGTCACCGGCGGAAACGGCCACGGCGCGCTCGAAGGTGTGGCCGCGGCGGCCATGCGGCTGATTAACTCCTCTGCAGCCGAGGTGAAGCGGGAGAAAGAGCAGGGCCAATAAGCGGGACGCTGGCGTCAGAAGCACAGCGTGAATTTGGCCCGGGCTTGCCTTCAAGGGTTAGGCCCGGGCCATTTCTTTTTGAAGATTGACGCGCGCCTCCCGATGCGCCTACGATTTCCAACATGAGAAGTGGCACGCGGCGCAAATGGGTGATTACGGTTTGCGTGCTGGCGGGTTGCTACCTGGCAGGCATGCTGGGCGATGCAGCTTACGTGGCGGCGCGCGGGCAGGACTATGAGTCGTTCACCACGCCGCTGCCGCTGCCGGAGGGACACACTCTGGTCATCGGCTTCCTCGGCGGGCGCGACTCATGGAACGACGAACGCCGGTCGGTTCGGCGGCTTGCGCTAAAGCTGCGCGCCATGCAGTTGCCCGGCGTGCATGTGGAGACGGTGGAAAACACCCGGCGCGACCTAGCGGTGCGGCTGGTGCGCGAAGCCTTCGATCGCAACCGTGACGGCCAGCTCGGCGCGGATGAGCGCAGCCGCGTGCGCCTGATTGTGTACGGCCAGAGTTTTGGCGGCGCTGCAGTGGTCAAATTCGCGCGCCAACTCGAAGAACTGCAAGTGCCCATCCTGCTCACGGTGCAGATTGACAGTGTGGGCCTCGGCGACGACCTCATCCCTGCCAATGTGCAGCGCGCCGCGAATCTCTATCAGCCCAATGGGTGGGTGATCAAAGGAGAGACCCCGATTCGCGCCGCGGACCCGTCACGAACGCAGATCCTCGGCAACTTCGAATACGACTACAGCAAGAAGCAGATCGATATCTCACATGTGCCGTTTTGGAAGAAGTCCTTCCGCTATGCGCACACGCGCGTGGAACACGACCCCGATGTGTGGGGCCGCGTGGAACAGTTGCTGCTCGAGGAGCTGAAACCACAGAACGAAGCGGGGGACGAAGCCGCTAGTCAGATGAACCACCCGAACGGCCCGCTCCCGCAGCCTTGACCGGCACCACCGGCACTGCCGCGCTGTCGAGCCCGAGCACGTTCACCAGGTCGGCGTTCGAGGGCACGATGTATTTGGTGTTCTGCGCCAGCGTGTTGTTGAGCACTTCCAGCCGCCGCATCATCTCGGCGCGGTCTTTGAAGAATGTTTCCGCGGCGGTGGAGACCAGCCGTATGGCTTCTGCTTCCGCGTTGGCACGCGTGACGCGGGCCTGCGCGTCACCTTCGGCTTTGAGAATCTCCGACTGTTTCACGCCTTCCGCCTGCAGGATCTGGCTCAGCTTAATGCCCTCGGATTCCAGAATAGCGGCGCGCTTGTCGCGCTCCGCCTTCATCTGACGCGACATGGCTTCCGTGATGTCGTGCGGCGGATCAATTTTCTGCACTTCAACGCGCGTGACCTTCACGCCCCACACATTGGTGGCTTCGTCGAGCACATTGCGCAGGTTGGTGTTGATCATGTCGCGCGCCACCAGCGTTTCGTCCAGGGAGCGATCGCCGATCAGGTTGCGCAGGTTGGTCTGAGCCAGCGTGGTGCAGGCGTAGTCGAAATCGGCGACTTCGAATTCCGCGCGCACCGGGTCAATCACCTTGTAATAGACCACGGCGTCCACCAGCACCGTCACGTTGTCTTTGGTGATCACCTTCTGCGGCGCCACATTGATGACTTTCTCGCGCATGTCCACGCGGATCATCTCGTCGATGAACGGCACGATGATGTGCAGCCCGCTGGTGACGGTGGCCTTGTATTTGCCCAGGCGCAGGATCAGCCCCTTCTCGTATTGCGAGACGATGCGTGCGCCTTTGGCCAGCGCCGTCAGCCCCAGCACCACCGCTACGAACAGGCTCAGATAGAGGAAGAACTCCGCTGGTTCCATCGCTCACCTCACTTTCAACGTCACGCCGTCCACTGCTTCCACGCGCACGCTCTCACCTGGCTCGCGGGCCGTGTCGCCCGCGTTCGACAGCACGGCGCGCCAGATTTCGTCGCCCACCTTCACCTGCCCCGCCTCGTGCTGCGCAATCCGCACCGTGATCACGCCGGTGCGCCCGACCACTGCGTCCACGTTAGTGGCCTGCTCCGGGGAGTGCAGCTTGGACTTGATCCAACCACGGAAGAAAACTAGATACGCAAGCCCCAGCGTGGCGCTCGCGGCCAGTCCTATCTTGGCCGAGCCCACCACCAGGCCGATGCCGCCGCCGACCCCGATCGCCAGGCCCATCAGCGCCAAATCGAACCCGGTCGCCGCGCCCATGAGCAGCTCGGCGACCACCATCACACCCCCGGTAATCACCAGCACCCAGTTCCACAGATTGCTCACGGTCTCCTCCACCCCAGTGACGCAACAGTAGCACCGGCGAAAAAGGGAAGCAATGCAAAGCGCTACCATGCGGATGAGTGTTCATGCCATTACTGCTTTGGGAGGAACGTGCAAAGCCGGAAGCCCAAGCAGGAAACACTTGCGAACCACAGGCCATTTGTCGTAGTGTTCCCCGCCGGAGGGTGTGAACCAACAAGGTACTATTATGAAAAGAAGAAAACGAAGCCAATTCGGCAGTGACAAGCGCCGGCGGCATCGCCACTGGCAAGTCACCGTGTTTTACGCGGACGGCGAGCGGTTTGCCCGCGTCTACATCGACAAGGAAAAGGCGACGCGCTTTGCCGAGCGGCAGAAGCGCTCGCCGGTGGTGCGTAGCGCGCGCGTGGCCGAGATTAACTGACCCTGGCTGGAGTTTTTGCTGGGTGGGGTGAGTGTCGGCTGCCTTGCCGCGCGCTGCCGGGCGTGCTATAAATGCAGGGTGCAGCGTCATGCGCTGCGCGCTTCCTGCAAGGCGGCCGTAGTATAGTGGTAGTACGGAAGCTTGCCAAGCTTCAGGTGTGGGTTCGATTCCCATCGGCCGCTCCATTCCTAACATCGAAAACTGAAAATCGGCTTTCGCCGAATGCCGTGCCTCTTCTCTATTTCCATTTTCTATTTTCCCTCGTCTGCCGTACCATTTCTCGCTTACCATTGACCCGGTCCCGACATGCTGGCTTATCTCTGCGGCCCAATTGAATACACCAGCGACGGCGGCAAGCTGTGGCGCGCCAAGCTGACTCCCTTTCTGCGCAACGACCTCGGCCACCGCGTCTATGATCCGGCGGAAGACGAGAAGAAGAACCTCTCCGAGGAGGAGGCCGCCCATTTCCGTGAGTGGAAGGCCAACGACGTGGACCGCTTCCGCCGCACCGTGCGCAAGATCATCGCATTTGACCTCGACCTGATCGAGAACAAGGCCGACTACGTCATCTGCCACTGGGACGACCCCTCTGCCACGAGCGGCGGCACTCCTGCCGAGCTGACCGCAGCGCATCGCAAGGGGATTCCGGTGTATATGGTCACCACGCTCCCCGCCGAACAGATCAGCGGATGGATGCTGGCCTGCGCCGATCACGTGTTCCCCTCCGTGGAAGAGTTGAAGAAGTTCCTCGCCAGCCGCTACGGCCGCGAAAAACAAGCGCAACTCTGGAAGGAATAGAAAATGGAAAAGAGAAAATGGAAAATGGTTCCTCCCGGCACGACAGTGAACTCTTTTCCATTTTCCCTTTTCCATTTTCCTGTTCATCTGTCTGGTGTCCTCACGATTTCGGGGCCGCTCCCATGAAGAAGATCATCGTCGCAGTGGCAAGCAAGCGGCTGCCGAAGCTCAATGCGGTTTGGGAAGCGCTCAACGTGGTGGGGCCGACGCTCGATCCCGACGCGCAATTCGAAATCGCAGAGGAAGAGACCGAGAGTGGCGTGCGCCACACTCCGCTCACTCGCGCAGAAACGATGGCCGGCGCGCGCCGCCGCGCTGAGGCGCTGGTGACCATTGCACGTGCACAGAAGAAGCCGTGGGCATACTTTGTCGGCCTCGAAGGCGGCTTGGATGTAATAGCCCCGCCCTCCAGCGAGCCCGGCCGCGACCCGGAGGAGACGCAGCGCATGGCGGGTCTGGCTGCAGTCAGCGAATCCGTGTCGGCTGCGCCCCTTGTCTTCCTGCAAAACTGGGCGTATGTCACCGATGGGGAGCGCGGCGCCTTCGGGCAGTCGGGCAGCATTTTGCTTCCCGAAGCGCTGGCGGCGCGCGTGGTCAATGACGGCGTCGAATTGGCCAAAGCCATCGACGAATTTGCCGGGGGCAAGGGAATCCGCGACGCGCAGGGCGCCTGGGGCGTGTTTACGCGCAACATGATTACGCGCCAGGACGCGTTTCGCGTCGCGCTCATCAACGCTTTTGCTCCGTTCTTCAACGCCGGCCTCTACCGGCAGGGTTAGGAGGTTGCCATGTCTGCGTCGGCTCGACGGTTTCTTTCTCTTGCCCTGTTCGTGACGATGGCTGCTGCCACTCTGCCCGCGCAGTACCTCACGGAAGAGAGCCTTGCCGAGCAACTTCAGAAACTTACGGCTGAGAAGATCCCCGCGCTGCGCGAGAAGGCGGAAGCCGGTGAGCCGGCTTCGCAGTTCCTGCTGGGCTTGGCGTATCACTTCGGCAAGCCGGTGGATAAGAATCTCACCGAGGCGGAGCGCTGGTTCCGCCGCGCCGCCGAACAGGACCACGCCGAAGCACAATTCTGGCTGGGCGGTATGTATTCGGAGGGCGAAGGTGTCACCAAGGACCTGGGCGAAGCGGTGAAGTGGATCCGCAAGGCCGCCGAGCGCGGCCACCCCAAAGCGCAGAACGACCTCGGCTACATGTACCGGCGCGGCGAAGGCGTGCCCGAAGATCACGCGGAAGCCGTCAATTGGTACCGCAAGAGCGCGCAGCAGGGCTACGCGGTCGCGCAGAATAATCTCGGGCTCAGCTACCTGGCCGGTGCAGGTGTCGAACGCAACGCGGAGGAAGCAGTGCGCTGGTTTCGCGCCGCCGCGGAGCAGAAGTTTGCCGATGCCATGAGCAACCTCGGTGACTGCTACTCGGAAGGCACCGGCGTCGCCAAGAATGCGAAGACGGCGTGGGAGTGGTATCGCCGCGCCGCCGACACCGGGGATGCGGAAGCGCAATTCAACCTCGGCGTGAAATATGCCAACGGGGAAGGCATCGAGCAGAGCTACAAGGACGCGATGAAGTGGTATCGTCTCGCGGCCGACCAGGGCCACGCCAACGCGCAGTATCACGTGGGCATGATGTACGCGCATGGGCAAGGTGTGCCGCAGGACTGGTGCGAGACGGTGAAGTGGTACCGACTGGCCGGCGAGCAGGGCCATCCGCGCGCGCTCGGCAATCTCGCCATCAGCTACCGCAACGGTGAGTGCGTCGAGAAAGATCCACAGGCCGCGGTGCGTCTCCTGTTTGCCGCTATCGAGCGCGGGCATGTGCGCTCGCGCCTCATCCTCGGCATGTGCTTCGCGGAGGGCGACGGAGTGGAGCGCGACCTGGTCGAAGCTTACAAATGGTTCACGCTCGCGGAGTGGGACTCTGACGTGCAGCGCCAGCGCGTCTTCGACTTCCTCAAGGAGCGCATGGATACCGAGCAGGTTGCCGAAGCCGAACGCCGCGCCAAGGAATGGCGCGAGCAGCATCCCAACTGAGCCGCGCCCGCGGCTGCAATTTCCACAGCGCGCTGTGTTAACGTAAACGCAGGAGGCCAGGCGAACGTGGACATCTTCAAGGGCAACATGGGCTGGATCGAAGTCATCGTCGGTCCGATGTTTTCCGGCAAGAGCGAGGAGCTGATCCGGCGGCTGCGGCGCGCAGAGTTTGCGCGGCAGCGGGTGCAGATTTTCAAGCCGGTGATTGACCAGCGGTATTCGAACACCGACATCGTTTCTCACTCCGGCCTCGAGATTCGCTCGGAAAGCGTTCGCTCCGCCGCTGAAGTGATGGAGAAAGTGGACGCGCGCACGGAAGTAATCGGCATCGACGAGGCGCAGTTCCTCGGCGAGGGCATCGTGGATGTCTGCGACAAGCTCGCCAACCTCGGCAAGCGCGTTATCGTCGGCGGGCTGGACACGGATTACCTCGGCCGCCCCTTCGAGCCCATGCCGCGCCTGCTGGCCGTGGCGGAAGAGATCACCAAGCTGCTGGCCATCTGCGTGCGCTGCGGCAATCCCGCGGTGCACACGCAACGGCTGGTGGCCTCCGAGGAGTTGATCGTGGTTGGCGCCACCGGAATGTATGAAGCGCGCTGCCGGCGCTGCTTCGAGCCGCAACTCGCGCATGAGAAAGTGGAAGCGGAGCGGCAATCCGGCGGCAAAGCCAAAGGCGCTTCGAGCTGAAGCAGGGGCGGCACGCTGCCCGCCATTCGAGCCCATGCGATCGGGCGGGTAAACCCGCCCCTACACAAGGCGGCCCGCGACGAGGCCGCCTTTCTTCTTGTACCATGCTCTCGTCCGCGGGGTCGGTTGCGGTTGCTCGCTTCGCCTGCGTCACGGCGTCTAATCGGGTGGAGACAGATTCGGAACTTGGCTGGCGCGCGCCCGCGCGCACGGCTTCCGTGGCAGGTGCGCGGGGCCGCTTGTTGGCACCTCCACGGCCTTGCCGCAACGCGCAGTGACCCCACGCGTCTGATTCAGGCACGCTGGCGCACGAGAGGGAATGATCGAACGGGCAGATTCCGAGACGTTGTTTTCGCCGCGCCGCTGGTTCCTCGGCGAGGATGGGCTGGTGCGCCCGTTCTGGCGCTCCGTCCTGTTCATCGTGATGACTGTTTTTCTCTTCCTGCTGGTCAACCAACTCCTGCGCCCTTTGGTGTTCGGCTGGCCGACGGCCGCGCGGGTGGGGGCCCGCTTTATTGCGGTTACCATCGCGCTGCTGCTGTTGAGCTGGCTGCTGCTGGCGGCATTCGACCGCAAACCGCTGCGGCACCTCGGCCTCTGGTTTTATCGCGGCGCGGCACGCGAGTTTGCAGTGGGCTGGGCGATCGGAGCGGCGCTCATCGCTGCGGTGGCGGTGCTGCTGATGGCCGCCGGCTCGCTGGTCTACCACGCCTTCTGGCGAGGAGAAGTCGGCGGAGTGGTGCTGTGGATTGTGCTGTTGCTCATTGCGTCGGCCGCGGAGGAGATCGCGTTTCGCGGCTACGGCATGCAGCGGCTGATTGACGCCATTGGCGAGCCGGCCGGCGTGCTGGTGTTCTCCGCTCTGTTTGCCATGGTACATATGAACAACCCCTCTTCCAGCACGCTTTCTGCGCTGAATACTTTCCTGGCCGGCATTCTGCTTTCGCTGGCGTACTTGAAGACGCGCGCCTTGTGGCTCCCCATCGGCCTGCACTGGAGCTGGAATTTCATGATGGGGCAGGTATTCTCGCTTCCCATCAGCGGGCTGAACCTTGCGCCACGGCTGTTCAAGGCCGAGGTGTCCGGCCCCGAGTGGTTGAGCGGAGGCAGCTATGGCCCAGAGGGCAGCATCCTATTCACTGTGGTGTGCACCCTGGCTATTCTCTGGCTGAGCCAGACGAAGTCGATTACCCCTTCCCCTGCGGTGGAAGAAGGCCTAGAATAAAGAGCGGGGCGAAGTAAATGGCACGACGCAGCATCGTTCTTGTCTTCCTTCTGACTGTGTTGGCCTGTGGCCTGGCAGGTACCACTGCCGGCCATGACCGCGACTTGCTTCGCGTCTCCACCCTGCGCGCGGCGCCGGCTGCCGACCCCAAGTTTCCGCCGGGCGAAACGGTTCCGGTTTTTCCCGCCTTTGCGCAGGCCCCGCCGCAGGACGACCGCCCGCGCGCCGAGACGCTGCAATTGCAATCGAAACTCGAGTTGCGCCGCTTCGTGGAGTTTGAGTTTGCCAAGGCGGTGAAGGCCATCCCGGGCGGCAAGAACGGCTTCCGCTACCGCCCCAGCGAGCCGATCGACGAGCAGTCACTGCGCAACGCCACGTCCAGCTCCATGCCCGCGGCCAACCCCGGCGACATGGTGCAGGTGACCCGGCTCGAGTTCAAAGACAACGAAATTCGCGTGGACATCAACGGCGGCGGCAAAAAGCGCAAGAGCTGGCGCGAGCGCATCCAGATCAGCGGCGGAGGCATCCCTACCGTTCAGACGTCGTCCACTACGACGGCGCCCAGCGGTCCGCAGGGCTTTACCGGCATCGGCTCCACGCTAATCCTCGACTACGGCAAAGCCGTGCCCGACCTCACCGTGGAGGAGCTGAAGCAGCACTTGAGCGTCTTTCTCGACTTCGAGGGGAACCGCTCGGCTGCCGTCCACTGGATCGAAACCCTGCCGCCAGAGGTCCAGGAGGCCATCAAGGACAAGCGCGCCATCGTCGGCATGGACCGCGAGATGGTGATTGCGTCCATGGGCAAGCCGGAAAAGAAAGTGCGCGAACGCGACCTCGACGGCCTCGAAACCGAAGACTGGATCTACGGCCACCCGCCCGCCCGCACCGTGTTCGTCAAATTCGCCGGCGACAAAGTCGTCTCCGTCAAAGAATTCCCTAACTAAAGGGCGTGCGTGTCCCTGCATTCTGTTGTAGGCTTGCCGAATCAATCCAAGGCTGAGACAAATAAAACCGGTATTTGAGGCGTAAGCAAATGAGCCCGGTCCGAACGGGGTCATCGTCAGGGCTGCGAATTCGCTTCGCCGGCTACGTGCTCCTGTTCGCGCCTTTCTGGCCGGCACAAGCCCAGGCGCAGGCCCGGCTCAATCCTCCCTACCTGAACGAAATGCCCGCCGTGGAACGCGTGGTGGCCGAAGTAAAGGGCATTGATCCGATGGACACGGCCGCGCGCCAGATGGGCGCCTTCTGGCAGCTCCAGCAGATGATCAAGAACTTGGCAGGCCCGCGTCAGTACCGCAATCTCACACCAGATGAAGGCAGACTGCTCGGTCTGTACGCTTATGGCTACCAGCAGGCAGAAAAGCCGTACGAGTCATACCCGGACCGACCAAAGTGGTTCCAGATGCACAGCTTCTACGAAGTGGACGACGCATTCCTCGATGAGCTGCTGCAGAAGTTTTTCTCGCCCGGCCTTCGCGGCCAATACCTGCAGGTTCTGGGCGAGAAGCATGCGCGCGCCCTCGAACGCAGCCGCGCCGCGGAGAAGGCGCGCTCGCAGGCCCAACCGGCGGCGGGCACTTCTCGGACCGCACCGTCGAGTGCTCCATCGGCCGAAGGTAAGAACGCCGCCGCTGCACCCACGGCGACTCCTTCCACCGCGCCAGTGGGGAGTAGGACCGGCCCGACGCCCCACACAGCCACGAATGCGCCGGCGGGAAGCGCAGCCAATGCCCCGGCCCCGTCACCCGCGGAGAAGTACATTTCGCAGGGGATTCAGTTCTTCAATGCCAAGCAGTATCTAAAGGCGATCGAGGCCTTCCAGAAAGCCATCGCCCTCAAGCCGGACAACAAGACTCTGGCTCGTGCCTATCGCAGCCTGGGCAATATCTACGCCGAAATCGAGCAGTATGAAAAGGCGATCCCGGCGCTCGAGGATGCTCTGCACCTCGAGCCCAACACCTACAACGACACCTTTACGCTGGGCTGGGCCTGCTTCAACGCCAAGCAGTATGAGAAGGCACTTACCGCACTGAACGTGGCGCTCAAGCTGAAACCAGACTCCGGTGACTGCTACTACTGGATCGGCCGCACTTACGCGGACGGGCTGAAGCAGCCGGAGAAAGCAATTGCTGCTTACCGGGAATCACTTCGCCTGCAGCCAAATCATGCCGGAACCCTTCAGGTGCTCGGTAATGCGTACAGGGACCTCGAGCAATTTGCCGAGGCCGAGGCGGCTCTCAAGGAAGCGATTCGTCTGAAACCTGAGATGCCCAACCACCGCTTTTGGCTCGGCATTCTGTACTTGGACATGGGGAAGAAGGAAGAGGCGCAGCAGGTCCAGCAGGCGTTGCAGAAGATGGATGCGAAGATGGCCAAGCAGCTCGCCGACGAGATTGACGGCGCGTTCGATAACGAAGACGACCCAGTGAATCTGTTCGGGGACGGCGTGCTATCTATGGACGCAGGTCTTTACTCTAACGCACTGCGCTGTTTCCGCCGGGTGCTGATTATTGCCGGCGACGTGGAAACCAAGTCCGATGCCCAAGTCGCGATCGGCCGCGTGTACATCGAACAGTCCCGATATCAAAAGGCCTTGTCGGTGCTGACCGAAGCTCTGCGGCTCAAGCCCGATAACCACTACGCCTTCTACGAATCGGGACGAGCACTTAACGCGCTGGGTCATTACGAGCGGGCCCTGGGTGCTTTGCAAAGGGCCGGTCGCCTGAAGCCCGATTACGCGGATGTCCCCTCGGAAGCCGGCTTTGCGCTCTATAAGCTTGGGCAGTATCCGAGAGCTGTGGCTGCTCTCCAGCAGGCCATCCGCTTGAAGCCGGATTACGCTATGGCCCATTTCAATCTCGGCTACGTTTATCTCGCCATGGGTCGCAAGGCCGAAGCCTGCGAGGAACAAAAGATTCTGCAATCGCTGGACAAGGACCTGGCCAAGAATCTCCTGGACGAAATCAACAAGCGCAAATGAAATAAAGCTGCTCTTGGCTGGGCACAGGGCAATCTGGCCGGCCCCCCGCCTTTTCTTTGTTTTTCTCTTGACAGAGTCTTATCTGTGTGCTATTGTGATTGTGAGATGTTCGCATGTAGAATACGGCCGCATTCCACCGCTGTCTCCATCCTCGCGCCGGCCTCTGCTCTCTGCGTCGCCGCACGCAACCCGCGTGGCATCACCACATGCGGACTCGGGGCCGCAACTCCTTTGTTTCCGGAGCTTACGTTTGCGCGCGACTTTTTTTTCTCTCTGCCAACTCAACCAGAAGGGGACTTGCCCTCATGGCTGCCAGGCCAAACCGCTTGAATCGCTGTGACTTCCTCTATGCGGACCGTCGCCGCTGCCTCCATCGCCGCGAAACTCCTGACGGTCCGCTTTGCTACTACGACAACCGGAAAAAACGGAAGGACGCTGAGAAAGATACATCGCGGGCCGCGCGGTGCGCATCCCGGGCCCTCTTCACCCGGCTCGCGGACCAACCGCTCGATGACACTGCGCAGATCAACCGTGTCCTCAACCAACTCTTCCTTTGCGTGGCGGGCGACATCATCTCTGCCCGCCGCGCCGATTCGCTGGTTCGTGAAGCTCGCCGGTCAATGAGAAAGGCGCGGGATGCGGAAAGAGCGTGGCATTCGCCGGGCGCGTCTTCGCGCTGCAAATCTCTGGCCGCTTCGCGCCGGAATTCCACAGCGGAGAGGGAAATGCCTTGAGAACGGTGCAGCCGGGGAGTAGTATGCAAGCCTCAGCCCAAAATCGGGGCCACCCTGGCTCCGTAGGAGCGTCAACGCGCTCTTGAGAGAACTGCAAGGAGGTTCCCGCCTATGCCA
>Ga0137796_10001419_pt1 | contig 13702 bp, 12 predicted proteins | sample OV2TP3_FD_97704 | JGI IMG/M metagenome (GOLD analysis project Ga0137796, IMG submission 97704)
CGCGAAATCGGACCTGGCGACCATCGGGCTCGCCCTCGATCTCTACGAGCTCGATCTGGGCCGATACCCCGATGCGCTCGATGGGCTGGCCGCCGCCGAGGCGCCGTCAAGCCTCGGCGGCGGCGTGAAGTGGAACGGCCCCTACCTCAAGAAGGGGCTGCCCAAAGATCCGTGGGGCCGCCCGTATGTCTATCAGAAGACCTCGCAGCACCACCAGGATTACGACCTGTCCTCCCTCGGCCCGGATGGGCAGCCGGGCAACGATGACGTCACGAACTGGGAGTAGGGCTGGCGGATTCACGCTGATCGAATTGGTGCTTGTGACCGTGGTGCTCGCCCTCCTGTTGACCGCAACCATCCCGCGCTTCCACCTGACGGCCCAGCGCCTCCGGGTCGAAGCGAGCGCCTTTGAGCTGGCGCAATTGCTGCGGGCGGCGCGCGAGCAGGCGGTGGTCGAAGGGCGGTCCATGACGTGGGCGTGGGATGCCGCCGCGCGCCGGGCCCGCGTGGAGGCCTCCGGCGCGACCGAGGACGCCGCGCCCCAGACGGTGTTGGAGACCGCACCGCTTCCCGAATCGGTGACGGTTACGCTCACGCGCCAGGGCGATCCGGTGGACTGCGCGTGCGTGCGGTTTTTCCCCGGCGGCACCAGCGAGTCCACCACGCTGACCTTGGATGCGCCTGCCGCCCTGTATACGGCAACCGTGGATGAAGCGACCGGCCACGTGGTGCTCACGGCGGGGCCTGCTGCTCGTTGAAGCGGTGCTCTCCGCGGGGGTCATCGCGGTGGGGCTCGTGTTCATCAGCCGAGGGCTCGGCAGCCACCTGACAGCCCTCCGTACCGTCGAAGCCTATGAGACACTGGTGTCGCTGGCGCGCGGCACCCTGGTGGAGTGGGAACAACAGCGCGTAGCCGGCCGGCCGCTTCCGCCGGAGCGGGCCGGGACGTGCGCCGAGCCATTTGAGGCGTTTCACTGGCGAGTCGGCGCCAGGTTGCGGGAAGATCTGACGGACGCGCAGGGCATCCCGATCGCCGCCGAAGTGACGTTGAGCATCGATCGCGCCGACCCGCCCTCCGGCCAAGCGAGCTTGACCACGATCTGGCGGATTGACTGGGTACCCTCCACGTGGTATTGACCATCGGGAACATTGGAAAAATTGGGACCGGGTCCCATTTTTCATTCGAGGCCGATAGAAAAATGCGACCCGGTCCCAATTTTCTTGGAGGGTTTACGTTGGTGGAGTTGGTGGTGGCCTCGACGATGATGGCGGTCCTGTTCATGGGGCTGGGCGCGCACCTCAGGGGCGGCGTCGCGGTGTGGCAGCGCGCCACCGACACGACCGAGCGGCTGCAGCGCCGGCGCGTCGCGCTGGACCGGCTGGAGCGCGACCTGGCGAACAGCCTCCTCTACGATCCCCGGCCGGACGCCTACGGGGAAGGGGTCGGGCTGTTGCCGGCGCCGACGTTTGGCGGCGAGGCGATGGCGTGGGTGACGGTGGGGCCAGCCAGCCCTGGCGCGCGGCCGGCGGCGCGATTCGTCACCTATCGGTGCGACGCGCGCGACGGCGTCCAAGGGCTCTGGCGCACCAGCCAGCCCATCGGCGCCGCGAGGGCGCATCTGCCTCCGGCGCCGGAGCTCCTCCTGCCGGAGTGCGAGGCCTTGACCGCGCGCTACGCGGCGCTCCCCGAGCCACCGGAGCTCCCGCTGCAATGGCGATCCCCGTGGGGAAGCGGGGTGACGGCGCTGCCGCGCCTGGTCGAGATCTCGTTGACGACCACGTCCGGGGAAGAGGCCCGTCGGATCATGGCCATTCCCATCGGCACCCTGACGCCTCCCCCATCCGAATGAAACGTCGCCGGAACTTTTCCACAGGTTCGGCCAAATTCGAACCGGCGAAGTGCCTGGCACTTCACAACGGTTCCTTGCTGATCCTCACCCTGTGGCTCGTCACGATCCTCTCGGTGTTGGCCGTGGCGATCGGGCGGTACCTGTCGCTTGAAGTCCGCCTGGCGAAGTACCGGAAGGCGAAGGAGCAAGCTGCCGCGTTGGCCCGCAGCGGCGTCTACCTGGCGATGCAGCGCGTCGTCCGGGATGCGGCCGCGCCGGAAGCCGGCGGACGCGCGTACGATTGGATGGGGGATGAGTGGGCGGCTCCCGAGGCCATCGCGACGCAGGACGAGGGGTCGGGCGCCGGCGGACAGCTCACCGTGGCGATCGCCGACGAGGCCGGGAAGCTGCCGCTGAACACGGCGGACCAAGAACAGCTGGCTCGGTTGACCGGCGACGAGCTCCTGGCGCAGCGCCTCGTGGATGCCCGCGATCCACCGGACGCGCCAGAAGACGCCCCAGAGCGCACGCCGCCGTATTTCGCCAAGAACGCGCCCTTCGTCGCGCCGGAGGAAGTCAGCGACGTTCCCGACATGACCCCGCCGCTCTATGACGTGCTCACCACCCAGACCAGCCCCTATGCGCCGGCGGCCGAACCGATGAACCTCAACACGGTCAGCTCGGAGGTGCTTAGGGCGGTGGGCCTCAGCGAGCGCGCCGTCCAGCTGGTGCTGCAGTACCGGGAGGGGCCGGACGGGCCGGACGCGCACGAGCAGGACGGGGTGTTTCAGGAAGGCGGGGTCGCGATCCTCCAAACGCTGAAAGACCAGCAAGGGGTGGATCTGACCGGCACCGCCGATGGCAACCGGCTCATCTCCAGCCTGTTCGATGTCAGCTCCCAGACATTTACCGTCGTGTCGGAGGCGACCCTGGCGCGGCCGTCGGTGCGCGTCCGGGTGACCGCGGTCATCCGCCGCGCCGGCTGTCCCGACAACCAACCGGTCTGCCTGGTCGCCTGGCGCGAAAGCTGATGCGATGAAGACACGGCTGGTGGTGGAGTGGACGCGGCAGACGCTGCGCGTGGCGGTGGCTCGCGCGCGCGGCGCGCGCTGGCACCTGGCCGCGCTCCACAGCCGGCCGGTCGGCCAGCAGGACGAGCTCGCCGCGGCGCTGCGCGAGCTCGTCAAGGCCGTGAAGATCCGCCCGACTGAGGTGATCGGCGTCATCCCGCGCGAGCAGGTGATCACGCGCGTCATCACCTTCCCGTCGGAGGAGGCCGCCGAGCTCCATCAGATGGTCGAGCTCTACACGCGGGCGCAGCTGCCCTATCCCCGAGAGCAGGCGCTCGTCGAGTATGCCGTGCTCGAGCAGCGCGCGGGCTTCAGCACCGTGGCGCTCGTGGCGTGCCAGCGGGACACGGCGGATCGGCACCTGACGCTCTTGCGCGCGGCGGGGCTGTCGCCCACCACGCTGACCGTCAGCTCCTGGGGCGTGGCGGGTTGGTTCGACCAGCTGACGCCGGCCGAGCCGATTCCCTCGCCGACGCTCATCATCAACGTCGACGACGCGCGCTCCGACCTCGTCCTGCTCGCCGACGGCCGCCTGCTGTTCAGCCGCAGCGTGGGGCAGGGCGCGCAGGATTGGCGCCCCTTCGGGGAGGACGTGGTGGAGCTGTTGGCGCTTGAGGTCGAGCGCAGCCGGGCGACCATCCGCAAGGAGCTGGCCGGCGTGGAGTTCGCCTCCGTGCTGCTGACCGGATGCGGCGACCTGGCGCGCTGGCGCGAGCCGTTGGCCCAGCGGCTTGGCATGCCGGTCACCGTGAGTGAGAGCGTCCGGCCGCTCGGTCCTGCGGCCGCCGCGGCCGCCACGGTGCTCTCGCCGGTCGTCGCGGGCGGGTTGGCGACTGGACGGGCGCCGATGCTGGATCTGAGCCCCGCCGAGGTGCGAAGCGACGTGCGCCATCGGGAGCAGGTACGGCAACTGGCCACGGTGGGGGTGTTGCTGGCCGCCGTGCTGCTCGCCGGATCCGGCTGGTTGAGCCTGCGGCTGGCGCGCCACCAACGGCTGGCGGCGCGGTTGACCCAGGCGCTGGCGCAGGCCGAGCCGGCCGCCGCGGTGGTGCGGGAACGGCTGCGCACGGCTGCGCTGGTGGAATCGCTGATGGAGGACCGCCGGCGGCTGTTGGCTGCGCTCTCCGGGATCTTCCAGCAGACGCCGCCGTCGGTGGCGTTGGACGCCGTGACCGTGGAGCGCTCCCGCGCGTCCATCGTCCTGCGCGGGGATGCCGACTCGACCCAAGCGGTGCTCGAGTACATCAAACAGCTGGAAGGGCTTGAGGGCGTGCGTGGCGTGGAGCTGAAGTATTCCACGCGCCGCACGACGCCATCCGGAGAGCGGACCGCGTTCGAGCTGCTGCTCCATCAGGCGCCGGAGGCGGGGAAGATCTCATGACGCCGGCGATCAGCCTCCGTCCCCGCGAGCGCCGCTTGGTGATCGTTGCGGCGGCGGTCACCGGCTGTTGGGCGGTCGTGTCGATCGTCGTGCAGCCGCTCTGGGACCAGGGGCAGGATCTCCAGCGCCGGGTAGAGGTGCAGAGCCAAAAGCTGCAGGCGCTGAACGGCCTGATGGCGCAGGCGCCGTCGGTCGAGCGTCGCTACCACGCGGTGACAGCGGCGTTCCAGGTGATGGACGCTGAGCCTGCAGGGGTCGCGCAACGGACGTTGTTGGATGAGCTCGAGCAGATCTCCCGGCAGACGAACGTCATCCTGAACCTCAAGCCCCGGCCGATGAAGCCGGACGATCGGATCAGCCGGTTCGAAGTCGAGCTGGATGCTGAAGGGGCTCAGGCGACCCTGCTGGCGTTTCTCGATGCGCTGCTGGCGATGAATCGGCTGCTCGAAGTCGAGCGGTTGCATCTGGCCACCATCCCCGCCAAGACCGACCGCCTTCGCGCCACCGTCGTCCTCCACCACCTCACCTTCCAATAGGTGTCAGACACCTTTCAAAGCGGGAAAGGTGTCTGACACCTTTTCGGGCTTGACAGGGGAGGGGTGTGTGCTATAGTGTGTCCACTCTCTAGGTAGAGAGTGGCCGATGCAGGCAGTCGACAACGTCTATTTGTTGAAAGACTTAGCGCGACTCAGCGGCCACTCAGTCCACACGCTCAAGTTTTACCTCAAGCTCGGCCTCATCTCCGAGGCCGGCAGAACCCCGCAGACCCGCTTCCGCTATTTCACCGATGACACGCTGGCCACCCTGGCGGCGATCCGCGCCCTGCGCAAGCAGCGCAAGAGCCTTGCCGACATTTACGCGCTGCTCAATTCCCAAGATGGCTCAGGGCTCAGGGCTCAGGGCTCAGGGCAGTTGCCCACAGCCCGCAGCCCAGAGCCCACAGCCAGCGACGGCGGATGAGCTACTACCGCGCGCTGGGCTTGACGCGAGAGCCGTTTTCGACCAGCCCCGACCCCGCCTTCCTCTTTCGCTCCAGCTCCCATGCGCAGGCCTTGACGCGTCTGGAGATCGCCATCCGCCTGCGTCGAGGTCTCTCGCTCATCTTGGGCGAGGTCGGCACCGGCAAGACGACGCTGGCCCGCACCCTGCTCTCCAATGTCCCGCAGGAGGACGGCTTCAGCTTCCACATCATCCTGGATCCGACGTTCGAGTCGGAGTACCAGTTTCTCCTGCACCTGTGCCGCCTCTTCGGGCTGCGGCAGCCGGCGAAGTCCACGCTGGACTGCCGCGAGGCGATCGAGCACTACCTGTTCCAGAGCGGCGTGACCGAGGGCCGGACGACCGTGCTCATCCTGGACGAGGGGCAGAAGCTCACCACCGACATGCTGGAGCATCTGCGCGTGCTGCTCAACTATGAGACCAACGAGTACAAGCTCCTGCAGGTGGTCATCTTCGGCCAGATGGAGCTGCTCGGCCGCATCGGGCGCATCCGGAACTTCATGGACCGGGTCGCGCTGAAGTACATCATCAACCCGCTGAGCGAGCAGGAGACCGCCGACATGATCCGGTTCCGGCTGCGCTCCGCGGGGCTGCCGGAGCCCCACGAGCTCTTCACCGCCGACGCGATCCAGGCCATCCATCGCTTCACGCAGGGCTACCCGAGGCGGATCGCGCTGGTGTGCCACAACGCGTTGGAGGCGCTCATCATTCACGACAAGACGACGGTGGATCACGCGCTCGTGGAGGGATTGGTGCACGATGAGTCCCGATGGGTTTACGAACCCGCCTCCTGAAGAAAAGCTGCTGCGGTTGATTCGGGGGAAGGAGGCGCCGCCAGCGGTCCCCCCCCCTGCCGGCGCCGCGATCCCGACGGCGCCGATGCCGACCGCCGGCCGATTCCTGGCCGCGTCGGCCGCACGGGCGGCGAGGCGGCCAGCGGTGCCGTGGCCGAAGCTGGCGATCGCGGGCTTAGGCGCGGTAGTGGTGGTGGAGCTCGTGGGCATGGTCAGCCTGGTGGTCCGCCCGCTGCCGGCGGTGGACGTGCCGATCCTGGTCGAGCCGGCAGCCGCCGAGCCGGTAGTCGCCGCGCCGGCTCCGGCGCTGCCCTCGCTGGCCGCCAGCGCGACACGGCCACTCTTTACCGCTTCGGCCTCGGCGGCGGCGTTTGCGGCGCCGGGAGCGCAGAGCAGCCTGGCGAAGCAGCTGGCTTCGCGCCTGACGCTGATGGGCATTGTCGCCGGCGAGCCGCCCCAGGCGATCATCGAGGATTCGCAGACGCAGCGCACGTACTTCGTGACCGTTGGGCAAACGGTGGTGGAGGGCGCGGTGCTGGAGCAGGTGCTCGAGAGCCGGGTCGTGCTTGACCTGGGCGGCGAGAAGATCGAGTTGGCGCTGTGAGCGGAATACGTCCCCCCCACCTGTCGTCGGCCCGGAGAGCCGATCCTCCGCCTCCGGCGGAGCGACAGGTGGGGGGATTCAATTCGCACAACGACTTACGTCGCCCGGCGGGCTCCGTAAGTCGTGGGCTCAATGAAGGAGGTGGTCGATCCATGGGGTGGGCTCGCGGGGCGTGGGCGCTGGTCGCGGTCCTCTGCGTGGCCGGGCCGACGGCGCAGGGGTGGGCGCAGGCGTCTGCGCAGGCGGGATCTCCCCTGGCGACCGGCCAGCGGATCTCGCTGGACCTGAAGGGCGTGGACATCCTCGACGTCCTGAAGCTGTTGTCGCAGAAAAGCGGGCTGAACTTCATCGCCGGGCGCAACGTGACCGGCCGGGTGACGATCTTCGTCAACGACGTGGACGTCTGGGACGCGTTTGAGCTGATCATCGGCGCCAACGAGCTCGCCTACGAGCGGCAGGGCGACATCATCACCGTGATGCTCGCGCGGGACTACGAGCTGTTGTACGGCGAGCGGTTCCAGGCGCGGACCCAGACCTCGGTGGAGTCGCTGCGGTACGCCAAGGTCGTGCAGGTGGCGACGGTCCTCAACCAGATCAAGTCGTCGGTCGGCCGGGTCGTCGCGGACGAGGCGACCAACACCCTCATCCTCACGGACGTCCCGCTGCGGTTGGCCGAGATGCGGGGGGTGTTGGGGACGTTGGACCGGCCGACGATCACCCGCGTGTACCACCTCAACTACGCGGAGGCGGAGAAGATCCGCGAGAAGACGCAGGAGCTCTTGTCGCCCGTGGGGACCTTCACGGTCGACGCCCGCACCAACACGGTGGTCCTCACGGACCTGGACGAGGTGGTGGCCAGGGCGGACCGGGTCATCCGGGCGTTCGACACGCCGGACGCGCAGGTGCTCATCGAGGCCAAGATCGTGAAGATCGACCTCAGCGACCAGATGGATCTCGGCGTCGACTGGACGACGGTCTTCAGCGGCGACCTGACCACCCGGACGAACTTCCGGATCCTGAGCGACATCGTGGGCGGCACCGCCAAGGGGGGAGGCCTGAAGCTCTTCACGGCGGACAACGACCGGATTCAGATCATCATCGACGCGCTGAAGAAGATCACGAAGACGGACACGCTCTCCAGCCCGCGCATCATGGTCTCGCACAACCAGGAGGCGAAGATTCTCGTCGGCACCAAGGAGGCCATCGTCACGGTGACGACGACCGTGCCCTCGACCGGCTCCACCGTCTCCTCGCCGGAGATCCAGTACGTCGATGTCGGGACCAAGCTGTACGTGACCCCGAACATCAAGCATGACGGCCACATCCAGTTGAAGATCCGGCCGGAGGTCAGCTCCTCCAGCGTGGTGGAGTTCGAGAAGAACCGGATCCCGATCGTCACGTCGACCGAAGCCGAGACCAACGTCCTCGTCAGGAGCGGGACGACGCTGATCATCGGCGGCCTGATTGAAACGAAGGACGACCGCACGGACAACCGCCTGCCGGTGTTGGGGGAGGTGCCGGTCATGGGCGCGCTGTTCCGCAGCAGCACCCACACGAAGAAGAAGTCGGAGCTCGTCGTCTTCCTGACGCCGCAGATCGTCCTGCCGGATGGCTCGGCGTATGTCGCGCCGGGCAGCGATCCGCGCGAGCGCGCGGTGGCGCAGGACGATGCCCTGCGGCAGGTGCTGCCGGACTCCTTCCGGCAGCGCGTGCGGCAGCACCTGCAGGAGCAGTTGGCGCGCGCCTTCGAGGACGCGGGCCTTCCGCCCGGCTCGGTGACGGTGATCGGGACGGTCAGCCGCGAGGGCGCGCTGGTGGGCGAGCCCTGGCTGTCCAGCCCGCAGGGCGAGCCCTTTGTGGGGGCGGCTCGGCACGCCCTGGCGCGGGCCCAACCGTTCCCGGCGTTCCCTGAGCAGTCCGCCGCGTCGGAGTTCCGGTTCCGGCTGACCGTGGAATACGCGCCGTAGGCGCCCAGCAAAATCCCGTTGCGCGGTTCGCCGGTCGATGCTACCCTGTCTCTTCGGCGAAAACAGGTGTCAGGCACTTTTCCCGCTTTGAAAGGTGTCTGACACCTTCTTGAGGGAGGGGTGATGACGACGTCAGGTCTCGAAGGGAAGTGGGCGCTGATCCTGGGCGCGTCCAGCGGCTTCGGCGCGGCCACCTCGCGCGAGCTGGCCAAGCACGGCATGCACATCATCGGCGTGCACCTGGACCGTCGCGCGGCGATGGCCGGCGTGGAGGAGCTCATCAAGGAGCTTCAAAGCCGCGGGGTGCAGGCGCACTTCTTCAACGTGAATGCCGCCGACCCGGTCAAGCGCCAGGAGGTGCTCGACCAGGTCCAGCCCCGGATGGGCGGGGCTGCCGTCTCCGTGTTCATGCACTCGCTCGCGTTCGGCACCCTGAAGCCCTACCTCGCGCAAGACCCCAAGGAGCAGCTCACGAAGGACCAGATGGAGATGACGCTGGACGTCATGGCCAACAGCCTGGTCTACTGGGTGCAGGATCTCCTCGGGCGCAAGCTCCTCGGCAAGGGCTCGCGGGTCTTCGCCATGACGAGCTCCGGCGGCGCCCGCGTGTGGCACACCTACGGCGCGGTCTCCGCGGCGAAGGCGGCGCTGGAGTCGCACGTGCGCCAGTTGGCCATGGAGCTCGCCCCATACGGCGCGACGGCCAACTGCATCCGGGCCGGCGTCACCGACACCCCGGCGCTGCGGAAGATCCCGGGCAACGAGCAGATGATGGAGTTCGCCAAGCTGCGCAACCCCTTCCACCGGCTGACGACGCCGGAGGATGTGGCCCAGGCGATCGCGGTGCTGTCCAACTGCGGCGCGGACTGGGTCACCGGCAACGTGATCGGCGCGGACGGCGGCGAGGACATCGTCGGCTAAACATGGTGCCGGGTCTCTTTTTCTATCGCTGCTCGAAGGAAAAAGAGACCCGGGACCATTTTTTGCTGGCCGGCTTGCGCCATGCGTGTTAAACAGCTCGCGCTTGTCGGCTTCAAGTCCTTCGCGAACAAGACCACCGTCCACTTCGAGCCCGGCGTCACCGCGATCGTCGGCCCAAACGGTTCAGGAAAATCAAATCTAGTAGACGCCATCCGGTGGGTGCTGGGCGAGCACAACCCCCGCGACGTCCGCGCGCCCCGCCTCGAGGACGTCATCTTCAACGGCACCGACACCAAGGCCCCGCTCTCGATGGCCGAAGTCACGCTGACCATCGAGAACGCGCAGGGGCTGTTGCCGATTGCCTTCACCGAGGTCATGATCACCCGCCGCGTCTACCGCTCCGGCGAAAGCGAATGCTTCATCAACCAGAGCCCCTGCCGGTTGAAGGACGTCCAGGAGCTCTTCCTGGGCACCGGCCTCGGCGGCGGCACCTACGCGATCATCGAGCAGGGCCACATCGACATGATCCTCTCCTCCAAACCTGAGGAGCGGCGCGTCGTGTTCGAAGAGGCCAGCGGCATCGCGAAGTACCTGGCGAAGAAGCACGAGACCATCCGCCGGCTCGAGGAGGTGGAGGAGCACCTCGTGCGCATCGCGGACATCATCGGCGAGGTGCGGCGGCAGGTCGGCGCGCTGGAGCGGGCGGCGAACAAGGCCCGCCAGTACAAGGCCCAGTGGGAGCAGCTCAAGCAGCTGGAGCTGCGGCTGGCCGTCGATGAGCTCGGCGCAGGGCAGGCGCGCCGCCAGCAGGTGGAAGCGCGGCTGGGCGAGCTGGCCGCGGAGCAGGACGCGCTGGAAGCGCAGCGAGCGACCCACGTGCAGGCGCTGGAAGCCGGCAACGCCGCGGTCTCCGCCGTCCAGCAGCGGCTGCAGGAGCTGCGCGCGGCGATCGTCTCCTGCGCCAGCCAGATCGAGCAGCACGAGGGCCAGCGCGGGTTGAAGGCGCGGTGGGTGGAGGAGCTGACGCAACAACGGCAGCAGCTCGAGCGCGAGGAACAGCAGCTTCGCGAGCGGCTGGCGCAGACCGACGAGCAGCGTGCCAGGGTCAGCGGCGGCGAGAACGAGCTGCGCCAGCAGTTGGCCGCGAGTGATGCGCAGGCCGGCGCGCACGGCGGCGAGCTGCGGGAGCTGACGGCCGCGATCCAGGCCGCGCTTGCCGTCGTCGCCCCGGCCAAGGCCGAGCTCTTCGAGGCGGCCACCGACGCCTCCCATCAACGCAACGAGCTGGCGCAGGTCAGCTCGCGGCTGCAGGTGCTGGACGCGCAGTTGGCGCGGCTGGAGGAGCGCGCGGCGCAGGCCGCCGCGCGGCGCGAGGAGCTGGTCAGCCGGCGGGACGCCGCCGCGCGGGAGCGCGAGGCGCTCGGAGCGCAACACGACGAGATGCACACGCGCCTGACCCGCACCCAGCACGCCTTGGACGATGCCGCGGCGAGGCGTCACGAGCTCACAGGCCGCCTGCATCAGCTGCGGGATCAAGTGGCCGCTCAGCGCGCGCAGGTCGCGCTCCAGGAAGATCTCTGGCGGCGCCACGAAGGCCTCTCGGATGCGGTGAAGGCGTTGACAGGCCAGGGGATTGAGGGGGTGATCGGCCCGCTGGCCGACCTGGTGCAGGCCGCCTCGGGTCATGAGGAGGTGGTGGAAGCCGCCCTCGGCCCCTTGGCGGAAGCCGTGGTGGTGACGGACCGCGCCGCGTTAGCCCGCTGCCGGGACGCGTTGACCGCCCACCAACTGGAGAGCTGCCGGTTTCTGGTGCTGGCCGACTGCCCTGCGGCCGTGGCGTTGGAGCCGGTGGCAGCGCTCGACGGCGTCTCGAAAGCGGTGCGCGAGGTCGTCACCGCCGAGCCGCAGTACCAGCCGCTGGTGAACTGGCTGCTCAACGATTCGTGGCTCGTCGACGACATCCAGCGGCTCTTGGGCGCGCGCGAGATGCCCAACGCGCGGCTCGTCAGCCCGCGCGGCGACCGGTGGGACCGGCGGTCGTGGCGGTTCGGCGCAAGCCGCCGCGCCGCGCACCCCCCTGCCTGCGCCGCGCGACATGGTGGAGAGCACCTCTGTACATGTGGGAGCGCGGCAGGCAGGCGCTTCGGCCGCAAGCAGCGCTGGGAGCAGGCGCGGATGGTGCTCCAAGCGATGGAGGAGGAGCTCGTCCGCCTGCAGGCGGAGGTCGCCGAGGCCGACCAGGCGTGGCAGACGCAGCTTGGCGAGCAGGAGTCGGCGAGGGGCGCTTTGGCGCAGGCGACGCCCGGGCTGCACAAGCTGGAGTCGCAGGCGGCGCAGCTCGCGCATGAGGTCAAGCGTCTCGACGAGGAGCGGCGCATGCGGGAGCTCGAGCTGGCCGAGCTGACGAGCCAGCGGAATGAGCTGCGCGAGCGCTCGGCGCGCCTGCACCAGGCCGCGGAGCACGCCCAACAGCGTCAGCAGACCCTGGAGGCGTCGCTTGCGCAGCACCAGGCGGCGCACGATGAGGCCTCCGCCCGGCGGCAAGAGCTGGCGATCGCCGGCGCCCAGATGGAAGCCACCCGGCAGTCGCTGGCGGACCGGCTGGGCGCGCTTGAGGCCAGGATGCGCGAGCTGGACGCCGACCGGACGCACCTGCGCCAACAGCATGACGCGAGAGCCGCCCAGCGCGAGGACGCCGCGGCGCGCTTGGCGCAGCTCGCCCAGCAGATTGAGGAGCACCAGCAGGCGGTCCAGCGCCTTCAGGACGAGCGCAGCCGCCTGGAGCCGGACGCTGAGACCGTCAGCCAGGCCGTGCGCGCAGAGGAAGCCAAACGCGACCAGGTGGTGCCGCACCTCTTGGCGGTCGAGCAGCAGCTCTCCGCTCTGATGCAGCAGCTCCAGGAGCAGCAACAGCAGCTTGCCGAGCGGACCTACCGACACTCGCACCTCGTCGAACGGCTGCGCGAGCTGTATCAGATCGACGAGGCAACGATCGAGGCCGAGCAGCAGGCCAACCCGGCGCCGCTGTCCGACGAGCAGCGCACCGCGATGACCGAGCAGGTGCAGCAGCTGCGCGGCAAGTTGGAGGGCATCGGGCCGGTGAGCCTGGGGTCGGTGGAAGAGTACGACGAGCTGAAGCGGCGACTCGAGTTCCTCCAGAGCCAGCAGCAGGACTTGGTGGCCAGCCGCGACGACCTGAAGGCGTCGATCGCGCAGATCAACCGCACCGCCCGCGCGCAGTTCCGCGAGACCTTTGAGAAGATCCGCCAGGAGTTCCAGCACTACTTCGGCCGGCTGTTCAACGGCGGGGAAGCCACCCTCATCCTCATGGACGAGGAGGACGTCCTGGAGTCCGGCATCGACATTGTGGCCCGCCCGCCCGGTAAGCGGCTGCAGAGCATCAGTCTGCTCTCCGGCGGCGAGCGGGCGCTGACCGCGGTGGCGCTGCTCTTCGCGCTGTTCAAGGTGCGCCCCTCGCCGTTCTGCATCCTCGATGAGATCGACGCGCCGCTCGACGAGGCGAACGTCGACCGCTTCACCCGGGTACTGGAAGAGTTTCTCTCCCTGTCCCAGTTCATCCTGGTCACCCACAACAAGAAGACGATCACGAAGGCGGACTGCCTCTACGGAGTGACCATGGAGGAGCCGGGCATCTCCAAGATCCTCTCCGCCAAGCTCACCGCCGCCGAACCGCCCGCCCCCGTCCCCGCTTAACGAACAGGTGTCTGACACCTTTCAAAGCGGAAAAAGTGCCTGACACCTTTTGGGGAAGGCGCTATACTGTGTCGCTACGCATGAGCCGGCCCATGTTTCACCCCATCCAGGAAATCCTCCAGGAGATTCGTGACGGCCGCATGGTCATCGTGGTCGATGACGGCGACCGCGAGAACGAGGGCGATCTCGTCATGGCGGCGACGTTCGTGACGCCGCAGGCCGTCAATTTCATGGCCACCTACGGCCGCGGGATCATCTGCGTGCCGATGGAGGCCAAGCGGCTCGACGCGCTGGGGCTGCACCCGATGGTCAGCCCTTCCGAGGATCCGATGAAGACAGCCTGGACGATCTCGGTGGACGCGCGACACGGCGTGACGACCGGCATCTCGGCCCATGACCGCGCCCGCACGATCCGCGTGCTCA
>Ga0137796_10001420_pt1 | contig 13700 bp, 17 predicted proteins | sample OV2TP3_FD_97704 | JGI IMG/M metagenome (GOLD analysis project Ga0137796, IMG submission 97704)
TGCGCGGCCCGACCGCGGACGGAGCGGAGCCAGAACAGGAAGGGCTCGAGCTGCTCTGTCAGCGTCCGGGGGTGGCGACGGACGGGCAGGACCAGCGGCGGACGGACGCCGACGCGGAGGGCTGGCAAGGCTGGCAGATGGGCGGTGGCGCGGTGGCTCATGCCGCCCTCGGGTCGCCCTCGGGGTCGAGAAGGTCCCTGTAGAGACTTCGAGCGTGCCACGCCTCGCAGTTGATGACCCCGAGGAACTCCTCGAAGAGCTGAAAGTCCTCCTCGTTCGGCTCACTCTCGTCATGGCGCCAGCCCCGGAAGGCCAGCTCGGCCAGGCGACTCAACCGCTCCAGGCGGTCGAGCTGGCGCCCGAAGTCCGTCTCGGCCCCGACCTCATGGAGGTTGAAGGGCCCGCGGGGGAATGGCGCGATGCGGGGGAATTCTGCTACACTCGGTTTGCCCATCGTGCCTTTCCTCTCAGGTTGGGGGGTCTGTGGGCCACGCCCCCGGCGGGTTACCGCCCGCGCGGGGGCATTTCTACTTCAACAGCTCCGCCACCGGGACGCCGAGGACCCGGGCGAGGCGCTGGAGCGTCGGGAGTGAGGGGGTCTTCCTTGCGCCCTGCTCCAGCATGGTGATATACGGCCGGGTGACCTTCGCCCGCTTGGCCAGCTCCGCCTGAGTCCATCCCCTCGCTTCTCGGAGCCGCTTCAACATGGTGCCGAGCCTCTTTGGACTCATGGTAACTATGCGTTACCTCCCTGTCAAGGGCTTTCTCCGCCCGCTTCTACGGGCCCTCCGGGCCTTCGAGAGTCTCCCCGAAGCCACCCGGCGCGAGCATAGCACGGTCAGACCGGTGTGGGGAGCCCGGGCGGGCGGGCCCGGCGCTGGCGCTCGCGGTAAGCCCGTTGCCTGGCGCGGTGACCTTCGGCCGGGGTGGCGTGGCGCGGGGGGCGACCCCCTCGGCGATCTCGGCGGAGCCGGCGGGACGCGGTGGTCAGGGCGTCACTCCCGGAGTAACGGAAACCTATGTCTGCAACCCCGCGATTCTCCGTCACTCTTGAGGGGGGTTCACTGGCCGGCTCGGCTAAGTGGTCGCATGGGGTTTCCGTCACGCCCTCGGCGCCCCCATCGTGCCCTGCCTGACGGGCCGCTCGGGCTCGCGCCAGATTCGCCCGTGAGACCTCGTCGAGCCGCGCCCGGTGCGCGTCCTCGGCCTGGCACTCGGCGCACACATAGGCGAGCCGCTGGGCCTCCGGCAGTCCGGAGCGAGCGTAGCTCTCGGGCCGGGTCGCCACGATCCTCAGGCAGACGGCACACAGGAGCCCGCCCGGGTACTGCTGACGGAGGCGGTCGAGCCAGGGGAGCAGAGCCCCGGCCGGCTCACCGGCCATGCCATGTCCTCTGGCGCACGCCACTCGCGCTCGGGGCATAGGGGAACACCGGCGGACTCAAGGGGAGCAGGGGGGAAGTGTGCCCGAGAGTGTGCCTACGGCGGCGTCGTTCTGGCTCTCCAGACCTACCTCGGGCAAACGAAGCCGAAGCGCGGATCGGCAGGCGAGCGTTAGAAAATCCAGCGGTTACGGTTGGAGCGCGCGAAGCCTTAAAATCTGCTGGGGCTCCGCCCCGTGGGGGTTCGACTCCCCCCCTCGGCACCAAGGATTCCGCGAGGTTGGCCGACACCCCCCCGTGACTCCACCCCCGCCGAGGGGCCGACTGTAACCGAAACTGTAGCCGTTTGCCGCCGAGTCGCCGCCTCGGCCAGCTTCTCGGCCGCCACCTGGAGATCCCCCTCGCTCACGATGTTGTACCGCTCGAACACCGCGCGGGTCTTATGCCCGGAGAGCTGCATCGCTACCCGCTCCGGCACACCGGCCCGGACCATGTTCCTGCTGGCCGTCCGCCGGAAGTCGTGGGGGATGCGGCCGGGGCAGCCCGCGAGCTTGCAGGCGCTCTCCCAGGACCCCCGGAAATCCTTGATGGGGCGTCCCCGCCGATGGAACACCCACGGGATGATCCGCCCGGTCTGCCGCTGGAGGACCTCGGTCGTAGCCCGTTGGGCCTCGAGGAGCGCCCGGAGTTCGGGGGTGAAGGGGAAGGTCCGGGCCTCGTCGTTCTTCGTGCTGCCCGGCTCAAGGCGGACCACCCCCGCCTCGAAGTTCACCTGAGCCCAGGTCAGGGGGAGCACTTCGGAGGGCACTCGCCAGCCCGTGAGATAGGCGAACGTGACGACGGGGCGGAGGGCCTTTGGGAGATGCCGCCGGACGGCCTCAAACTGCTCCGGCTCGAAGAACCCCTTGCGGGGCGCGGCCTCCTTGAGCCGCGGGATATGCGGGCGGGAGAGGAGACGCCCCGCCTCTATGGCCAGGCGGTACGCCCGGCGGGGCAGGGCCAGGTCCCGGTTGAGGGTGGCGTTGCTCAGGGCCTCGGGCCCGTCTTGGCGCTCGGTGATGTAGGTCCGGAGGTCGGCCGTGGTCAGCTCGCTGTGGCGTGACATCGCCTCCCACCGTCCTCCTCCCACCCTGGGGGGTATTCAGGCCCAGGCCCGGCATGGGAGGATCTCCGGGCTTTTCGGACGCGACCCTAGGGCCTGACAGCTTTTATCGCCTTTCGATGCTCCTCGGTCCAGGGCACGGCCACTTCAACAATTGGCTGGAGATTGTCGCGGATCAACTGGATCTTCAGGGTGGATTGCGTCTTGAGATATTCGAGGAGACGCGGGTCTCGTACCTGGACCGTTTTGATATTGAGGCTTTGTCTCCCCGAGAGTTCGAACACAAGATGGAGAGTTCGTACGCCATTCATCCATTCGACACTCGTAACGGAGACTTCGGGCCGATCCGGCCCACTTCCAGTGGTAGGTGCCTTGACGACGACCCTACACTGGTCCGCCTCCTCTATTGCAAGGCCGTCGCATGATGGATCTTTCAGCTTCGCTCCTTCCCGATGAGTAAGTGGCCGCACGCGTCTTTCCTCCGCTTCAGCCGGGGTCAATATGCGCTGCCCCGAGGCGCTATTCGAGCAATTCTGACCTCGCGCCGCTCGGTGTTAAAGGAATAAACGATTCGGTACGTCCCGCAGAAAACTTTTCGCCAGTTACAGTGAAGCGATCCAGCGAGATGTGCCCAAGATGGCGGAGGGCCCATCGGGCTTAAGCAGATTTCGGCCAGTGCCCTGCCTAGGTCCTGCGTTTTGTGGGGATAGCGCTTCCGAAACTTCTGGACGAGGGAAGGATTGGCAATTTTGTAAGACGAGTACAGGGCCTAAGTCCCCATATAGCGCTTTAGCTCATCGAGTCCCATCGGCGTTTCGGGCTCTCCAGTGTCTCGGATTGCCTCCGGGTTCTGGCCGTCCGCGATTTCTTCGGCTGTGGCTTCCCACGAGAGGATTCTTTCGACTAGCTGGAAGAGATCGCCAGTTCGGCAGGCCCGTACGGTAGCCCTGAGAAGTTCCACCCCCATGATTGCGCGGTCGTTCTCAGCGAGTGTCTCAATGATCCAGGTTACCTTTTGATCGCTGGGTAATTCGATCTCTTCCGTGATGGATCGTATGTCAGCCGTGTCGGTGCAGGTTCGCGTCTCGGGTTTGGGAGAAACCTCAGGTGACCATACCTGGAAAGATGGGGCGCTGGCAGTCGCGATCATGAAGTTCCACTCCCTTCTTCACTCAACTGGCGAACTTCAAAGACGTGAATTCCTGCCGGTTCCTCCTTGTCGTCAAGCATTACTAGAAACTCGTGAACTCCCACAGCTTTTAGGGGTAATGGCGCCACTCTCAGGGTTAACGTTCCTATTCCGGCCCTCGGAGCTGTGACTGTACCCGAGACAATTGCTATCACATTTTGCGAATCTCGATGCCGAAGCTGCGCACGAAACTTGTATGTGCCCGCCTCATCAGCGTCCCAAATCTGGAAGAAAGATAGCCCCGGAAGAGTGACTGGGATCTCTGGCACAAGAATGTTCGGGGTGTAGACCCCGAGAAGCATGAGCTTGCCGTTGGCTTCTTTGCGTATGTCATCGCAAATAAGAGTAGCTCTTAATGTCAACGCCATGAATGGGTCTGCCCCCTCGACCTGGTGACAGTTTAACACGCTTTGATTGGCTACTCCAACAGCCGCTCCAGCTCGTGGAGCCGGGCCGAGGTCGATCTGGGCGGGCTCCGGGTGGCGCACCTCAGCGACATGGGACATCTCCCGACGGAGGCGCAGTATCAGGCGCTGGAACGGGTCGATCTCCTCCTCGTCCCGGTCGGCGGGCACTTCTCCATCGATGGCCGCCAGGCGCGGGAGATCGTCGAGCGGCTCAAGCCTCGGGTCGCCATCCCCATCCACTACAAGACCGCCGCCACCGCCACCTGGCCCATCGAGGACGAGCGCGCGTTCGTCGAGGGCCATCCCAGGGTCAGCCGCCTTTCCACCTCCCGGGTCGTCCTGGGCCGGGGGGCGCTTCCGTCGGCCACGGAGATCTGGGTCCTCGAGCCGCCGAGATAGGGCGACGGAGAGGGCCCCGGGGGTCGTCGTCCGCCAGCGACCCTGAGGCGGCGGCCATCTCCGCGCGGGCTCTCGAAAAAATCCTTCTCCGGCCCCCGGCACCTCGGTATAATTGGGTCCGATGCCTGCCCGAGCCGTCTTCATGGACCTGTCCGGCACGATCTCCGACGAGGTCGGCTTCGTCAACCACCTGAGCCGCTTCCGGCTGCTCCCCCGGGCCGCCGAGGCGATCCGGCTGGTCAACGACGCCGGCTGGACGGCCGTCGTCGCCACCAACCAGAGCGGGATCGCTAGGGGCTACTTCCCCCCCGCGCTGCTCGATGAGGTCTACGCGGAGCTCCGGCGCCAGCTCGTCGCGGGCGGGGCGCGGCTCGACCGGATCTTGCATTGCCCCCACCACCCCACCGAGGGGCTCCCGCCCTACCGGTGCGAGTGCGACTGCCGGAAGCCCAGGCCCGGCATGCTCAAGCAGGCGGCCCAGGAGCTGGGTCTCGACCTCGCGCGCTCCTTCATGGTCGGGGACAAGATCATCGACGTCGAGGCCGGCCACCGGGCCGGGACCCGCGGGGTCCTCGTCCTCACCGGCTACGGCCGGGGCGAGGTCACTTACACCCGCGCCTCCTGGCCGACCCAGCCGGACCACATCGCCGAGGATCTCCTCGAGGCGGTCCGGTGGATCCTCGCCGAGGGCGGGCGGGACTGAGCCATGCCAGCCGACCTCGCCGGGGTCGTGGAGCGCTTCCAGGGCCGGACCGTCCTGGTCCTCGGGGACCTGGTGGCCGACGAGTACGTCTACGGGAAGCCTTCCCGGATCTCGCGCGAGGCGCCGGTCCTCATCCTCCGCTACCTCCACCGGGAGATCCGTCCGGGCGGGGCCGCCAACGCCTGCCATAACCTCCACACCCTCGGCGCCCGCGCGATCCCGCTCGGGGTGGTCGGGGACGACGAGGCCGGGGCGCGGCTGCTCGAGTTCTTCGGGGAGCAGGGGATCCCCCGGGACGGGGTCGTCCCGCTCCCGGGGCGGGTGACGCCGGTCAAGACGCGGATCATGGCCGGCGGCTACCAGGCCACCCGCCAGCAGGTGGTGCGAGTGGACCGTGAGCCCGAAGGCCCGCCCCCGCCGCCGGCTGAGGCGCGGCTCGGCGAGGTCCTGGCGGCCTACGCCCCTCGGGCGGACGCCCTCATCCTCTCCGACTACGGCTACGGGACCATCACCCCCCGGCTCCTCGAGGCGGTGACGGCCCTGGCGGCCCGGACCGGGCTCATGGTGACGGCCGACTCCCGCTACGACCTCCTCCGCTACCGGGGGGTGACCGCCGCCACCCCCAACGAGCCCGAGGTCGAGCAGCTCCTCGGGGTCGCCCTGGACGGGGACAAGGCGCTGGAGCAGGCCGGGTGGGGGCTCTTGGAGCGCCTCGGGAGCCGTCTCCTCCTCATCACGCGGGGGTCGAAGGGGATGATCCTCTTCGAGCGGGAAGGACGGTGTGCCTTCCTCCCGATCTACGGGGACGACCAGATCGCCGACGTCACGGGCGCCGGGGACACGGTCATCAGCGCTTTCACCCTGGCGCTCGTGGGCGGGGCCGCGCCGCTCCAGGCGGCGCGCCTCTCCAACATCGCCGGCGGGCTCGTGGTCATGAAGCGGGGGACGGCCCCGGTGACCCGGGCCGAGCTCCTCTCCGCCATCGCGCGCGATGTCCAAGATGGTCAGCCTTGACGAGGCCCGCGCCCTCGCCGAGGCCGCCCGGGCCGAGGGCAAGTGCCTGGTGCTGGCCAACGGCTGCTTCGACCTCCTCCACGTCGGGCACGTCCGCTACCTGGCCGGGGCCAAGGCCCTCGGGGACCTCCTCGTGGTCGGGGTCAACTCCGACGCGGCGGTGGCGCGGCTGAAGGGGCCCGGCCGCCCCATCGTCGGCGAGGCCGAGCGGGCCGAGATCGTCGGCGCCCTGGGCTGCGTGGACCACGTGGTGATCTTCGACGAGCTGACCGCGGACCGCCTCGTCGAGATCCTGCGGCCCGCGGTTCACGCCAAGGGGACGGACTACACCCCGGGGACGATCCCCGAGCGGGCCACGGTCCACGCGGCGGGCGGGAAGGTCGCCGTCACGGGCGATCCCAAAGGCCACTCCACCCGGGACCTCATCGCCATCATCCTGGCGCGCTTCGGTCAGGGATGCGGATCGCCATCGTCAAGCTGAGCTCGCTCGGGGACGTCGTCCACACCCTCCCGGTCCTCCACGCCCTCCGCCGCCACCTCCCCGACGCGCACCTCGGCTGGATCGTCGAGAGGCGCGAGCAGGCGATCCTGGAGGGGCACCCGGAGCTGGACGAGCTCATCCCGGTGGATACCCGCCTCTGGCGGCGGGAGTTCCGCCGGCCGCGCGGGGCCCGCACCGTCTTCCTCAAGGTCCGCGGCCTCGTCCGGCGCCTGGCCGCCTCGGGCTTCGACGCGGCCCTGGACCTCCAGGGGCTCTGGAAGAGCGGGATCATCACGGCCCTGACGCGGGCGCCGCTCCGGATCGGGTTCGCCGCGGGGTTCTGCCGGGAGCGGGCGAGCGCGCTGTTCACCAACCGGCGGGTCCGCCCTCCCGACCCGGCCGCCCACGTGGTGGAGCAGAACCTCGCCCTCCTCGCCCCGCTCGGGGTCCCGGTCACCGAGGTCGCCTTCCGCCTCCCGAGCCCGCCCGGGCCCGCGGCGGCCGTCGCCCGCTCCCTCGAGGCCGAAGGCGTCAAGCCGCGCGATCTCCTGGTCGCCCTCAACCCCGGGGCCGGCGGCGACCCCAAGCGCTGGGCGGTCGGGGCGTACCGGCGGGTCGCGGCTGAGCTGGCGGTCCGGTTCGGGGCGCGGGTCCTGCTCCTCTGGGGGCCGGGCGAGGAGCCGCTCGCCCGCGCCATCGCCCACGGGATGGAGCCGCCCCCCCTGATCCCGCCGCCGACCTCGATCCCCGAGCTGGTGGCGCTCCTCGGCCGCGCCGCGCTCGTGGTGGGCGGGGACACGGGCCCGATCCACATCGCGGCGGCCCTCGGGGTCCCCACCCTCGGCCTGTACGGCCCGACCAGCGGGCGCCGGAACGGCCCCTACGGCGCGCGGACCCTGACGATCCAGAGCCCGACCGGGCGCATGGAGGGGATCTCGGTCGAGGCGGTGGTGGCGGGCGCCGCGGCCCTCCTCCGGAGGGCGGGCGCGTGAACTGCCTCGTCACCGGCGCCGCCGGTTTCATCGGCTCCCACCTCGTCGAGGCGCTCCTGGGCGAGGGGCACCGGGTGATCGGGGTGGATTGCTTCAGCGACTTCTACGCCCCGGGCCTCAAGGAGGCCAACCTCGCGGCGGTCCTCGGGCACCCGCGCTTTACCCTCCACCGCCGCGACCTCCTGGAGCTCGACCTCCCGGCGCTGCTCGGGGAGGCGGAGGTGGTCTTCCACCTGGCGGCCCAGGCCGGGGTCCGCTCGAGCTGGGGGCGCGAGTTCTCCGTCTACACGCACCAGAACGTCCTGGCGACGCAGCGGCTCCTCGAGGCCGCGCGGGGGCGGCCGCTCCGGAAGTTCGTCTTCGCCTCCTCCTCCGCGGTCTACGGCGACTCCGAGCTCCCCATGCGCGAGGAGAGCCCCACGCGCCCGCTGTCGCCCTACGGGGTCACCAAGCTGGCGGCCGAGCACCTCTGCCGGCTCTACTGGGTGGCCCACGGGGTCCCCGTCCTCTCCCTCCGCTACTTCACCGTCTTCGGGCCGCGCCAGCGGCCGGACATGGCCTTCCACCGCTTCCTCCGGGCCCTCCTGGACGGGCGGCCGATCACGCTCTACGGCGACGGCCGGCAGACGCGCGACTTCACCTACGTCTCGGACATCGTGGAGGCGACCCGCCGGGCGGCCTGGGGCGAGGCCGTGGGGGAGCTCGTCAACGTCGCGGGCGGCGCCCGGGTCGAGCTGCTCGCCGTGATCCGCGAGCTCGAGGCCCTGACCGGGCGGCGGGCCGCGATCGAGACGCGGCCGGCCCCGGCCGGGGAGATGCCTCACACCTACGCCGACATCGCCAAGGCGCGGGGCCTCCTGGGCTACGAGCCGAAGATGGGGCTCCTCGATGGTCTGCGGGAGGAGCTGGCCTGGCTGGAGGCGCTCCGGGCGCGGGGCGGGGTCCCCGATGCGTAACCGGCTCTCGGTCGCCGTCATCGCCCTGAACGAGGAGGAGCGGCTCCGGGCCTGTCTCGAGAGCGTGGCCTGGGCGGACGAGATCGTCGTGGTGGACGCCGGGTCGAGCGACAAGACGGCCGAGATCGCCCGGGAGTTCACCGACCGCGTCCTCTTCCACCCCTGGGAGGGGTACGCCGCCCAGAAGAACTACGCCCTGGCCCAGAGCCGCCACCCCTGGCTCCTCTCCCTGGACGCCGACGAGCTGGTCTCCCCGGCGCTCCGCGCCGAGATCGAGGAGGTGCTCGAGCGGGACGGGCCGGCCGACGGCTACCAGATCCCCCGCCAGAACATCTTCCTCGGGCGCGCCGTCCGCCACGGGACCCTGTACCCGGACTACCAGCTCCGCCTCTTCCGCCGCGGCCTCGGGGCCTTCGTGCCGACCAGCGTCCACGAGTCCGTCCGGGTCGAGGGCCGGACGGCGCGCCTCGCCGCCCCGCTGATCCACGAGAGCTACCGGAGCCTGGATGAGTTCGTGACCCGGGCCAACCGCTACTCGACCCTCGCGGCGCGCGAGCTCGGCGCCCAGGGGCGGGGAGGGGGGTGGACCGATCTCCTGCTCCGCCCGGCCTGGCGGTTCTTCTCCATGTACATTCTCCATCGGGGCTTCCTGGACGGCTGGCGGGGGCTCCTCCTGGCGATCCTCTATGCCTACTACGTCTTCCTGCGGGCGGCCAAGGTCCGGGAGGCCTCCCTCCAGGACCCGGAGCCCGGCGGGGTAGTCCAGTGAGCCGAGCGGTCGCGATCATCCCGGCGCGCTACGCCTCCACGCGCTTCCCGGGGAAGGTCCTGGCGGAGGTCGCGGGGAAGCCGTTGCTCCAGCACGTCTGGGAGCGCGCCCGGATGCTCCGGACGGCGGAGGCGGTCCTGATCGCCACCGACGACGAGCGGATCGCCCGAGCGGCGCGGGGGTTCGGCGCCGAGGCGGTCCTGACCCGGGACGATCACCCGAGCGGGACCGATCGGGTCGCCGAGGTGGCCCGCTCGCTCGCGGCCGAACTGGTCGTCAACCTCCAGGGGGACGAGCCGGGCTTCGACGGGAAGGCGGTGGACGAGCTGGTGGATCTCCTGGCCGCCTCCCCCGAGGTCCCCATGGGGACCCTGGCCCACCCGATCGGCGAGCCGGCCGAGCTCGCCGACCCCAACGCCGTGAAGGTGGTGGTGGACCTGGACGGCCGGGCCCTCTACTTCTCCAGGGCGCCGATCCCAGCGCGGCGCCAGGGCGCGGGGCAGGCGCTCCGGCACATCGGGATCTACGTCTTCCGGCGGGCGTTCCTCCTGGAGTTCGCGGCCTGGCCGCCGACCCCGCTGGAGCAGGCCGAGGGGCTCGAGCAGCTCCGGGCCCTCGAGCACGGCCGGCCGATCCGCGTCCTCGTCACCCCGCACCCCTCGGTCGGGGTGGACACCCCGGCGGACCTCGAGCGCCTCCGCCGGCTCCTGGCGGCGGGATGAGACACCCGCCTTTCGCTGTCGCCACCCATCCGCGGCCCCGGGCGGTGGGGGGGCTTGGGGGCGGAGCGACGCCGCTCCCCCCCAAGGTGGACCAGTGAGCCACCCGCCCCGTCTCCGCGTCCTGTCGGGGATGCGCCCGACCGGTCGGCTCCACCTGGGGAACCTCCTCGGGGCCCTGGACAACTGGGTCCGCCTCCAGGAGGAGCACGACTGCTTCTTCTTCGTGGCGGACTGGCACGCCCTGACCACCGAGTACCCGCCCCGCGGCGAGCTCCAGGCCAACACCCGGGAGATGGTGGCCGACTGGCTCGGGGCCGGCCTCGACCCCGAGCGGAGCACGCTCTTCGTCCAGTCGCTGGTCCCGGAGCATGCCGAGCTCCACCTCCTCTTCTCCATGGTGACCCCCGTGGCCTGGCTCGAGCGGGTCCCGACCTACAAGGAGATGGTCGAGCAGCTCAAGCTGGAGTCCCCCTCCTACGGGCTCCTCGGCTATCCGCTTCTCCAGGCCGCGGACATCCTGATCTATAAGGCCCAGGCGGTCCCGGTCGGGGTGGACCAGGTCCCGCACATCGAGCTGACCCGGGAGATCGCCCGGCGTTTCAACCACCTCTTCGGCCCCGTCTTCCCCGAGCCCGAGCCCCGGCTCACCGAGATCCCCAAGGTCCCCGGGACCGACGGGCGGAAGATGTCCAAGAGCTACGACAACTGCATCTACCTGGCCGACCCGCCCGAGGTGATCACCCCCAGGATCAAGACGATGATGACCGACCCGGCCCGCAAGCGCCGGCAGGACCCCGGCAACCCCGAGGTCTGCCCGGTCTTCGACCTCCACAAGATCTTCACCCCCGAGGACGACCGGGCCTACTGCGCCACGGGGTGCCGGACCGCGGGGATCGGGTGCCTGGACTGCAAGGGGGTCCTCCTGGAGCACCTCCTCCCGCCGCTCGAGAAGATCCGGGAGCGACGCAGCACCTTCGCCCAGCGGCCGGGGGAGATCGACGAGATCCTGCGCGAAGGGTCGCGGAAGGCGCGCCAGGTGGCCCGGGCGACCCTGGACGAGGCCAAGGCCGCGGTGGGGATCGGATGACGGCCCTCGAGACCCCGTCCGCGCCGCTGACCGTGCGTCTCGAGGAGTTCGAGGGGCCGCTCGACCTCCTCCTCCACCTGGCCCGCACCCAGGAGATCGACCTCGCCCGGCTCCCCATCCGGCGGATCACCGACCAGTACCTGGCCTACCTCGAGGCGGTCGAGTTCCGCCACCTCGAGACGGCGGGCGAGTTCCTGGTCCTGGCCGCGACCCTGATCTACCTCAAGTCGAAGCTCCTGCTCCCCCAGCCCGAGGCCGACGAGGCGGAGGCGCTGGACGAGGAGGCCGAAGCCCTCCGGCGCGAGCTCGAGGCGCGCCTTGCCGCCTACGCCCGGATCAAGGCGCTGGGGGCCTGGCTCGGGGAGCGCGAGGCGCTCCAGGCGCAGGTCTACGTGCGGGCCTGGAGCGAGCTGCCGGAGCCGGACTACCTGCCGCTCGAGGCGGTCAGCCTCTGGGACCTGACCGAGGCCTATCGCCGCTTCCTGGCGCAGCTGGCCGAGGAGGAGCCGGTGCGCGAGGTCGGGCCCGAGCCCCCCTCGCTGCTCGGGCGGATGGCCGAGATCCTCGGCCAGCTCGAGCACTCCTGGTACGTCCTCTTCACGGCCCTCCTGGGGGCGAGCCCCCCGCGGGCCGAGGTGGTCGTGACCCTCCTGGCCCTGCTGGAGCTCGTGCGCCTCCGGCAGATCCGGGCCGTGCAGCGCGAGCCGTTCGGCGAGATCGTCATCGAGCGGGTGCCCCGCGCGGAGGTGCAGGATGGGACCTGAGGCCCTGGCCATCGTCGAGGCCATGCTCTTCGCCTCCGATGCCCCGATCGAGGTCGAGCGGATCCAGGAGGTGCTGGAGGTGAGCCGGGAGGAGGCCCTCGCCGTCGTGAGCGCCCTCCAGGCCCAGTACGACGCCCCGGGGCGCGGCCTGGCCGTCGCGGAGGTCGCCGGGGGGTACCGGATGTGGACCCGGCCCGAGCTCGCCCCCTGGCTCCTCAAGCTCCGGCGGGCCCAGGCCAAGGCCCGCCTCTCGCGGGCGGCCCTGGAGACGCTGGTCATCATCGCCTATCGTCAGCCGCTCGCCCGGCCGGAGATCGAGCAGCTCCGGGGGGTCAACGCCGAAGGGGTCCTCGCCCACCTCCTCGAGCGGCGGCTGATCCGGGTCGTCGGCCGGAAGGAGACCCCCGGTCGGCCGCTGCTCTACGGGACCACCCGGGAGTTCCTCCTCCACTTCGGGCTCCGGGACCTCTCGGAGCTCCCGCCCTTCGAGGCCCCCGCCGAGGGTTCGGCGGCCCCCGCGTCGGCCTCGGAGCCGACCCGCCCCTCCGACGACGGCCAGCCGGAGGGGTGATGGCCGGTGCCCCCGGAGCGGCTGCAGAAGCTCCTGGCTGAGGCGGGGGTCGCCTCCCGTCGCGGGGCCGAGCGCCTCATCCAGGCGGGGCGGGTCCGCGTCAACGGCCGGGTCGTCGTCGAGCTGGGGGCGGGGGCCGACCCCGAGCGCGATCGGATCGAGGTGGACGGGCGGCCCCTGCCGCCCGTCGCGCCGCACCGGTACGTCGCCCTCCACAAGCCCGCCGGCTACCTGACCACCCGCGCCGACCCCCGCGGTCGGCCCACGGTCTTCGCCCTCCTCCCCGACCTCGGGGTGCGGCTCCACCCGGTCGGACGCCTGGACGCCGACGCCGAGGGGCTGCTCCTTCTCACCAACGACGGGGCCCTCACCTACCGCCTCACCCACCCGCGCTACGGCGTCCAGCGCGTCTACGAGGTCCAGGTCGAGGGCCGCCTCACCGGGGAGGTCCTGCGCGCCCTCCGGGCCGGGGTCCTCCTCGAGGACGGCCCCGCGATCCCCACGGAGGTCCGCCTCCTCGGGCACGCGGGCGGGGGGAGCCGGCTCCGGGTGACGCTGGCCGAGGGGCGCTACCGGGAGGTCAAACGGCTCTTCCGGGCGGTGGGCTTCAGGGTCCGCCGACTCGCGCGCGTCCGCTACGGCCCCATCCGCCTCGGCCGGCTCCCGGCCGGGGCCTGGCGCCCCCTCACCCCGGGCGAGGTCCGGGCCCTGGCGGCCGTCGGGGCGGGAGCCCCGCCCTCGTAAAGGCCTTGCGCGACCCGGCTTGAGCCCGTATAATAGCCGGGCCCAAATTTTCCCTCGGAGTCTCTATGGGTTTGGACGAATGGCGGGCGCGGATCGACGCGATCGATCGCGAGGTCCTCGACCTCCTCAACCAGCGCGCTGACGCCGCTATCCAGGTCGGCCAGATCAAGCAAGAGCAGGGTGCCGAGTGCTATGTCCCGGAGCGCGAGCATGAGCTGCTCGAGCGGCTCCTCCGCCTGAACCCCGGCCCCCTCCCGGCCGAGGCGATCCGCGCCATCTGGCGGGAGATCTTCTCGGCCTCCCTGACCCTCCAGCGTCCCCTCCGCATCGCCTACCTCGGCCCCGAGGCGACCTTCACCCACCAGGCCGCGCTCCTCGGCTTCGGGGCCCTGGCGGAGTACCTGCCCGCGCGGGGCAT
>Ga0137796_10001421_pt1 | contig 13691 bp, 5 predicted proteins | sample OV2TP3_FD_97704 | JGI IMG/M metagenome (GOLD analysis project Ga0137796, IMG submission 97704)
CGGGAACAAGGTGATCGACGAGACGGAGTGGATGAACGGGGCGGCCCCGGCCGGCGGCGACCAGGGGTGGGGCAACTGGCTCAGGCCGAAGGCGGAGAAAACCTACAACATGGAGGCCGGGGTGAACTGGAACTTCATCTCGGACTACACCGTGGCCCTGACCACCTACTACAAGAGCGCCTCGGACCAGCAGCTTCACTTCGTGCTATCCGACGTTTTCTACGACCCGGCGGGCAACCAGAACATCCGCTATGGCCTGGGCGCCCCGGACGGGTTCGAGGACTCGCGTGGGGTGGAGCTGTCGTTCCGGAAGTCGTTCAGCCACTGCTTCGCGTTCAGCGCCTCCTACAACACGGGGTGGTTGACGGGCAGCGGGACGGGGCGCTCCGCCCGCACGATCGTCCCGGACTCCAGCTTCATCGCGTCCGGGGGCTACTGGACCAGGTGGCAGGCCGCATCAGACGGCAGCGGCCGGGAGGTCCCCGTGCCTCTGACCACGGCGGAGATCCAGAGATTCGGCAAGAACGCCAACGACCAGATCCGGCGGCTTCAGCAGCAGACCGGGTGGGCCTGGGAGCAGGACTCTCCTATCCCCGGCCTCTATGAGTTCCGGCGCACCATCGGTGGGAGCGGGGTCTCCACGGGCACGTTCAACGTGACGGGCTACCCCGGCATCACGGAGGTGGACCGGAGGCACCAGGGGTCGTTCACGTTCACGTTCTCCACGCCCCGCGACTTCGGGCCGAGCATCCGGGGCTTCCGGCTCCTGGGCGACTTCCGGGCGAACCTGGTCTACCGGCTGATCGGGGGCATCCTCTACACCTATACCCCGCCGGGGGCGCCGGCTGAGGAGAAGCGGCGCACCTCGATCATCACCATGTCGGACCTGAGCCTGAGCAAGACATTTGGAAAGCCGGGGAAGGTCCGGACGGAGGTCTTTGTAGATTTCAAGAACGCCTTCAACGAGGCGAACTTCCAGCTCACCAGGAGCGCGGTCGCCCCACCCCCTGCGGCATGGGAGCTCTGGGGCATCCCCCACACGACCAACCCGGACGATCCCTACTTCGTGAAGTTCGGAGACGTCAACACGCGGACGCGCTACTACGGCAAGCCGCGCTACTGGGAGACCGGGTTGAGATTCTACTGGTAAAAAAAGCCGGCGATGTTCAACCGTCAGCGATCACAGGCAAATGTCAAACGTCAAACGTCAAACGGACCTCACCCACCCCCATACCCCCTCCCTCTCCGTATACGGAGAGGGAGGGGGCGCCAAGGGCCCTTCTCCTTGGTTGGGGGAGGGTGAGGTCGTTTCACGTTTCACCTGATCCCTGATTCATAAAAGGAGGACAAGTCGACAATGAGACAGCGATTCAGAGTTCTGATGGCCGTCTCTGCGCTCGCCTTTGCGGGCCTCCTTCTTCTGCTAACCGCCGCCACAGGTTGGGCGACAGAGCGCAGGGGCGGTTCGCGAACCGCCCCTACGTTAGCGCGGTTGTCCTTCTGGCTCCCACCTCAGCGCATGTCCGAATTCGAGGCCGCCTATCAGACGAAGGTCGTGCCCATCCTGAAAAAGCACGGTCTGACCCCGTCTTCCGAGCGCGCACGGGCCGGGCCGGACAGCATCTTCAGCCGCTTGTTCGAGGTCAAGACACCGTCTGAGGTGGCGGACAAGGACAAAGCGCTTCGGGAAGACCCGGCGTGGAAGGGGGCGCGGCGGAGTTTGGGGATAGCCTTTGGAACGCCACGGACAGACAGTCTGATTCGATACGGTCTCAGGCTCTACTCCGCGCCCGCAAGGCCTGGAAAGGTGGTACCTGCGGGACCGGGCAGAGTGGTGTCTGCCGGAGGGGGGACAGGTCACTGGCGCACCTACGATGCGGCGGATGGATTTGCAGGGGTGACCACGCTCTCGATCTTCCAGGATCGAGAGGGATATCTCTGGTTCGGGTCCTTTGACGGCGGCGTGAGCCGGTATGACGGCAAGACATGGACCACCTTCACGAAGCAGGACGGCCTGGCGGATAACCGTGTATTGGCGATCTTCCAGGATCGGGAGGGATACCTCTGGTTCGGCACCGAAGCCGGAGGGGTGAGCCGATTTGATGGGAAGGCATTTACCACCTTCACCCAAAAGGACGGCCTGGCGGGCAATCTTGTCTTTTCGATCATTCAGGACCAGGAGGGGTATCTCTGGTTCGGCACTGCTGGCAGCGGGGGGGTGAGCCGGTTTGATGGAAAGACCTTCACCACCTTCACGACCAGAGACAGCCTGGCGTACAATGGGGTGTGGTCGGTTTTCCAGGACCGGGATGGGGTTCTCTGGTTCGGTACCACGTATGGCGGGGTGAGCCGGTATGACCCTTCGGCAAAGCCTGTCCCGAGCGGAGTCGAGGGACTCAGGGCAGGCGGGAAGACCTGGACCGCCTTCACGGCTAAAGACGGCCTGGCGGGCAATTCAGTGATTTCGATCATTCAGGACCGGGAGGGGTATCTCTGGTTCGGCACCTGGGGGGGAGGCGTGAGCCGGTATGACCCTTCGGCAAAGCCTGTCCCGAGCGGAGTCGAGGGACTCAGGGCAGGCGGGAAGACCTGGACCACCTTCACGACCAGAGACGGCCTGGCGGGCATTTCTGTGTCCAAGATCCTGCAGGACCGGGATGGATATCTCTGGTTCGCAACCGGATGGGTGGGCACCGGCGGTGGCGTGAGCCGGTATGATGGAAAAACCTTTGTCAACTTCACCACCAGAGACGGCCTGGCGCACAATGAGGTGTATTCCCTTTTTCAGGACCGGGAGGGACATCTCTGGTTTGGCGGCAATGGCGGCGTGACCCAGTATGATGCCCGGACCTGGACCACCTTTACCACACAGGACGGCCTGACGCACAATGACGTAGGGCCGATTTTCCAGGATCGAGAGGGGCATCTCTGGTTCGGCACCGAAGGCGGCGTGAGCCGGTATGATGGCAAGACCTGGACCACCTTCACGGCTAAAGACGGCCTGGCGAACAACAGTGTGCGGTCGATCCTTCAGGACCGGGAGGGACATCTCTGGTTTGGCACCTATGGTGGCGGCGTGAGCCGGTATGATGGAAAGACCTTTTCCACCTTCACGGCCGAAGATGGCCTGGCGGGTAACCTGGTGCGACCCATCTGTATGGATCGGGAGGGGCATCTCTGGTTTGGCACCCAGGAAGGCGGCGTGAGCCGGTATGACGGCCGGACTTTTACCACCTTTACTCCACAGGATGGCCTGGCGAACGTTTGGGTGATGTCGATCTTTCAGGATCGGGAGGGGCATCTCTGGTTCGGCACCCGGTGGGGCGATGTGAGCCGGTATGATGGAAAGACCTTCACAACGTTTACCACACGGGAGAGTGCTGTGGTCTCGATCTTTCAGGATCGGGAGGGACATCTCTGGATGGACGGTGGAGGAGTGAGGCAGTATGATCCCCTTCGACTTGCTGACGCTCGCTCAGGGCAGGCTTCGACAAGCTCAGGAGGCCCTGGAAAGACCTTTAAAACCTTCTCCATCGAAGAGGGCCTGGCTGGCAATACCGTGAGTTCGATCATTCAGGATCGGGAGGGGCATCTCTGGTTCGGCAACCCTGGTGGCGGTGTGAGCCGGTATGATGGGCAGACCTTTCAAACGATAGTCCAGCCGGACGGACTGGGGAGCAATGTGGTTAAATCGATACTCCAGGACAGGGAGGGGCATATCTGGTTCGGAACCTCTAAAGGGGCAACGCGCTATCGCCCACCGCCGCCATCGCCCCCTCCTGTCTTCATCGACGCGGTGGTGTCCGACCGGCGTTATGAGAAGGTATCTGATCTTGCGGTCCCTTCCAGCGTGGGGCTGACAGTCTTTGAATACCACGGGATCAGCTTCAAGACCCGGCCTGAAGGGATGGTTTATCGATATCGACTCAGAGGCTACGACAAGGACTGGCGGAACACCCGCGCCCGGAGGATGGAGTACCAGAATTTGCCGAGGGGGACCTACACCTTCGAGGTCGTCGCGGTGGACCGGGACCTGGTCTACTCAAAGACACCTGCGACCGTCACGCTGCGGGTGCATCTGCCCTACACATTGATCGGGCTGTTATCAGCCCTGGGCGTCGCCCTTGCGCTCGTGGCCTATCAGACGGGCCGGGTCGTGGTGCGGGACCGGAGATTGCGGAAGGCAAACGAGGACCTGAGAAGGGAGATGGATGAGAGTCAGCGGGTCGAGGAGGAGCGGATGAGGCTGGACGAACGACTCCAGCAAGTGGGCTACCTCTACCGCCTGCGAGAGACCCTGGGGACCGCCCGCTCTTCCGATGAGGTGTTCCAGAATGCCGGCGAGGCCTTGATGGAAGTGCTATCCCCCTCCCCTTCTGCGGGCGTCCGGATCGAGTACGACAGGCAGGTGTGGAGGTTTGGAGAGACAGACCCCCCTGTAGTCCCCCCTAAAGGGGGGACAGAAACCCCCTCCCCTTCAGGGGAGGGCGGGGGAGGGGTCGGGATGCGGTATGAGCGGGGGCTGTCCTGGGGGGGTAAGCAGCGGGGCAGTCTGAGTCTGTTCTGTAGGGTGGAGTTGTCTGAGTCGCAGGAGCGGACGCTTTTGGACGAGACCGCCGGGCAGATCGCAGGCGTGCTGGAATCTCAGGAGCTGGAAATGCAGATCCTCCACTCCGCCCGCCTGGTCTCCCTGGGTCAGATGGCCGCCGGCGTGGCGCACGAACTCAACCAGCCCCTCACGGTTATCTCCGGCGCGGCAGAGGACGTCTACCTCCGGCTGGTGGAGGGGCTGGACATCTCCCCGGAGCAGTTGAAGGGGAAGATGAAGGACGTGCTGGAGTTGGCCGAGCGGATGACCGGCACGGTGGAGCACCTGCGGGTGTTTTCGAGGGACACGTCCAAGCAGCCCGGTGTTCAGTTCTCGGTGAACGACGTGATCCACTCCAGTCTGAGGCTCATCGAGGCGCAACTGAAAAGTCACGGCATCGCCCTGCATCTGGACCTGGGCGATGGGTTGCCGCCGGTCTCTGGCCATCCCCATCAGATGGAGCAGGTCTTTCTCAACCTCTTGGGCAACGCCCGCGATGCGCTGGACGAGAAAGAAACGGAGAAGGGGGAAACGGGGAAAGGGGGAACAACCCTTCCCCTGCGCCCCCCCCCGAACCGGGGAATCGGGGAAGCGGAGAAACGGGGAAAAGAATCTCTCCGGCTCTCCGGCTCTCCCTTCTCCGGTTCGGGGGGTGGGGAAGGAGAGTGGAAAGAAGGATGGGAGAAGGGGGTGTGGGTCCGGACGCGGCGGCAGGGAGACGAGGTGGTGGCCGAGGTGGAGGACAACGGGGCCGGCATGGACGAGGGGGTCAGGTCGCGGCTGTTCGAGCCGTTTTTCACGACCAAGCCGGCGGACCGGGGCACGGGGCTGGGGCTGTCGATCTGTTATGCGATCGTGCGGGATCACGGCGGACAGATCGCCTGCGAGAGCCGAAAAGGCGAAGGAACAGTATTCCGGGTGAGGCTACCGATAGGGGGATATCGAACAGGCGGACAACATGAGGATAGCGATTCGGTTCCCGGTCCCGGCCAAACAGATAGATGGTGAGGACCGAGGTGTCCAGGTAGAGCCTCAAGATGTCTTCTCAAGAAGCCGTTCCGGGTGTTTTAGGGTATCGGCGATGAGCTCGGAGAGCAGCAGCGCCAGAGCCGAGATGCCCTGATCGTTCAGGAGCCCTGCCGCCTTCGTGCGGGCCGTCTGTGTGACGGCCACGATGTCATCGGCCATCAGCTTCGGCAGGTAGTCTCCCAGGGTCTTTTCGCGGGGTTCGTTCACGGATTAGCCTCCCTGTGTCTTGTTGTTATGAATCATCACACTCAATATAATGCAGTTTCTGTGGTGTCAACTCTTTCATCGCGCTTACGAAGGACATCCAGCCATGAAGACGTCTGACACACCCCTCCCTCGACCTCAGATCTCACCCCTGTCCCCTCTCCCACAGGAAAGGGGAGAAAAAAGCCTGCTCCCCCTTCCCTTCAGGGAAGGGGGATGGGGGGTTAGGTCTGCCCTTATGGCGATGCTGTTTATCTCAGTGGGCTGGACTACCGTAGGGGCGGTTCGCGAACCGCCCCTACAAACCCAACGGACCGCCTCTTCCCATCCGTTGCCTACATTGACCCATCCGTTGCCCACCCTGGCCCGGCTCTCCTTCTGGATACCACCAGATCGGATGGTCGAGTTCGAGGCGGCGTATCAGGCGAAGGTCGTGCCCATCCTGAAGAAACACGGCCTGACGGAGTCCTCCGAGCGCGGGCGTGCCACGCCGGACAGCGTCTTCAGCCGGCTGTTTGAATTGAAGACGCCTGCTGAGGTGGAGGAGAAGCAGAAGGCGCTGAATGGGGATTTGACGTGGACAACAGCCATGCGGAGTTTGGGGACGACCTTTGGGACAACCTGGCCAGACAGCCTGATTCGAAGAAGGTTCACGGTTTACACTGCGCCCGCAGGCCCTGGCAAGGTAGTATCTGCCAAACGCGGGCGAGGGCACTGGCGAACCTATGATGTGACGGATGGACTGGGAGGGCCGTCCGTGTCTTCGATCCTTCAGGATCGGGAAGGGGCTCTCTGGTTTGGAACCTATGGAGATGGTGTGAGCCGGTATGATGGGCAGACCTGGACGAGCTTCACGGCCAAAGACGGCCTGGCACACAATGAAGTATGGTCGATCCACCAGGATGGGGAGGGTGTGTTCTGGTTTGGTACCTGGGGTGGCGTGAGCCGATATGATGGGAAGACCTTCAAGACCTTCAGCCAAAAAGACGGTCTGGCGCGTGACCACGTGTGGCCCATCCTTCAGGATCGAGAAGGACATCTCTGGTTCGGCACCGGCAGATTCGGCAACGCAGGCGGCGGTGTGAGCCGGTATGATGGAAAGACATGGAGGACATTTACCACCAAAGACGGCCTGGCGCACAACGATGTGATTTCGATCCTTCAGGATCGGGAAGGGGCTCTCTGGTTCGGTACCTATGGAGGTGGTGTGAGCCGGTATGATGGTCAGGCGTGGACGACCTTCACGGCCAAAGGCGGCCTGGCGGGCAATGTGGTAGTGTCGATCCTTCAGGATCGGGAGGGCAACCTCTGGTTCGGTGGTGCCGGCCTGGGTCGATATGACGGTGAGAAGTGGATGACCTTCACCACCAAGGACGGCCTGGCGCACGACACGGTATGGTCGATCCTTCAGGATCGGGAGGGCAACCTCTGGTTCGGCACCCAGAGAGGAGGTGTGAGCCGGTATGACAGAAGGACGTTTACTACCTATACCACCAAAGACGGCCTGGCGCACAATGGAGTAGTGTCGATCCTTCAGGATCGGGAGGGTGCGTTCTGGTTCGGCACCAATGGAGGTGGTGTGAGCCAGTATGACGGTCAGACCCTTACCGCCTTTACCGACGAAGACGGCCTGGCAGAGAATTCCGTGATACCCGTGTTTGAGGACCGGGCAGGAAATCTCTGGATCGGTACATATATGAGCGGAATAAGCCGGTATGATGGTCATACCTGGGCTACTTTCACCACCCAGGACGGGCTGGTGTTCGATTGGGTGCGATCAATCTTCCAGGATCGGGACGGGGATCTCTGGTTCGGCACCATGCAGGGCGTGAGCCGATATGACGGTCAGACGTGGACGACTTTTACCCCGGAAGACGGCATGAGCGGCGGTTCGGTCCACTCGATCATTCAGGATCGGGAGGGGATGCTCTGGTTCAGTACCTCTGGTGGTGTGAGTCGATATGACGGTCAGACGTGGACGACCTTCACGGCCAAAGATGGCCTGGCGAGCAACATTGTGTGGTCGATCCTTCAGGATCGGGAGGGCAATCTCTGGTTCGGGACCGCCGGCGGTGGTGTGAGCAGGTATAATGGGCAGAAATTTACTAACTTCACCACAAAAGACGGACTGGCGGGCAATAATGTGAACTCGATTCTTCAGGACCGGGAGGGGCGCCTCTGGTTTGGAACCGGGGGGGGGGTGACTCGATATGACGGTCAGACGTGGACGACTTTCACCACTAAAGACGGACTGGCGCACAGTAGTGTGCGGTCAATCCTTCAGGATCGGGAGGGCAATCTCTGGTTCGGGACCGCTGGCGGCCTAAGCCGCTTTGATGGGCGGACTTTTCAAACCTTGACCCGCCAGGATGGCCTGGGGAGTAATCAGGTCTGGTCGATTCTACAAGACCGGGCAGGGACGCTCTGGTTCGGGACCTCTGGCGGGGTGACGCGCTATCGCTCACCCGCGCCGTCGCCTCCTCCGGCTTTCATCGACGCGGTGGTGGCGGATCGCCGCCATGAGAAGGTGTCAGACCTTTCAATTCCATCCAGTGTGAAGCTGACAACCTTTGAGTTTCATGGGATCAGCTTCAAGACCCGGCCCGAAGCCATGGTCTACCGGTATCGCCTGAAGGGTTATGACAAAGACTGGAGGAACACCCACGACCGGCGCGTGGAGTACCACGATCTCCCGCGAGGGACCTATACCTTTGAGGTACAGGCCGTGGACCGGGACCTGGTCTACTCCAAGACCCCGGCTACCGTCACGCTGCGGGTGCATCTGCCCTACACTCTGATCGGGCTGTTATCCGCCCTGGGCATCGCTCTGGCGCTGGTGGCGTGGCAGACCGGACGGGTCGTGGCGCGGGATCGGAGACTCCGACAGTCGAACGAAGACCTGAGAAGGGAGATGGAGGAGCGCCAGCGGGCCGAGCAGGAGCGCCAGCGAGCCGAGGAGGAGCGGATGCGTCTGGATGAGCGACTCCAGCAAGTGCGCTACCTCTACCACCTGCGAGAGACCCTGGGGACTGCCCGCTCTTCCGATGAGGTGTTCCAGAATGCCGGCGAGGCCTTGATGGAAGTGCTATCCCCCTCCCCTTCTGCGGGCGTCCGGATCGAGCACGACGGAAGGGCGTGGAGGTTTGGAGAGACAGACCCCCCTGTAGTCCCCCCTAAAGGGGGGACAGAAACCCCCTCCCCTTCAGGGGAGGGTGGGGGAGGGGTCGGGATGCGGTATGAGCGGGGGCTGTCCTGGGGGGGTAAACAGCGGGGCAGTCTGAGTCTGTTTTGCGGAGTGGAGTTGTCCGAGTCCCAGGAGCGGACGCTTTTAGACGAGACGGCCGGGCAGATCGCGGGCGTGCTGGAATCTCAGGAGCTGGAAATGCAGATCCTCCATTCTGCCCGCCTGGTCTCCCTGGGTCAGATGGCCGCTGGTGTGGCGCACGAACTCAACCAGCCCCTCACGGTCATCTCCGGCGCAGCGGAGGACGTCTACCTGCGGCTGGCCGAGGGCATAGGAATCTCGGAGGAGCAGTTGAAGGAGAAGATGAAGGATGTGATGGATCTGGCGGATCGGATGACCGGCACGGTGGAGCATCTGCGGGTGTTTTCGAGGGACACGTCCAAGCAGCCCGGTGTTCAGTTCTCGGTGAACGACGTGATCCACTCCAGTCTGAGGCTCATCGAGGCGCAACTGAAAAGTCACGGCATCGCCCTGCACCTGGACCTGGGCGATGGGCTGCCGCCGGTCTCCGGCCATCCTCACCAGATGGAGCAGGTCTTTCTCAACCTCTTGGGCAACGCCCGCGATGCGCTGGACGAAAAAGCAGAAACGGAGAAACGGAGAAACGGAGAAACGGAGTCACCCCTCAACCCCTCCTACACACAGAAACGGGGAAGCGGAGAAGCGGAGAAGCGGAGAGAACTTTTCCCCGGCTCACCGGTTCCCCCCTTCTCCGGTTCGGGGGGTGGGGAAGGAGAGTGGAAAGAGGGATGGGAGAAGGGGCTGTGGGTGCGGACGCGGCTGGAGGGAGACGAGGTGGTGGCCGAGGTGGAAGACAACGGGGCCGGCATGGACGAGGGGGTCAGGTCGCGGCTGTTCGAGCCGTTTTTCACGACCAAGCCGGCGGACCGGGGCACGGGGCTGGGGCTGTCGATCTGTTATGCGATCGTGCGGGATCACGGCGGACAGATCGCCTGCGAGAGCCGCAAAGGCGAAGGGACGGTGTTTAGGGTGAGGCTGCCCGCAAGTGAGACGCATAGCGCATAGCGCACGGTGCATAGCGCACGGTGCATAGCGTCAAAAAGCGTGAGTTTTTTACGCTTTGCGCTCTGCGCTTTGCCGTCTGCCGTCTGCCGTCTGCCGTCTGCCATTTTTTGAGGTAACCTATGTCATCCGACACCCGCGTCTCGATGACCGTCCTCCTCATCGACGACGAGCCTGCGATCCTCCGGACCATCGGGGATCACCTGAGCGCGCGGGGACACCGGGTCTTCCCGGCGGAGCGGGGAGCGGAGGGACTGGAAGTCCTCCGGCGCGAGACCGTCGACCTGGTCATCACCGACCTCAAGATGCCGGGGATGGACGGCTTCGAGGTCCTGCGGGAGGTCAAGCGACTCTCCCCCGGCGCAGAGGTGATCATGGTCACCGCCCACGGAGACATCGACTCGGCGGTCCGGGCCATGCGCGAGGGGGCCTTCGACTTCTTCACCAAGCCCCTCAGGATGCGGGAGCTGACCGCCTCCCTGGAGCGGACCGCTCGCTTCCACGCCCTGCGCCGGGAGAAGGACCGCTACCGGGAGCGCCTCGACCGCCTCGGCGCAGAGGCCCGCCAACGCTACGGCCTCTCCGCCATCATCGGCCAGAGCCAGCCGATCCGGGCGGTCAAGACCCTCATCCAGCAGGTCTGCGGCACAGAGGCCACCACCGTCCTGATCACCGGTGAGACCGGCACAGGCAAGGAGCTGGTGGCGCGGGCCATCCACTGTGAGAGCGCCCGCGCGGAGGGACCTTTCGTGGCCGTCAACTGCACGGCCATTCCTGAATCCCTCGTCGAGAGCGAGTTCTACGGCCACGTGAAGGGGGCCTTCACGGATGCGCGGGAGGATCGCGCCGGGCACTTTGAAAGGGCCGACACCGGCACCCTCTTCCTGGATGAGATCGGCGACATGAACCTGGGCATGCAGACCCGCCTCCTGCGCACGCTGGAGGAGCGTCGCGTCCGGCGGGTGGGCGGGTCAACAGAAATCCCGGTGGACGTGCGCGTGGTCTCGGCCACCAACCGGGACCTGCGACAGGCCGTCTCGGAGGGGAAATTCCGGGAGGACCTCTACTACCGGCTGAACACCTTCACCATTCGGGCGCCTTCGCTGCGGGAGCGCCCGGAGGACATCCTGCCCCTGGCACGGCACTTCCTCGACCGCTATAGCCAGGAGATGCGCAAATCGGTCGCCGGATTCACCCCGGAGGCGGAGACCCTGCTCCAGACTCACCCCTTTCCGGGCAATGTCCGGGAGCTGAGAAATATCATCGAACGCGCCACGATCCTGTGCACGAATGAGCAGGTCGCTCCGGACGACCTGGTGTTTGAGCGAACGCCCGCGCCGGAAGGCCCCTCCGCCGTCGCTCAACCAGACGACAGAGGCGGCCCTTCAGGTTCAGCGCCCAATCCTGAGCCCGGCTCGCTCGAATCGTTCAATTTTGCACAGATGAAGAGCCTGAATCTGGGAGCCCTCGAAAAAGAGGCGATCCGGGAGGCCCTGCGCAGGAGCGGCAACAACCAGTTCCACGCAGCCAGGCTCCTCGGCATCTCCCGTTACACCCTTCGCCGCCGTATGGCACAGTATCAGATGAAGGACGCGGAGCCTATCTGATCCTCCGCCCCGCCTGGAACACGGCGGCCACCCGGCTGAACGCGCCCACGTCCTCGGTCGGGTCCCCGTCAAAGGCCACCAGGTCCGCAACCTTGCCCGGCTCGACCGTCCCGATCTCATTCCCCATCCCGATGGCCTCGGCGGAGAGGCGCGTGGCAGAGACAAGCGCCTCCCCCGGCGTGAACCCGGCGCGGACCAGCAGTTGCAGGTCATAGTCCAGATGCCCGAAGGCCAGGCTGCCCACCCCGGAGTCCGTCCCCGGAACCACCCGGTCGCGCACGCCGTAGTCCAGCAGGCGTCGCATCACGTCCAGGCGCAGCTCCGCCCTCGCCTCCAGCGCCTCTAACTCCGCCGCTTCCTCGGAGGAGATCCCCCCCACATCCCGCCTCCCCCGGAGCTCCACGATCCGGGGGTAGCGCGTCCACGCCTGGAGCGTCGGGCTGACCCAGATGCCGGACTCCGCCATCATCTCCGCAATCTTCGGGTCGAACCGGAGCTGATCGTCCGGGTCCAGAAACTCCGCGTGTTCCATCAGGTCGATGCCCGCCTCCACCGCCCGCAGCATGGACTCCCTGGCCCGGCAGTGCGCGGCCGTCAGCCGCCCGAAGCCGCGCGCCTCGTGGACCGCCGCCCGCAGCTCCGCCGTCTCGTAGCTCGCCCGGCCCGGTATCGTGCCGGCCGTCCCGCCCCCGGAGGCCATGATCTTGATGTAGTCCGCCCCCTCGTGCACCAGACGCCGCACGGACCGGCGAATCTCCTCCTCCCCGTCCGCAACCTCGTTGCACATATGAAAGTGGCCGCCCGTGCAGGTGATCGGACGCCCGCTCACCAGCATGCGCGGCCCCGGGATGTAGCCCCGCGCAAGCCCCTCCTTCAGCGTGAACCCCACCCGGTTGCGCGCCCCGTGCTCCCGGATCGTCGTGATCCCGGCGGTCAGGTGGCGCTGCATGTTCACGGCCCCGGTCAGGACCATCATCTCATCCGTGTCCGCGAACATCTCCACGTAACTGCGCCCGTCCCCGGCCAGGCTCAGGTGCGTGTGGCTGTCGATCAGACCCGGCGCCAGACACGCGGCGCCCAGGTCCACGACCTCCACATCAGGGGCCGCCTGCCGCCGGACCGTCTCCCTCTGCCCGACCGCGCGGATGCGCCCCCCCTCCACCAGCGCCGCCTGATCGGCCCTGAGCGCCCCGCCCAGGCCGTCGGCCAGCCGGCCCGCCAGGATGAGAAGAGACCTTGAGGTCTGACTGGTCATCGCCAACTGCCCTCCTTTTTCTAAAACCCGTCCCTGGTCTTCTCGACCCACGCGGCCAGCAGCTCCCGGTGCCGGGCCAGGACCCCCCGACGATCCATCCCTCCCAAGATACCCTGTTCCACCGGCCCATCAAAGCAAAAAATCCCCCCGAGAACGCCCCGAAATTCGGGTACATAAAAAAGCACCCGGCGTGGGTCCGGGTGCTTCTTGTCTTTCGCGTAAGTCGGTTTACAGGTCTCGTTCCCAGGCAGAACCTGGAAATGCGCACATCTGCCGTCTGCCGTCTGCCGTCTGCCGTTTTCTACCCCCGCATCGTCTCCGTCAGATCGTCCACGAGCCGCTCGAACACCTCCAGCGTCAGGAGGCACGGGATCTCCGTGCGCCCCCGGTCGCCGTTCTGGTAGCGGTAGCGCGTCAGCGTCAGGACCCCCGACCTCCTGAGCACGACCTCGTAGTAGGCGCGCGCCTCCCCGCGCCGGTCCGGCGAGGCGCTCCGCAGCAGCGCCGACTCGCCCGCCGCATCCACCTCGACCACGGCGATCTCTTCCATCAGGTAAGTGACCCGGCCCGCGACGCGGCCCGCCCAGGCCCTCAACGCATCGGCGTCCCGCGCGGCGTCCCGCAGGTCCTCCACGCGCAACCCCACGACGGCGCAGCCCACCTGATCGGCGGCCTCGACCCGATACCGGACCCGCAGGCCCTCCTCCTCCAGGGTGACCTCTCCGCCCCGCCCCCCTCCCA
>Ga0137796_10001422_pt1 | contig 13680 bp, 12 predicted proteins | sample OV2TP3_FD_97704 | JGI IMG/M metagenome (GOLD analysis project Ga0137796, IMG submission 97704)
CCGGCCGTTCTTTTTGATGGGCAAAAGCAAATGGATTTTGAACTTGGTCATGGGTTGAAGCTTCTTATCCACGCGGCAATAGACTCCATTCGTACTGAGATTTTTGGTCTCGGTCACCACATCAAAATCTTCCGTGGAGATTTTGATCGGGATGTTATTCTCCAGACGCGGCCATCGGCGTCGCTCAGGGGGAAAATCAACCATGGATTATCCTTTGGCGGTTTCTTGAGTTTCTTGAACTGGGCTGTCCTTTTTCTGACTGGCCCGCCAGCAATTCTTATTGCAATAATACTGGCCGTTGCGGTAGTAGCGTTTCACCCTTTTGAGGGGTTTGCTGCAGGAGGCGCACGTTTTGATTTGAGGTGCTGCCTGGCCTCCGGCGGCCGGCTTTTTCTCTGTCGGTGGTTGTGCTACCTGAGGTTCTGGCATAGCGAAATTATACTCCTTTCCCAAATGACTTCCAATAAATTATACAGAACACTTTCCTACGGTCAAGATTTTACCGGTTCATCCCCACGCTCGTGGGGAACATTCCATAACGCTCGGCGCCGAGTGTTTTGGATTAGGAGCCTCTCTTGGGCGGTGGATCCAGCTTTCCTTGAGCGTTTCTAAAGAATTCTTCCAGCAATCGCCCATCCTTGCGGCCGGGAAGGCGCTCCACTCCGCTGGAGACATCCACCGCATACGGAGAAATCTCTCTTAGGGCCTGCGCGATATTCTGCGGATTAAGCCCTCCGGACACAATCAAGGGTTTGTTGATCTTTTTTTGCCGCACCATCCGCAAATCGAAAGTCCTTCCGGTCCCGCCATACCGATCGGGGTGATAACTATCCAGAAGATAGGCATCGACGGCCTCATAGGGATCCCCATGAGAAAGGTCGAATCCCTCCTTGATCCGAAAGGCCTTGATCACCTTATAACTTTTAAATCTCCCGCAATAAGAAGGAGATTCGTCTCCATGGAACTGGAGGGTGCTGATGCCACAGAAATCAGCGATCTTTTTGACCCTGGATTCTTTTTCATTCACAAAAACTCCCACGGACACAACAAACGGGGGAAGCGCTCGAATAATCTCTCTGGCCTTGGCCGCGGATACAAAACGAACACTCTTTTTATAAAAGACAAATCCCAGGGCCCACGCCCCGAGCTCGACGGCCTTCCCGGCATCTTGAGGGTGAGTGATCCCGCAGATCTTGATTCGGACAACGCTCATTGGCCCATCACTTCCTTGATCTTGGCGCCCACGTCCGGCGCCCGGAGGAACGTCTCCCCAATCAAAACCGCGTGGGCCCCAAGCTCTTTAAACCTTCGGACCTCTGCAAACGTCCGGATGCCGCTTTCCACCACGATGATCTTATCTTTGAAAATCTTCTTGATCAACCGTTCGGTTGTCGTCAGATCCACGGCAAATGTGCGCAGATCCCGATTATTAATACCGATCACCTCGGCGCCCACGGTGAGCGCCCTTTCCAATTCCCGTTCGTCATGGACCTCCACCAGACAATCCAAATCCAGTTGGGAGGCCAAAGCGATAAAATCCTTCAACTGTCTATCTTCTAAGATCGCCACAATCAACAAAACCGCGCTGGCCCCGTTCACAAACGCCTCGTAGATCTGGCCTTCATCCAAGATAAAATCTTTAAGCAGAATCGGGACGTGAAATCTCGCATGGACCGCCTTGACATCATCGATTGTTCCCAAAAAGAATTTTTCTTCGGTTAAAATCGACAGCGCCGCGGCCTTGTGCTCCAGATAAATCCGGGCCAGATCCAAGACATCGAAATCCGAACGGATGACCCCTTGCGAAGGCGAGGCCTTTTTGATCTCGGCAATCAAGTTGATGTCTCCGGATTTGGAAATGGCCTTCTTAAAGGCCTGATAACGCCCAAGCTTATGCCCTTGCAGCTTCTTTTTGAACGAATCGTACAAGGCCCTCTTTTGCCGGATGAGCTTTTCTTTATGGTCTAATATCTCCTTTAAAAAATTATTTTCCACTCTCCCACCCCGTGCCTCGTCGCAGAAATTTCTATACGGGCTCCTCGGCATGGTGCCGAGTCAGCTGTGTCAAAATTTATCTGACGAGGTACCCCGTAAAATCCTTGAGCGCCTCCAGCTTTTCCAGGGCCCGGCCGGAATCAATGGATTGTCCGGCCAACCGGATTCCTTCCTCAATCGTTCTCGCTTTCTCGGCGATATAAAGGCCGCAGCCCGCATTCAAAAGCACGACATCCCTCTGCGGGCCTTTTTGACCCTTGAGAATGCCCAGGGCGATTTGCACATTTTTCTGAAGATCCCCCCCTTGTAAGGCCTCGGGCGAGCTCACCGCGATCTTAAAATCTTGGGGATGGATGCTGTACGAGACGATTTCGCCGCCATTGAATTCACTGGCAAAGGTAGGACCGGTTGTGGTCGCTTCATCCAAACCATCCGCCCCATGGACAGCTAAGGCCTTTTGGGAGCCCAAATTCTTTAAGACCTCCACGATGGGCTTCAGGAGACCGCGGTCGTAAACACCGATCATCTGATGGGTGGCCATGGCGGGATTGGTCAGAGGGCCCAGGATGTTGAAGATGGTTTCCACCCCCAATTCTTTCCTGACCGAGGCCACGTTTTTCATCGCGGGATGAAGCCTCTGGGCAAACAAGAAGGCGATCCCCACCTCATCCAGACATTCGCTCAAATGCTCGGGCTCGATCGTCAGATTGATGCCCAGCGCCTCCAGGAGATCCGCGCTGCCGCAGCGGCTGGACACCGAACGATTGCCGTGCTTGGCCACAGCCACCCCGGCCCCGGCCACGACAAAGGCAGAAACCGTCGAGATGTTAAATGTATTTTTTTTATCCCCGCCGGTGCCGCAGGTGTCCAAGACCACGGAGTGACGGGTGCTGATGCGCAAGGCGAAGGTGCGCATCACCCGAGCGCCAGCGGTGAGCTCCTCCACCGTTGGAGTTTTTTCCCTCAAGGCCAGAAGAAACTCCGCGATGTCCTCCTTGGCAACAGAGCCCTTCATCATCGCGGCTAAGGCCCCTTCCATCTCGGCGCCGGAGAGATCGCGTTTTTCCCTGAGCTTCGCAATAGGCAGTGAAGGCGGATAAGATTTCATGTTAATCTCAAAAAATTCCTCAAGAGGTCTTTGCCCGGTTTGGTCAAAATCGACTCCGGATGAAATTGAACGCCCCAGAGGGGATAGGTCTTGTGGCGCACCCCCATGATTTCCTGATCTTTGGTCCAGGCCGTGATTTTCAAACAAGACGGCAAAGTCTTTCGTTCGATCACCAGAGAATGATAACGGGTGGCTTCGAAAGGATTGTCGATGGATTTAAAAAGATCTCCTCGATCATGATAGATGGGGGAGGTTTTTCCATGCATCAGTTGTTTCGCAGGAACAATTTTACCCCCATAGGCATAGCCGATCGCCTGATGCCCCAGGCAGACCCCCAGAACGGGAATTTTTCCGGAAAATTCTTTAATGAGGTCGACCGATATCCCGGCCTGCTCCGGACGGCCCGGGCCGGGCGAGATCACGATCCGCGATGGACGCATTCTCTTGATTGCCGCGATCGAGAGGGCATCGTTACGGAAGACCCGGAGATTGGCCTTAAGCTCGCCGAGATATTGAACAAGGTTGTAGGTGAAGGAATCGTAATTGTCGATCATCAAAATCATGGCTCACTCCCTCTCCCGATGGACCTTAGCGCCCAATTGGATCAGTTTCTGATCGAGATTCTCGTAACCCCTCTCCAAATGATAAATACGGTGGATTTCCGTTAACCCCCGGGCGGCCAGTCCCGCGATCACTAAGGCGGCCGAGGCCCTGAGATCCGAGGCCATGACCGGTGACCCAAAGAGCTGCTTGACCCCCTGAACGATCGCATTGCTCCCCTCTCGTCGGATATTAGCGCCCATGCGATTCAACTCGGCGATATGGATAAACCGGTCCGGATAGACCTTGTCCGTAATCACACTGATCCCCGGGGTCAGCGCCATAAGCGCCATAAACTGGGCCTGCAAATCCGTCGGAAAACCGGGGTAGGGAAACGTGTTGACACTGGTGGACTTCAAGATTCTTGCGGGTTTCACTTTGATCGTATGATCATCCGTCTCGAATCGGACACCGGTTTCTTCCATTTTATCCAAAAGGGCCAAAAGATGGTGGTAGTTGGCGTTACGGATAACCATAGTGCTGCGGGTCGCCGCCGCCATAATAAGGAAGGTCCCGGCTTCAATGCGGTCTGGCCCCACGTGATATTCGGCCCCCTGCAGTTTTTTAACACCCGTAATAACAAGCTGCGGGGTCCCTGCCCCTTTGATCTTGGCGCCCATCGCAATCAAAAAATTGGCGAGCTCCATCACCTCCGGTTCGCAGGCCGCGGATTCAATGATCGTTTCTCCTGGGGCCAAAACCGCGGCCATCATCACATTGGCCGTGGCCAGAACCGACGAGCCAAAGACACCTCCCAGATAAATGCGGGTTCCTTTAAGACGTCTGGCCCGGGCGATCACATAACCATTCTCGATATCAATTGCGGCGCCCAACGCCTTGACCCCTTTGATATGCAAATCCACCGGCCGGATCCCGATGACGCAGCCGCCGGGCAAAGAAACTTTGGCCTTTCCCAATTTTCCCAAAAGCGGTCCCAAGACACAGAATGAGCCGCGCATGGTGGAAACCAATTTGTAGTCCGCCACGTACTGCAAATCCCCTTTGGAGGAAACCACGACGGCATCTTTGTCAAAATCAACGGTCTTGCCTAAAGACCTAAGGAGCCTACCCATCGTGAAGGTGTCGCGCAGCTTTGGGCAGTTTCGGATGATGCAGGCCTCGTCGGTCAAAAGAGTGGCCGCCAGAATCGGCAAGGTGGCGTTCTTGGAACCGCTGACCTTCACTTCCCCTTTTAACGGATGGCCGCCCTCAATGATCAGCTTGTCCATGATTTTCTTGTCTCCTTGAGCCTGCAACCTCCACGACCAAAACCCGATCTCTCCCGCACAAATCCTTACGGAATTCTATTCCTCTTAAATAGGAATGATCCTCAAACATTTCTTGTAAAGCGCGCCTTTGCCCGTCTCCAATCTCCAAAATCAAGAATCCGCCGGGTCTGACAAAAGCCCTGGCTTCCTTGAAAATCCGAAGATAAAAATCCAATCCATCGCACCCGCCGTCCAAGGCAAGAATCGGCTCACGGCTTACCTTCTCCGGCAGATCCCGGAACTCCCTCCTAGAGACATACGGCGGGTTGGAAACCACCAGATCAAATGTCTTTTCCGTAGCCTCCTCTTTTAACGGCTCCCACAAATCCCCTTTAAGAAATGTGATTTTATGCTCGATGCGATGGACCTGGGCATTGTGCAAAGCCACCTCCAGGGCTTCTTTCGAACAATCAATCGTCGTGATCGTACAGGCCTCGCAAAATCGGGCCAGACTAATAGCAATGTTGCCGGACCCGCAACCCAAATCCAGAATGTTTAAAGGTGTCTCCGATGATCTTTGATTCTGAAGGCTCTGGATTTTTTCTAAAGCCGCCTCCACCACAATCTCTGTTTCTGGACGAGGAATAAAGACCCGCTCATCCACCTCCAAGGTCAACCCCATAAATTCACAACGGCCGAGGATATACTGCAGAGGCTCACCGGTACTAAGGCGCATTTCCATTGTCTCAAGCTCTCTCGTCTGCCGAGGGCTCAAAGGGGGTGGATCAACGTACAGATCAATCCGCCGGCAATCCAGAAGATGGGTCAGGATCAGTTCTTTTGCCGTCATGAGGCCTCCTCGGAGGCTGCCTCGGCCTTCAGCAGGGCATCGGTCAATCCCTCCAAATCGCCGTCCATGATCTTATTCAGCTGATGGGTGGTAAAACCGATACGATGATCGGTGACGCGACGATCCGGAAAGTTATAGGTCCGGATCTTCTCGCTCCTGTCGCCGGTGCCGATCTTGGCCTTGCGCTCTTTCGAGGTTTTTTCAAAGGCCTCTTGTTTCATCCGATCCAAAAGCCGTGCCCGCAGGACCCGCATGGCTTTAAGCTTATTCTTTAATTGGGACCGCTCATCCTGGCAGACGACGACCGTACCCGTCGGGAAATGGGTGATCCGGACCGCGGAATCGGTCGTGTTGACGCTTTGGCCTCCGGGCCCGGAGGAACGGAACACGTCGATCTTGAGATCTTTGGGATCGATCGTCAGCTCCACTTCTTCCGGCTCATACAAAACAGCCACCGTGGCCGTCGAGGTGTGGATGCGGCCGGAGGCCTCGGTGGTGGGCACCCGCTGGACGCGGTGGACGCCGCTTTCCCACTGCAGCCGGCGCGAGGCGCCCGCGCCGCCGATCGAAAAAATGACCTCTTTCAACCCACCGGCCTCCGAAGGGGAGCTGCTCATCGCTTCGACCCTCCAGCCTTGAGAGGCGGCGTATTTGGTGTACATACGATAAAGGTCTGCCGCAAATAAACTGGCCTCCTGCCCGCCGGTACCGGCGCGAATTTCAATCATGAGGTCCCGGTCCTTTCCCTTTTGGGAGGGGGAGGAGAGATCATCCAGCTGCCGTTTTAAATCCTGCCGGGTTTTCTCCAGCTCTTTGAGCTCGGATTGGGCCAGCTCTTCCAGCTCTTGATCGTGCTTTTCTTTTAAGAGTTTCTCTAGGTCCTCAATCTGGGTAAGCGTTTGACGGTATCGCCGAAAGACACCAACCGCGGGGGCCAAATCGGAAAGCTCTTTGCCGAGTTTCTGGCAATGCCCTTGATCCACGCTGATTTTAGGATCAGCCAAAAGCATTTCGATTTCCTGATAGCGCTTCTTTAGCTTTTCGAGTTTCTCGAGCTTCTCGGACATCATATTATTCATTTTTTCTTCGTATAACGTCTGGTAAACCGCTCGATACGGCCTGCGGTATCCACGTATTTTTTAGCACCTGTAAAAAAGGGATGGCACTTGGAGCAGATCTCAACTCTGATATTCTTTCTTGTTGAGCGGGTGTGAATCACCTCCCCACAGGCACAGGTAATAGTGGTTTCTTCATAAACGGGGTGAAGATTGGCTTTCATGGGATCTCCTTTAACAGGTCACTCCATTCTTGTGACTTGTGACGTTGCCCGCCCTGGCTTGTCCGATCATTGGCGGGCCAGGGTGACTTTTCATTAACTTGCCTTATTCATATTCTGCAGAAATTCTTTATTGCTCTTAAATTTGGAAAGCCGGTCGATCAAGAGCTCCATAGCCTCGGCCGCGTTCAAATCATTGATGGCCTTGCGCAAAAGCCAGATCCGCTGGAGCTCATCTTTGTCGATCAAGAGCTCTTCGTGCCGGGTGTTGGAACGTTTGATGTCGATGGCCGGATAAATCCTCCTCTGGAAGAGCGATCGATCCAGTTGGAGCTCCATGTTTCCGGTTCCTTTGAATTCCTCAAAAATCACTTCATCCATCCGGCTTCCGGTATCGACCAAGGCCGTGGCGATAATCGTCAGGCTACCCCCTTCTTCCACCGCCCGCGCCGCCCCGAAAAACCTTTTGGGCTTATGGAGCGCATTGGAATCCACACCCCCGGAGAGGATCTTGCCGCTGTGGGGCACAACGGTGTTATAAGCCCTGGCCAGCCGCGTGATGCTGTCTAAGAGAATGACCACATCGCGCTTGTGCTCCACCAGACGCTTGGCCTTTTCTAAAACGATTTCCGCAATCTGGACGTGGCGCTCCGCGGGCTCATCAAAGGTCGAGGAGATCACCTCCCCTTGGACACCGCGCTGCATGTCGGTGACCTCCTCGGGCCGCTCGTCAATCAAAAGGACAATCAGGATCACATCCGGATGATTGTGCGTGATGGAATTGGCGATCTTCTGCAAAAGGACCGTCTTGCCGCTGTAAGGCGGCGCCACAATCAGCGCCCTCTGGCCCTTGCCGAGGGGGGTCAGCAGATCCATGATCCTCGTTGAGACCTCCTCAGGGGCCATTTCCAGAACGATCCGATCCTTCGGGTACAAAGGCGTCAGGTTGTCAAAGAGGATCTTTTCTTTGCACTTCTCCGGATTTTCAAAGTTGACCGCCTCCACCTTCAACATGGCGAAGTACTTCTCGCCTTCTTTAGGGGGACGGATCTGGCCGCTGACACTGTCACCGGTTTTTAAATCGAACTTACGGATTTGGGAGGGAGAGATATAAATATCGTCCGGACAGGGCAAATAATTATAATTAGAGGAACGCAAAAAGCCAAAGCCCTCGGCTAAGATCTCTAAGGTCCCTTCCCCAAACATCAAGCCCTCTTTCTCGGCCTGCCCTTGGAGGATCTTAAAGATCAAGTCCTGCTTTTTGATGCCGCTGACGCCGTTGATGTTCATGTCCCTGGCCAGTTTCGTCAGCTCCGACATTTTCATATCTTTGAGCTTTCCGATGTCAATCTGCTTGACCGGCGATTTCTCATCTTTATTATTCTTCTCCAAGGACTTCTCCTGCGGCCTTTCTTGAGATTTTTCCGACATAGCCTTTTCCTTTTCCGGTTTTTCCATTAATGCCCTTTCGATGGTTTTGTTGTTCATTTTCTCCATTTCTTTTTCTCCCTCACTTATTTTCCCTGACAGGTTTGTCGTAACTCGTGCCATAGATCCTCAACTTGCTTTCGGGTATCCCTCAAGGAGCCCCGGTTATCGATTATGAAATCAGCGTACTGAAGCTGTTTTTTAAGGGGAAGCTGCATCTTAATCCTTCTCAAAATGTCTTTTGGGGTAAAGCTCTTTCTTTCCCTGGCCCGTTTCAGTTGGAGAACCCGGCCGGCCTTCACCACCACGACCCGATCCATCTGGGTATGCAAACCGGACTCAATGAGGAGGGCGGCCTCCACCACCAAGGGGATGTCTTTTTTCCTTCGCCACAAAGAAATCCGGTGCTGAATTTCTCGAATGACTTCCGGATGAATCAAGCGGTTGAGCGCCTGCAATTTCCCACGATCATGAAACGCAACGGCCGCTAAGGCCCCGCGGTCAATACGGCCTTTTTTTAGAATACCCTCCCCGAAATGGCGGACAACCCTTTTAAAAGACGGGGTTCCCGGGCGGATGAGGCTATGGGCAATGCGGTCCGCATCCAAAACCTTGGCCCCCAACTCTTGAAACATGCCGGCCACGGTTGTTTTTCCAACTCCTAGATTGCCAGTGAGTCCGATGACGAGCATGGTTATCTTAACGACTCGTACAACCTCTGGTAATCCCCTGCCGATTTTCCCCAGGAGAAATCATGGCTGAACGCTTTTTGAACCAGCCGCTCAAAGACCTCGCGGTTATGAAAAGCATCCACCGCTTCTTGAATGGCTTCAACCAACGCCTCTGGGGTATACTCCTCGAACACAAAACCATTGCCACGCCCCTTAAGGGCATCAAACGGAAAGATCGTATCCGCCAATCCTCCGGTTTTGTGAACCAGCGGAATGGTTCCATAATAGAGCGCGATCATCTGACTTAAGCCGCAAGGCTCATAACGCGACGGCATCAGAAAAATATCCGATCCCGCATAAATGCGGTGCGCCAACGGCTCATCGAAGCTCAAGTGCACGGCGATTTTCTGAGGGTAGCGCCGGGCCATCTGCCGTAAGAGTTCCTGATACTTCTTTTCTCCAATCCCTAAGAAGACCATTTGAAGATTCCTCTTCGCGATCTCAGCAATGGCCTCAGAGACCAGATCCAACCCCTTCTGATGGGATAAACGGCCCACAAAGCCCAACAAAGGGTGATCTCGCTTAGGCAAACCCAATTCTTCCTGAAGATGCCTTTTATTGGCCAGTTTGCTATGGAAATCCGTCCGTGAATATCTCTGGATAAGGAAGGAATCGTTTTGAGGATCCCAAAACTTCCGCTCTAAACCGTTCAAGATCCCCCAGATCCTATCCCCCCGCTTTTTTAAGACACCGTCGAGACCGCAGCCCAGCGCGGGGGTTTGAATCTCGTGGGCGTAGGTGGGGCTGACGGTTGAGACCGCATCGCTTAAAGTGATTCCGCCTTTCAAGAGGTTGATCTGATCATAAAACTCAAAGGCCTCCGGAGAAAATGATTTCTCATCCAGCTTTAATTTGGAAAATTCCTTTTTGGGAAATATCCCCTGATAAGCGAGGTTGTGAATCGTCAAAACGGATTTCGTCTTCTTAAAAAAGGGATCGTTCTTGTAAAAGCATTTTAAATACGCCACAGCCAAACTCGAGGGCCAGTCATGGCAGTGGACGATGTCAACGGCAAGGTTCTCTTCTTTCAACAACTGCAGCGCTCGAAGACAATAAAACGCAAAACGCTCGAGGTTATCCACATAATCGCCCTTCTCATCTCCATAAAGGCCTTCCCGATCGAAATAGCGGGTCCCTTCAATAAAATATACCGAGATATTCTTCCCCATCCGGGTCGTGACAACACCGTTGGGCAATTTCCGAACAGTCATACCATCGGCCTTGAAGGTTTTGTATTTTGGCATCACAATGATCACCGGGATGCCCAGTTCCTCCAAGGCCAAGGGAAGGGCCCCACAGACATCCGCCATCCCGCCCGTCTTGGCGAAAGGAAAAACTTCGGAAGAAAAAAAGGCGACCGTCATGAGAATCTATGAATTCCAAGCAGCTTCCTTCATATCCAGCCAATTCTTTCCTATTTTAATCGTCGCTTTGATCGGCACCGACAACTTAAGAGAATGTTCCATATGCCGGCAGATGAGCTCGGCCATGAGGTCCTTTTCTTTCTCCGGAACATCAAATACCAATTCATCATGGACCGTGATGATCATTTTCGAATGCAAAGACCTCTTTTCAATTTCGTTCTGGATATTGATCATCACCAATTTCATCAAATCGGCGGCAGAACCCTGGATGGGTGTGTTGATTGCCTGGCGTTCGGCGAACTGTTTGAGGCCGGGGGTTTTGCTTTGAATCTCCGGCAGATACCGACGGCGATTGAGGAGAGTCACGACAAATCCCTGCTGTTGGGCCTTTTGGATCTCGCTTTCCATAAAATTTTTAACGCCCGGATAGCGCAGAAAATATTGATCGATAAATTCCTGGGCTTCCTCCTGGGGAATCGACAAATCTTTGGATAAACCAAAGGCGCTCATGCCGTAGATGATTCCGAAATTGATCCGCTTGGCGGTATCCCGCATCGAGTAAGAAATGGGATCTTCTTTACGCCCCGTAGAGGGGTGTTGCCCAAAAATCAAACGCGCCGTGGTCTCGTGGATGTCTTGGTCATCGTGAAAGGCCTGCATGAGGTTTTTGTCCTGCGAAAGATGCGCCAGGATCCGCAGCTCCACCTGCGAATAATCCGCGGAAAGGATCACATGGTCTTTTTCCCGGGGGATAAAGGCCCGGCGGATTTGGCGTCCCAGTTCGGTTCGAATGGGGATATTCTGGAGATTCGGATTCTGCGAGCTCAACCGTCCGGTTTCGGTCGCTGTCTGGTTAAAAGACGCATGGACACAGCCGGTTTGCGGATTGATCAGGACGGGAAGGGCATCGATATACGTCGATTTCAATTTGCTCAGCTGGCGGAATTCCAGAATCTGCTTGGCGATTTCATGCTCCTCGGCCAATCTGACCAAAACCTCTTCGTCGGTAGAAAAACCTGTTTTCGTCTTCTTCACGACAGGTAGTTTGAGCTTCTCGAATAAAAGAACGCTCAACTGCTTCGGGGAATTCAGATTGCAGGGTGCCCCCGCCATCTGCTGGATCTGGCGATTCAAGACGTTAATTTTCTTTTCGGTTTCGAGGGAAAGCCCGGATAAAATCTTCCGATCGATACGGACGCCGTTGGTCTCCATCCGGAACAACACATAGGCCAGAGGCGCCTCGATTTGCTCAAACAGCTTTAAAAGGGCCTTTTCTTTTAATTCTCCGAGGAGAATCGGATACATCTCTAACAAAGCAGCGGCCTCTTGCGCTCGAGGGCCCGAAGACCCAACAGGCCTCTTGAGATAATCCCACACCAGGGTTCCCACATCGTAGGAGCGCTGGGAGGGCTTCAGAAGATAGGCGGCCAGCATTCCATCAAAAATTTTGCCTTTGATCGAACATTGATGGGCCTCAAAGATCTTCATGACCTGTTTGATATCATGGGTGACTTTAATGACCCCGGGATCTTCCAAAACAGACTTCAACTCGGCAAGACGCTCGAGGGGAAGATAATAGGCACCTGCGGCGCACCCCAGCACAATCCCCTGACAAGAGGTCGACTCGGAAGATTCCGGATCATCCAACAGGAAAGAAAACTCTTTCTTCTTAAGAATTTGCTCAAGGAGTTCTCTTGTCTCCTCTTTGGTCTTGAGCTGCTTTAAGGGGGTCTTCGATGGAGCGGTCATTTGGCCTGCCAATTCTTCTGCAAGTTTTCTAAATTCCAGCTTTTGAAAAAGCTCAAAGAGTTTCCTTCCATCGGACCTGCCAACTTTGAGGAGATTCAAATCGAACTCCAAGGGGGCTTTCTGATCGAGCAAGGCCAATTCTTTGCTAAAAAAGGCCTTTTCTTTCTGCCCCATCAGCTTTTCTTTGAGGCTGGGCGGTTTGACCCGCTCGAGGTGCGAGAAGATCTCCTCTAAATTTCCGAATTCCATCAGCAGATTTCTTGCGGTCACCTCGCCCACGCCCAAAACCCCGGGGATATTATCGGTCGGGTCGCCGGCCAATCCGATGTAATCGGGCATTCGGCTCGGTTCAATCCCAAAAAGATCCGTCACCTCCGCCGGGCCCAAGAGGGCGTCCTTGCGGGCGCTGAAAATCTTGACCTTATCGTTAACGAGCTGCATCATATCTTTATCATCGCTGACAATGACCACTGGGAGGCTGTTGCCCTGCGCCTTTTGGCACAGGGTTGCAATCAGATCATCCGCCTCGAACCCTTCCAACTCGAAAATCGGCAGATGGTAGGCCTGGATCAGCTCTTTCACCAAAGGGATCTGGCTGATCAAATCCTCCGGCATCGAAGGCCGATGGATCTTGTATTCTTTGAACCTCTGTTCTCGGTGCGTCTTTTTGCCCGCATCAAAACAGACCGCCAGGTACGGAGGCGCATACTCCCGCAGGATTTTCTTTAAGGTGCTGACAAAGCCAAAGACCGCATTGGTCCTTTGGCCATAGCTTGTGGATAGATTTTTTATGGCAAAATACGCTCGATAAAGCAGCCCGTGCGCATCGATTAAGAAGAGCTTATTCTCCGGCATGAAACAATGCTCCGCCTTCTTTTTAAAGGGCTTTAAGGACAAACGGCACCTATGGCTTAATCTGACCTGAGCGAAAGGTATTGAGCGGTGTGTTTCGATTCCCAAAACTCATTTTATGAATTGGTTCGTACGGTGCCTCGTGACATAAGTCTTTGATAATTTTTTCGGATTTATATACTTCACACTACCTTGACTTCAGGCGAATTTCCTCAAGCCAGCCCACGAACTCCCGAAATCTACCCATTATTCTTTCAACTCGACCTCTAGGCCGAATACTTCCCTTTCGATTGCCGACATGAGCATATTTCTTCCCGTCTGAAGCCAGTAGGTCAAGTCCTGCTCGATAAATAACCACTTGGTAATTTTCAAAAGCTTGTCCATCGGTAGACCGCGGTTTACATTTTGAAGAGTCGGATGATTTCTCAAAATTTCATCTGGTTCAAGGCAATCATAGACCTCGCTAATTGCAGCAAAGAATTCTTCTTTGAGGGATGGATTTGCCTTAATCTTTTGTTG
>Ga0137796_10001426_pt1 | contig 13662 bp, 13 predicted proteins | sample OV2TP3_FD_97704 | JGI IMG/M metagenome (GOLD analysis project Ga0137796, IMG submission 97704)
CCGGATCCGCCGGGTCCCGGTCGTCGCCGACGGCCAGCTCGTGGGGATCGTCAGCCGGGAGGACCTGATCAAGGCCCTGGCCATGGCACCGCCGAGAGAGAAGATCGCCCACTCCGACGCCCAGCTGGTCCGTGAGATGAAGGAGCGGATGGCCCGCGAGGCGTGGGTGTCCGCCCGCGGGGTCGTGATCCAGGCCAAGGACGGGGTCCTCTCGCTCTGGGGGCTCGTGCTGACCGAAACTGAGAAATCCGCCCTGGAGACCATGGCCCGGTCGATCCAGGGGTGCAAGGGCGTGGAGAGCCGCCTGCTGGTCGAGTCCGAGATCCCCTACCACTACGGGGTCTGAGCGGCCTCCGCGCCCAATGCCTCGCGCCCCGGCCCGCCGGGTCAGCCGGGGGCGTTACCGGTTACTGCGGGGCCCGTCCCCGGACGGTCACGCCCCCTTTTCGTGCCGGCGCGGTCATCGGGCGGCCTCGGCCATGATGGCGGTCAGGGTCCGCTCCACCTCCTCGGCGACGGCCTTGAGCTGGGGACTCGGAAAGAGCGCCATCAGGGCCGTGGGCCGGAGGGTCGCGAGCTTCGTCCGGCCCTCCTCCTCGTAGAGCGAGATGCGCGGCTTCGGGGACTCCACGATGTGAAGCATCTCTCCTCCCACTGTCGCTGGGGATCGATCCGGTCATCCGGGCGGGGCGGATCCCGGCGCCCCGCCCGGATTCAGAACCGCCGGCGGGCCTCCTGGAAGTCCGGATCGGCCTCGACCTCGGCCGTCAGGGCCAAGAGCTCCGCCTCCAGCGCCGCGCCCTCGCCCCGGACCGCCAGCTCCTCCACCAGTCGCTGCGCCCGCTGGACCCACGCCCGGGCCTTCGGGGTGTACACCCAGGGATCCGCGGCGGTGAGCTTGCTCTTGAGGATCGCGTCGCGGAGCTTCTCGGCGCGCTGGAGGGCCGTCTCTCCCCGCTGCGGGGGGCTCACGGGGGCCAGGGTCTCGAGCTCCATTTCTGGCCTCCCCGTCACCGGGTTCGGCCGGCCGGCCGAGACGCCAGGGCCTGGCCGCGCGGCTGCTCCACCGGCGCCTCGGCTGCGCGGAGGAGCAGGATCGGGGTCGTTGTGCCGCGCAGGACCGACTCCGCCACGCTGCCCAGGATGAGCCGGCCGAGGCCGCTCCGGCCATGGGTCGTCATCACGATGAGCCCCACGTGGTACAGCGAGGCCGCCTCGACGATGGCGGGGGCGGCGGGCCCGTACCAGACCGAGGTCTCCACCTCTTTGACCCCCTCGGCCGCGAGGCGCTCCTTCATCCGGGCCAGGTACGCCTCGGCCTCCTCCACCACCTTGACCTGCGCCTCGGTGGGATCGGTGCCGGGCACGGTGTGCGCCTGTGCGGCCCGGAGCAGGAGCAGGCGCGCGCCCGAGTCTTGCGCCAGCTCGACGGCCCTCGACAAGGCCGCCTCCGCCAGGGCCGAGCCGTCCAGCGGGACCAGGATCGTATCGAGCTTCATGATCGTTCCCTCCTTCTTAAAGTCGTCCATGGGGGCTTTACGCCGTCACGCACTCTAGTGCAACCACGATGCCAGGGTGGGACGTGAACGAATCCACGAGGTTCCGAGGAAGGGCCGCGGGAGAAGGAAGGGCTCGGGTGAGGCGGTCCCGCCCCATCGTGGCTCCTGGGCCCCACCCCGAGCACGCGGATGGATGGTCCGCTCCGAGCGCCGGCTCCGCCGGCGCAACCTCCGGGGGGAGGTTCGGAAGGGGGGCGGCGCCCCCCTCCGAGTTCTTTAGCGGAGGTCGTACTTGTTGAGGAGGCGGTGGAAGGTCTTCCGGTCGATCCCGGCGGCCCGCGCGGCCTGGGAGACATTGCCGCCGTGCTGTTTCAGCAGCTCCGTCAGATAGGCGGCCTCGAGCTCCCGCGTCCAGCGCGCCTTGGCCTCCTTGAGGGGGAGGGCGACGGGCGGCGCCGGGACCGAGGGCCCCAGGAGCGGCGACCCGGCGCGGAGGTGCTCGGGAAGGTCGTGGGCGGTGATGGTCTCCCCGTCGGCCAGGGCGCAGGCGCGCTCGACGACGTTCTGGAGCTCGCGGACGTTGCCCGGCCAGGGGTAGGCCTCCAGGAGCTGGATGGCCTCGGGCTCGAAGCCGCGGAGCGGGACCTCCCGCCCCTGCCCGTACTTCCGGAGGAAGGTGTGGGCCAGGAGCGTCACGTCCCCCTTCCGCTCGCGGAGCGGGGGGAGCTGGATGGCGATGACATTGACCCGGTAGTAGAGCTCCTCGCGGAACTTCCCCTGGGCCACCTGCTCGCGCAGGGCCCGGTTCGTCGCCGAGATCACCCGCACGTCCACCTCGATGGGGCGGGTCCCGCCCACCCTCCGGATCTCCCGCTCCTGGAGCGCCCGAAGGAGCTTGACCTGGAGGCCCACCGGAAGCTCGGCGATCTCGTCGAGGAAGAGGGAGCCGCCGTGGGCGACCTCCATGAGGCCCGGCTTGGTCTTCACCGCGCCGGTGAAGGCCCCCTTCTCATGGCCGAACAGCTCCGACTCGAGCAGGTTCTCGGGGAGGGAGGCGCAGTCCACGGCGACGAAGGCCTCAGCGGCCCGGGGGCTGTTGGCGTGGATGGCCCGGGCGATGAGCTCCTTGCCCGTCCCCGACTCGCCGATGACCAGGATGTTGGCCTCGGAGCGCGCCGCCTTCCGGACCAGCTCGAAGACCTCGGCCATGACCGGGCTCCGCCCCACGATGTTCTCGAACCCGTAGGTCCCCTGAAGCTGCTCGCGGAGGCGGAGGTTCTCCAGGGTGAGCCGCCGCTGGGCGAGGGCCCGCTCCACGGCCACCGCGAGCTGATCCATGGAGAAGGGCTTGGGGAGGTAGTCGAAGGCCCCCTCCTTCACCGCGGCGACCGCCGACTCGATGGTCGCGAAGGCGGTGAGGATGACCACCGGGATGTGCGGGTCCGCGCGCCGGGCGTGGCGGAGCAGCTTCATGCCGTCCACGCCCGGCATCTTCAGGTCGGTGAGGAGGAGGTCGGGGCGCTCGGCCTCCAGGAGCGCCAGCGCCTCCTGCGGGTCCGTGGTGGTCAGGCAGCGGTAGCCGGCCCGGCCGAGGATCCGCTGGCAGCTCTCCACCATCTCGGGCTCGTCATCCACGATGAGGATCCGCCGCTGCGTCATGCGCCGCCTCCCTGGAGGGCCGGGAAGCTCAGGGTGAACGTGGCGCCCTTGCCCGGCTCGGACTGGACCTCCACGGTGCCATGGTGGTCCTGGACGATCCCGTAGCTCACGGAGAGGCCGAGCCCGGTCCCGTCGGGCTTGGTGGTGAAGAAGGGGTCGAAGATCTTCGGGAGGGCTTCGGGCGGGATCCCGGGCCCCGTGTCCGAGACCACCAGGCGCAGCCAGTCGGGGCAGTCCGGCGCGGGGCCGGTCTCGATCCGGATCTCGCCGCCGCCCGCCATGGCCTCGCGGGCGTTGGTCAGGAGGTTCAGGAGGACCTGCTGGAGGGCGCCGGGGTCGCCGAAGAGCTGGGGGAGCGCCGGGTCCAGCGCGGTGGTGATCCGGACCCCGTCCGCGCTCATGGCCTTCTGCACGAGGACCATGGTCTCCTCGACGACGTGGTTCAAATCCACGGGGCCGTGCTCACTGGGCGAGTGGCGGGCGAAGGAGAGGAGGCTCTGGGCGACCCGGGCGACCCGCTGGGTGTTCCGGTGGAGGACCTGGAGGTCCTCCCGCACCTCCGCCGGGGCCCCGCCGCCCTCCACGGCCATCAGGAGCAGCTCGATCCGCGAGAGCATGATCCCCAAGGGGTTGTTCATCTCGTGGACAACGCCGGCGGCGAGCCGGCCCAGGGCGGCCAGCTTCTCCCCCTGGTAGAGGACCTCGCGCTGGCGCTGGAGCTCGGCCTCGGCCCGGCGGCGCTCCAGGTACCCGCCGATCCGGCTCCCGATGTCGGCCATGACCTGGAGGAGGTCGGGGTCCGGCTGGCGCGGTCGGCGGCTGAAGAAGGCCATGACGCCGAAGACCTCGTCCCGCGCGCGGACGGGGAACGCGAAGGCCGCCTTCAGCCCGGCCTCGGCCGCGAGCCGACGCCGGGCAAAGGCCGGATCGGCCCCGACGTCGGTGATCAAGGCGGGCTCGCCGCTCGCCCATACCTTGCCGATCAGCCCCGTGCCGGGAGGCAGGACGACCTCGCGGCTTTTGAGATCGAACTCGAGGAGGTCCGCCGCGGGCTGGTGCCACCCTCCCGCCCGTCGGAGGACGCCGGCGCGGGGGTCGAAGAACCAGAGCTCGCCGACCTCCCAGCCGACCCCCTCGCAGATCGCCTCGAGCAGGCGTGGGGTCGCCTCCCGGAGGGCGCCCGACTCCGCCAGGATCTGGGTCACCGCGAACTGGGTCTTCAGGCGGAGCTCGGCCCGCTTGCGCTCGGTGATGTCGGTGACGAAGGCCATGGCGACGACGCTCCCCGCCGCCTCCATGTAGCTCAGGCTGACCTCGATGGGGAACTCCGTGCCGTCCTTCCGGCGACCGATGAGGTCCAGTCCCAGGCCCTTCCCCATCGGGCGCGTGCGGGGCTGTGCGAAGTATCCCAGCCGGTGCGCGGCGTGGGTGTCGCGCAGCCGCTCGGGGAGCAGGGTCTCCAGCGGCTGCCCCAGCAGCTCCTCGCGGCGGTAGCCGAACATCTCCTCGAGCTTGGCGTTGATCATGGTGATGTGGCCGTCGGGGCCGACCATCACGATCCCCTCCGCCGCGGCCTCCAGGACGGTGCGCGCGGTCGCCTCACTCCGTCGCCGCTCGGTGACGTCATCACCCGAGCTCAGGGTCCCCACGATCCGGCCGCGCGCGTCCCGGATGACGGTGTTGCGCCAGGCGATGATCCGCTCCTCGCCCCGCGCGGTCAGGACCGGGTTCTCGAAATACTCCGCGGCCTCCGTGCTGCCGTCCATGAGCCGCCGGAAGACGCCCCTGGTCTCCTTGCGGAGCCGCTCGGGCACGAACCGGTCGAACCAGTTGGCGCCGAGGATCTCCTCCCTGGGGCGCCCGAGGACCTCGCACCCCTTCTGGTTGATGAGGGTGACACGCTGCTCCCGGTCGATGGCGACCAGGACCACCCCCGCGAGGTCGAGGCAGGCCTGGGCCGTGGGGCTCTCGAGGCTGGAGGCCTTGGGACGGCCGGCGCGGGCGGTCACGGCCCCGGCGGTCCTGGCGCGGGGCGCCACGGAACCGGCTGGACGGCGCGGGCGGGTGCTCATGCCGCCCCTAGCATACCAAGGGCGAGGGGCCGGGACAACGCACGGCCCTCGTTTGACAGCCGAGGATGCGGCCGGTATCATGAAGGGTCGAACGACCAGACCAAGGAGGCTCGCATGCGGATCCGGATCACCTACTGCGCGGAATGAGACTATCTTCCCCAGGCCTCCAGTCTCGAGGCCGCGATCAAGAAGGAGTTCGGGCTCAGCGCCGAGCTGAAGGCGGGGCACGGGGGGGTCTTCGACGTGGAGCTGGACGGCTCGCTGGCCTACTCCAAGCACGAGACCGGGCGCTTCCCGACCAACGACGAGATCCTCGCCAAGATCCGCCAGGCCCAGAAGGCCTGAGCTTCGGCCCGCCACCCCGGCCCGCCTCCCGGCGGGCCTTTTTCATGCCTCCGCCGATTTGAGGTGATCCACCGGGGGGACCGCTTCACCGGGCCGTGCGGAGCTGGCGCTCCAGCGCCTCGCGGTGGCGCGGGTGTGCGATCCCGATCAGCGCCCGCGCGCGCTCCCCGACGCTCCGCCCCCTGAGCTCGGCGATCCCGTACTCGGTCGCCACGCAGTCGGTCAGGTGGCGGGGGATCGTCACGGCCGCCCCCGCGCCCAGGCGCGGCACGATCCGCGAGACCTCCCCGCCCCGGGCCGTCGAGGGGAGCGCGATGATGGAGCGCCCGCCGCTGGCCCAGTAGGCCCCCTCCACGAAGTCGAACTGCCCGCCGATCCCGCCCACCTGGGCGCCGTCCAGGGACTCGGCGTTCACCTGCCCGTCGAGGTCCACCTCCAGGGCCGAGTTGATGGAGACGAAGCCCTCGATCCCGGCGACGACCATGGGGTTGTGGATCGCCGAGGAGGGCTCCATGTTGACCATGGGGTTGTCGTGGGCGAAGCGGAAGAGGGCCTCGGTCCCCATGATCTCCCCCAGGTCCATCCGCCCCGGGTTCCGGCTCTTGCGCGCGTTGGTGATCACCCCCCGCTCGATGAGCGGGAGCATCGTGTCCACGAGCAGGGAGTGGACCCCGAGATCCCGCTTTCCCGGCAGCGCCTCCAGGATCGCCTGCGGGATGGCGCCGATCCCGATCTGGATCGTCGCGCCGTCCGGGACCAGCTCGGCCACGTGGGCCGCGATCCGGCGCTCCACCTCCCCGACCGCTGGAGGCGCGTACTCCGTCAGGGGGTGCTCGACCTCGACCCAGCAGTCCAGCTCCGAGAGGTGGAGGCACGACTCCCCCAGGGTCCGGGGCATCCTGGGGTTGACCTCGGCGATGACCAGGGGGGCCTCGCGGGCGATGGGCAGCGGGTAGCTCACCGAGACCCCGAGGCTCACCCAGCCGTGGGCGTCCGGCGGGGAGGTCTGGAGGAGGCAGGCGTCGGCGGCCCAGGGCCCGCCGCGGCCGAAGATCCAGAGGGTGTCGAAGTAGCGGGCGGGGACGAACTCCACCTGGCCGGTCCGGAGCGGCTCCCGGAGCGGCGGCATGATGTGCCAGGTCACCCAGCGGAAGCTTTCCCGGTACGCCTCCCGGCAGAAGGGGTAGTCGGAGAGGAGCAGGCCGCCCATGAGGGTGAGACCGCGAAGCCGCTCGGCCTGGCGGCAGAGCTCCTCGATCAGGGCGCGCGGCTCGGCGCAGGCCGGGGGGAGGAGCGCCCGCATCCCGGGGCGGAGCCGGCCGATGGCCTCCTCGAGGGTGACCCTCTTGCCCGCCCGCGGGCCCTTCATGGCGCGCGCGACCGGTCGCCCGAGGGCGCCAGGGCGCGGCGCAGGAGGTCGAGGGCCATGATGGCGGCACGGACTCTGACCTGCCGCGTGTCGCCGCCGAAGCGAAACTCCCGGGCCGCGGTCTCGGCGGCGGAGGCGACGGCCAGCGTCGCGGGATGGATCGGGCCGTCGCCCGCCTCCTCGGGCGGACCCAGGAGCACCGCCGCGCCGAGGTCGGCTTGGCCCCATCGGCGCACCGCGCTCGCGAGCTCGGGGGCGGAGCCCTGGGCGGGAAGGCCCAGGCGCTCCCCCGCCTCTACGGTCCCGAGGACGAGCCCCTGTACCCGGGAGGTGGCCCCGGGGACGCCGGTCAGGCGCTCGGCCACCAGGCCGCCGGTCCCGATCTCGAGCAGGGCGAGGCGGAGGTCGCGCGCCTCGAGCCGCCCCGCGACCACCCCTTCCAGGGTCTCGCCGTCCACCCCGAAGATCAGGTCGCCGAGCCGCCGCCGGATCTCGGCCTCCACCGGGGCGATGAGGGCCTGGGCCTCGACCGCGTCCTTGGCCTTGGCGGCGATCCGGATGTCCACCTGCCCGAGGTGGGCCATCGTCCCCACGGTCGGGTTGGCCCCCCCCTCCATGAAGTCCCCGAGGATCTCGCCGATCCGGCTCTCGCCGAGACCCGCGACGCGGAGGAGGCGGGAGACGATGACCGCCTGGAGGCCGTAGCGCTCCCGGAGATAGGGGATCACGCGGGTGAGCAGCAGGTGCTCCATCTCGCGGGGCACCCCGGGGAGCGCGACGAGGGCCCTGCCCCCGACCTCGACGATGAAGGCCGGGGCCGTGCCGACCGGGTTCTCGACCGGGATGGCCCCCTCCGGGATGAAGGCCTGGCGCCGGTTGGAGGGGCTCAGGGTGAAGCCGCGGGCGCGGAAGAAGGCCTCGATCTGGCCCAGCAGCTCAGGGACGAAGACGAGGGGGCAGCCTGTGGCCTGGGCGACGGCCTCGCGGGTGACATCGTCCGCGGTGGGGCCGAGCCCTCCGGTGGTGATGACCACGTCGGATCGCCCGATGGCGGCCCGAAGGATCGCCGTGGCCCGACCGAGATTATCTCCAACCGTTGTTTTATAAAAGAGGTCAAGCCCGATCTCAGCCAGGTGGCGGGCGATGGTGGCGGCGTTGGTATCTACCACCTGTCCCAGGAGAAGCTCGGACCCCACGCTGACGATCTCGGCCTGCACCTGTCACCTCCGCCGGCATCATAACATACCGGCATCTCTACCGTGCCGCCCCGGCACACCCGGTGTGTAAAAATGACACTTGCCCTCTGGAATACCGAAGAGGCCGTTCTCCCAGAGGTCGAAAAATTTATCGAAACTATGTTAAATTATGATAGACTATCGCCGCTTTTGCTTATGGTTTTCGTGCCCTAGGGGATCTAAAGGGACAGTTGGATGGGATGAATCTTTTCTCCGGGCTGGTACGTCTTATGCAAGTACGAAAGTGGCCACTCCGGTGGTAACCGGAGACCTCACGGAAAGGACGGTTCGACCGATGGCCGATAGGGCAACCTGGCAGATGGATGACCTGATCAGGCTGGGGCGGGAGAAGGGCTCCCTGACCAGGGAGGAGCTCACCGCCGCACTCCCCGGCGACCTCGTCCCCGGCCAGGTCGCGGAGGCGATGGAGACCCTCGAGGGGCTCAACATCCCCGTCATCGACGAGGAGGTCTCCCAGGGGGAGGCCCTGGTCGAGGAGGACGAGGAGATCGAGGAGGGGCTCGCCCCCGAGGATCCGGTCCGCCTCTACCTGAAAGAGATCGGCAAGATCTCTCTCCTCACCTCCGAGCAGGAGGTCGAGCTCGGCCGGCGTATCGAGGACGGACAGGCGCACGGCCAGCGGGCGGTGGTGCGCTGCCCGTATGTCCGGCGCGAGCTGCTCGCCCTCGCCGAGCGGCTCCGGAAGGGCGAGCTGCCGGCGGGCGAGCTGATCCAGGCCCTCGACGGAACCGAGGTCAAGGAGACGGAGCTCAAGCGGATCCTGGCGGCCTTCGGGCAGGTCCGTCGGATGGATCGGGAGCTCACCAGGCTCGAGGCCGCGCTCCGGGGGATCCGGAAGCCCGGCCAGCGGCGGTTGCAGCAGATGAAGGACTGGATCGCCCACAACCTGGAGGAGACGAGCCGGATCCTCGGCGGGCTGCCGCTCCGTCCGAGGGTGGTGGAGCAGCTGCTGGCCCGCCTCAAGGCCTGGGCGCGCGAACTCGACGAGCTCCGGGCGCGGCTCGAGGCCGGGCTGAACGGGAACAAGGCCGAGCTCCGCCGCCGGACCCGGGCCATCGAGGCCGAGGCGGGGCTCCCTCACCGCGGCCTGCGCAACCTCCTCCGGGAGGCGGCGGCCGGGGAGGCCCAGGTCCGTCAGGCCAAGAAGGCCCTGATGGAGGCCAACCTCCGCCTGGTGGTCTCCATCGCCAAGCGGTACCTCAACCACGACCTCCCCCTGCTCGACCTCATCCAGGAGGGGAACATCGGGCTCATGAAGGCCGTGGACCGCTTCAAGTACCGCCGCGGGTTCAAGTTCTCGACCTACGCGACCTGGTGGATCCGCCAGGCCATCACCCGCGCCATCGCGGACCACGCCCGGACGATCCGGATCCCGGTCCACATGATCGAGACCCTGAACCGCCTGTCCAGGGTGAACCGCACCCTCTTCCAGGAGCTCGGGCGCGAGCCGACCCCGGAGGAGGTCGCCAAGCGAAGCGGCCTGCCTCTCCGGAAGGTCCGCCTCATCCTCGAGTCGGCCAAGAAGCCGCTCTCGCTGGAGACCCCTATCGGGGAGGACTCGGACCTGGGCGACTTCATCGAGGACAAGCGGACGCCCTCCCCGGCCGAGTCGCTCATGAGCCAGGACCTCATGGAGCAGATCGGCCGAGCCCTCACCAGCCTCTCGCCCAAGGAGGAGCAGATCCTGCGGCTGCGGTTCGGGATCGGCGCCGACAGCGAGCACACCCTGGAGGAGGTCGGGCGGCAGTTCGACGTGACGCGGGAGCGGATCCGGCAGATCGAGGCCAAGGCGCTCCGCAAGCTCCGACACCCCCTGCGGGGGCGCGGGCTCCGCAGCCTCATCGAGAATTAGACTCGGAGGGGGGCTAACGCCCCCCTTCCGACGGCCCTGGGCAAAGCCCACCTTTCGCCAGGCCGGCTGCGCCGCTGGCGAAAGGCTTCGGGGCCTGCCTCCCCCCAAAGGCTTCAGGGACCTACCGGCAGGTCGCTCCCGGGAGCCTCGGGATGGCAAACGAAAACCCCGGGGAGCCGGAATGCTCGCGACGTCGGCTGCCCTCTTGCCTTCCGGGATCGTTCATGGGGTGGTTTGGCTTCCCAAACCGGCCCTCCCGATCCCGGCCGACCGTCGGCGCCTGACGCCGGCAACCCCGATCTCCCCGGGGTAAGCCCATCCTAGTCGCGGCGCAGGAACCCTGTCAAGGGGATTGTGCGGTCTTCTAGGAGGCCGTCCGAGTCATGTGTGCGTCGCGTACTCTAGACCCTCGGCTCGCGGACTCGGTGGTCCACTCCGAGCGCGGGCTCTGCCCGCGCAACCTTGGGGGGAGGTTTCGGAAGGGGGGCGGAGCCCCCCTCCGAGGGACCTAGTCAAGGAGGGCCACCACGTCCCCCTCCTGCACGGTCTCCCCCTCTCCCACCTTCACCGCCTGCACGATCCCGCCCCGGGGCGCCTCCACCGGGATCTCCATCTTCATGGACTCGAGGATGATGATGGGATCCCCGCCCTCGACCCGGTCCCCCACCTTCGCGACGACCTGGAAGACCACCCCGGTGATGTGGGCCCGCACCTCCTCGGCCATCGTCTAGAGCCCCCTTTCCAGAAAGCGCGTGTGGACGGCCCCGGCCCGAAAGGCCTGGCTCGCCATGACCCGGCGGTGGAGCGGGAGGGTCGTCTTGACGCCCTCGAGCCGGTACGCCTCGAGGGCCCGCCCCATGCGGTCGATCGCCTCGGCCCGGGTGCGCCCCCAGGCGATCACCTTGGCCAGGAGGGGGTCGTAGTGGACCGGGACCGGGCTCCCCGCAGCCACCCCGCACTCGTGCCGGATCCCCTCGCCCGCCGGCAGGTCGATGGCGGTGACGGTCCCGGGCGAGGGGAGGAAGTTCCGGTCGGGGTCCTCGGCGTAGATGCGGCACTCCAGGGCGGCGCCGCGCAGGGGGATCTCCTCCTGGCGCCAGGGGAGCGGCTCTCCGGCGGCGATCCGGAGCTGGGCCTGGACCAGGTCGAGCCCGGTCACCTCCTCGGTCACCGGGTGCTCGACCTGGAGGCGGGTGTTCATCTCCAGGAAGTAGAACCGGTCGCCCTCCAGGAGGAACTCCACAGTCCCGGCGCTCACGTAGCCCGCGGCGCGGGCGGCCCGCACCCCGGTCTCGTGGAGCCGGGCCCGGAGCCCGGCGAGTAGGCCCGGGGCCGGGCTCTCCTCGATCAGCTTCTGGTGCCGGCGCTGGATGGAGCAGTCGCGCTCGCCGAGGTGGAGGACGGCGCCGTGGCGGTCGGCGAGGATCTGGACCTCGACGTGACGCGGCGCCTCGAGCGCCCGCTCGAGATAGAGGGCCGCGTCCCCGAAGGCCGCCTCCACGCGACGCCGGGCCTGGGTGAAGGCGGCCTCGAGGCGATCCGGGGTCGGGACGGGCGCCAGCCCGATCCCGCCCCCACCGGCCGCCGCCTTGAGCATCAGCGGATAGCCGATCGCGTCTGCCACGGCCCGCGCCTCGGCGAGATCCCGCACCGTCCCATCGCTCCCCGGGAGGACCGGGATGCCGGCCTCGGTCATCCGGCGGCGGGCCTCGGTCTTCTCGCCCATGGCGCGGATGACCTGCCACGGCGGCCCGACGAAGCAGAGCCCCGCCTCCTCGCACGCCCGGGCGAACCGCCAGCTCTCGGAGAGGAATCCGTACCCCGGGTGGACCGCCTCGGCGCCGGTGGCGCGGGCCGCGGTGATGATCCGCTCGATGTGGAGATAGCTCTCGCGGGCGGGTGCGGGCCCGATGGGGACCGCCTCGTCGGCGGCCACGACGTGGAGGGCGCCGGCGTCGGCCTCGGAGTAGACGGCGACGGTCTTGATGGCGAGGGCGCGGCAGGCGCGGAAGATTCGGAGGGCGATCTCCCCGCGGTTGGCCACCAGGATCTTCCCGAACATCGGCGTGCGCGCTGGCTCGTCGCTCCGCTCCCGCCAGGTCGGACGGCCCCCAGGATACCCCAGCGGCCCCGAGGCCGCAACCGACCGCGCGCTAGACCGGGCCAGCGGGGAGCGCGACGCCGAAGGGGAGCCCCGGCCCCGGGAGGGCGAAGGCCAGGAAGGTCACGAGGGCCGACCTAGCTGCGGAGCCGGCGGACCAGGGTCCAGGCACCGGGAAGCAGCATGGACGCCAGGTAGAGCTTCACCAGATCGCCGGGGATGAAGGGCCAGAGGCCGAACTCCAGCACGCGTCCCTCCGGCACGAAGAAGCTGAGCTGGAGCAGGCCGGGGATGTAGATGATGATATTGCCGATGAGCATGGCCACCAGCACCAGCGGGCGCCGGTCCCAGCCCCGCTCGGCCAGCCAGCCCACCACGTAGGCGGCAGCCACGAAGCCGATGAGGTACCCGCCGGAGGCCAGGGTCCAGACGGGGCCGCTCGTCCATCCGGCAAACACCGGCAGGCCGACGCTGCCCAGCACCAGGTAGAGGCCTGTGCCGGAGGCGCCTCGCTTGCGGCCGAGGGCGGCGCCTGCGAGGAGGGCGCCGAACGTTTGGCCGGTGATGGGCACCGGGGTGAACGGCAACGAAATCCGAACCTGGGCCAAGAGGGTCATCACGACCGCGCAGCCCGCCACCAGAGCGACGTCGCGGAGCAGGTCCCGGCTGCGGTCCCCGGTCCTGGGGATCAGCACGTCCGCCAGCGTCCCTACGTAAGCTGCCTGCATAGGGCGGCCCCTCCCGCAAGAATCATGACGCGTTCAGTCGTCGACCGCTACCACATCGTCAACCCGAAGGATCTGCCCCTCCCTCACTGACGCCGCCGGGTCCGGAGCTGCTGCCATTTCTGGAGAGACTTCCGGGAGAAGACCCACTCCTCCTCCACCTTGACCGCGGGGATCTGGCGCTCTTCGGCCATCCGGGCTACGGTCCCCTGGTCCAGGGCGAGGTACGCCGACGCCTCCTCGACGCTCATCCGGTCTCTGGGGCTCACCGGTCACCTCCGCTTCCACGGGGCCGCCGATCGGCCGCACGCCCACCCGGCCCGCGCCCGCCCCGGACTGTCATGTTTCGGGGTCCGCCCCCGCCGCCTTCCCGAGGGCGCGCACCTCCTCCTCCAGGGCCTGGAGCCGCTCCAGAAGCTGCTCCATCGCCTTGGCGACGGGGTCGGGGAGGTCGGTGTGCTCGAGGTCGATCCCCTCGGTGACCCGCCTGCCGTCCCGGTAGATGATCTTGCCGGGCACCCCGACCACCACCGAGTTGGGGGGGACGTCCTTGACCACCACCGAGCCGCCCCCGACCCGGCTCCCGTCGCCGATGGTGATCGCCCCCAGGATCGCCGCGCCGGCCCCGACGACCACGTTCCGCCCGAGGGTCGGGTGCCGTTTCTCCCGCTTCAGGCTCGTCCCGCCGAGGGTGACGCCCTGGTAGAGGGTCACGTTCTCCCCCAGCTCGGCCGTCTCCCCGATCACGACCCCCATGCCGTGGTCGATGAAGACCCCGGGACCG
>Ga0137796_10001428_pt1 | contig 13650 bp, 13 predicted proteins | sample OV2TP3_FD_97704 | JGI IMG/M metagenome (GOLD analysis project Ga0137796, IMG submission 97704)
GTGGCGGAGGCGGTGGAGGCGCAGCAGCATCAGCCAATGTAGAAGCATCTATAGGCAGAGTGTGGGATACATTGCAAGGCGGATCAAATGCAGTTGTAAATATCAATAATGAAAAGATAGCTGTGACTGAAATTACAATTGATGTTAAGAATACGCTTACAAGCCCATCAATAACCGTTGAAAGCCTAAAATCAAATCCAATATCAACAGCAGCCACAACAAAAGTCTATCAGTATCTTCAATTAACAAAAAGCAATATAGCAGAATCAGATGCTGCAAAAATTACAATTAATTTTAAAGTACCAAAATCCTGGCTTACAGGCAATACTGTTGCAGAAGACAAAGTTGCCCTGTATAGGTACAGCGATAATAAATGGAATGAGCTGCCAACAGCAAAAATAAGCTCTGACATAGCCAATGTTCTTTATCAGTCAACAACGCCTGGGTTTAGCACATTTGCTATTGGCGCAAAAGAAGAGCCGCCAACCGCAACACAACAGCCAAGTGAAGAACAACTGCAAGAAACAACACATTCTGAAACTTCTGAAGAACTACCGATTGACGCTCAATCTCAAGAAACCCAGCAAGTTCCAGAATTAAATGGGCAGAAAAAAGGAACATTAACCACTATGCTCATCATAGTTGGTGTCATCTTATTTGCTGTCCTTTGTGGTTATTTAGTTTGGAAAAAGGTAATTTATAAGGAGTAGATTATATCATAACTATCTACATTTCTGGAATTAATTTTAAAATCTTCAATATGCTCCGCGAATTCTAGGCTCGCTCATTGGCTCGCATTGATATGATGCCAAGCATGCAGAACCTCGCCGTGCATTACGGGGCGAGACTTTATAGCATCTCTGACTGTTCCATCTATAAAGGGAATAAAGGCAAACAAAAGTTATCTTAAAAAGTTATATTAAATCCAAAGCCCGCAGTTAATGCGAGCGGGCGCGCACTAAAAGAAGCGCTGTTTGTGGGCAAAGGACATCCCAATCAATCCGACGACAGCATTGGTCGTCGGACTATAATTTTTAAAAGATAAGAAGCGTAAGCAATAAAAAAACATAAGATGTGTTGATTTTCTTAACTTTGGAAGATAAAAATCAACTGCGATTATTGTTTTTTTGTTTTAATTAGTTATTTTAATCAAAATATTTTAATCAAAACACTTCAAAATACTAAAGTATTACCTGTCTAGTTCTCCACTTCAACAACCAAAACAGCTTTCTTAACTCCTGAAGCAGGCCAATAAGAGATTATCTTTGTTTCATCTTTCATTGTGAATTCTGCTGTTAATGGCTGCTCGCCTTTCAGCTCGTATTTAATGTCTGGAAATGGCCCTTTTATGTCCAAGCCTGCAAAATAAATTGAATCATCTCTAAATCTAAAATCAATTTTAACTCTGTCGCCTATTTTTGCTTGTATCTTACTTGGATAAAACCCATTATCATCAGCATCAACTGTAAACTCTTTTAGCTCTTCTTGCTGAGCATCAGGCTTTGGAACATAGTCAGACTGGATATTCAAAGTGTTATTAATAAAAACCCTTATAGTCTTGCTATATGGCAGCACGGTATTGTTGCTTAGCATAAGCTCTGCTTTTATTATATGCATTCCGTTGCTTTCATTCGTAAAAATAAATTCTGTTTTTGAGCCCCTGAATTCCATATCATCAAACCATACCTGCGCATGCCCCTGCCCTTTCTTAGGATACCTGTCTGGAGACACAAGCTCGAAATTTGATATATTCAATCTTACAAAAATTGTATTATTATGGAAAATCTCTCCATCCTTCGGGGTTATTATGCCTATGCTAGGCTTCAATTCCTCAGACTCTTGGTTTTCATCACTAACATTGCTCTCATCGCTCTCCAACCCTGTTGTTCTTATAAAAGCCTCTTTTACCCCTGCTTTTCCAGTATCAGAGGAGATTATAGTTATCGTCTTTTCAGCGCATGACGCAATTAATGCTAACAATGTTAACAGCGCTAAATTCATCAAAAACAAGCTCTTCATTTTAATCTTCTTCACTTTAATCTAATTCTTTATTTCAATCTAATATCTGTCAGGATTTTCTTATTATAGAGCGCATAGCCTAATGCGCCGCCGCTCATAAACAAAGCGCTCACAATTACCCTATTGCCATAGTAAACGCCAATTAAATAGCCAATAAAAAATCCCGCTATGATTATAAAATAAGGGAATTGTGTCTTGCTTTTTCTGTAATATACGAGCCTGCCGGCAAAAATTCCTGATAAAAATATTATAAAATAGCTTATTATTGCGCTGGGCGCTGACAAAGCTATAACAATCCCAATGCTCATAAGAGCAAAAAAGAAAAGCTCCATCCAATTTTTATGCAAGTCAAACATAAAGCACCTTTATTCATTTCTTTTATTTTATCGGGCCCGTCCATATTTTTCTTTCAAACGTTATGTAGTATACAATCCATAATATAACTCCAACCAAAAGTGAAATTATTAATGCAAAAAATATTGGCACATTTACAACCATTAGAATAGCTGCAACAGACATTGCAGGCAATATAAAAGCATAAGCCATTCTGCTTCCAAAGTATATTTTGCTGCCATCCAAAGGAGGAATTGGAAGCAGGCTTGTTATTGCGTAAACAACATTAAGCATTATAGCCTTTTGCACCAATAAGCTGGCTGAAAATATGCCAATTATCTTCAATAAAATAATGAGCATCAGGCTAAAAAGCGGGCCGGCAAGAGCAACCATCGCCTGCCCGAAATAATTTACATCATACCTAAACCACCCTAGCCTGTGCCCGGCAATATGATGCATCATAAAGCCGGCAGGAATAATGAGCCATAAGTTTCCATTGCTGATAAATGCAGCTATCAAAGCCAATATTAATCCAAAAGACCACATCTTAAACTCTATCCTATACCCAATAGCCAATCCCCATATACGCTGGCCTGCATCATGCACGAGAATAGACAATGCAGTTATCAAAACAGCATTAAAAAAATTTTTAATCCCCTCAACGAAGTCAAAGCTCTTTGCTCCCCATTCCTTGAAAGAGATGATAAACGCAATCACTAAAATAGATATTGCCAAGCCGCTTATCTCATTTGGCGTAAACTTGTAGTACTTCTTTAGCTTATCAGTTAAGTCTGTTAATTCCGCCATAACATACGAATTAGAAACATAATATTTAAAGATATTGGTCAATCCAGAAGAAATTAACCTTTTTTGGAAAAATAATATCAACCAAAACAACCCCTTGTTGAGTTGACGAACAAAAACTTTTTGCGAAAAAGTTTCATCAAATTAACCTTTTTAAAAAAAAGCTTAACCAAAAAACAGTTTGTGTGACAAGAGAGTCGCTTTCAGCGACAGGTCGGCGCAAACTTGAATTGCTACGCAATTATGAGGGACATAAAGTTCCAAATTTGAGCCCTTAAGGGATCAGAAAGAAGAAAATTCCCAAAAATGAGGGACATAAAGCCCCAAAACTTATAGCCTTATAGAAAACCTTTTATAATTTATATTATGTAAATATCTTATGAAAGAGGTGACGAGGTTTATACTTATAATACTCATAGTGCTATTGGCACAATTAGCATCGGTACAATTAACTTACTCCATATCGCTTAAAGAAATCTTATCAAAATACTCTTTTTCAACTGTTACATCCCAAATCAATGTAACCGGTTATAAAGACTATATGGCTGACAAAAATAATAACGGGATTAACGACACTTTAATCTTTGAGTTAGAAACCAACAATACAGGCGGCTTGTTTATTTTTGTTATCTCTTTATCTGATAAAGGCAGTATTTTGCTTAATGAAACCAACAAAACCCTCAATAAAGGAATGAATAAGCTGAATCTTTCAATTAATTCCGCTTTTCTATCCCAAAGTGAATTTAATAAATTTAATTATTCAATAAAAATCTATAATTCAAGCTACAGCCTCAAGTACAGCAAAGATAGGATCCTAACACAGCAATATTCAAATTATGAGCAAGGATTTAGCATATTAAATATCAAAGACTTAAAAGCCAATAAATCCTTAAGGCTTAATATAACTGTCAACTCGTCCATTGATGGAACTTTTGAGGCAGTATTATTCCTGTCTTACAACAATTCAATAATCTCTTTCAAAGATAACAAATCAATAGCAAGCGCAACCCAAGTCTTGGCATTTGATATTAATAATGAAACAATAAAAAGAACACACTACATTGGAAGATATAACCTCTCACTAAAAATCGGCAAAAAACTGCACAGGGCAAATTTTTCAACAGCATTTTATGATTTTAGGGATTTTGCCGACACTCCATATATTTTTGGCTTTGCAGACGGCGGAAATGATATTGATAACAATAATAAATATGATGCACTACAAATCAATGCCACAATAATGGTTACAGGAGAAAAGGCTGCAGAAGAAAATAAAGAAGGCAACTACACGCTTGAACTGGCATTGTATGATGAATCTGATAAAATTGCAGAAATAAAGAGCATTTCAGCTTTGCTGGCTGCCGGGAAAAATACAATCCCCATTAGCTTTAACGGGACGATGATTTATAGCAAAAAATTAAATGGCCCTTTTAATATCAAATATGCGGGGCTGTTTTGGAATGGCAGCTTAATAGACAAAATAAATGGCGCAAATGGCGCCTATACCACCGGAAATTATAATTTTAATGACTTTGAAAGCCCGAGCCTGCCAGACCTAAGCGTAAATATTTCAGTTTCTGATAGCTACCTCTATGGCATAAATAATGTAACAATTAACTTTACTTTCAGGAACACGGGGAGCAAGCCGGCATTCAATATTTTTTATGAAATTTTTGACAACTACACCTTTTTTAAAATTAATAAATCAAATATTCTGAATGCAGATGGAAACCTCTTATATCAGATAAACTTTACAAATATATCAGATCTTGATATAACAGCGGCAATAGACTTATTAGGCTTTATAGAAGAGCTAAATGAAAGTAATAACGCCGATAAAATTACAATAAAATTAAATAAAAAGCCAGTATTGAACCCTGTCAATGACATAATTGCTAATGAGACGGACAAGATAATCATAAACGCCTCTGCTTTTGACCCAAACAATGATAAGCTGTCCCTTTCAATAAACCTGACCAAATTCTTGAATAACTCAAACATTTTTCAATGGGATACTGCTACAACAGACAGCGGAAATTATACATTATCTATAACTGCCTCTGACGGCTACCTAAATGATTCAGCTATTTTTAAGCTCATAATATTGGATATGCCTGAAAGGGATATAGATAATGACGGCATAAACGACACGATTGACAAAATCATCGGCAATGAAAAGTCTATAAACACATCAACTATCAACTTAACCATATTTTTAGATGGCTCAAGCAACTTATCCAAATTTTTCAACAAGACTGCAAAAGTCAAAATTATGGAGCAAAATTTTTCAATCCTGGAGTTCGATATTGACTTGTCACTTTATAAGCTGAATTTAACTAATGTGACTATCGACAGGCAATTAGGAAACTCTACAGGATCATTATTGGTTAGCGGCTTGAGAATGCCGGAAAATTCAACAAAAACACTAAATCTTGATAATATCAACAATAGACTTAATGGCATCTGCATTAAAGACGAAGAAATATCTGAAATAGGTGAAATAAGCGGCAACTGCAATTCTAACAACGAATTTAAGGTTGAATGCGATGGCACACTCCAACATTCCTATGCATGTGCATATAACTCGACTCTGAACAAATACAAAATCCAGGGCTTAAGGCATTCGGGGATTGTGCAGATTCCATATACGAAGCCTCCATCTACATCTGACACTGCCTCGATAATCACATCAGGCTCTACTGCGGCTGGCTATGGCTCTAGCTCCGGGGGAGGCGGCGGAATAATATGTGCATCCAGCTGGAAGTGCAATGAATGGTCAGAATGCATTAATGGCTTTAAAAATAGGGAATGCTACGATACAAATCAATGCGCATTTGAAACCGCATTTGAAACAAACAAGCCAATAGAAAAACAGCAATGCATAGCTAACGAATTAAGAGGAAAAAAAGAAGAATCTTTAAGTAATGGAAATATTGTAAGAGTAATAGTCCCAATAAGCTTTAATAATGAAGATAAGAATGAAAACACAAGCGAATTAATAACCAGAGACTCAACAAGTTTAGTGGGAATAACTGGACAGTTTATGAAACACACTCTAAAGACAAAAGCTTCGCTCTACACAGCAACTATTTTTTTCCTTCTTTTGTTTATTATGATTCTCTATTTTGCGACAAATACCTTTATAAACAAAATTTAATTCTCAATTTTTATAGCGGGATGGGGCTTTTACGGCCTTAACCGACCGTAGACCTAAGAGCCAGGAGTGCCCGATGGGCTCATAACCCATAGGTCGGAAGTTCAAATCTTCCTCCCGCTATATTTTTATATAATATTTCTTTATTTTATTGAGGTGTTTCGGGCTGTAGAAATTTATTTTTGAGAAACATTTTTATAACTAATCTTCAATTCTTTTTTTAAGGGTGATTTTGTTGTGAGATTAATCTGCGGCATAGACGAAGCCGGTCGCGGTCCAGTCATCGGCCCATTAGTAATGTGCGGCTTATTGATTAAAGAAGAGAATGAGCAGGAATTAGTTAGATTAGGGGTTAAAGATTCTAAGCTATTGACAAAAAATCAGCGGGAGTTTCTTTTCGGCAAAATAAAAAATGTTTCTCAAAAATATAAGCTGATAATAATAGATACCGATGAAATTGATAAAGCAGTCAATAATCACAACAACTTAAATTTAAACAAACTAGAAGCGAGAAAATCCGCAGAAATTCTTAATGAGTTAAACCCGGACAAGGCAATTATTGACGCGCCAAGCAACAACATAAAAAGCTATCAAAAATACTTAATGAAATTTGTAGAGAATAAAAATATTGAGATAGTTTTGGAGCATAAAGCTGATGTTAATTACCCTGTTGTAAGCGCAGCCTCAATTCTTGCAAAAGTAACCAGGGATGATGAAATAGAAACCCTAAAAAAGCGAATTGGGATAGACTTCGGCTCAGGCTACTTAACAGACCCCAAAACAATAGAGTTCCTGAAAAATAATTTTGATAAGCACCCGGAAATTTTCAGAAAAAGCTGGATCCCTTACCAAGATTTGCTAAATCAAAAATTCCAGAAAAGCCTTGCCAGCTTTGCACAATTCTTAAAAGAAGAGCAAAAGCAATAAGCCCATATCACACTTTTTTAGTTATGGATCTATTAACAGAAAAACTAAAGTTGCAGTAAACACATTTTTTCCGCTTTCCAAGCAAGTAAATATCTTTGCTTTGGTATTTCATCTTATTTTTGCATTTTGGGCATTGCAGGAGTAACATTTTAATCATTTTTTGTTTTATTCTTTAGTCTCCTGCACTCCAAGTATTTTTTCAACCTTTTGATCAACAATCTTTTCCATTTCAGGAGTCAATTTTATACCTTTACTTTTCTTTTTTTCTTTCATACTATGCATCTCTTTTTCTGCGAATATACTGGATTTTTCTTCCTTTTTATGCGGCAAATCCTCTGGCACATTTTTGGCTTGCTCATGCTCCTGAGAATACACTTCCTCTTTAGGCCCTATCACTTCTTTTCCAACCTTCTCCTTTTTTTCTTCTGTTACCTCTAATTCTCCAATTTTCTCTTTTTCAACAATCAAATTCCCTTCTTTTGCATAATCCTCAGAAACAATTTCTGCTGGCTTTGTTTTGTATGCCTCTAATGGAACTTCATAATCTTCTTCTGACTTATCTAATGACTCAATCTCTTTTTTAATCTTTTCATCTTCTTTCTTTAAATCTTCAGCTTTTTTGCGCTGCTCTTCCTTTATCATATCAACTTCCTCTTCTTTTTCCTTTATAGCTTTCGCGATGCTTTCAAAATCCCTGAATTTGTCTTTAAGCTTTTCTTCTGTAAGGTCAAAATACTTAAAAAATTTTTCAGTCAACTTGATTAGGTTAGTTCTTCCTTGTTTTTGTCTCGATATGTAACCCGCCCCTTCCAGCTCAAGAAGATGCTCATAAGCCTTATTTGTCCTTATTTTGATCAAGTCTGACTGCAAGATGGGATACTTAAATGCTATGACAGCAAGAGTCTCAAGAACACTTTTCGTAAGCTCTGTTTCTGTCACAATCTTCCTGACTATTGGTATATAAGTGTCCCTGACTGTGAACTTCCAGAAATCACCTTCTTCAATAAGCATTAATGATGATAGCTTTTCGTCATATTCCCTTTTAAGCTCCTGAAGAGCCAAAACTATATCTTCTTTTCTTGAGCGGCACAGCCTGCTTATTTCATCCAGGCTTATCCTATGCCCTACAGAAAAAAGCACTGCCTCTGCCTTATTTTTCACACTTGCCTTTTTTAATTCCGTCATTTTCAGGCCAAAGCGTATGCTTCACCCTCTTTTTTAATTTTATTCTCTTTAAGCATTTTTTCAATAAAGATTTCAAGCTCTTTCTGCCCAATACCTGTAACCTGGGAAAGCTGCTCTAGAGAAAGCTTGCTCACTTTGAGGCATATCATGATTGAATTATGGAGTATTGCGTTCATATTATGCTTTAAAAAATCATTCTCTGCCTTTAGCCGCTTTACGGCCATATCCACATTATGCAGCCTCGCCTGCAAGTCATTGAGAAAGTTAGAAAGCTCAGGATTTGTAAGAATTAAATTTTCAGGCTTAATAACTTCAAGCGAAGATGGCATGTACTCAAAGCAGAAGCTTATCAATTTTCTTGTCCCTTTTATAACCAAGTCCAATTCAACAAACTTGCTCCAGAGATTCCCCTGCTCTTTTACTTCAGAATAATCTTCATTTAAAATAACAATCTCAGAGTCTTGCTTAATATGCTCTATGTACTCCTTCAGAGCAGCCTCTATGTGCTCTTTTGGCTTTCCCAATACCTCTATTATTGTCCTGCATCTTATATGCGAATGTTCGCCTTGTTTTTCAGGCTCAGCCATGAGTCTGAAGGAAATAAATGCGTTTATAAAGGTTTTTAGAAACTTATTTATACAACTCTTTAAGAGTCCGGTATATGGCAAATATAATGCGCTGGCTTGTTCCAAAAGAGGAGAAGTTCTTTGAAATGCTTGCAGAGCAGGCAGAAAATGCCCTTGAAGGCGCTAAAGAATTAAAGAATTTTGTCAATAACTATGACAAGTTTGAAAGAACTGAAAGAAAATCAAAAGCCCAATTAATAAAAACTATCGAGCATAAAGGAGATGAAATAACCCGCAAAATAATTGAGAAGTTAAATAAGACTTTTATAGCGCCTATTGACAAAGAAGATATACGCCAAATGGCAGTTCTTCTTGATGATGTAATAGATTTAATAAATGCTGTTGCAATAAGATTTGTGCTTTTGGGCATTGAAAGGATAGATGAGCATATAACTAAACTAGCAGATATTATCCTTAGTGCGGTTAGTGAGTTAAATAAGAGCGTTTTGGATTTAAAAAAGCTTAAAGATATGAAAGAGCATTATGTCAAAATACACAGCTTGGAGAATGAAGCAGACGACATTTACCATGAAGCATTATCTGAATTATTTCATTTTTACAAGAATTCCATAGACATAATAAAATACAGGGAAATTTACGAGCTTTTAGAGGAAATTACGGATAAATGCGAAGATGTAGCTCATGTCATTGAAAGTATAGTGGTAAAGCGCGCTTAAACAAAAATCATCTTCTCCATATCAAGACAATATTCAGCAAAATTGACAATGCCAGAAGTGAAATCACAATAAGTCCTTTGGCTTTTTCATTGCTTGACTCATAAACAATTTTGTTTGTCGAATGAACTGCATTTCCTGTTATTTCACTCCTGCCTGAAATCTTGGGCGTAGATTCTTGCCTGGCTTTAGTTTCTTCCAATCCTTTATACTTGGTCATTTCCGAGCCATTATTCCCGCTCTTTGCCCCTTCTTCATTCCATTCTTCCTTTTTTTCGCCTTTTATTTTTATCTTCTTTATATCCATATTATTACCCATGTTTGTGTCGTCACAGCCAACATAAATTCTGGAAATTATCTCATATTCTTCCCCTTCCTTTAAGTTTGGAGTGTATTCTCCTGAAGTTTTTTGCATTGATATTGGATCCAGATTCCAAGGCTTGTAGCTTTTTACACTTGTTCCATTAAGCTTTTTTATCTCGGCTGTGCCCGTGATATTTGTTGGAGACCCTTCTATTTTAGTTGCCCTGACTCTCCATTTAAAACCCTTTTTTTGAAATTCATTACCGTCAACAAGTATCTCAACTTTGTAATCGCAAGCAGGCTGCTGCGCAAAAGAGGCGCGAGAAATAGATGCCAAAATGATCATTATCAGGAACAGAGGCTTTATTTGCTTCATTCAACAGCTTTAGCGGATTGACTATTTATTCTTTATGCAATACCTGTTAACACTTATTACCATTCAACAATGCTAACAAAAGTTTTAATAAACACGCTTAATTATGCCTATTAGGGTGGTATGTCAGTGGGATTTTTAAAGTTCTTAAAGAGGGAGAAGAAAGAGCGGAATTTAGATGAGCTAGACTTGCCTCCTGCGCCTCCGCCATTAGGAAGCTCTCAGGCAGAGGCAGATTTTGGCGCTTATGCCGGTTTTGATGAAAACCTCCCTGAACTCCCTGATTTTCCAGACTTTGAAAAGGAGAGGATTTCTGCGCCAGAAGAGCATCTTCCAAAGCTAGATTTTCCTGAAATGGAAGAGAAAACACAAAATATTGATAAATCACAAGATATTTATAAATGGAAAAACACTCAAGATTTCCCAGCTTTTTCCGAGATAGAAGAAAAGCCTATGCCCCCCATCGCGCCAATAAGCATGCCGTCAATAACCCCTGAGCCCCTAATCCAGACTTTGCAGCCGGCAGCCCCTAAACAAGAACCTATTGCTCAAAGCAGGCAAATGGATTTTCCGCAGCAGGAACCCTATCAAAAAATGAAGTTTAGGCATTTAGGGCAAGAAAAAAGGGTGTTAAGGCAAAGCCTAAGCGCAGGTCCAGTTTATGTAAGAATTGACAAGTTTAAAGGGACGCTCGGAAGCATTAATACGATAAGAAGTGATTTAAGAAGATCAGAAGAAGCCTTAACCAAGCTGGAAAATATAAAAAATGTGAAAGACAAATCTTTTGATAAGCTCAAGTCGTCTATGGACGATTTGCAGAAGAAGCTTATATTTATTGACAAAACTTTATTCAAGGGGGAGTAAAATGAAAGAGCAAAGAACCGGAGCGCCTGTCTTTGTAAAAGTAGATGAATACAAGGAGATTTTAGATGTTTTGGATATGATAAAGGATAAAATCAAAGAAATAAGAGATACGCTTGGAGGCATCAATTCATTGCGAAATGAAGAAGATGCTGAGCTTGCTATGTGGAACAACACAGTCAATGAAATAGAGAAAAAAGTGGACAGCATTGACAAAACAATGTTTGAGCCAGAGCATATGTGGTGAGAATTTGAAAGAGCCCAATAAAGAGCTGTTTTTTGTACAGGTAAGGGAGCCTAATGAAGTAAGAAAGTATATTCTCCAGACTTTAAAGGAAATAGTGGAAATTCTGCACAGATTTGAAAAATTCAGGCAGATCAGGCATGAAAAGATAGCAAACATACACAAGCTTAGGGCATTGCTCAAAGATGCAAATAAAATGCTCGGCAGCTTAAAGCTTAAATTGCCGCAAACAAACTTAAGGGCAGCAGCCGTGAAAGAAATTACAAAGCATTCTAAGAAGCCTGCCCATAAGAAAAAGGTAAAGCCTTCTGAAGAAAAGCCGGAAAAAGCCCCAAAAAGGGAAATGACAGAAACTGAAAAATTAGAAGCGCAGCTTAATGCAATAGAAAGCAAGTTAAAGAGTTTGACCTAAATCTTTTTAAATAAAATTCTTATTCTTGACATTATGCGGGGATGCCGGAGCGGCCAAATCTATTAAAAATCTATGAAAATAGAGGCCTGACGGGATAGTGTTTCGGCATCAGGGTGCTAAAACATCCAAACTCAAGTTTGGCTGAAGTAATGAAGCCAAAAGCTAATGAAGTACTTATGAGCCATCTATTGGCTTAGTGCCTTCGCAGGTTCGAAACAACCTTTTAGAAAAAGCTTGACTAAAACTATGGGTTTCGTATTGAACGAGAGCGTGCTAAAGCACGCAGGTTATCGAATGCGAGCGTTTGCTATCGCAAACGCAGGTCGGCGCTCAAGCCCACTAAAGAAAGGTTGACGAAAGTCCTGCTCCCCGCACTATTTTTCTGCTTCATTTCAGATATTTCTTGTACATTTTTAAGTATCGCTTTACTAAATACTGAACGAAAATATATTCCTTATTTTTAGTTTGGCTTCTTTCTAAAGCATTGTAATAGCTGTTTCTATTTGTATACTCGATGCTTAACATGGGATAGTTATGCTTATGCAGCACAAAATTCATCATTAGCCTTGAAATCCTGCCATTGCCATCGCTAAATGGGTGGATTGTTACAAATTTTAAATGAGTTAATGCTGCTAAGACTACAGGAGTTAACTTTCTATTATTCTTATTGTACCAAATAAAAAATTCATGCAGAAGTGCACCCAGCTCTGCAGGAAAAGGCAGCTCTACCTTGCTTCTAGCGATAGCTACCTGGTGCATTCTTATTACGCCTGCAATGTCTGTCTTTGTATCCTGCAATAACAGCTTGTGCCAATGAAGAACCGCAGGAAGACTTAATTCTTTCTTATATTCCAACATCTCATAAAATACCTTCTTGTGCGCCTCTGCCTCTTTTACATCTTCAATTGGCTTATTTCCTGGCGTGATATGCTGTTGCAGCAAATCTGCTGTTTCTTTCAAAGATAAGGTGCTGCCTTCTATCCTGTTAGTATTATAAGTAAATTTTATCATGAATGATTCAATGTATTTCTCTTTAGCAGAAGGCGGGTATTTTGAGAAATCCTCGCTAAATTTCTTCTTAACAGCCTCTAGGCTCTTCTTGTATTTGTCTAAAAATACGTCGTGCATGAATACCTCTTTGATTAGCTCTATGTTTTTTGGCGCTTCCGAGCCGAGATATTTTCTTTTATTCCTGAATCTATTGCCTTCTCTTATCGTGTGCTCCAGATAATAGTACTTTTTCCCATTTACTTCCTTGATTCTTAAATTGACCATACTTAACGTTATACGTCACATATATATAAATTTTGCTATTCTTGGAGAAATGTGACGTAAACATATTTTGTCCATCTATTGGATTAGTGCCCTCGCAGGTTTGAATCCTACTCCCAGCATATATTATCTAATTTGATGCGCAGAAAAGCTTAAATATATGCTACCATATAAATTTAAAAAGGCTAAAGTCTTCCCCTCTTGCATTGCGTGTAATAAAGTCTAGTCATTATTCAGAGGGAGTAGATAAACTCCTCCACAATATGGCGGTGTAAAATATGCGATTTCAAAACGATAAGACACTAAATAAATTTGTGAATATGGATTTAAGTCAATATGCAGGATTAGCTGTGGGTATAGTTGGTGGAAAGATACAGTTTCAAGATCCAAGTCCGCAAAAAATATTAAGGTTATTACTAAAACAGAAAAATAAAGATGTCGCTTTAATTTGCGTTCCTAACAG
>Ga0137796_10001429_pt1 | contig 13650 bp, 19 predicted proteins | sample OV2TP3_FD_97704 | JGI IMG/M metagenome (GOLD analysis project Ga0137796, IMG submission 97704)
GATAATCGGGAGTCGAGGGTTACGAAGATGGAAAAATCGGCCTTGGTTGACAGTCTAAGGATTCGCTATCTCGAAGAGGGAACGGGCCGGCCCGTCATTTTTCTCCATGGCGCGTCCCTGGGCTCTTCGGCTGACGTCTATGATGAGACCCTGCCGGCTTTTGCCCGGGCAGGGTTCCGCGCCATAGCCTATGATCAGCCCGGTTTCGGCCTGTCGGACAGACCCAAGGATTGCACCGTCTCCTACCGTACAGGATTTATCCTGAAGTTTATGGATGCCCTGGGCATTGACCGGGCCTCGCTGGTCGGCCATTCACAGGCCGGAGGAATGGTGGTCCGCGTGGCCCTCGAGCGCCCCCAGCGAGTCAACTCTGTTGTAGTGGTCGCTAGTGGAAGCCTGCTCCCTCCCGTGCCGGATCAGGCCGGTCGGACAGTCACCGCCGAAGGGCAAGAAGGGGGAAATTCGCCTCCGACTCTTGACGATACGAGGAAACTCTTGGAGGGCAACCTGTTCAACAAGTCACTGATCACCCCCGCAGTGCTGGAAAAGAGACACCGGATGAGCACAGGAAAAAACTTCGAGAGTTTTATTGAGAGAAGCAAAGCGCGCGAACCCCAGAGAGATACTGTGCCGCTTTGGCAGCGTCTCAAGGAAGTCTCCGTTCCCTTATTCCTGTTATATGGTACTCACGATCGAGGAGCGGCGGCTAAGAGATGCGCCTTGCTTAAGGAGAAGGAGCCGGACCTTAGAACGGATCTCATCGAGAACGCTGGCCATCTCCTCATGTGGGATGCCAGGGAGACCTTCAACCGCAAAGTGTTAGACTTTTTGACAGCCTAATACCTCATTCGAGCATCAGAGTCCGACCAGCGTCCCCTCCCTCAGAAGTCACTTGACCACGTGAAGGGCCACCCTCCTGGATTTGGCAAGAAGAAAGAAAGATGATTGCTTCTAAATGGTAACGGCAAAGCAAGGCGAAGCGGCAGTCGCGGAAATCGAGCAGTGGGCCAACCAGCTCGCCCGCCTGACGGACGAAAAGGTCCAGGCCTCCGTCTATTACGATGGCGACTCCAGCACCTATGTCTTGCGCCTGGCTAAGGGAAGCCGAGTGCTTCTGTTCCGCCTTTCAGAGGCTCAGATCCAGACCCCGGGGCGAAAAGAGGAGTGTGAAAAGATCCTAAAAAGAAAGATCAGGGACTTGTAGAATTAAGCGCACGCCACCACCACTTCGGCCAGGTCTTATACTTTCAGGGTCATCAGTCGGCAAATGGGTAAATCAATAGGTTAGTTTCAAGGAGTGCTAACCTAACCTCAGCACTTTGAGTGAAGCATTTCAACAACCAAGGCTTCATCCTGAATCCGCAACTAACTTTTTTCCTGTCTTACTTTCCAGAAATCGCTGGAGCGCCTCTCTAAGAACGTTCGGGGAAGTGGGTTTGGGCAAAAATTCGACCATTCCGGCCCTTAAGGCTTTCTCTTTTTCCTCCTTCCAGGCCGAATGAGCTATGATGGGTACCTGCGATGTCTTTGAATTCTGCTTGAGAGTCATAGCTGCCTCAATCCCGTTCATCCCTGGCAGTTTTATATCCATGATGATCAAATCTGGATTCTCGGCCAACGCCTTTTCTATGGCCTCTTCCCCACTCAGCGCCTCTAGGACCTCATAGCCTAGACGCTCGATCTGTATCCTTAGGATTTCACGGGAATCCGGATTGTCTTCAACTATCAGAATCTTTGCCGGCATTTGGACTCTCTCTAGGGAGGATCACCCGGAATGTGCTCCCTTTGCCTACCTCACTGTCAACCAGTATCCTGCCTCCCAACAGGCGCACTAATTTTTCACTCACCGCCAACCCCAATCCCATTCCCTGGTAAACGCGAGTCTCAGAGCTATCGACTTGACGGAAGTCGCCAAAAATGAGTTGGTGGGCATCTCTGCTGATGCCGACCCCGGTATCAACTACCGCGATCTCAACGGCATCTCCCCTAGAACAGGCCCTAAGCACAATCTTCCCCTCCGATGTGAACTTCACGGCATTGTCGAGAAGGTTATTCAAAATCTTCACCAAATTATCCTTATCGGTCATGATCTGTGGCAATGAAGGAGGGATCTCCTTGAGCAAAACAAGGCGGCGCTCTTTAACCCGAGCGCCCCACTGTTGTGCCACCCCTTCCAGAAGGGTTCCTAGGTCCACGAGCTGTCTTTGGACCTGCACGATGCTTGCCGACAAGCACGCAAGATCTAAAAGATTATTAACCAAGCTCAACATATGATGACAACCGTTCATAGCCTTGGTTACCCCGGAGCGCACCTCATCCCCGATGTCTCCCCTGAGGCCATCTAGCAACAGGGAAAGGTTACCGATGATGACATTTAAGGGGGTACGAAGCTCGTGGGAGATATTAGCAAGGAACTGGGAAATACGGCCTGTTTGCCATTGCTTGGAGGGCTTTTGTGCGGAAGATTCGGGCCTTACCTAAAAGACTTTGCTAAAAGCCTAGGGTAAACCCGCTACCCTTGCCCGTAGGTACCGGCTTGATGACGTGTCCCGTTTTTTTTTCGGTGTATGACAAAAGGCTTGGCAAGCCCTCCACTACGCTTGTTCCGAAGAGTATAATTACGCTCCCCCCTTAGAAGCACTAGCCCATGTCTTCACGGATTCTACTGCAAGAACCAGAGCTGCTAAAGAGCCAAGGATTGCAGGAATAATATATACCTGCCCATAGTTAAGGGCCTCCCACCAGTGCCCGAAGACCGGGGAGCCTAGCCATGCACCGACCCAGCCGATAACAATTTTGGAAAAGAAGGAGGCGAGTCCTGGGGTCGCATAGTAATTCAAGCCGTAATGCAAGACAGCAGAGACGACCACGCTGATAATCGATAAAATAAGAAAGCTAATAAAATCCATGCCGATCATATTTCTCCCTCCTAACTGCTCAGCTCGATAATTCAGGTTCTCGCTCCTCCAGAGTACTGGGGGGTGGCAGGACCGCTTCCTCCCCTACCCCTTCTTCCGCCTCGGCTGCGATCAAGGCCCCCGTAGCTACACAATTAAACGGGTCCTTGGCCATCCTCACCTCTCCTATCTCGAGAGGGAAGTTACTCTTGCGAAGGGCTTGGGTAAATCGTTCGACGAAACCTTTGGGAGCAGCGGATCCTCCAGCCAAAATGATTGGAAGGGGTTCGGGAAGTCGCGGAATCCTAACAGTCTTTTCAAATTCCTTGTTTATCTTATCAAGGACGTATTCAATTAATCTGTCATAGCAGATGGACAAGGCAATATCGATCTTAGAAACTCCTTCTGTCTTGCTTAAATCAAGGCTTGATTCCTTGATAGAGCAGATCAGGCTCGCCTTTTCCCCCACAGCCAGTGCTGCATTCTGGTCTATCCAGTCTCCCGCCTTCGCAAGGCTGAACGTCAGAACGGGAATGGACCTGAACGCAAAACAGACGTTCACCATCCCCCCACCGAACGATATGCCTATTCCGGTAAAGCGATGATCTGCCAGCTCGGAAAGAACAACGGCAAGCCCTTCATTGATGGGCTTGGCTGAGTATCCCAGCTTTTGTAGCATTCCCTGCAAGGTCTTCTCGTGATAAACTAGGTTCGCTTCCGCATCCAGAGGAGGTCCCGGGATAGAGTAGTAGAGGAGCTCCCCTTCGAGCTGCGGCTTCCCCAGAAGGCCCTTGATGATCATCTCGATCATGGAGAGGGCATCTTTCTCAGAAGGGCTTATGATCCCGCTGCTGAGCGGTCGCCGGGCATCTTTGTTAAAGACATTGGCGAATACCATCGCATCAGTTCCCACAATGTAGAGTTGATCCCCGTTTTTTACATATTCGACCTGAGCTCGCGTCAGTATCGCCTCGGTGAAGCCGTATTGCTCGATATCTATAAATGCATTTCTCTCGCTATGCCACACGATCTCCCTCCCACAGCTCTCAGCGCAACGCACGAAAGAAGTACCGACATCCAATCCCTGACCGAAATCCCGACGTCTATCTTTTGCCATCCTGACCTCCATTTCGTGTGAACCCAGGTGACGCTCCTTTAAGCTTCTTAAGGCTGCTCACTATCCGAGCGACATCCATGCGGCCCCGGTGTACGCGTCCCAGCCGTTCAAAATTAGACTTCATGTTGACCTCTTCTCTTAGATCAACAAAGGGGACCTCGTCTGTTGCTCCCTGATTCTCAGCGATCCTTGTTGCCCTTTCCCCCAAGACTGCCCTCCAGACCTCTTCCGCATAGCTGTTTACCACCGTCCTGATTGCCTCCTTGATCCACACAGGAACCCTTTCCTCGACATCCACGGGCTCCTCAGCCGGAAGGGCCTCCAGTTTGTTATACAAGGAGAGGGCATGATACCTCTTCCCCTCTGCCTCATAGTTTTTTGCTATCCTAAGCACAGCCTCTCTTGCCTCTCGAGCCTCCTGAGTGCGAGCTTGCTCCCGCATCAGCTTGAGGTAGAGATCGGTGGCCCGGTAAATCTCATTCCTCTGGGCAAAGTGCTGAGCTCTCCCTAGAAGGAATCGGCGAGCCACGGCACTGGCCGTGTCCATTTTTGACTTAAAGGACATCTCCTCATCCTGCAGCGGGATCAAACTCTTTGTCCATTCCCTGACCAACGGCCGTCTGCCTACTCCTTTATCATCTTTCTTTGGGGTTTTCCATCCCCCGAATGGCGGTTCCCGGAAGCAGAGCTTTCCAGTTGCTCTATCCTCTTTTTGAGGGCTTCGAGATCCTCCTCCTTTTGGGCAAATTGTCTCTCCCTTTCCTTCTCTACCGCCCTTTGGCTGAGAAAGGGATTGTTGACCCACCAATCGATCCCTATCTCCTTGGCTTTATCCACTGAGCAGATGAGCAGGCGAATCTGGATACTCAGCAGTTCGATGTCTACCAGCTTGATCTTGATGTCCCCGGCAATAACAATCCCCTTGTCCAACACACGATCCAGCACGTCCGCCAAGGTTGAGCTTTCGATCGAGTGGGGCATGCTTTGTTGTCGTATCATAATATCCCCTTTATAGACTTACAGCAGTTTACCGACAGGGCCAAGGTCAATATTCAGATCCTCTTCTGTCAGGCCGAATTCCTTCCGGAGCCTTTCAATCTCCTGGGCCTGCCCCATCAAGGTCACACCCAGTCTTTCGATCTCGGCACCACTGAGGGCCCCACCCTCGACGCGGCGAGTTGCCTGGTGCTTCAGAATCTCGTGAAGAAGTCTCACAAGCGTGAGTGCCAGTTGGGCGAGCCCGTTCTTCACCTTATCCCCCTGCAGCCTCATCCTGGTTCCCTGCCCATGTCCAACCTCAGGGAGGCGAGCCAGGGGGGAGCTATCCACTTGCATCATCCGGGGAAAGTCAGTTACGGCTTCCGATCCCACATTTTGCTGCGCAAGCGGGGCATCATTTCGATCTGACGACTGGCCAACTTGGGGACGGGACGAGTGTCCGCCGGCCTCGGTATACTCGGTTTTCCCATTAGTGGGCCCGGATTCCCGGCCCCAGAAATCTGGCCCCTGATTCCCGTTAGCTGAACCTCGCGCCGTTTCGATGGAAGTGACCACGAGCTGTAATCCCACGTAAATCAGGTCAATGTCGGCGACCGAAACCGTAGCCTCCCCAACCACCACGACACCCTTATTGAGAATGCGATTGAGCGCCTCACAAAGGGAGACACGTTGCGTATCAACAAGAGAAAGATCAGGCCTAAACTCCCCGTATGCATCAGCCATACATCAATCCCGCCTCCCAAGGTTGGCACCTAAGGCCACACTAGGCGCCTTGGGCATTGTCCGATACAACATCTGTCCTAACTCCCCAAGTTGCTTAAGGCCACGGGGCTCTCCTTCCCGGTAAACCACGGTGTGGTGCTTGCCGCGGAAGGTCTGCCAGAACTTCTCCCTTACGACTGACTCCCTCTCGTATAGGGCAGAGCACAACGGACACCCGTTGGGAGGTGTGGCCAAGTTGAGAAACAGCACCGGCACACTGACTCCCATCCGCTCACAGGCAGCTACTAGATCTTTTGTCTCTTCGAGGGCCATCTCTGTAAGAATGGTAACGGCATACAATGCTGACCGGGACGCATCGCTAAGAAGTGTCCGCAGCCGCTTTAGATCCTTGGACATTTCCACAAGACGCTGGGACACCTTGGGTAAACGAAAGACCTGCTTGTACTTCAGGAACAATCCGAAAAAGACCTTCAGCCACTGGTCGATAAGTTCCGGCATCTCCAGGAGTCGAATCAGGTGTCCGGTTGGCGCAGCGTCAAGAATGAAAATATCGTATCTGTGCTCGGCGAGAAACTCCATGGCCCGGGTCAGGGCCATAACCTCGTCCAGGCCAGGAGGGGATAGATCTAGAATCCTCTCCATCACCTCCCGGTCATACGGCAGGTCCAGATTGGGGAAAAGGGACTGGAGGAATTCTCTCAACTCCTGACTGTATTGGTTCTTGAGGGCGTCGAATTCTGCCTGGGCGTCAATCTCCATGGCTGTCAATCCGGAGCAAATGCGGGTTGGTGTAGGTCCCACCGGAAGGTCCAGACAGTCGGACAGGGAATGGGCAGGATCCGTTGAAAAGAGAAGAATTTCCTTCCCTTCAAGGTCATGAGCCAACCGCACCGCCGTGGCAGAAGCCAGTGTAGTCTTTCCCACACCGCCCTTGCCGGCAAAAATGAACAACGTTGACTCGGACAAGGGGAGGTCTGCCGCCGCTTCGACCCTGGGGGCCCGGGCCACCGGTGCTTCGGGGAGTATCTGTGCTCTGGGAAGCTCTGCGACACCATCCCAGAACGAAGCAAGGGGTCCCGCGCCGCGGACCTCCACAGGGTAAAGTGGAACGCCCCAGAGCATGTACATGGATAGCTTGGTAAAAATATGCTCAAGTTCTCTACTTTGACGGGCGTACCCATCCACACAAGCCGGACACCTACTAGCCGGATAGAGCCTGTTAACCACGATACCGGTGACCGGGATCGCCAAGCGTTCCAGTTCCTCCACCAGCGCGACTGTCTCACGGATGCTCAGGGCCTCGGCGAGCATAACCGGAACAAAACGGCAGCGCATAGGATCCCGAAGCAGGACTTCCATCTGTTTTAGCGAAACGGCCAACTCCTCCAGGAAGCCATCGAGCTCATCAGGACGATAGGAACCGCTGAAAAGCTTCTTCATATAGCGGTGCTTGGCCAACAAGGCATCCAGCGCTTTCAGCCATTTCCGGAGGAGCTGAGGCATGGACAATAGCCTCAGCGTATGTCCCGTCGGGGCAGTATCTACCACAACGCATCCGTAACTCCGATTCTCTACCCACCTTGAGATCTCGAGAAAGGCCATAAGCTCATCGAGACCGGGCAGGGAGAGATCCAAAAACTGGCTTATGTCTTGGTCATCCAGGAATGTTCCCCGGGACGCGATCTCCCGGAGTTTCTGACCATGTTTCTCCTTGAAGGCCGCCAGGCATTCTTGTGCATTCAACTCGAGTATCCGCAAGTTGTCGGGAGGACGAAGGCTATGGAGACTATCGGCCAGCGAGTGAGCGGGATCCGTCGAAACAAGGAGAATGGATGCCTCTGCAGAGCGTCTGGCCAAACTCAGAGCGGCCGCCGTCGCACAGGTGGTCTTGCCTACGCCGCCTTTGCCGCCAAAGAGCAAGAGCCTGAGACCTCGATGGTCCAAAAAAGACGGCACAGCGATGCCCACTCTTATGCATCCTCCGTATCCCGTTTCTCCTCTTCGATATCGGCCCCGCTTTCCTGTATCTTGTCCAAGCGATCGAGGAGTTCTTTCTCCCGAGTTGCGAACTCCTGTTCTGAGATTTTCCCGGTCTCCAGCATCATGTAAAGCTCGCTTAGCTCAGCGGTGATGAGCTCCGCCTCACCTGCCAGTTCCTGTTGAGCGGCGTTATGCACTTCGCGGAAAATCCAAAGGATACTGCGAAAGGGAAAAAGCAGGATGTCGTCAATGATCAGCACTTAGCCTGAGGTCCAGGTCAACAAAATTGTGAGGGGCCCAGGGGCCGTTGTAGTCGAACGAGAAGTTGTTGTCAAATAGCCTTGCCGCTACAAATATTGCCGATTCGAATTCCTCCTGCGCCTCACGCCCCACGAGACAGGCGAGGTTCATTACTTCGCGCTCGTTGCGGCACGGGTTCTGTCGGATCTCATAGCAATGCCGGGACAGGACTTCTTCCACTTTCCCGGTATAGGCATCTCGATCCTCGTTGAGGATGCGATCAAACATCCGCCCGACCTCGATCTTGTCCTCCTGTGTGGGCTCGCGATGAGTGCCGAGAAATCGATCGCGAGCAGCTCTCAGCTCGGCATGGGTATTGACGAAGTACTCGAAGATATTGGGCACATCCCACACGACACGCAAGCCCATCTCTACCTTGCCAGCCACACGTTGAAGTTGTTCGAGGAAAGCTTTCCGGTTAAGGGAAAGGATTCTTCCAACGGCCCTGGAGCCGTCGGCAATGATTCCGAAAGACATCGGCAGCACCGCGCTTTCCGCCATGAGCCGCTTAAGGACCTCGTGGTGGGCTGCGAGGTGGCGACGTTCCGGACGGATCTTCACGTTGGGAACGTCGCTGACTACGGCTGCCACGCCGCCATCGGAGATGGAGTAAACAGTGCTCTCGTTGATGCCGAAAGCGCCGTAGGTTCGTTCCTCAGAATCGGCCACAACGGCATACAGGTAGATTCCGCTCCTTTTCCCTACTCGCTTGGCCATGTCGCTCCGAGGGTGAGTTCAGAAGGTTTCATCGGTCGAACGCCGAGGCGGGGCCTTCGCCAACTTGACCGATTTGAGGCTGCCCTCTTCTGTCTTAATCTCCAGGACCGCGCCACACGCGAGGCACCTGACCTGGCCTTCATAGTTGTCGTAGGCGTCGTCCAGGTCTACCTTGTGCCCACAGGAAAGGCAGTTGACCTTCATGTCATTTTTCCTCATCCATCGCTTACTGCGCTTCTGTTTATCAAAAGCGCCCCGATGGCGGAAGCACACGCAACCGCCTGGCCCCATGCTCAAAACGTCCACGCCACTCCTGGATAAGCCAAAGGCGATGCCCCTGCCTTGAAGCGAGCTTCTCTTCCTCGAATCGCATCCGGCCTCGATCAGGATCGGCCATCGAGACCCCCGTGGCATTCCGGCATGAACGGAAGCCCCTGATGTGTCGCATCGTCCGAATATGAGTGGAGTTCTTCTCCGTGAGCATCTTTTAGTACCTGAGCTTAAACCCGCCCATGTTCTTACGAGGTCCGCCCTTCCTCTCCGCATCCGGGGCCGGCTTGTCGCTGTCGTGCTCGCCCAGGGCCTTCAAGAGCTTACCCTTCTCGGCCTCTATTTCCCGGAAGCGAGCATTAATATTTTTCAAGCGCTCCAATGCAACCTCTTTTTCCTTGCCTCGGCGGACTTTTTCCATCTCCAGACAGCTAATCTTTAGGTAAGCCCGGTACGGAATAGATGCCTGATCGACTCGGCCGGAAAGGGTGCGGATCTCCTGCAAACCTCTTCTTTGGATAGCCATACCTTTAATCCTCTTGCGTCAGCAGCTTTCCATGGTTGTTCTTTGAGCGTTTTGTTCTTGGCCCACAGATCTTTCGGATTATCTCTTCCACCTTCTGCGGCATGAGGGACTGGCCTGCGCGGCTGACCTTTACCGTGTCCGTGTTCAGGACGTCACGGCAAACCCACTGGAACACGGGGTCTTTCCACCGGGGGCGCGCGCCTTGGCGGGCAAGGATCCGGGCGATGACAATGCAGGCCCGAATCGTGGGTCGGCTGTTGTTCACGCCGATACTACGAAGTTCTCTGACGATATCCACGATGGGCTCCGCATCGGGCCTGGGGATCCCTGACTTCGCCATCGTGATCTGAATCTCCGTCTCACGGTCGTAAGGAGTCAAATTAATGGTTATAAGGCGGTCCATCAGAGCATCCTGGGTTTTGTGCACTCCGGCGTATTCCTCAGGGTTAGAGGTAAATATGGCATGGAAATCAGGGTGCACCTCCAGGTAACCCTCTCCGGACGTTCGCAGCCCTGGTATATTGAGGATCTTCTCCGACAGAATGCTGAGAAGGGCATTATTCGCCTCCGGTCGCGAACGTGTGAACTCATCATAGATGAGGGTATCGCCGTTCTGGCACGCCGTGGTCAGGCGATTATCAACCCACAAACTCTTCATCTCCTCTTCGGTTTTCAGGACAGAATGGATGAAGTTATCAATGAGTTTATACTTCCGGTACCCCGCGTCCCGGCCAATCAGGTCGGAACTCCCAAACTCGTCATCCCCATGAATAAGCGTAACCGGGTGCCGAAGCTTCGCGGCGACATGAAAGGCCAGGGTAGTTTTTCCTACTCCGGACGGGCCGGCAAAATGGACCGCGTAACCCGCTTCGAGGTAGGCGAGGGCGCGTTCCGTCACTTCCTGGACATAGGCCGTTTGGACGAATCCCTCGCTTGCCTCAGGCAGGATGTTGTCGCCGTTGTTATGAACCCTCACAGTAGTCGCTGGAACGGTTGTCAAATCTTTGGCATCCATCCTTTTACTCCTTCGTCAGCCTAGTTCGGCGGCAACCCATCCGCGGCCTCGGCATTTTAAACAATCCATTGCCGGTGCTGATCCGCAGTCGCCCGTACCCTGGCACTCCGGACATATAACGGTTCGGCTGATCGGCGCGCTAACAACTCCTTTGCCGCTGCAAACAGTACAGGTGAAGGTCTTGACGGCCCCGGTGCCCTGACAATGCGCGCAACGCGTGTGTGGTGCCTCCACCCAAACCACACCCCTCCCCCCACAGACGCAACAGCTGGAGAGCCAGGACATAATCCCGAACGGGTCATTCCCTTTGCCTCTACAAAACGAGCACAGAATTTCTGCTTTCGACATCCCACCTACTTTAGGCCGTCACGGCAGCGACCGTTCGGCAGGCAGCTCAACCATCTTACATCTCGCGGGTGGTCCTAGCGCCTTCTCCTTCTTCGCCTTGGTCCCGTTGGAGGCGGCTCCCCTTCCTCCTCTTCTTCCTCCTCCTCTCTTCTGGCTCTTTCCTCAGCCTCCGCGCGCCTTCGCTTCTCCAATTCCATTTGGCGGCGTTCGGCGGGAGTTGCACCAAACCAGGCCCGGTGGGCGCCAGCAATATCCTTCGCGAATTCCGTTCTCAAGTCAGCAATCCGTTGCCTGATAGCAGTAACTATCGGCTTCAGGCTTGAGATAAATGCCCGGCGACTGGCCCTTGTCCTCCTGGCCATCTCAGCGTGGGATTTGCGGAATCCGGCCTGCATCGCGGCCACAGCGTTCCTGCGATCCTTTGTCACGCGCATCAAGTCATTTATTAGGGCCTTACGCGCACCACGTAAACCGCTTATCTCAGTGCAAAGGCGGGTCATATCACTGGTTAAGACACCCATCCGCGTTATCCTTTCCCTATTAAAATTCCGACGGTCCGATTCGGTGCGTAGTATAAAGGGTTCTGACTAAAGAAATCAACGGGCCATCTTCGACAGTTTAATGCTTGCCTGACCAGGCTCTGCGGGCTCCAGCAATGTCCTCTGCGACCTCCCTCCGCAGGGCGGAGACCGTTCGCCTCAGAGCGGACATGAACGCCCGAAGATCGGCTTTAGCCTTCCTGCTCATCTCAGCGTGAGATCTGCGGAATCTGGCCTGCATCGCAGCCACAGCGGCTCTGCGCTCCCTCGTCCTGTGCAACAGGTCATTAATCACTGCCCTACGTGCCCCCCGTAAGCCTCTTATCTCACCGCAAAGCCGGGTCATATCATTGGTTAAAACACCCACGCTTGTTCTCCTTTCTTTCTTGCTTCCAAATCTGGCCCCCTACAGGCGGGACCCGTTCCGGCCCCACCCGATAGGGGAACCCCTTCAACCTTAGGCCGGAGCAGCCGCCGCCGCCGTGAGACCGATGGCCTCGGCATATTTTAGGTAGGTTTCGACCGAAGCAATCACGACACGGGCCTCGACAGACAACAGCTCGATCCCGACCAGGGAGACCTTGACCCAGGCATCGATGACAATGCCCTTGTCGAGTATCCTATCCACAACCTCAGCCAAGCTTGAGGAATCTGTGGATTTTTGTATCTTTGCCACTTCAACACCTCCTTTCTAAATTAGACTTTGCTGCCAGCACTGACCCACATTCCGCATGTCTGTATGAAGGAGAGCAATGTGCATGCCAGATAGGGCTAAAACGAGGAAAAAGGTTTTTCTACGCTTAAGTGGTTGTTATTGTAAGGGAAGGCAAAATGGTCTGGGCCCGGGAGGCTTCCTAGTTCTGGCGATTTAGGAACCCAATCTATGGAATCCTTTCCCTACTCTAATGAGTCCGCTCCAGAGGGACGAACTCGGAAACAGGGCTCGGCCTCGATTGCCCTCAGAATGTCGGCGTGCATGAAAGGTTTGGCGATAAAACCGGAGATGAGTCCTTCCGCCAGGGCCTCCTGCACAACGGTGTCTCTCTCGTAGAAGTAACCCGAGACCATCACAATGTAAACGCTAGGATCCATCTCCTGTATCCGCCTTGCCAGTTCAAGTCCATCCATGTCTGGCAGCTTGGCATCCAGGAAGGCGAAGCGAAAGCGCTTTGTCTCGATCGAAGCGAGGGCTTCTCTACCGCTTAGTGCTTTAACTACAGTAAAGCCGTTTTTTTCTAACAGATGCTCCAGAGACCAGCACATATTCGGTTCATCATCTACGATGAGGATTTTTTTCTCCCTGTCACCCATTATCTCAGCCTTTTTGATGGGGTAGCCTTACGATAAAGGTGCTCCCCTTTCCCTCAACACTTTCCACCTCAATGATGCCAGAGTGCTGCTTCACGATGGAATAGCAGAGAGAAAGTCCTAATCCGGTTCCCTTTCCGACAGGCGACGTCGTGTAGAAAGGATCGAAGATATTGGCGATCGCTTCACGGCCAATGCCACAGCCTGTGTCGGCAAAGCGAATCAGCGCCTCACGGTCATTTTTTTCCGCAGAGACGGTTAAGGTTCCCCCACTTGGCATAGCATCGATGGCGTTTAGGAAAAAGTTCATGAACACCTGTTGAAGAAGGCTCGGAATCCCCTCGACCAGCATGGGCTCCCCGGGAAAATCGGTCACTAACTCGACCTTTTGAAGCCTTGCCTGGTTGTTGATCAATGTCAGCGTTTCTTTCAGGAGAGAGAGCAGGTCGATGTGCTCCAAATCGGTCATGACGCCGGGGCGCGCAAATCTCAGGAGGTTCTCAATGATGGCGGATGCCTTCTGGACCCCCCAACGAATCCTCTCGGCACATTCCTTGCGGAACTCCGGGGCGATGTCATCTTCCATGAGAAACTGAGCGGCTGAGGAACAGACGGCTAGGGGGTTGCGAATCTCGTGGGCGATGCCTCCAGCCATCACGCCCAGGGCGGAAAGCTTCTGCGACTGAAGGAGCTGTACCTCCAGCTTGCGCTGTTCGGTGAGGCTCCTGCCCACCGCGACGATTCCTACCGTCCGGCTCAGGTCGTCCTTCATTGGAGAACAGACCCAAGAGACGGGTATGGGAGGCCCCGAGCTTGTTATCAGGGTCCACTCGGCCGTGTCCGACTTGCTTCCTCGCTGCATCTTGGAGAAGGCGCTCTTCATCTGTTCATGATGACCTTTCTCACAAAAT
>Ga0137796_10001430_pt1 | contig 13631 bp, 12 predicted proteins | sample OV2TP3_FD_97704 | JGI IMG/M metagenome (GOLD analysis project Ga0137796, IMG submission 97704)
AAGCCCCAGTTGTAGACCGGGTGGAACATGGTCTTGCCGTAGCCGATCGGGATATGGATCCAGATCGAGCGGTCGCGCGGCCCCGCTTCGAGCAGGAGGACGCTGTGATGGCCGCTCGCCGTGAGCCGGTTGGCGAGCACGCAGCCGGCCGAACCGGCACCGATGACGATGAAGTCGGCCTGCCGCGGACGCATGCCGAGAGTTTCCCAGAATCGCGAGGGCGGCGCGGCACGTAGCTGCGAAACCCTGCTTCGGCGCCTGCGATTCCGGTATGCTAGCAAAGCGCGGTCGCATTGCAGGCGACACGCTCAACCCAAGGAGGGAACCCATGAAACGCTTGTTGCGAGACTTGAGCCGGATCACGGCCGTTGCCGGGACGATCCTGAGCGCCGGGATCGTGGCGCTCGCCGCCGCGCCTGCCGATGCCCTGGCGCAGCAAAGCTTCAAGATGCGGCTGCAGACTGCGGTCACCACTGTGGCCGACGAGTTCAAGATGCTGCAGAAGTTTTCGCAGCGCGTGGACGCGATGACCGGGGGGCGATTGAAGATCGAGGTGCTGCCCGACGGCGCGGTGGTCGGCGCATTCGAAATCCTGGATGCGGTGGACAAGGGCCTGGTGGAGTCCGGCTTTGCCTGGACGCATTACTGGTCCGGCAAGCACCCGGCGGCGATGCTCTTCGGCTCGCCCTCGGGCGGCTCGGGCCTCGGCATGGACCAGATGGCGTGGATCTCCTGGTTCCTCGAAGGCGGCGGCAAGGAGCTTTACCGCGAGTTGTGGGACCAGCACATGAAAATGAACGTGGTCGGCTTCATGGTGCAGCCGGTGGGCCCCGAGGCGCTCGGCTGGTTCAAGGAGCCGATCAAGAACATGGACGATCTGCGCAAGCGCCGCTTCCGCACCCCGCCGGGGATTCCCGGTGCGATCTACAAGGAGATGGGCGTGACCGCGATCGCGCTCCCGGGCGGCGAGATCATCCCGTCGGCCGAGCGCGGCGTGCTCGACGCCGCCGAGTGGTGCTGCCCGGTGACCGACATCGCTTGGGGCTTCCATCGGGTCTTCAAGTACTACTACCTGCAAGGCCTGCACCAGAACACGGTGAACGCCGACGTCTACATCAACAAGACGTTCTGGAACAAGCTGCCGAAGGACGTGCAGGCGATCTTCGAGGGCGCCGCACTCGCGTCGCTGATGGAGTCGACGGCCTATCGCATTCGCGCCAACGCGCTCGCGCTCACCGAGCTCACGACCAAGCACGGTGTGAAGGTCATGGAGACGCCGCCTGATTACTTCCCGGCCTTCATGGCGGCGACGAAGAAAGTTATGGCGGAGAATGCGGCGAAGAACGCCTTCTTCAAGAAGGTGCTCGACTCGCAGGCCGCGTTCGCCAAGGACGTGGTCCCCTACTGGGTGAGCATCCAGAAGCTGAATACCTCGGTCGCCGACGCCTATCTGAAGGACGCGAAGTAGCGCCCCGCGCGGAGCCGGTGCCAGAGGCGGCCCGGTGCCGCCTCTTTTTTTGAGGTCTGACGATGCAATCCGAATCCGGAAAGCTGGTCCGAACGATCCGGTTCATCGACGCGATCAGCGCGTGGTCGGGCCGCATCGTGGCCTGGCTGATCCTGCCGCTGATCGGCGCGATGACCTACGAAGTGACGATTCGCTACCTGTGGCAGCCGACGCAGTGGGCCTACGACACGAGCTACATGCTCTACGGGGCGCTGTTCATGCTCGGTGCCGCCTATACGCTCTACCGCGGCGCGCACATCCGCACCGACTTCCTGTACCAGAAGTGGTCGGTGAAAACGCAGGCGACCGTGGACGCGCTCTGCTACCTGTTCCTGTTCTTCCCGGGCATCGCGGTGTTCCTGTGGCTGGGCGGGGAGTTCGCCTGGAACTCGTGGCTCCGGAACGAGCGCACCGTCGGCAGCTCGTGGATGCCGGTGATCTATCCGCTCAAGGCGGTGATCCCGGTGGCCGCCGCGCTGCTGCTCATGCAGGGCGTGTCCGAGTTCCTGAAATGCATTCACGCGCTACGCACCGGGCGCTGGCTCGTCATCCACCGGACGCTGGAGGAGCTGGTCAGCCGTGAGCCCTGAGGCGATCGGCGCCTGGATGATCGTCGCGCTGCTGACCGGGATCTTCGTCGGCTTCCCGATCGCGTTCACGCTCATCATTCTCGGGATCGTGTTCGGCTACGCCGGGTTCGGCGACACCGTGTTCCACCTCATGGTGTTCCAGTTCTTCCAGGTGATGCGCGAGCAGACGCTCGCCTCGGTGCCGCTGTTCGTCTTCATGGGGCTGCTGCTCGAGCAGGCGGGGCTGCTCGAGCGCCTGTTCCGCTCGGTGCAGCTCGCGCTCGCCCGGGTGCACGGCTCGCTCTTCATCGCGGTGATGTTCTGCGCCACGATCTTCGCCGCCGCGACCGGCATCGTCGGGGCAGCGGTGACGCTGCTCGGCATCATGGCCGCCAAGGCGATGGACCGCTCGGGATACGACGTGCGCCTTTCGGCCGGCGTCATCACCGCCGGAGGCACGCTCGGCATCCTCATCCCGCCCTCGGTGATGCTCGTCGTGATGGGTCCGGTGATCGGCGTTCCGGTTACCGATCTTTTCGCCGCCGCGATCATCCCGGGGCTCGTGATGGCGGCCATCTACACGATCTACGCGATGGTGCGCTGCTACATCAACCCCGCACTCGGCCCGGCGCTGCCCGAATCGGAGCACGCCGAGTCGCGACTGGAGATCCTCAGGGAATTCCTGCAGGGGCTGGTGCCGCCCGCGGTGCTGGTGCTTGCCTCGCTCGGCTCGATCCTGTTCGGCTTCGCGACACCGACCGAAGGCGCGGCGATCGGGGCGGCGGGTTCGTTCGCGCTCACCGTCGCCTATCGCAAGCTCACCTGGAAGTTGCTCTACGATTCGGTCATCAAGACGCTCGAGGTCTCGTGCCTCATTCTGTTCCTGGTGGCCGCGTCCAACTTCTTCGGCGCGGTGTTCTCGCGGCTCGGAACGCCGATGGTGATGACGAGCGCGCTCCTCGGACTGGAGATGCCGCCGATGGTGATCCTGGTGCTGCTCATGGCCGTCATCTTCCTGCTCGCGTGGCCGCTCGAGTGGGTGCCGATCGTGCTGATCTTTCTGCCGGTCATGCTGCCGATGGTGAAGGAGCTGGGATTCAATATCACCTGGTTCGGCATTCTCGTCGCGGTGAACCTGCAGACCGCCTGGCTATCCCCGCCGGTCGCGCTCTCGGCGTACTTCCTGAAGGGCGTGGCGCCGCAATGGGAACTCGGCGACATCTACCGGGGAATGGTGCAATTCATGTTCCTGCAGTTGTTCGGCCTGGCCATGGTGATGGTGTTCCCGCAAATTGCGCTCTGGCTGCCGGGCGTGCTGTACACGAAATAGCGGAGATTGCGCGATGACGATCGAATCTCTCAAGCGGGCGGTGAAGACCCCCGAGACCGAGTCCGGCGCGGCGCGCAAAGTGGCCGAGGAAATGCTTGCCGCGATCGAAGCGCGCGGCGAGGCCGCGGTGCGCGAGTACGCCGCGAAGCTCGACCAATGGACGGGCGAAATCGTGGTCGCGCCGACCGAGATCGAGCGGCGGGCGAACGAGGTGCCCGAGGGCGTGAAACGCGATATCGAATTCGCGACCGCGCAGGTGAGGCGCTTTGCGCTGGCGCAGCTCGAGTCGATGCGCGAATTTTCGGTAGAGCTGAAGCCGGGGCTGATTGCAGGCCAGCGGCTGATTCCGGTCAACGTCGCCGGCTGTTACGTGCCGACCGGCCGCTACGCGCACATCGCCTCCGCCTACATGGCGATCGCCACCGCGAAGGCGGCGGGTGTGCCTACGGTGGTCGCCTGTTCGACGCCGTACCGCGGCGGGGGCATTCACCCGCACGTGCTCTATGCGATGAAGGTGGCAGGCGCCGACGTGGTGATGACGCTCGGCGGCGTGCAGGCGATCGCGGCGCTCGCCTTGGGGCTTTTCACCGGCAAGCCCGCCGACATCGTGGTCGGTCCCGGCAACAAGTTCGTCGCCGAGGCGAAGCGCCTGCTCTTCGGCAAAGTCGGCATCGATGTCTTTGCCGGCCCCACCGAGATCGCGGTGATCGCCGACGATTCCGCGGACCCGGAGCTTGTCGCGAGCGATCTCGTGGGACAGGCCGAGCACGGCCACGAGTCCCCGGCGTGGCTCATCACTACCTCGCGCCCGCTCGCCGAGACGGTCATGAAACGCGTGCCGGTGCTGATCGAGAGACTCCCGCCGACGGCGCGCGATTCGGCGGGCGCCGCCTGGCGCGACTATGGCGAGGTGGTGCTCTGCTCCACGCGCGAGGAGGCGGCCCGCGTTTCGGACCGCTACGCCGCCGAGCACCTCGAAGTGCAGGCGCGCGACCTCGACTGGTGGCTCGCCAACCTCACCTGCTACGGCTCGCTCTTTCTGGGCGAGGAGACCACCGTCGCCTACGGCGACAAGGCCTCCGGCCCCAACCACATCCTTCCGACCAAGGGCGCGGCGCGCTACTCCGGGGGGCTCTCCGTGCACAAGTTCGTGAAGACGGTGACCTGGCAGCGCATGACGCGCGACGCCAACCGCGAGATTGCGCAGGTCGCGGCGCGCATCTCGCGGCTGGAAGGGATGGAAGCGCATGCGCGCACCGCGGACGACCGCCTGAAGAAGTATTTCGCGGGCGAAGCGTTCGAGCGCGGCACGCCGGTCACTCGGTAAAGGAACACGCCATGGCCGAAGAAGCGGAAAAGACCGAAATCCATCGCGGCTTGAAAGGAGTGTACTTCGACCGCTCGCGCGTTTGTTTCATCGACGGCCGTGCGGGCGAGCTGCGCTACCGCGGCTATTCGATCCACGACCTCGCGCAGCGCTCCAGTTTCGAGGAGACGTGCTGCCTGCTGCTGAAGGGCGAACTGCCGCGGCGCGAGGAATTGGAGGCGTTCGAGCGCGACTTGCGCGCCGCGCGCGCCCTTCCCTCGCCGATCTACGAGATCCTGCGAACCGTAGCGAAGGCACATCCGATGGACGTGCTTCGCACCGCGGTCTCGGCGCTCGCCGCTTTCGACCCGGAGGTGGCCGACAACTCGCCGCAGGCGACGCTCCGCAAAGGCATCCGGCTCACCTCGCAGGTGCCGATGATCGTCGCCGCGCACGAGGCGATCCGCAACGGCCGCGACCCGGTGGCACCCGACCCGAAGCTCGGGCACGCCGCGAACTTCCTCTACATGCTGAAGGGCAAGGCGCCGAGCGCGGACACGGCGAAGCTCATGGACACGGACATGATCCTGCACGCCGAGCACGGCTCGAACGCCTCGGCCTTCACCGCGCGCGTGGTCGCGGGCACCGAAGCCAACCTGCACGCGGCGATCACCGCCGCGGTCGCGGCACTCTCGGGACCCGCGCACGGCGGCGCGGCCGAGAACGTGATGAAGATGGCGATCGAGATCGGCGACGCGGCAAAGGCTGCCGGGTATGTGAAGGCGAAGCGCGGCAACCGCGAGCCGGTGATGGGCTTCGGGCATCGCGTCTACCGCGCCGAGGACCCGCGCGCGCGGCACATGCGCGCCGGGGTCGAGAAGCTCTCGCGCGAGATGGGGCAGCCGCACTGGTACCAGATCCTGGAAGCGCTGGTCGAGGCGATGAAGCCCTACGCGCGCCACGGGGTGAACGTCAACGTGGATTTCTACGCCGGGGTCGTCTATTACCTGAACGGCATCCCGGAAGACCTGTTCGTGCCGATCTTCGCCATCGGGCGCGTGCCCGGATGGACCGTGCAGGTGCTCGAGCAGATGGAGAACAACATCCTCCTCCGGCCGCTCACGCTCTACAACGGCCCCGAGCCGCGGGCGTACGTGCCGATCGACGCACGGTAACCGCCGGACCGATCCCATCTCCCCCGTTCGGCGTGCCGGGCAATTTGAACCGGGGCCGCAATCTGGTTATACTTTTGGTATGAAAACTGCCATTTCGATTCCGGACGAGGTGTTCGAGGCTGCCGAGCGGCTCGCGCAACGCACGAGAAAATCGCGCAGCCGCATTTTCAGCGAAGCACTGGAGGAGTACGTCGCCCGCCACGCGCCCGACCACGTCACCGAAGCAATGGACCGGCTTTGTGCAGAACTTGGCGTGCAGGAGGATCGTTTTGTCGCCGGCGCGTCGCGGCGGATCCTGACGCGAAGTGAATGGTGATCTCGCAGGGCGAGATCTGGTGGGCTGATCTGCCCGAACCGGCCGGCTCCGGGCCAGGCCTGCGGCGGCCCGTCGTGGTGGTCCAGGGTGACGCGATGAATCGAAGCCGGATCGCAACCGTCGTGTGCGTTCCGCTGACCAGCAATCTGCGCTGGGCGGACGCGCCCGGAAACGTTTTGCTCGCTGCACGCCTCACCGGATTGCGGAAGGACTCGGTCGCCAACGTGTCCCAGCTGGTCGCTCTGGACAAGAGCCTGCTCACGGAGTGCGCGGGAAAACTCTCGCGCGCAAAGTTGGGCCTCCTGCTGTCCGGAATTGACGTCGTCCTCGGGCGCTGAGCCGTCTCATTGCTGCGCGAGCAGCACCGCCGCCGTGGCGACGATGTCCTCGACGCTCGCGCCGCGCGAGAGGTCGCTGATCGGGCGGGAAAAGCCCTGCAGCACAGGGCCGATGGCGCGCGCGCCGGCGAGATACTGCGTGAGCTTGTAGGCGATGTTGCCGGCGTCGAGATCCGGAAAGACAAGAACGTTGGCGCGGCCCGCGACCGCGCTTTCTTCCCGCACCTTCTTTGCCGCCACCTCGGGAACGAGCGCCGCGTCGGCCTGCAGTTCGCCGTCGATCGCGAGCGAGCGGTCGCGGCTGCGGGCGATGCCGAGCGCCCGCACCACCTTGTCGACGTGCGCGTGCTTGGCGCTTCCCTTGGTGGAAAAGGAAAGCAGCGCAACGCGCGGCTCCTCGCCGTAAAGGCTGCGGAAACTTGCCGCCGAGGCGAGCGCGATGTCGGCGAGCTGCTCGGCGCCCGGATCCTCGTTCACCGCGCAGTCGGCAAAAAGCAGGCTCCGGCCCGGCAGCGCCATGAGGAAAAAACTCGAGGGCGTCGCCACCTGAGGCGCGAGCCCCACGGTCATCAGTCCCGCCTCGATCACGCGCGCAGTGGTGCTCGACGCCCCGGCGATCATCGCGTCGGCATCCCCCGCCTTGAGCATCAGCCCGGCGTGAAAGAGCGGCTTGGCCGCGAGCCGGCGGGCGATTTTCGGATCCGTGTCGGGCCGCCCCTTCTTATAGAGCGCGGCATAGGCCTCCACCCGTTCGCTCGCAAACGTTTCACCGAGCACGATCGGCTCCGCGATCTCGCGCTCGCGCAGGAGCCGCGCCGCCGCGACCACGCGCTCGTCGGATGCTTCCGGAAATACGACGCGCCGGCCCTGGCCCCGGACCCGCGCCAGGCAGCGCTCAAGGATGTCCATCGTTCCTGCCTACAATCATCGTTTTTCTCCTGGCGCAAGATTGCCATGATCCGGCAAGACATCAAGTGCAGGTTCGCGGGGCGGATCGGATGAAGGTCATCGTGCTCGGCGCCGGCGTAGTCGGCATCGCCGCCGCCTGGTTCCTGCGCGAGGCGGGGCACGACGTGCTCGTGCTCGAGCGCCGGCCCGCGGCGGGCCTGGAGACGAGCTTCGCCAACGGCGGCCAGATCTCGGTGAGCCACGCCGAGCCCTGGGCGACCCCCGATGCGCCCGGAAAAATCCTCAAATGGCTCGGCCGCGACGATGCGCCGCTGCTATTCCGCCTGCGCGCCGACCCGCAGCAATGGCTCTGGGGACTGCGGTTTCTCGCCGAATGCCTGCCCGCGCGCAGCCGCGCCAACACCGCGCAGCTCGTTCGGCTCGGCCTCTACAGCCGCGCGACGCTGCGGGCGCTCCGACGTGCCACCGGAATCGAGTACGACCAGCTCCAGCGCGGGATCCTGCACTTCTACACCGAGCGGAGCGATTTCGAAGCGGGCCTCCGCTCGGCGCGCACGATGCGCGAGCTGGGCTGCGACCGCGTGCCGAAAACGCCGGACGAGTGCGTGGCGATCGAGCCCGCGCTGGGCGCGCTCCGCGCGCGCCTCGTCGGCGGCACCTATTCGCCCGAGGACGAATCCGGCGATGCGCACAAGTTCACCGTCGCCCTGGCTGGGAAGTGCGCCGAGCGCGGCGTGCAGTTTGCGTTCGGCAAGGCGATCGAGCGCATCGTCGCCGAGGGCGGGCGGATTGCCGGCGTGCAGGCGGCGGGAGATCTGATCCGGGGCGACGCCTATGTCGTCTCGCTCGGCAGTTTCACCCCGCTTCTGCTGCGCCCGATCGGAGTCCGGCTCGCGATCTACCCCGCGAAGGGCTATTCGGTGACGATGCCGGTGCGCGATGCTTCCGCCGCCTGGTCCGTGTCGCTCACCGACGAAACCCACAAACTCGTCTTTGCGCGGCTGGGCGAGCGCCTGCGCATCGCCGGCACCGCCGAGCTCACCGGCTACGACGACACGATCAATGAAGTTCGCTGCCGCGCGATCCTCGAGCGCACGCTGGAGCTCTTTCCCGGCGCCGGCGACGAAGCGAAGGCCGAATTCTGGGCGGGGCTGCGCCCGGCGACGCCAGGCAACATTCCCTATATCGGCCGCACGCGCTACCCGAATCTCTTTCTCGACACCGGGCACGGCACGCTCGGCTGGACGCACGCCTGCGGCTCGGGACGCGCGCTCGCCGACATCGTGAGCGGGCGCCGGCCCGAGGTGGACTTCCGCTTCTGCTAGGGGGCGAGCTCGGCGACTGCCAGCGCGCGCGGATTGCCCGCTTTCGCCGCCCGGATCGCCGCCCAGAGCCGCTGCGGCGTTGCCGGCATGTCGAAGTGCGTCACCCCGGCCGACCGCAACGCATCGAGCACCGCGTTCATGAGGCAGGGCATCGAGCCGGTGACGCCCGCTTCGCCCACCCCTTTGGCGCCGAGCGGATTGGTCGTTGTCGGCACCGGATGCTCGAGCACGCGCAGGTCGTTGACGAGCACCGCGCGCGGCATCGGGTAGTCCATGAAGCTCCCCGAAAGCAGCTGCCCGCTTTCCGCGTCGTAGACCGCCTGTTCGCCGAGGACGTGCCCCGCTCCTTGCGTGATTCCGCCCTGCATCTGCCCTTCCACGATCTGGTGATTGATGATGGTCCCCGCGTCGTCCACCGCGACGTAGGAGACGATCTCAACCTCCCCGGTCTCGGGCTCGATCTCGATTTCCGCGATATGGCAGCCGTTGGGAAAGGTCGAGCCGACCTTGATGTCCTTGAGATCCATGTCGAGCTTGCCCGGATGCTTCTTCGCAAGTTCGGCGATCGCGATACGGCGGTCGGTTCCCTTGATGCGGTATTCGCCCGCGCCGAATTCGATGTCGGCTTCCGCGGTCTCCAACGCCTCGGCGGCGAGCGGCATGCCGCGCTTCGCCACTTCCTGCGCCGCGATCAGGAAAACGCTGCCGAAACCGAGCAGCGAGCGCGAGCCTCCGGTCGGATTGCCGGTGACCACCATGTCCGCGCCCGCGGTGCGCAGCCGGATCGCCTCCATCGGCACGCCGAGCACCCCGGAGACGATCTGCGCATAGACCGTCTCGTGCCCCTGGCCGTGGCTGTGCGAGGTTGCCTGCAAAGTGATGTTGGCGCGCTCGTCCCACAGGATCTGCGCCTGGTCGTAGGGCGCAAAGCCGCCCGAGCCGCTTGCCTCGATGTAGCTCGAGATGCCGCGCCCGCGCAGGCGGCCGCGCTTTTCGCTCGCCGCGCGCCGCACCGCGAATCCGCTCCAGTCCGCCTCGCGCACCGCCTTGTCGAGCACGCCCTGGAAATCGCCGCAGTCGTATTCGAAGCCGGTGACGATCCTGTAGGGAAACTGCTCCTTTCGCACCATGTTGAGGCGCCGGAATTCGGCCGGATCCATGCCGATCTCGTGCGCGCCCTGGTCCACTAGGCGTTCGATCGCGTAGGAGCTCACCGGCCGGCCCGCACCGCGGTAGGCTGCGGTCGGCACCGTGTTGGTGAAGGTGAGCGAGGCGTGTACGTGAACGGCCTGGACGTCGTATACGCCGCTCACCACGTTTACGAGGTTCACCGTGTTCACGAACGCTCCGGTGAACGCGATGTAGGCGCCCAGATTGCACACGAATTCGAACCGCATGCCGAGGATGCGCCCGTTCCGGTCCAGCGCGAGCTCCCCGCGCTGCACGATGTCGCGCGCCTGCTCGTCGGCAAGAAACATCTCCGATCGGGTGCCGACCCATTTCACCGGGCGGCCGAGCTTCTTCGCCGCGGCGAGCGCGGCGCAGTATTCGGGGTAGGTGTTGAACCGCACGCCGAAGCCGCCGCCCACCTCCTCGGCGATGACGCGGATTTTCTCCGGCGGCACGCCGAGCACCGGCGCCATCTGGCCGCGGATCGCGGTCACGCCTTGGGTGCACGCGTGGAGGTGAAAATTCCCCGAAGCGGCATCGTAGGCGCCGATGCAACCGCGCGGCTCCATCGGGTTGCCCACGACGCGCGTGTGATACGAGGTGAGCCGCACGATTCTCTGCGCGCGCGCGAACGCGGCGTGGGTCGCCTCCTCGTCGCCGCCGACGAAATCGAGCGCCAGGTTGCGCGGGACATCGGCGTGCAGTTGCGGTGCGCCCGGCTTGAGCGCTTCGAGCGCCTCGATCATGGCGGGAAGGTCGTGGAACTCAACTGTCACCGCTTCCGCCGCGTCCTGCGCGAGCGCCGCGCTTTCGGCGACGATCAGTGCAACGGGCTCGCCCACGTAGCGCACGCGGCGCTGCGCAAGCATCGGGTGGTTGGGGCGGCGCAGCTCGGCCCCGCCCCTGCCCTTCATCGGCGCCGCGGCGGTGAGCGAGCCGTAGCCAGCGGCGGCAGTGTCCTCTCCCGTCAGCACTGCAACGACGCCCGGCATCGCGAGCGCGGCGGAAGCATCGATCGAGACGATCTCGGCGTGCGGCCGGTCCGAGCGAAGGAAGTAGCCGTACGCCTGTCCCGGCAGATTCCAGTCCGCGACATAGCGCCCCGCGCCCTTCAGCATGCGCTCGTCCTCGAGCCGGCCTTTGCGTCCGAATGAGGTCATAGGAGGCGGATTCTAAAAACAAAAGGCCCGCTCGCGCGGGTCCTTTCGCAGACTGCGGCGAAACGGCGGGTTTTGTCTACACGATCCCGGACTACGCGCTCAGCCCTTGGACAACGCGATCAGCACGCTGCAGGGCGCGTAGTCGATGAGCGCTGCGCCCACCGAGCCCTTCCACCAGCGCGCCGCGAAGGAGGTGTCCTGGTTGTGGCCGACCACGATCAGCTCGGCCCCAAGCTCCTTCGCAAGCCGGCAGATTTCCTCCACCGGCTCGCCGACCGCGAGATGCCCGGCGGCGTTGAAGCCGCGCTCGGCGAGCGACTTGACTCCCTCGTCGAGGATCTGCTGGGTGCGCTTCTTTTCCTCTTCCAGCAGCTCTTCGGGAACGAATCCCTCGGTGAGAAACAGGCTCGGCGGCATGCTCGCCACCGCGAGCAGGTGCGTCTCCGCCTGCAGGAATCCGGCCAGATCGGCGCATTCCAGCAGGGCGCGCTTACCTTCCTGCGAGCCGTTGTAGGCGAGAAGGATCTTGCGATACTTCATGTGCGGCTCCCTCCGTTGATCGTAGTCCGCCCGCGTCAAGCCACCTGTTTCACAAAGATTATAGCCCTGCCGTCGTACAATCGTCCGTCATGCTGGATGTCCATCGCAGCGACCTCGTGGCCGCGGTCGCCGGCAGCGGCACGATGGGGCGCGGCATCGCGCAGGTGCTGGCGCAGTGCGGCGTGCGCACCCTCATGTTCGACACTCTGCCGGGGGCCGCGCACGCGGCGAAAGGTTCGATCGCACAGGCGCTCGGCCGCCTCGCCGAAAAGGGGCGCATGCCGCCCGCGGAGGTGGCCGCCACGCTCGCCCGCATCGAGGTCGTCGGAACGCTGGAAGGCTTGGCGCCCGCGCACGTCGTGATCGAGGCGATCGTGGAGGATCTCGCGGCAAAGCGCGAGCTGTTTGGCGCGCTCGAGGACATCGTCGGCGCGGCCGCCATTCTTGCGACCAACACGTCTTCGCTCTCGGTGACCGCGATGGCGGCGTCCTGCCGCAAGCCCGGGCGCGTTGCCGGGTACCACTTCTTCAACCCGGTTCCGCTGATGAAGATCGTGGAGGTGGTGGCCGGCGAACTCACCGAGCCGTGGGTGACCGACGCGCTCGCCGAACTCGCAAGGCGCTACGGCCACACGCCGGTGCGCTGCAAGGATACGCCGGGGTTCGTGGTGAACCATGCGGGGCGCGGCTACATTCCCGAGGCGCTGCGGGTGCTTGCCGAGGGGATCGCCGATTTCGCCACCATCGATCGCATCCTCACCGAGGCGGCGGGATTCCGGCTCGGACCGTTCGGCTTGATGGACCTGGTCGGGCTGGACGTCAACCACAGCGTTCACAAGTCGCTCTTCGAGCAGTACTTCGGCGAGCCGAAATACCGCCCTTCGTACCTGCTCGAGCCGCGCGTTGCCGCCGGACTGCTGGGGCGCAAGAGCGGCCGCGGCTGGTACGCGTACGGCAAGGACGGCGCCGCCGAGAAGATTCCCGAGCCGCCCGCACCCTCTGCCAAGGCAGGGGTCGTATGGGTCGCGCACAATGCGCCAGAGCTGAGGGAGCTGCTCGGCAAGCTCGGCGCCAAGGTGGAAACGGCGCCCAAGCCCTCGGCCGAAGCGGTCTGCTTCGTCGCCCCCTATGGCCAGGACGCGACCACGACCGCGCTGCAGTTGCTGATCGATCCTGCGCGCACCGTGGCGGTGGATCCGCTCTTTGGCTTCGCCAAGCGGCGCACCCTGATGACGACACCGGTCACCCGGCCCGAGGTGCGCGACGCAGCGCACGGGCTGCTCGCCTCCGATGGCGTGCCGGTGGCGGTGATCCGGGACTCGCCCGGTTTCGTCGCCCAGCGCGTGGTCGCGCATATCGTCAACGTCGGCTGCGACATCGTGCAGCAGCGGATCGCGACACCGGCGGATCTCGATTCGGCCGTGGTGCTTGGTCTGGGCTACCCGCGCGGACCGCTCGCCATGGGCGATGCGCTCGGCGCGGCGAAAATTCTGCGGGTGCTCGAGGCGATGCACTCGTTCTATCAGGACCCGCGCTACCGCCCGAGCCCCTGGCTCAAGCGCCGCGCGCGGCTGGGCGTTTCGCTCCTGACGCAGGATTCCTGACTCTGACCCCATTTACTCTGACCCCAATCGAGGTGCTGCCATGCTGGATGCGTACATTTACGACGGACTGCGCTCCCCGATCGGGCGGCACGCGGGGAAGCTCGCCGCGGTGCGGCCCGACGATCTCGCCGGCGAAGTCATCGCCGAAGTGGTCCGGCGCAACAAGATCGTCCCGGAGGAAATAAGCGACGTGATTCTCGGCTGCGTGACGCAGTCCGGCGAGGACTGCCGCAACGTGGCACGCTTCGCCGCGTTGATGGCAGGCCTTCCGCCCACTACGCCCGGCGTGACCGTCAACCGCCTGTGCGCCTCCGGGCTGCAGGCGGTGACCGACGCCGCGTGCGCGATCACCTGCGGCGAAGGCGAGCTCTACATCGTGGGC
>Ga0137796_10001432_pt1 | contig 13619 bp, 16 predicted proteins | sample OV2TP3_FD_97704 | JGI IMG/M metagenome (GOLD analysis project Ga0137796, IMG submission 97704)
ACTCGCCAACAACTCATAGAGTCGCCGAGGGGTGGAACCGCCGGACAGCGCCACGCTGAAACGTCCGCTGACCTGTACCTGCTGCTGGGCAAGTCGCACGAACTGCTCTGCTGCCTCACGGCTTAAGCGTTCCAGATCCGGAAGCACTCGGATTACGGGTTGTGCCATCTGTGGCCGTCACGTGCGAGCAGTGCCGCGGCCTCGTCCGGCCCCCAGCTTCCCGCCGCATAAGGAACCGGCTGCGAGGTCGACTCCTGCCACGTCTTCAGCAGCGGGGTCAGCAAACCCCAGGAGAGCTCCACCCAGTCTTGGCGCGCGAACAACGTCTGGTCACCGAGCATGCACTCGAGCAACAGATGCTCATACGCGCCGGGTGGCTTGATACTAAACGCCTGCTGATAGTTGAAGTCCATCGCCACGGAGCTCATGCACACCTTCGGCCCGGGGTGCTTGGCCTCGAACGAGAGGCAGATCCCTTCTTCGGGCTGGATCCGCAAGATGAGCGTATTGGCGCTCAGCGACTCCGGCGACAGCCCGCGAAACATGGAGTGCGGGACCGATTTGAATTGGATCACGACTTCGCTCACCTGTTTCGCCAGCCGCTTTCCGGAGCGCAGGTAAAACGGCACGTTCTGCCAACGCCAGTTGTCGATGAACAGTTGCAGAGCGGAGAAGGTCTCCGTGGTCGAGGTCGAGGCAACCCCCGCTTCTTGGAGATAGCCAGGCACCTGGACGCCATCGACAGCTCCAGCCTCGTATCGGCCCCGCACGACGCTCCCTCCAAGCCGATCCAGCGCGATGGGACGAATCGCCCGCATGACCTTGACCTTTTCATCGCGGATCCGATCCGCCTCGAAGCTGGCCGGAGGCTCCATCGCCACGATGCACAGCAGCTGCAGGAGGTGGTTCTGGAACATGTCCCGCAAGGCTCCGGACCGATCGTAGTAGCCGGCGCGGTGCTCCACGCCGAGCGTTTCGGCCACGGTGATCTGCACATGGTCGATGTAGCGCCGGTTCCAGAGCGGCTCGAAGATCGCGTTGGCAAATCGGAAAATGAGCAGGTTCTGCACGGTCTCCTTGCCCAAGTAGTGATCGATCCGATAGACCTGGTCTTCCCGCAGCACCCGGTGCAGTGTCCAGGTCAGATTCTGGCCGCTGTCCAAGTCATGCCCGAGCGGTTTCTCAAGGATCACCCGGCCCCACGGTGGCGCAGCACCGGAGCGTTGCGTCAGACCGGCCTTTCCAAGTTCACGCACGGCCTGGCCGTACAGCGCAGGGGGAATGGCCAAGTGAAAGACCCGGTTGCCACCGGTCTGGTGTTGTCGTTCCAGTTCCGGGAGGCGCTGATTCAACTGCTGATAGAACTTTGAGTCGGCGTAATCCCCGCCCACGTAGTAGCACCGCTGGAGGAACGTCTCCCAGATCGCAGGGTCCAGCGCATCCTTGCCGGCGCGCCGCAACGTCTGCTCCACGTCCTGCCGGAACGACGCATCGGTCATCGGGTTTCGCGCAGTCCCGAGCAGGAAGAATTGCTCGGGCAGCAACCGCTGATGCATGAGGTCGAAGAGCGCCGGGATCAGTTTCCGATGCGCCAGGTCGCCCAGAACCCCGAAGAGGATCACCCCGCAGGGCTGCGCGGGTTGATAGATGCAGAAGCTTTCGTTGACGGGCTGGACAGACACGGCGGCGTGCGGCATGGACTACTCGCGTTTGACGGCATGGCCGCCGAACTGCTGGCGCATCGCCGCCAGGAGCTTGTCGCTGAACGGCTCGGGCTCGCGAGACCGGAAGCGGCGCTCCAACGCCAAGCTGATGACCGGAATCGCGCAGCCGAGCTCGATCGCCTCGACGACGGTCCATCGACCCTCGCCGGAATCCGGCACGTAGGCCGCGATCCCTTCGAGGGAAGGATTCTCCATCAGCGCTTTCGCGATCAGGTCTAAGAGCCAGGACCGCACGACGCTGCCATCGCGCCAGAGATCGGCGATTTGCGCGAGATCGAGCTTGAAGTCCGTCTTGTACCGCATCAGCTCGAAGCCCTCGGCGTAGGCCTGCATCAGGCCGTACTCGATGCCGTTGTGGACCATCTTGACGAAGTGGCCCGCCCCGACTGGCCCGACATGACCCCAGCCTTTGTCCTTCGCCGGGGCGAGCGTCTGAAAGATCGGGGTGAGCCGTTTCACCACTTGGGCATCGCCGCCAACCATCAAGCTGTAGCCTTCGGTGAGGCCCCAGATGCCTCCACTGGTGCCGACGTCCACAAACTCAAGCCCCTGTCCTTTGAGCAACGTTGCGCGGCGGAGGCTGTCCTTGTAGTTGGAGTTGCCGCCGTCCACGACCACATCGTTCTTCGTCAGGTGAGGCAGGAGCGTCTGGATGGTCTGATCCACCGGCTCGCCAGAGGGAACCATGAGCCACACCACACGCGGCTGGCCAAGCTGCTGACTCAGCTTCTGCGGCGAATCGGCTGTCGCAGCCCCCTGCTTCGCCACGCGCGCAAGCGCCTGCGGATTCGGATCGTAGCCGACTACCTGATGGCCGCCTCGCAGCAGCCGCTCGGCCATGTTGGCTCCCATGCGGCCCAATCCGATCATGCCAAGTTGCATTGTGTCTCCCCTCTCTCAGTTGATCTCGCTAGTTCAGGTGAGGACGACTTCACGTTTGGCTTTGACGCGCTCCAGCAGCGCGTCAAAGGAGTCGGCGAATGCTTTGACACCGGCGTGCTCCAATTGCTGTGTGACGTGCTTCAGGTCAATTCCGATCTCAGCCAGCTGTTGAAGAACTCGTTGAGTCTCCTTGAGGTCCCGCTCAAGCGTACCACTCACCCGTCCGTGGTCCTTAAAGGCCCGCAGCGTCGCTTCCGGCATGGTATCCACGGTATCAGGGCCGATGAGCTCCTCGACGTATCGGACGTCACGATAGGCCGGGTTCTTCGTGCTCGTCGAGGCCCACAGCACCCGCTGGACCCTTGCGCCCTTGGCCGCAAGTCTCTGGAACCGCTCGCCCTGAAACCGCGCCTTGAACCGCTGATACGCCAGCTTCGCGTTGGCGATGGCCGCTTGGCCTCGGAGCGCCTCGAGTTGGCGATGCCGCTGCGGCGGGGCGGATTGCCGTTGCTCGTCCAACAGCTTGTCCACCGCGGTATCAATCCGGCTGACGAAGAAACTGGCGACCGAAGCGATCTGATCGATCGGTTGGCCTTCGACCACGCGTTGTTCCAGTGCTGAGAGGTAGGCCTCAATGACTTCCTCGTAGCGCTCGATGGAAAACAGCAGGGTGACGTTGATGTGGTAGCCCTCAGCGAGCATCTGACGAATCGCCGGAAGCCCTTCGTGCGTGCCGGGAATCTTCACCATGACATTGGGACGGTTGACGAGCCCAGCGAGCCGACGCACCTCTGCGATCGTGGCGTGGGTATCATGCGCGAACTGCGGGGCGACCTCGATGCTCACAAAGCCGTCCTGTCCTTGCGTCTGCTCATACAGTGGTTGGAACAAGTCCGCGGCCAGCTGGATGTCTTCAACGATCAGCGTATCCAAGATCTCGACGGCTGATGTGCCCTGGGTTCCCAGGCGCTTTAGGGTGTCATCGTAATCCGAACTTCCGCCGATGGCCTTCTCAAAAATCGTGGGGTTTGACGTGACCCCCCGCACGCCGTCCTCCTTAAGGAGCTGTTTCAACTCCCCAGAGATCAGCATGCCTCGGCGGATGTTGTCCAGCCAGATGGATTGCCCTGCCGCTAATAATTGTCGAAGCGGATTCATGTGTTCACCCACGGTTGACCAGCTCCAGTTGTTCCTTGACCGCTGCGACCACCCGGTCGGGCGTGAACCCGAACTTGTGCTGAAGTGCCTTCAGTGGCGCTGAGGCTCCGAAGGTCTTCATGCCGATTACCGCTCCCGTGGAACCGACGTACCGCTCCCACCCCAGCACCGAGGCTTGTTCCACAGCCACCCGCGCCTTGATTTCTGGAGGCAGCACGTGGTGGCGATAGGTCGCCTCCATCCGATCGAACAGCTCCCAAGAGGGCATGCTGACGACCCGAGCCGCAATGCCTTCGGCCGTCAGCTCCTCGTACGCCTGCACGCACAGCGAGACGTCGCTACCGGTACCGATGAGAATCACCTCGGGTTGGCCGTCCTTCGCGTCAGCGAGGATGTAGGCGCCGCGGCGCACGCCCTCAGCGGAGGCGTACTTCGTGCGATCAAGAGTTGGCAGCACTTGCCGGCTAAGCACCAAGGCCGCCGGCTCGTGACGGAGCTCCATGATGACACGCCAGGCTTCGGCCACCTCGTTAGCATCCGCCGGGCGCAGCGTGATCAATCCGGGGATGGCACGCAGCGATGCCAACTGCTCCACCGGCTGATGGGTCGGCCCGTCCTCGCCCACGCCGATAGAGTCGTGCGTGAAGATGTACACGGTCGGAAGCTCCATCAGAGCGCTCAAACGAATGGCTGGCCGCATGTAGTCGCTGAAGATCAGAAACGTCGATCCGTAGGGACGGACCTTGCTGTGAGACAGTCCATTGAGAATGGAGCCCATGGCGTGTTCGCGGACCCCGAAGTGCAGATTGCGGCCCGTCGTACTGGCCGTAAAATCCCCGGCGCCATCAAAAATCAGTCGTGTCAATGTCGAGGGCGCTAAATCCGCCGAGCCGCCGATGAGCCACGGCACCCGCTTGGCAATCGCGTTCAGCACCTTGCCCGAGGCCTCGCGCCCGGCCAGCCCTTTCGGATCTGCCGCAAACGTTGGGATGTCTCGATCCCACCCCTCCGGCAGTTGCCGATGCTGCATCCGGTACAGCTCATCTGCGAGCTGTGGGTATTTGGCGCGGTAGTGCTCAAATCGCTGCATCCATGCTTCGCGCAGCTCGTGGCCGCGCGTACCGATCCCTGCCGCGAAGTGCTCCCGCACGCCCTCCGGCACGAGGAACTTCGCCCCCTCCGGCCAGCCGTAGGCTCGTTTGGTCAGGCGGATTTCCTCTTCGCCCAAAGGGGCGCCGTGCGCGCCGTGCGTGTCCTGTTTGTGCGGGGCGCCGTAGGCGATGTGGCTGTCCACGATGATGAGCGTCGGCCGATCGGAGGTCTGCTTGAACGTGCGGAACGCACGCTCGAGCATCGCCAAATCGTTCGCATCGCTGACTCGTGTCACATTCCAGCCGTAGCCGACGAAGCGCGTGGCGACATCCTCGGAAAACGCCAAGGTGGTCGGGCCTTCGATGGTGATCCGGTTGTTGTCGTAGATCCAGCACAGGTTCGACAGCTTGAGGTGTCCTGCCAGCGACGCGGCTTCGCCGGAGACGCCTTCCATCAAACAGCCGTCCCCGCAGAGGGCGTACACGTCATGGCTGAACATCTCGAAGTTCGGCCGGTTGAAGTGGGAAGCCATCCAGCGCTCGGCGATGGCCATCCCGACGCTGACCGCGACGCCCTGGCCGAGCGGCCCGGTCGTCGTCTCCACACCGGAAGTCCAGCGGTACTCTGGGTGGCCCGGACAGCGACTATCCAACTGGCGAAACGTCTTGATGTCCTCAAGCGGAACGGACAGCTCCCCTAATCGCTCGTACGCCTTGTTCACCGCCTTGACCCCGGTCAGATGGAGAAGCGAGTACAAGAGCATCGAGGCGTGCCCCACGGAGAGGACGAAGCGATCGCGGTTGGGCCAGATGGGATCTTCAGGATCGAAGCGCAGGAACCGCTGCCAGAGACAGTACGCGACCGGGGCAAGCGCCATCGGTGTGCCGGGATGGCCGGAGTCGGCCGCCTGCACCGCATCCATGGCCAGCGTGCGGATGGTGTTGATGCACAGTTGGTCGAGTGTCTCAAGCTTCAGGAGAGAGACTTTGGGACTCATTCGCACCTACCGGGTTGGATGCGCTACGAGGTGGAAAGGGTTCGCGCGTCCATTCTACTCTTTTCAGCGCTGCGGGTGCTAACACGTTCCGTGTGAGAAGCAAGGGGCGAAGGCTGCTCCGCTTGGCCCGAAATGAACGCTCCCGGTTCAGCATGTTCAGGAAATCGGTGTTGCCGCCGACGTTGAGTTGGTAGGTCCGATCGACCACGGCCCCGCGGTCGGCGAACAGCTTGGCCAAGGTCCGGTGCACGATCGTCGCGCCGACCTGGCTTTTGACGTCGTCCCCGACGAGCGGGATGCCGCGCTTGGCAAACCGCGCAGCCCATGCGGGATCGGACGCAATGAAGACCGGCATGCAGTTGATCAAGCTCACGCCCGCCTCAAGACAGGCCTCGGCGTAGGCCTCCGAAGCCCGCTGCGAGCCGACCGGCAGATAGTTGAGGAGGATCTCCGCCCCGCTCTGTTTCAGGACTCGGGCCAGATTGACAGGACGCGCCTTGGACACCACGAACGTCTGGGGAGCCGGGTACTGGCGCATGTGCGCCGCGACCCCATCAAGCACCGGGCCCATCTGGACGCGGACGCCGTAACGGGGCATCTGTCTGACGAATCTGGTCGTGCAGTTCGGGGCTGCCGCGATGGCTATTTCAAGTGGTCGGCCAACCTTGCGTGTATCGATGTCGAACGCAGCGACCACGGCAATATCGGCTGGCGTATAGGGGCCGATGTGAACATGGAGCAGCCCAGCGGGGCTCTTCCGGCCATTGTGTCCGTGCGGAGCCGCGTAGTACTGCAACCCTTGGACGAGCGCGCTGGCACAGTTGCCGGCTCCTGCGATGGCGATGCGAATGGGAATGCGGCGACCCATCAACGGGCCGCCTGCGCGGCAACGGCAGGCTCAAGCTCTACACCTAGCGCGTCGACGATCCGGTTGATGAAGTTGAACTGTGCGGCCACGACGGCGGCTTCCAGGATTGCGCGATCAGACCATCCAAGCGACCGCAGGAAACTGATGTCCGCCGTGGTCACCTGCGCGGGCTCTCGGGTCACTTTGTACGCATAGCCGAGTAATGCTTTCGTCTTCTCATCTAGTGGCGCCTTCAGGAAATCCGCCGCCAGTTGATGGATGACGTCCTCGCTGATCCGGTACCGGGCTAGGAACTCGCTGTGGTGGGTGGCGCAGTAACTGCACTGGTTGGCTTTGGAGACGACCAGTGCGATCATCTCTTTCGTGGGGTTGGGCAGTTCCGTCTTCGCGAGCATCACCGCTTCAAACAAACGACCATTGAGGTCGAACACCTCCGGCCAGAGACTCAAGACCTTCGTCACGTTGGGCACGAATCCCATCTGCCGCTGCATCGCCTCATACGCGGCCTTGATGTGCCCTGTCGCTTCCGATTCCTCAACCACTCCGATCCATGCCATGGGGTACCTCCTCGCTTTGTGCCTCGTCCTTGCAGAGTAGTTCTTTCGTTTCGAACAGTTCCGCGAGCACCTGGATAGCACGCTCGGCATCAGGTCCGCGCACCACCAAGGAGAGTCGTTTGCCGCGCACCGCCGAGAGTTCCAGCATCCCCAGCATCGATTTGGCACTCACGCACAGCCGGTTTGAGCAGAGCGTGATGTCCGATTGAAACTTCCGGGCCAAGGTGACGACCAGTGCCGCAACCCGCAGGTGCAGTCCGAGACGGCATGGCACCGTCACGGTGCTTTTGGCTTCGATTGATGCTGTCGGTCTCTGCTCAGCGATTACGAGATGGCTCATCGCATAGGCTCCTGGTTAGGACAACCGCTCGACGACCACCGGCACCAGTCCCTGGCGCAGCGGAGCGATCTCAGCGAACACTGGCAGCGCCGACAGGGCTGACCCGAGGAGCGTGAGGCTGAGCAGCCACCGCACCATCGACGACCCCCTCGATTGTGGACTCGGCTCGCAGCTGTTCTTTCAACCGCTTGCGCAGCCAGACCTCATCCAAGCCCTCTTTCCTAGCGATCTCTTCCATGCTGCGACCGAACATCGCTTCAAACGCTTCGTAGAGCTTCGGGACGATCAGGAAGTAGACCTTTTCCAGCTTGCGCAGACCCCGCCCTTCCGTCCGCTCCAACGCTGCGCGGTGGCCGACGATCATCTCGACCCAGGCCGCCTTGAAATTCCCTTTGAACCCATCGAGCTCTTCCTTGTGGATCCGCGCCATCGAATCGGGCGGCCGGTTGTCCGGATCGAAGGGGTCGATTCGACGGAAGTACGCGGCTTCCTCGTGCTGGCCCTCGGCCTCAAGCTGGGCGATATGCGCATCATACTTCGCTTGTCGCCGGCGGTCGATGCCCGTCTTGTTCGCCACTTGCTGCATCGACTTCTCCGCGAACGTCTCATAACAGAAGATCGGCACCATGGCCCAGCCCACGTAGGGTAGGCCGCGCACATACTCGATTCCGCGCACGCCTCGCCCGTCGTTCCACTCCAGTCCCACGCGGTTGCCGATGAAGATGGTGAGCAGGAACGGCCACGGGCCTCCCCGTCGACGAACCGTGTAGAACTCCGGCGGCGGATACTTCAGCGGCCGATATACCCCACCCACAAGAACACCGTGGTTTGGCGGTGCAGGTTCGCGTGATGGCTCGGGCGCTGCGATCGCCGCATTGGGCAGACCTCCAAGGAGTCCCCATACGACTGCCAATCGAAGAATCGTCACCACAGGCTTCATCAGAACGTGTAGCGCAGCAGCGCCGGTTCACGTCGCATGCGTCGTGAGCGACCGTTGTCAATGTTCAGCCACACGGGCGAACGATCCGTCTCGCGCTGATGAGGACGTGTCGCGGACGACGCCTCATCCATGAGATTGACGATCCGCGCCGCAGCCTCCGATGAGCCTTTGACGACGCCCCACGAGGCGCCGGCCAACGGTCCGTGATCCTTGGTGACTTCAGCCATAGTTTGAGGGAGCGCTACCCACGCGAACGAAAAAGAAACCACATCTATGATGCGTCATCCAGCGAAACGGTTCGAGCAACCTCAATAGATATCATTCCCGCACATGAGCCGGTTGATCACGTTCACGTCACATGCCTCATCCCAGCAACTGAACCCCATCCTCCTCACCTCTGAAGCGCCAACCATCGAGGTTGGCGCGCAATGCCGAACGCGAGGGCGTTCGGCCTTTGGGAGCGGGCGGGTCATGTCTTGGTGAGGCTGCTCGGCGCACAACCCACCTGCACAAATCGTCAAGCCAACCCAGGCCATCACGGCCAGCACCAGCAGCCCGCCAAGGAGTTCCATCGCCGTCGCCCTCTCACGCGCGGGATGAGGGTTTCCCCTCGAACTCCACCACGCCACACCTGCAACTGCTGCACTCCCACCACCTGTCTGCTGGCCGGAGGCCGTCCCGCTGTTGGCGGGACGCTCCGCCACAGGCGGAGCCAGACAGGTGGTGGGATCGCCGGATCATCCATGCGACGCCGCCAACGGTCAGCAGGAGCAAGACAAGAAGTTTGACCATCTGCCATTCCCTCCCCTCTACTGGTTTCGATGCGGGAGAGCAGAAAAGGATTCGGGCGGTAGCAACCGATTGGAGGACTGAATTCGGAGGACGAACTTAGCCGCCGGTCAGGCGGAACCGAAGCCGCTCCCAGAGGCTGGGGCGGGGGGAGGAAAGCTTCGTCTTGATGAAGCTGCGCAGTTTCTGCTGGAGCTCTGGAGGAATCTCGCGGCAGCGGAGCTCGCTGGAGAGCCGCATCGTCTGCTTGTAGGTATTGATGAAGGCCAGGCACCCGGGGCAATCAGCCAGGTGCTGCTCAAGCTGCTGGCTGACGGGCGGCTCGAGGCGCTGCTCAACGTACTCATACAACAGCTGACCGACATCACGACATTTAAACATGACGGGGACCTGGGTTGATCCCACCCCCTGCGGCTGTGCCGCGAAGCGGCACGCTCGGCTCTTGCCGAGCAGTCGCCTTCGGCGACGCCGTAGGGGGTGGGATGATTCCAGTTTTTTGCATCATCGACGGGGCAGCCGTGCGACTGACCGCGTAGTCCGCCAGTTGCTTGCGCAAAAACAGCCGGCCGCGGTGGAGCCGGCTTTTCAACGCGGCCTCCGACAGGCTCAAAATCTCACACGCTTCCTCTGTGGAGAGCCCTTCAACGTCTCTCAGCACGAATACGCTTCGGTAATCCGGCGGGAGTTGCGTGATGGCGGCTTCGATCCGCCGGGTCAGCTCTTTGCGTTCCAGCTCGTCATCGGGAAGCCGCGACCAATCGACGACGGGTTCTGCGATCATGCCCTCTTCGGTCATCGCCGGGCCCAGCTCTTCTTCCAAGGGGATCTGCTGGATTCTTGGCCGCTTGCGCAGCTTCATGAGTGCGGCGTTGGTCGCGATCCGATAGAGCCAGCTGGACAGCTTCGAGTCGCCACGAAAGCTGTCGATCTTCTGAAAGACGGTCAAAAACACATCCTGCAAGACTTCTTCAGCGTCCTGGCGATTGCCCGTCAGCCGGAGCGCCAGCCCGAAGACCCTGGTTTCATACTGGGCCATAAACGCTCCCAGGGCGGCTTCATTCTGGGCTCTGAGCTGCTTGATGAGCTCGTGTTCGTCGAGCGATGCCACGGCCATGTTCCCATGCTAACACAACCGCCTGAGGGAGACAACGACAGGCCATCTGCGATCCGGGCAGGTGCCTGGGCACTATTTGGCTGCCTGACTCCGAAGGGCCTTCGTGAGCTCACGCACCAGCTGTGCTTGGTCGTACGCTCCAACCCATGTCTTCACAACCTCTCCTCCGATAAAGAGCTTCAGCGTGGGGATGCTCGTTACGCCGTAGGGGGCCGCCAGCGCCGGGTGGCGGTCGATATTGACTTTTCCTATTGTCAGGCGGCCGGTAAAAATCTCGGCGAGCGCATCCACCACCGGCGTCATGAGCCGGCACGGCCCACACCACGGCGCCCAAAAATCGACCAGGACCGGGTGGGCGGCCGTCAGAATCGCCTCCTCGAAGTTGTCTGTGGTCAATTCGATGGTCTGCAGGTGTTCCATGGTCATCCCCTCCTGATAGGTAAGATGCGCAATCGCAGCAAACGATTCGAAGGCGAGGAGCGCGTGGAGGGAACGGTCAGTGCAAGTGCAAGGAATCCATGACGCCGAGGAGCTCTTCGGCGCTGATGTAGCCGGTGCGCCTTAGCTCAAGCTGCTCACGCCCCTGGCCATCGAAGGCAAGCAGCGTGGGCACGCCGACGACCTGGTAGCGTTCGATAAACGCTTCCTCGGCAGGGCTCAGGTCAGTCGCGTCGAACTTGACCATGGTGAAGGCCTGCGTGTGCTCCACGACGTGCGGATCGCGGTAGGTCGTCGCATCCATTTCATGACAAGGGAGGCACCAATCCGCATACACGTCTACAAGGACCGGCTTGCCGCCTGTTCCGTTCAACGCGGATTCGGTGTAAGGCACCCAGGCGATCGGCGAGGGCGATACCGCCGCGGAGGGCCGCACGCTGAGCGCGCTGAGCACAAGCAACATGCCAATAGCTCTCCTGGCCCACAACCAGCCGCCTTGAAGGGCGGCCCGAGAGACCCAGCCGAGATACACGCCGCATCCGATGAGCAGTGTGATGAGCATCCACCGAGCCGCCACCTCGGACAAGAGCGGGAGGACCAGATAGAGCGCCACACCGAACAGGACACAGCCGAGGGCTTGTTTGACCCATGTCAGCCAGGCGCCGGAGCGCGGCAGCCGGTGGAGCTGACCGGCGAAGATGCCGAGGAACAGATACGGCAGCCCCAGTCCAAGCGCCAGCGCGAAGAAGAGCCAAAACCCCACGACCGGACGTCCGAGCTGGCCGACGTACAGCAGCATCCCCAACACAAATGGCCCGATACATGGCGCGGCAATGATCCCAACCGTCAACCCCATGATGAGCGCCCAGACCGCACCCGTTCTGGCGACTCCCAATCGGCTGGTGAGCGCCACAGGGATCCGAAACTCAAACAATCCGCAGAGACTCAAGCCTAGCGCGACCATGACGAAGGCGATGAGGACCGGAACCCACGGCTGCTGGAGCGCCGCGCCCAACATGCCTCCGGTCAAGCTGGCGATGAGCCCCAGAATCGAGTAGGTGATCGCCAGCCCCAACACGTAGCAAGCGGCCAACACCGCGGTGCGGCCCACCCGCTGTTGTGCCTGCCCAGCGAAGAAGCTGATCGTAATCGGGATGAGGGGGTAGACGCATATGTCTTTCAGATTATGATGCGGGGAGCCGGAAAACGATTCACAGGGGAGGGGTTGGACTCTCTGGAAGATCCTCAGCGCTGACTGACAATCCCCTGAATCCCCTCAACGACGTCGCGAGCGTTCCAGCCGCTGCCGCGGAAGCGCTGCCGCACCGTGCCGTCGGGAGCGATCAGGACCGTGTTCATGTTGTGGGTGAAGTTCCCCTCGCCCATATCTTCGTAGATCACGTTGGCATCCTGCGCCGCCGCCTGGATCTCGGCAGCATCACCGGTCAGGAACTGCCAGTTGGAGAAGTCCGCCCCATAGCGCTCCCCGTATTCCCTGAGCACTTCGGGCGTATCGTAGGCCGGGTCGAACGAAATACTAACCAGGACTACCTTGTCTTTCAGGATCTTGTTGACCTGAGCCTGTACCTGCGCCATCTTCGACGTCACCAGCGGGCACATCGTCGGCATGGGACAGCGGGTGAAGATGTAGCTGACCAGCACGGTCTTGCCGCGGAACTCGCTTAACCGCACTGGCTGATTGTCCTGATTGACCAGCCGAAAATCGTATGCCTGATCCGCCCTGACCGAGTCGGTGGCGGAGGTACCTCCTGCCGGTGCGATCAGGGCGGCTATCGTCACGGCAAGGATGAGACCCTTATGGCGTCGCATCATTGAGCAGGTCCACCATCTTGGCCACGTCGGTCGTGGGCAGGTTGCAGACGTAATTCTCGCACACGTAAGCGGTTGCTTTGCCTCGGAGCGGCCGCTGGTCCTTGATGAACGGGATGAGCGCCTCGATCGCCCCAGAGGTCTCGTTTGCTGGCTGGACGGCCAGCACCGCGCGGGGGAGAAATCGCCCGTAGACAGCGCGGAGCATCTCCTGGGTGTCCGCCGAAGCCGGATCGCCCGCGATCACGATCTCCTGCGAGGGTCCCAGCCAACCATCGAGCGCGATGAGGAATTGCGGAAAGGCGGACGAGGCCTGGTTGGCCTGGCCGGAGAAGGCTTGGAACAACCGCTCGGCGTAGCCTTGAAGCTCTTTGTCCATCGTGAGCTGGCCCAGGCGCACGAGATCGAGTGCGGCGACCGAGTTGCCGGAGGGGAGCGCCCCGTCATAGAGTTCCTTGGTCTGCGCGATCAACCGCTCGTTCTGATCGCCGCTGAAGAAGAACCCGCCGGCCTTGTCATCCCAGAACAGCCGCACCATCTCCTGGGTCAATCGCTTGGCCTCTGCGAGCCAGCGCGCTTCCCCCGTAGCCTCATAGAGGTCCGTCAGCCCCCAGGCGAAGAACGCATAGTCGTCCAGGAACGCCGGGATGGACGCCTCACCATCACGGTAGCGGTGCAGCAAGCGCCCGTCGCGCGACCGAGCCGGCGATATCCGCTCCGGCGAGGGAGTGTCGGCAAGCGATGGGTTGCCGACCGAGGAAGTGCCGCCAGCCGCTGGGCTGGCGGCTTGCAGGTGTTCCAGGAGGAAACTCGCCGCCTCGCGCGCCGCCTGCGCATAGCGCGGCTCATCCAGCGCGCGGGCCCCGTACGCCAAGGTGCCGATCAGCAGG
>Ga0137796_10001434_pt1 | contig 13611 bp, 12 predicted proteins | sample OV2TP3_FD_97704 | JGI IMG/M metagenome (GOLD analysis project Ga0137796, IMG submission 97704)
CGGGGGATGTGGGACTGCGTCCACTGCTACGAGGCCAACGAGCACTGCCCGCGGGGGATCGACCCCACGGACCGGATCTTCGACCTCCGGGACAAGGCGGTCGAGCTGGGGGTGAAGTCGGGGACGGCCAACCCCCAGGTCGCCCGGCACTACGACAGCTTCGCCGCGTCGGTGCGGGCGAGCGGCTGGCTGGACGAGGGGCGGCTGGCCCTGGAGACCTGGGGGCTCGGGCGGCTGGGGGAGCTCCTCCCCATGGCCTGGCGCGCCCTCCGGCGGGGGAAGCTGCCGCTCCCCTATCTCCTCCATCGCAGGCGCCCGGGGGCCGAGCAGATCCGGAAGATCTTCGACAAGGTGGAGAAGCGATCATGAGCTACGCCTTCTATCCCGGCTGCGTCTCTCGGGGGGGGTGCCCCGAGCTCTACCCCTCCGCCGTGAAGGTCGCGGCGAAGCTCGGGTTCGAGCTCGACGAGCTCACCGACGTCGGCTGCAACGGCGCCGGCGTCCTGAGCCGCGCGGTCTCGGACCCCATCAACGCGCGGACCTTCGCCAAGGCGGAGGCGCGCGGCCACACCAAGGTCCTGACCATCTGCAGCACCTGCACCGGGGTCATGGGCGGCGCCAACCTCCGGCTGAAGGAGGACCCCGCCTACCGGGAGCGGATCAACCGGGAGTTCCTGGCCGAGGAGCGGCTCGCCTACCGCGGCACGGTGGACGTCAAGCACCTCCTCTGGCTCCTAATCGAAGACTACGGGCTCGACCGGCTCCGCGCCGAGGTCCGGCGCCCGCTCAAGGGCCTCCGGGTCTCCCCCTTCTACGGCTGCTACATCCGACGGCCGGACGGGATCCTGGACGGGAAGCCCGCGCGCAAGCGCTACCTCGAGATGGTCATCGAGGCGGTCGGCGCGGAGGTGACCGACTTCGGAGGGAAGGGGAAGTGCTGCGGCTTCCCGATCCTGACCGCCAACGAGCCGAACTCGATGGCGATGGTGGCGGCCCACACCGGGGAGGCCCGCGGCAAGGGCGCGGACTGCATGGTGACCCCCTGCCCGCTCTGCCACCTCAACCTGGACGGGGGACAGCCCAGGGCGGCCGCGATGAAGGGGGCCGCCATCGCCCTGCCGATCCTCCACCTCCCGCAGCTGATCGGGCTGGCGCTCGGCTTCGCCCCGGAGGAGCTCTTCCTCAAGCGCCACATCGTCTCCACGCGGCAGGTCGCCGAGAAGGTCTCGCTCCTCACCTGAGCCCCCGGGCCTCCCGGCGGCGAGCCGCATGAGCGTCGGTCCCCCGAGGGCCGCGCCTATCGCCCTCGACGGGCTCACGCATCGATCCGTCGAGGTGGAGGGCGCCCGATGGCACTGCGTGCAGGCCGGGGCGGGGCCGCCGGTGGTGATGCTCCACGGCTGGCCCGAGACCTGGTACTGCTGGCGGCACCAGATCCCGGCCGTGGCCGCGACCCGCACGGTGTACGCCCCGGACCTCCTGGGCTGGGGGGAATCGGACAAGCCTGAGGGGGACTACTCGGTCCCGGCCATGGTGCGGAGGCTCGAGGGGTTGCTCGATGCCCTGGGGATCCGGCGGACGGCCCTGGTCGGTCACGACTGGGGCGGGATCCTCGCCTACCCCTTTGCCCTCCGGCACCCGGAGATGGTGGACCGTCTGTTCATCGTCAACGCCGCCTTCCACCGGCGGCCCCCGATCGCCCCGCTCCACCGCTACTACTTTCACCTCCCCCTGCTCCCCGAGCTCCATGCCCGCCTGTTCGGGGATGCGCTGATCCGTGGCATCATCAGGTGGTGGGCCGCGAACCAGGCGGCCTTCCCGCCCGAGGTGATCGCCGTGTACCAGGAGGCCTTCCGCCGTCCCGGGGCCCATGCCGCCACCCTGCGCTACTACCGGGCCTCCAGCGTGAGCGGGATGTGGCGGCGCCGGCGGTACCGGGGGCCGCAGATCGCCGCGCCCCTGCTGGCGGTGTGGGGGGAGCGGGATCCCGTGCTCCCCGTCAGGGCGGCCGAGTACCTGAAGGAGGACCTCCCCGCCGCCCGTGTGGTGCGGGTCCGCGGGGCCGGTCACTTCCCCCATGAGGAGCAGCCCGAGCAGGTGACCCGTCTGCTGCTGGCCTTCCTCGAAGGCCGCCTCCCCCCCGACGCGGGCGGGGAGGCAGGGGCGGCGACGGCGCCCGGGGGTTCCACAGTCCACTAACCCGCCCTCCCGCCGTCAACGGGGAGGGCCAGAGGAGGAGAGGACCATGGCCGAGGCTCCGGCACGCAAGAAGGTCACGATCCCCATGCTCATGGAGAAGAAGCGGAAGAAAGAGCCGATCACCATGCTGGCGGTCTACGATTACCCGACGTCCATCCTGGCCGACCGCGTGGGGATCGAGATCCTCTGCACCAGCGATACCGGCGGGATGATCCTCTTCGGGCACGAGACCACGGAGACCGTGACCTTCGAGGAGGTCCTCTTCATGACCCAGGGGATGGCCCGGGGCGCCAAGTACGGCCTCCGGATGACGGACATGCCGTACATGAGCTACCACTTCTCCGAGGAGCAGGCGATCCGGAACGCCGCGCGGTTCGTCGCCGAGGGGCGGGCCGAGGTGATGAAGTGCGAGGGGAACAAGCACCACGCCAAGTTCATCGGGGCCATCGTCCGGGCCGGCATCCCGGTCATGGGGCACATCGGGATCACCCCCATGCGGGTGGCCCAGCTCGGGGGCTTCGCCGCCCAGGGGAAGACCGCGGAGCGGGCGAAGGAGCTGGTGGAGGACGCCCTGGCCATGGTGGAGGCCGGCTGCTTCTCGATCCTCTGCGAGGTCACCACCTCCGAGGTCGCCGAGTACCTCGCCGAGACCCTGCCCGTCCCGGTCATCAGCCTCGGGGCGGGGAACAAGGCCGACGGCGTCCACATCATCACCTCCGACCTCTTCCGGATGTACGACCGCCACACCCCGCGTCACTCCAAGGTGTACCTGGAGATGTTCCCGATCATCCAGAAGGTGTTCGAAGAGTACCGTGACGACATCATCAACCGCCGGTACCCGGGCCCCGAGCACACCGTCTTCATGAAGGAGGAGGAGCTGAAGCGCTTCCGCGACGTGGTCGGCTGGCACAAGTAGCGGTCAGGGCCGGGGCGGGCCGTTGAGGGGTCCCCCCGGCCCTCCCCACGACCCTCGGAGAGAGACCCGCCTGATGGAGACCCACGATCCCGAGCGCGTGAGGGGCCGGATCGCCGGCTTCCCCCGCGAGCGGACCTGGCTCCTGCCCGCCCTCGAGGCGGTCCAGGCCTCGGAGGGGTGGCTCAGCCTCGAGAGCCTCGAGGCCGTGGCCGCGCACCTCCGGGTCCCGAAGAGCGAGGTCTACGGCGTCGCGACCCACTACCCCGAGTTCCGCCTCGCCCGGCCCGGGGCGCACCTGATCCGCGTCTGCACCGGCGTGAGCTGCCGGCTCACCGGCTCGCTGGAGTGCCTCCGGGATCTCCAGGCGCGCTTCGGGATCACGGCCGGCCAGACGACGGCGGACGGCCAGGTGACGCTGGAGGAGGCCGACTGCTTCTTCGTCTGCTCGGTCGCCCCGCTGGTGGAGGTGGACGGCGCCTGCCACGGCCGGGTGACCCCCGCCGAGGCCGAGCATGTTCCGGTCTGGTACCGCTTCTCCCGGGCGCCGCATGCGGCCGGGGTCGCGCGTCCCTCGGCCCCGCCCGAGCTGCCGGGGGAGAGCGCCCGGGCCCGCCTCGCCCGCCTCGTCGAGGCGGCCCGGGGCCACGCCGAGGAGCGCCCGCCGATCCGCCTGCTCGTCCAGGCCGGCTCCTGCGGGGTCGCCGTGGGCGCCGACGAGGTGGTCAAGGCCCTCCGGATGCTGACGGCGATGCGGGGGCTCGAGGCCGAGGTCCTCGAGGGGGCCTGCAACGGGATCTGCTACGGCCAGGTCGCCGTCGAGGTCCGCCGCGCGGGGTGGCCGAGGCTGACCGTGATCAACGTGACCAAGGATCGCGTCCCGGGCCTCCTCCACGCCCTCTTCGCGACCGCGGCGCCGGTGAGCGGGTTCGACGGGGTGGTCTGGGCGGAGGCGCCGTGGCGGGGGCTCCCGCCGGCCCGCGAGCACCCCTTCCTCCGGAGTCAGCACCGCGTGCTCCTCGAGCGCTGCGGGGCGATCGACCCCGAGGACCTCGACGACGCGCTCCTCCACGGCGCCTACAGCACCCTGGCGGGGGTCCTCGACACCGTCCCGCCCGAGGAGGTCATCGCCCAGGTCAAGGCCGCGGGCCTCCAGGGGCGCGGCGGGGCGTACTTCCCGGCGGCGATCAAGTGGGAGGGGTGCCGCCGGGCTCAGGGCGCGCCGAAGTACGTCGTCGTCAACGCCGAGGAGGGGGAGCCCGGGATCTTCAAGGACCGCCACCTGATGGAGGGCGACCCGCACCTCCTCCTGGAGGGGCTCCTCCTGGCCGCGTACGCCGCGGGGGCGAGCCGGGCGATCCTCTACGTCCACGGCGAGGCCGAGCTGGCCGCCCGGCGGCTGGCGCGGGCGGTGGAGCAGGCGCTCGCGGCCGGCCTCCTCGGCGCGCGCGTCCTGGGGACCGGCTTCGCCCTCGAGGTCGAGATCCGGCGCGGCGCGGGCGGGTTCATCCTCGGCGAGGAGACGGCGCTCCTGGAGTCGATCGAGGGGCAGCGGGCCATGCCCCGGCCGCGGCCGCCCTTCCCGGTGGAGAGCGGGCTCTGGGGGCGGCCGACCGTGATCAACAACGTCGAGACCCTGATGGCCGTCCCCGCCATCTGCGCCCGCGGCGGGGCGTGGTACGCCGCCCTCGGGGGGGAGCGGGCGAAGGGGACGAAGCTCTTCGGTCTCTCCGGCCCGGTGAACCGCCCGGGGATCGTCGAGGTCGAGCTGGGGGTGACCCTCCGCCGGCTCATCGAGGAGATCGCCGGCGGGCTCCGGGACGGCCGGCGGCTCAAGGCGGTCGTGGTCGGCGGGCCGTCAGGGGTCGTGGTCCCGCCGAGCTTCCTCGACACCCCGATGGAGCCCCGGGGGGCGCTCTCCCCGGGCACCGGTGGGGTCGTGGCGGTCCCCGAGGGGTCCTCGATCCCCGAGATCGTGGAGACCCTGCTCGGGTTCAACGCCCGGGAGTCGTGCGGGAAGTGCACCCCCTGCCGGGAGGGGGCGCCGCGCCTCTTGGCCCTGCTCAAGGAGGCGGAGGAGGGGAGCCGGGAGGTGTGGCTCGGGCAGGTCCGCGAGCTGGCCGAGGTGGTGGCCGTGGCCTCCCTCTGCGGGCTCGGCCAGGCCGCGCCCGCCTCGGTCCTCTCCGCCCTCAAGCACTTCGAGGGGGAGTTCCCGGGGCCACGGCCTCCCGGCTAGGGACCCCGTTCCGGTGGCCTCCGAGCACCCTAGGGTGAGGCCTCGGCCCCTCGCTCCACACGCGCTCCGCGGCGCACCCGTCTGTGGCTCGCCGGGCGGGGCCCCTCCTCCTTCGTCCTCCGCTCGCGTTCCGGCTTCCCCACCCGGCTCGCTCACGACGGGGACCCGCGCCGCTCCGCTTAACGTTCCGCTCGGGGCCGACGCCTCCCCGGTGGGACCTGCTTCTGCCAAGGTGCTACCTGAACACGCACCTAGACAATGTGCGCTCGATCTGGTATCGTGCGAGCCTGTCCGGGCAGGTAGCTCAGTAGGTAGAGCACGGGACTGAAAATCCCGGTGTCGCCAGTTCGATCCTGGCCCTGCCCACCACGAATTTTCAGGGAGTTAGCCCTCCGTGGCAGCCGGCGGGGTTCCTCGGGTCGGAGGCGTCAAATCTGTCCTTCGCGCTATTGCGGTACTCCGCGCCTTTTCTCCGCGCGCACCAGTTCTGACCCTGTCCGAGGTGGCCCGCATCGCCAAACTGGACAAGGGAACGACACGGCGCCTACTGCTTACTTTGAAAGAGGCCAAACTCATCAATCAGGATCCTGTGACGCACCGATACTCGCTAAGCGTTGATGTCCTCGAGCTCGGCAGCGCGGTCCAAGACAGCAGGGATTTGAGGGAACAGGCTGTCGGGCTGCTTTCCGAACTTGCCATGTCGACCGGAACGACTGCGTTCCTCGGAGTCCATCGGGAAGGCGAAGCCCTATGTCTCGAGCGGGTGGACGGCAACCAGCCGGTTCAGATTCGGGCGTGGAGCGTGGGGGCACGCTTGCCACTGAACTGTGGTGGCGCTCCTCGAGTGCTTTTGGCTTACCTTCCGGCCGATGAGATTGAAGGGGTGATTCAGCGGGGGCTTCGGGCGCTCACACCAAAGAGCCAAACCGATCCAGGCGCATTACGGCGCGATCTCGCTGCCATCCGACGCCGGGGCTGGGAACTCGCGATCGATGATGTGACTCTCGGATTGGCGGCGCTTGCGGTCCCAGTTCGGAACGTGAGGAACGAGGTCGTCGCGGCGGTCAGCATCGCCGGCCTTACCCAGCACCTGGCTGAGAACCGTCGGCCCCGTCCCAGATTTCTCTCGGGTCTCCTCTCCAAAGCCGAGCAGCTCTCTTCACGCCTCCGCTGAGATCTTCTCTTGTTCTCTACTTCACGACGGTTCGCGACCTGAAAGAACCGTTTCGAATAGCGAAACCATATTTGCATATTGACACAGTACCGCCGATGTAGTGCAATCGCCCCACAGCCGTGAGCCGCCTGTCCTACGAGCCAATCAGGAACGTCCGGAGTCAAGGGCGGGGAAGGTCGGGATTCGGGGTCAAAGTCGCCCGCTGGCCCGCTCGGATCAAAATCGCGCAGTCGCCCTCCGCGTACGATGCCGACGGGCCAGGGTGAACGGGCGAGAGGGTTTTCGCCGACGAGGAGTCGTCGGTCTGCGGAACCGTTCCACCGCGTCGTAAGGAGGCATCGATGGCAGTCTCGATCGTGCAGACATTGGAGGAGATAGAAGAGGTTCACCGAGCCAAGCCGCGTGGGGGACATCCACTATGGGTAGCCCTCATGGAGGGTGCGCTCAACAAGGGGCAAGTCCAAGAGTTCCTGCGCCAGTTCAGCGTCATTCCCCTGTATAACCATCTCTACCATGGCCGGCTATACGTCAATTGCCCTGATCCGATCTGGCGCCAGAGGCTCGCCGAGGTCTGCTATGAGGAGGCCACCGGCCGGCTGTTTGCCGACGGCGTACCGCATTACCAGCTCTATCTCCGCATCGGCGAGGCGATGGGCATTCCCACCAAGGAGATGTACGACACGGAGTTCGGCGTTGGTGCCATCGCCTTTCGTGCGTATTTTGAATATATCTGTAGCAAAAGCTTTCTTGAGGGCGTTTCGGCCCACATGCTTGGCGCTGAGGCACAGGTGCCCGGAGTGTCGGGGAAGGTTGGGCGTGCGCTTATGAAGCGGTTTGGGCTCTCCGAGCACGATGTCGCCTTTTACACCGTCCATGATGATGCGGATAAAGAGCACAAAGAGATCGGCCAGGAACTTTTAGAGCAATTTGCAAAAACCGACGAGGAGCTCCGCTTGGTGGTGAGGACCGTTCGCGACATGGTGGACGTCTCGTACCTCCTGTACGACGATATCTACCGGCGCGTCCAGTCCGTGAAGGGAACCTGACAGGCCGGCCTGGCAGAAGGCCCAAGCAAGGAGGATGGGCATGCGCCCCAAAGGTCTTTTGATGGTCGTGATCATGCTCGGCGCTGTCGCCCTGGGAGTTCCGACTTCCGGGATCGGCCAGGAGCCGATGAGCCTCAAACTCATCTTCCCCACGCCGCCCACAACGTACCAACTTCCCCACTTCGTCGCCAAGGACCTCGGTTGGCTGGACAAGGCGGGGCTCAAGGTGGAGGAAGTCTGGCTTACGGGCGATGCCAGCGCGGTGCGCGCACTCCTGGGGGGCCAGGGAGACATTGCGGCGCCCGGGGTTTTCGCGCCGTACGCGGCGATCACCGAGGGCGCGAAGATCAAAGCCTTCGCGTCGTGGCAGCCGATGGTGGATTATCAGCTCCTGGCCAACGAGAAGATCAAGACTCTCAAGGACCTGGCAGGGGCTCGTGTGGCCTCGGCCGGCCCGCGGGGCCTAACAGTGGAGATCCCGCGGTTGATCATGATCAAGCATGGCGTCGATCCTAACAGGGCCAGCTTCGTCCAGATCGGCGGCCACGAGGCCCGCATGCAGGCGGTGGTAGCGGACAAGGTGGACGTCGCCATTATCGGCATGCTCTATGCGGCCAAGGCGAAGGAGTTCAAGAACGTGCACGTGCTCACCACCGTGTCGGGGGAGCTTCCAGGGCTTGGGTACGTCTATCTCATAGCGAACGAGAAGGATCTCGCCAACCCGGAAAAACGGCGGGCGCTCGAGACTTACGTCCGGCTGGCCGTGATCGAGGCGAGCCGCTTCATCGTCAAGAATCCGGACAAGGCCGCCGAGATCATGCACGGTAGGACCCCAGACCTCAAGCTGGACCTGATCAAAGACGTGATTCGGGCCCTGAACCAGTTCCAAGTCTGGGGCGTTAATGGTGGCCTCGAGTCCCGGGTAACCGAATACACCGCCAGGCTCGCCCATGAGATGGGTTCCATCAAGCGGGCGCTCAGCGTGGACGAGGTGCTCGACCGCTCAATCGTGGAGAAGCTGCTCGCCGAACTGGGGCAGATGTAGGGCCGCGACCCGGTCCGGGACGAGAGGAGCGTCGTCGTGGTGGAGGTCCGCGAGATCCGCAAGAGTTTTGCCGTGCGAGGCGACACGCGCGGGCCGGGGCGCCTTCGGCAGCTGGTCGCGCTCGACGGGGTCAGATTCACGGTCCAGCGAGGGGAATTCGTGAGTCTCTTGGGACCGAGCGGCTGCGGCAAGACGACGCTCCTCCGCATCATTGCAGGGCTCATCGCCGCGGACCAGGGAGAGGTGCTCGTCGACGGTGCCCCGGTGACGGGGCCGCGCAAGGACCGCTGCATGGTCTTCCAGCACTTTGGGCTTCTCCCCTGGCGGACGGTCCTCGGTAACGTAGAATTCCCCCTCGAGCTTGACGGCGTGCCAAAGGCCGATCGTCGAGTCTCGGCCGAGGCGTGCCTTCAGCTGGTCGGGCTTCGCGGGCGCGAGCAGCACTACCCCCACGAGCTCTCGGGCGGCATGCAGCAGCGAGTCGGTATCGCGCGCGCATTGATGCGAAAACCTGTCCTCTTGCTGATGGACGAACCGTTCGGCTCGCTCGACGCGCAGACACGCGAACAGCTTCAGGAGGAGTTCCTCCGGATCTGGGCTGTTACCCGGAACACCGTCCTGTTCGTGACCCACAGCATTGACGAAGCGCTCGTGCTTTCGAACCGCATCCTCGTCTTCACGCCGGGTCCGGGGCGGATCAGAGCCGAGCTTGACGTCCAGCTCGATCGTACGGCTGGCGATGTGCGGGCGTCGCCCGAGTTCGGGAAGTTGCGGGCGGAAATCCGGGATCTTTTGCGGGAGAGCGGGTGATGATGGAAGATGGAGTCGTCGAAGTCCGGGCCTTGACCACGTCGCGCCGAGGCGTTAGCGCTGCGGTCCTCGCCCTGCGGGATCATCCGAACCTCCTCCGTACGCTTTCGGTGGCCACGTTCCTGATCATCTGGGAGTATACGGGCCGCCAGATGAACCCCATCTTCATGACGTATCCGACGGCTGTCGCCAGGGCAGCTCTTGAGCTCATCGGCTCCGGCGAGCTGCTCGAGGCCTTCAGCCTGAGCATGGTCTCGTTTGGCATCGGTCTGGCGATCTCCATCGTGGTCGGGATCGCGATCGGCCTCCTGATCGGACAATTTTGGTTTCTTGAATACACGCTGGACCCGTACATCAATGCGCTCTATGCGATCCCGAGGATCGCGCTCGTCCCCCTCATCATCCTGTGGTTCGGCCTCGAGCTCCAGGGCAAGGTCGTGATTGTCGTGTCCATCGCGATCTTTCCGATCATCATCAACACGTACGCCGGGGTGAAGGACGTTCGGGGATCGCTCCTGGAGATCGGCCAGGCGTATGCCGCGACACAGCCTCAGATCTTCTTCAAGATCGTGCTGCCGGCCGCGCTTCCGTTCATCATGGCGGGGATCCGCCTCGCCGTTGGGCTAGGCATCATCGGGATGATCGTGGCCGAGTTCTTCACGGCGATCAAGGGGCTCGGAGGCCTGATTATCTTCTACTCCAACTCCTTCGCCACCGCGAAGCTGTTCGTCCCGATCGTCGCCGTCGGTCTGATGGGGATCGGTCTCACACAGCTTGTGCTCTATCTGGAGGACCGCCTCGCCCCCTGGCGGCGGAGCGAGCGGGTGCGAGTGTAGGACATGCGGGCTACTTTCGTTGAGATCGACGGCGTTCGGACGCGCTACCTGCATGCGGGCGCGGGCCACCCGCTCTTCCTGCTTCACGGGGTCGGACTCTCCGGAGACTGCTTCGTGCGCAATATCGACGCGCTGGGTGAGGAGTTCGCGGTCTACGCGCCGGACATGCTCGGGCACGGTTTCACCGACGCCGCCGAGTACGGGGGCGTACCGCCTCAGTCGCGAATCGTCCGGCATCTCGGGCGGCTCGCCGACCACCTCGGCCTCGAGCGCTACAGCGTGCTGGGCAGCTCGTTTGGGGCGCTGATCGCTGCGCTGATGTATTTCGACCGCCCGGATCGGGTGAGTGGCCTGATTCTGGTCGGAAGCGGCTCGGTGTTTCACCCCCCGGAAGAGCAAGCAGAGACGTTGCGGGCAGCCCTGGCGAATGCTAGGACCGCGATGGCCGAGCCGGCCCTCGACTCCTGCCGGCAGCGTTTGGCGAACATCTGCTTCGATCCCTCTTCGGTCCCCGAAGAGATGCTCCTTGTCCAGCTGACCTCGTATGCTCTACCCGACCGGTTTCCGGCCTATCAGGCCACCATCGCTGGGTTGATCAGGTCAGTGGCGTCAGAGACCGACCGAGTTTACGGTCGTTTCCACCAAATAAAGGTTCCCTGTCTGGCCATAACCGGCCGCGAGGACATTCGGGCCTCTTGGGAGCGAACGGAGCGAGGCTGCAGGCAAATTCCGAAAGCTCAACTCATCGTCTTTGAGCAGTGCGGGCATCTGCCATTTTTGGAATATCCCGCAAAGTTTAACGCGCTGGTACGCGAGTTCGTGCACCATGTCATCCGCCCGGAGATCGCAACGTGTCCAGAGGCCGTCTCCGAGACCCGGGAATGACGGCGCGGCTTGTCAGCGATAGGTTCAGAAAATCGTCGCCGATAACGTTGCTCAGGTGCCGTCACTGTGGCCGGGTTGTCGTTGAACAGGAGGGCGTGGGATGAGAGTGAATTCGCCCGACCTCGTTAGAATAGCTCCAAGACGCTTGGGACACGTCAACCTCTTCGTCAGCAACCTCGATCGCTCGATGCACTTCTTCAACCGGATCTGCGGCTTCGAGGAAGTGCGGCGGGAACCCGGGATTGCCGCCGGCTTCCTCTCCAATGGGAACACCCATCACGATCTCGGCCTGATCGAGATCGGCGAGAAGTCCCGAGTCGGGTTGGGAGGTCATGTGCAGATCCCAAAGGGCCGAGTTAAGCGCGCGGGCCTCAATCATCTCGGCTGGGAGGTCCGGACAGAGAAAGAACTGGTGGAGGCGTATCGGCGCGCAGTCGCGGCCGGGATCAAGATTCATAGGACCACGAATCATCAGATCTCGCACAGCGTGTACATCTTCGATCCCGACGGCAATCTGAACGAGTTCTATGCCGATGTCGTCAAGGACTGGCGGGCCATATTCAATCCCAGCCGGGAGGACCTGATTAGCGGTCCGTGGGATCCCGACGCGGGATCTCCTGCCACGGAGCCTAACTACGATCCTTCCCCGGAGGTGCGCCGAGTCTCCGGTGCCGCATTCCATCCTATAAAGATCATGCGCGTTGTCATGGTCGCGCGCGACTTCGATCTCATGCGCGAGTTCTATACGGAGGTCGCCGGCCTGGAGCCTGGCTACGAGGCGCCAGACGGGAGATTTATATGTCTCCGGGGAACCAGCTCTCGTTACGATTTGGTGTTGTTCAAGAGCCAGAATGGCTTGGAGCCCGGCTTGCACCACATGGCGTTTGAGCTGGCCGACGAGAGTGATGTAGACTCGGGTCAAGCAGCGTTGGAGCGCGCTGAAATCGAGCCCAAGGTCATGATTGATAACGACTTAAAGCGGAGCGTCTTTTTCCTCGACCCCGATGGCTTTCAGATCGAGATGTACAAGCTGCGGGCATCCACCCCTGAGCCGATACTTGCAGCAGCCAGTCCGGCCAACCTCGCCCCTTATTTGGTTTAGGCCTGAAGCGTCACGCCCGAATCTGAGGATGTCGGGCGAACCGGCGCCCTCAAGAAGCGTGGGCCTCGAAGGGTTTTTGGCCCCGACCTTCGTTCGATACAACCGGCAACGCTCTCGTCACCGGATCGCGAGAACATCCTGTGGAACGACGCCTGCCGGCTGTTCAAGCGCGTACTGCAGTGGCGGCGTAGCGGACCGCCACGGTGGGACGAGGCGGGCCGCGGCCGCTGGGTAGGCGCATGCACGTCGGGATCGCCATCCCTCAACTCTTCGGTCCGGCACCGGCGGATCGCGCGTTGATCCATACTTTCCTGGTGAGGGCCGAGGCGCTGGGCTACGACAGCGCCTGGGTGCAGGACGAGGTTCTGGGGGAGGCAGGATTCCTCGAGCCGCTCGCGCTGCTCGGCTATGCTGCGGCGACGACCCGACGGCTGAGACTCGGCTCGGCGGTGCTGATCTCGACCCTCCGGAGTCCCGTTGAGCTGGCGAAGAGCCTGGCGACGCTCGACCAGCTCACCAGCGGCCGGCTCATCGTCGGCATCGGGCTGGGCGGCAACACCCGGATCTACCCGGCCCTCGGCCTCTCACCGGAGCATCGGGTGCGGCGCTTTATCGAAGGGCTCGAGCTGATGAGGCGCTTGTGGACCGAGGAGGAGGTCAGCTTCGAGGGGCGATTCTGGACGCTGGAAAGGCAGCGTTTGAGGCCCAAGCCTGTACAGACTCCGCACCCGCCGGTCTGGTTCGGGGCGCACCGGCCGGCGGCTTTGAGGAGAGCGGCGGAGCTTGCGGATGGCTGGATCGGCGCCGGCGCCGCGTCCACGGCAGAATTCCGCGAGCAGGTCGCGCGGCTCAGAGCGGACCTCGAAGAGGCGAAACGAGATCCCTCGGCGTTTCCCGTCGGCAAGCGCGTCTATGTGGCGGTGGGGGCTGACAGAGCCAGGGCCCTCGGGCGACTGCGTAAATGGTTTCGAGCCATTTATGGCGACGGCGGCCTCGCCGACCGGGTGGCGGTCGTGGGAGAGGTGGCCGCGGTGATCGACCAGCTTCGGAAGGTTCGGGAGGCGGGGGCGGAGCTTCTTCTGTTGAATCCTCTGTTCGACGAGATGTATCATCTGGAGCTTCTGGCCGGCGAAATCCTGCCGTCTGTGAGGTAGGCAGACTCTATACCTCGTCCCAGTCAGGCGCTCCAAAGGCTGCCCTTCCCGCGTTGGGCTCCTCGAGCGTCGTCCTCGGCGCTCGCTCCCGGCCGAGCATCTCCTCGATCGCAAGGGGTGCGGGCCGTGATGCCTCAAAAATAACTGTTACCGTAGGCCGGGTCGATGCCTCAAAACACGTGTTACCCAAGCTGGACCTGCTTTCGGGCGT
>Ga0137796_10001435_pt1 | contig 13610 bp, 9 predicted proteins | sample OV2TP3_FD_97704 | JGI IMG/M metagenome (GOLD analysis project Ga0137796, IMG submission 97704)
GTATGAGAGCGGCGTGCACCGCGTGCAGCGCGTTCCCGTGACCGAGCAGCAGGGACGCGTGCACACCTCCGCCATCACCGTCGCCGTCCTGCCCGAGGCCCAGGACGTGGACGTCAAAATCGAGCCCAAGGACCTGCGCATCGATACCTTCTGCTCCTCCGGGCCCGGCGGCCAGTCGGTGAACACCACCTACTCCGCGGTGCGCATCACCCACCTGCCCACCAATACCGTGGTCTCCATGCAGGACGAGAAGTCGCAGATCAAGAACCGCGAGAAGGCCATGCGCGTGCTCCGCTCCCGCCTCTACGAGTTGGAGCTGGCGCGCCAGAAGGCCGCCCTGGCCAAAGAGCGCCGCGCGCAGGTGGGCTCGGGCGACCGCAGCGAGAAGATCCGCACCTACAATTTCCCCCAGAACCGCGTTACCGACCACCGCATCGGGCTCACCTTGCACCAGCTCGGCGAAGTCCTGGACGGCAGGCTCGCCCCTATCGTGGACGCCCTCGCCACCCACTTCCAGGCGGAAAAGCTCAAGCAGGAAGCCACCCTCGCCAAGTAAGCGCTTCGGCCGGGGTACCCCCCTCCCCCCTCTTCGAACAAAATAGCCGGAATCAGCAGCTTAGCCATTTCTCCCCTGCAAGATAGTCTAACCAAAGGGGTTAGGGGGAAAGTCGTCGTAGCAAAGAAGTTATTGCATTGTGGCAATCAAAACATAGTTATTATAGCAAAAATGTTGGACATGTCAAGAGGAAAGTTCCCCGGGCAAGAATGACGTGTGCTCCCCCGGCGGCTCAGCACACCCGACGGTGAAATAATCACCTCATGCAGCTCGGAGAGGCACTGAAATCGGCCGTGAAGCGGCTGGAGGGCGCGGGCATCGGCTCGCCCCGCCTGAATGCCGAGGTGCTGCTGATGTTCGTGCTGGCCTGCGACCGCGCTCATCTCTACGCCCATCCCGAGCGCGAGCTTACTACGCTCGAACTCGTTCGCTACGACGAGGCGCTGGCCGAGCGCTCCACGGGCAAGCCCTCGCAGTACATCACCGGCCACCAGGAGTTCTGGGGACTGGACTTCATCGTCTCGCCCGCGGTGCTCATTCCCCGCCCGGAGACCGAGCACGTCATCGAAACCGTGCTCGACCTGCTGCGCCAGATGCCGCCGCCCGGCACGCCGCCCCTGCGCCTCGTGGACGTGGGCACGGGCTCGGGATGCATCGCGCTGGCGCTGGCGCACGAGCTGCCGCGCGCCGAGGTCCACGCCGTGGACGTTTCCCCCGCAGCGCTCGAAATCGCGCGCGCCAATGCCGTGCGCCTGGAGCTGGCCGACCGCGTGCGCTTCTATGCCAGCGACCTGCTGGCCGCCGTGCCGCGCGCTCCGGCGTTCGACTTCGTGGTCTCCAACCCGCCCTATGTGGGCGAGGCCGCTCCGGAAAAAGTGCAGCGCGAGGTGCGCGAGTTCGAGCCCCGCGTCGCCGTCTTTGCCGGAGAACAGGGCCTCGAAGTGTACGAGCGCCTCATCCCCCAGGCGCGCGAAGTCCTGAAACCCGGCGGCTGGCTGGTGCTCGAGATCGGCTTCTCCATGGAAGCTGCGGTGCGCGCTCTGCTCGCTGGCTGGGACGAGGTTCGCGTAACCAACGACCTGCAAGGGATTCCCCGCGTCCTGGCGGCGCGCAGATAAAGGCTAGGGCTTTTTCACTGCCGGCGGGGCCGGCTGCACGTCTTCCAGCAGCACGTCCACCCAGGCAGTGGGGTACTTGCCGGTGTAGCAGGAGGTGCAGTAGGTGGTCTTTTCACCGTCGCCGCAGGCGCCGCGCATGCCGGCGAGCGACAGGTAGGCGAGCGAATCGGCGCCGATGTAGTCGCGGATTTCCTCCACGCTCTTGTTGGCGGCGATCAACTGGCTCTTCGAAGGCGTATCCACGCCGTAGAAGCAGGGCGAAATCGTGGGCGGGCAGGAGATGCGCATGTGCACCTCTTGGGCGCCGGCATCGCGCATCATGCGCACGATCTTGCGGCTGGTGGTGCCGCGCACGATGGAGTCGTCAATCAGGATGACGCGCTTGCCGTTGAGCACGCTGCGCACCGGGTTCAGCTTCAGGCGCACGCCGAAGTCGCGCACCGACTGCTCCGGCTCGATGAAGGTGCGGCCGATGTAGTGGTTGCGGATGAGTCCCATGCGGAAGGGAATGCCGCTCTCCTGGGAGTAGCCCATGGCGGCGGTGACGCCGGAGTCGGGCACGGGCACGACGATATCGGCCTCCACCGGCGCTTCGCGCGACAGTTGCCGCCCCAGCTCCTCGCGGCTTTCGTTCACCGGGCGGCCGAAGACCTTGCTGTCCGGCCGCGAAAAATACACGTGCTCGAAGATGCAACTGGAGTGCGGCTGCTCGGGCGCGAAGTAGCGCGAGAACGTGCCTTCGGGGCCGACCACCACGATCTCGCCGGGACGCACGTCGCGCTCCAGGTGCGCGCCCACCAGATCGAAGGCGCAGGTCTCCGAGGCGAAGACGATGGTGTCTTCCTTCTGCCCCGCGGGCGCCGGGATGCGTCCCATGGAAAGCGGGCGGAAGCCGCGCGGGTCGCGCGCCGCGAACAGCCGGTCGCGCGTCAGCAGCACCAGCGAGAACGCGCCCTCGAGGCGGCGCAGCGCATCGGCGATGGCTTCGGGCAGCGTCTGCTCCCGCGACTGCGCCAGCAGGTGGACGATGACCTCGGTGTCCGAGGTGGTCTGGAAAATGGAGCCCTGTTTTTCCAGGCGCGCGCGAATGTCGTGCGCGTTCACCAGGTTGCCGTTGTGCGCCAGCGCGATTAGTCCCTTGTTGCAATCCACCAAGATGGGCTGGGCATTGCGCAATGCGCTGGCGCCGGCGGTGGAATAGCGCGTGTGCCCGATGGCCTGCGTGCCCGGCAGGCGCGCCAGAACGTCTTCGGTGAAGATGTCCACCACCAGGCCCATGGCCTTGTGCTCGTGCAGGTGGGCGCCGTCGGAGCTGACGATGCCCGCGGACTCCTGCCCGCGATGCTGCAACTGGTGCAGTCCCAGGTAGGCGAGCGTGGAGGCTTCCGGGTGAGCGTGGATGCCCACCACGCCGCATTCGTCGCGGAATTTGTCGCGTCCGTTCGTGGACATGGGTTTCTCTTTCGCCGAGTGCGCGGCCGCTAGACCGTAGTCGGCGTCATGGCCTCCACGTCGAGCACCCGCTCCAGCGCGTGCGCCCAGGCATCCTTCAGTTCCGACACCGCTGCGCAGACGACGGGCTTGCCGTCCAAAAGAATTTCCAGTTTGTCGGAAACCGATTCCCCGATTGCGTCCGCGGCTACGCCGTATCTTACCGCCAATTGGCGGATGCGCTCGACATTCTTTTGCGCGCAGGAAAGCAGCACGCGGCTGGCATCTTCGCCGAACAGCACCGCCTCGGCGGGCAGCCCGGCGGAAGAAAGGGTGACGCGCGCGCCCACATCGGCGACGAAGCCGCACTCCGCCAGGGCCACGGCCAGCCCGCCGTCGGAACAGTCGTGCGCCGACTCCACCAAGCCTTCGGCGATGGCGGCGAGCAGGCACTTGTGCAGGGCGGCTTCCTGCGCTAGTTCGAGCGCCGGGGGAAAGCCCCAGCGCGCGCCCAGCACCGCGGCGGCGAATTCGGAAGAGCCGAATTCCGCCTCGGCGTCCGCAAGGTCGCCGGGCTCCGAGCCGCGCAGGAGCACCAGGCTGCGGCCCGCGCCGCGGAAGTGGAAGGTCATCCTGTGCTCGATGTCTTCCAGGATGCCAACCACGCCCACGACAGGCGTGGGATCGATGCCCTGGCCCATGGTCTCGTTGTAGAAACTGACGTTGCCGCCGGTGATGGGCGTGCCCAGCGCGGCGCAGGCCTTGGCCAGCCCGTCCACCACCTGGGAAAACTGCCACATGATTTCCGGCTTTTCCGGATTGCCGAAGTTCAGGCAGTTGGTGGCGGCGACGGGAGTGGCGCCGGTCGAGGCCACGTTGCGCGCCGCTTCCGCCACGGCGTGCATGGCGCCGAGCCGGGGATCGAGCGCGCACCAGCGGCCGTTGCCGTCGAGCGCCATGGCCAGGCCGCGCGCCGTGCCCTTGACGCGAATGACGCCGGCGTCGCCGCCCGGACCCTGCAAGGTATTGGTGCGCACCATGGACTCGTACTGCTCGAAGATCCAGCGCTTGCAGCAGATGTTGGGCGCGACGAGCAGGCGCCGCAAGTTTTCTGTTTGATTCGCCACTTCGCCCAGGCGGATGTGCGAGGGCATTTCGCGCGGCACGGGCGCCTCCCAGCGGGCCAGCGGGCGCTCGTACAGCGGAGCCTCTTCCGTCAGGGCGCCGTTGGGAATTTCGGCGACAATTTTTCCGTGCTCGAGGACGCGCATCCTGCCATCCTCGGTAACGCGGCCCACCACCACCGCGTCCAGCCCCCATTTTTCGAAGATGCGGAAGACTTCCGCTTCGCGTCCCTGCTCAGCCACCAGCAGCATGCGCTCCTGCGACTCGGAGAGCATGATCTCGTAGGCGCTCATGCCGGTTTCGCGCTGGGGCACGCGGTCGAGCTCAATCTCGATGCCCACGCCGCCACGCCCGCCCATTTCGCAGGTGGAGCAGGTGAGGCCGGCGGCGCCCATATCCTGAATGCCCACGACGGCACCGGTTTCCATGGCCTCCAGGCAGGCTTCGAGGAGCAGCTTTTCCAGGAAGGGGTCGCCCATTTGCACGTTGGGGCGCTTTTCTTCGGACTTCTCGTGGAACTCCTCGCTGGCCATGGTGGCGCCGTGGATGCCGTCGCGGCCGGTCTTGGCGCCGACGTAGATCACGGGATTGTCGGCGCCCGCGGCGCGCGCGTAGAAAATCTGGTCGCGTTTGACCAGGCCAAGCGCGAAGGCGTTGACCAGCGGGTTTTGCGAATAGCAGGGCCCAAACCGGGCTTCTCCGCCCAGGTTGGGCACGCCAAAGCAGTTTCCATAGAAGGCGATGCCGCTGACCACGCCTTCGAGCAGCGAATGGTTCTTGTGCACCACGGCCTGCGTCGCGCCGTTTTCCGCGATGGGGCCGAAGCGCAGCGAGTCCATCACCGCCACCGGCCGCGCGCCCATGGTGAAGATGTCCCTGAGAATTCCGCCCACGCCCGTGGCCGCCCCCTGGAAGGGCTCGATGAACGATGGATGGTTGTGGGACTCGATTTTGAAGGCGCAGGCCCAGCCGTCGCCAATGTCGATGATGCCGGCGTTTTCGCCGGGGCCCTGCACTACGAGCTTCGAGCGCGTGGGCAGGCGCTTGAGGTGCACGCGCGAGGATTTGTAGGAGCAGTGCTCGCTCCACATCACGCTGAAGATGCCCAGCTCGGTCAGCGTGGGCTCGCGGCCGAGGAGCTTTTGAATTTTCCGGAATTCCTCGGAGGAGAGGCCATGCTCCGCGACAACCTCTGGAGTGATGGCGGGAGCCTTCTCGGGGGACGTGGGCATAGGAGAAGAGCTATTTTCGCACGGCGGGACAAGATGGCAAACGCCGCTACTGTCACTCTTCTGCGATTGCTCTGTACACTGTCGCCATGAAGTCCGTCATCGTCGGCACTGCGGGACACATCGATCACGGCAAAACGGCGCTGGTGAAGGCGCTGACCGGCATCGACGCCGACCGGCTGGAAGAAGAAAAGCGCCGCGGCATCACCATTGACCTGGGTTTTGCCCACTTGGAGTTGCCGGGAGCTGACGCGCCGCTGCTCCTGGGATTTGTGGATGTGCCCGGGCATGAGCGCTTCGTGCGCAACATGCTGGCGGGCGTGGGCGGCATCGACCTGGTGCTGTTCGTGATCGCGGCCGACGAGTCCATCAAGCCGCAGACGCGCGAGCACTTCGACATCTGCCGATTGCTGGAGATTCCGCGCGGCATCACCGTGCTCACGAAATCCGACCTGGTGGACAAAGAAACGCTTGCAGTGGTGCGCCTGGAAGTGGAAGAGTTCCTGCGCGGGTCGTTTCTCGATGCCGCGCGCGCTCCGCTGGTGGCGGTGAGCGCCAAAACGGGCGAAGGCATGGAACGGCTGCGGCTGGAACTCGGGCGCGCGGCTGCGGAGGCCTCCACGCGCGACGCCGGGGCGCTTTTCCGGCTGCCCATCGACCGCGTGTTCACCATGAAGGGATTCGGCACGGTGGTGACGGGAACCCTGGTGGCGGGATCGGTTGCCATAGAGGACGAAGTCGAGGTACTGCCCGCGGGCCGCCGCGCGCGCGTGCGCGGGGTGCAGGTGCACGGCGCAGCCGCCGAGCGCGCCGTGGCGGGTCAGCGAACGGCGCTGAACCTGGCCGGAGTTGCGAAGCAGGAGCTGGCGCGCGGCATGACGCTGGCCCGTCCTGGAGCGTTGCGCGCCACGCGACGCCTGGAGGCATCGCTGACGTTGCTGGCCGGCGCGCCCGCGCTGGCCGATCGCGCGCGGGTGCACTTTCACGCCTTCACGGCCGAGACCATCGCCGAGGTGGTGCTCTACAGCGGCAAGGAACTTCGCCCCGGCAGCCAGGCGTTTGCCCAGCTCCGTCTGGCCGACGAGCTGCTGCTCTTGCCCGGCGACCGTTTCATCCTGCGCCGCTTTTCACCGGCCGAAACCATCGGCGGCGGCGTGGCGCTGGAGATTGCGCCCGCCACGCGCAGCCGCAAGGAACATGCCGCGGCGGTGGAGTATCTAGAAACCCTGGCGAAGGCCCCTGCCGACGAAGCGCTCTATGCACGCGTTGCCCGCCGGGGAGTGCGCGGCCTCAGCCTGGTCGATGCCGTTGCGGCCACAGGCTGGCGGCCGGACGAGGTCGAGGAGAAAGCGGGCGCTCTGGCCAAAGCCAAGCGCGTAGCGCGGCTGGAGAACGTATTTCTCTCCGCGAGCGCACTGGCGGCCGCGCAATCCACCGTGCGCGCCGCTGTGGACGCGTTTCACGAATCGAATCCGCTGGTGGCGGGCATGGGCAAGGAGGAATTGCGCGAGCGCACAGGCCTCGATGCGGCGGTTTTTGCCGGCGCGCTTGAGTCGCTGGCGGGCGACAAGACGCTTGAGGTCGCCGGCGAACAGGTGCGCGGCGCCGGCCGCGGCGTGGCGATGAAGGGCGAGGAGGCCGATGCCAAGGAGTCCATCGAGCAGGCCTTCGCCCGGGCAGGACTGAGAGTTCCGGCGCTCAAGGATGTGCTGTGGTCGCTGCCCCTGGATCGCGCACGCGCGCAGAAGATCGTGACCCTGTTGCTGCGCGAGAAGGTACTGGTGAAGCTTTCCGACGAGCTTGTCTTTCACCGCGACGCGCTGGAGGGGCTGCGCCGTTCCGTGGGCGAATATAAAAAGCAATCGCCGAAGATCGACGTGGCGCGCTTCAAGGAGCTGGCTGGGGTGACGCGCAAGTACGCCATTCCGCTGCTGGAGTACCTCGACCGCGAGCGCGTGACGCGGCGCGTGGGCGACGAGAGGGTGATACTGTGATGGGCCGCGGGCTGCAGCCAGCGCAGAGCGGGGTTGCGGCGCGCGGGAAAACAGGATGAGCGTGGCCATCAAGATCATCGGCGGAGGGCTGGCGGGCTCGGAAGCGGCGCTGCAACTGGCGCGCCGTGGCCTGGCCGTGGGCCTCTACGAGATGCGCCCCGTGCGCCCCACGCCCGCGCACCAGACTGCCGACCTCGGCGAACTGGTGTGCTCGAATTCGCTCAAATCGGACAGCGAGAATACGGCGCCGTGGCTCTTGAAGGAGGAGATGCGGCGAGCGGGCTCGGTGCTGCTGGAGTGCGCGCGCGCCTCCGCCGTTCCCGCCGGACATGCTCTGGCGGTGGACCGGGCTGATTTTGCCGCGCGCGTTACCGCCGCCGTCACCCGCGAGCCGCTGATTCGCCTGCGGCGCGAAGAAGTGACGCGCGTGGACGAGCGTGAGGGGATCACGATTGTCGCCACCGGCCCCTTGACCTCGGATGCGCTGGCAGCGGAGATTGCGCGTTTGGCGGGCACAGCGCAGCTTTTTTTCTATGACTCCATCAGCCCCATTGTGGAGGCTGACTCCATCGAGATGGCGCGCGTGTATTTTGCCGCGCGCTACGACAAGGGCACGGCGGACTACATCAACTGTCCCTTCACTGCGGCAGAGTACGACCGGTTTGTGGACGCGCTGCTGGAAGCGCAGTCGGTCGAGGGGAAGGACTGGGAGAAGCTGAACTACTTCGAGGGCTGCCTGCCCATTGAGGAGATTGCGCGCCGCGGACGCGACACGCTGCGCTTTGGCCCCATGAAGCCCGTGGGCCTGACCGACCCGCGCACCGGAAAGCGTCCTTACGCGGTGGCGCAGTTGCGGCGCGAAAACCTGCGCGCCGATTCCTACAACCTGGTGGGCTTCCAGAACCATTTGAAGTTCGGCGAGCAGGCGCGCGTCCTGCGCCTGATCCCGGGCCTGGAGAACGCGCGCTTTCTGCGCTTCGGCCAGATCCATCGCAACACTTACATCAACGCGCCGGCGCTGCTCACCGCAACGCTCGCCCTGAAGGCGCATCCGCGAGTGCTGTTTGCCGGACAGATTTCAGGCGTGGAAGGGTACGTGGAATCCATCGCCACCGGGTTGATGGCCGGGCTGAACGCCGCGGCGCTGGCGGCGGGCACGGAGCCGGTGCCGCCGCCGCGGGAGTCCGCCTTCGGATCGCTGGTGCACTACATCACGCAGGCCGACGCCAGGAACTTCCAGCCGGCCAACATTACGTTTGATCTTCTGCTGCCGCTAACGGAAACCATTCGCGACCGCAAGGAGCGCCATCGCCTGCAGTGCGAGCGCGCGCTGCGCGCATTCGAGAAATGGTTGCACGAGTTTGCGCACGGGACGCCGCAACCGGCGGCTGCCGGGACTTCCGCTGCGCCTCGCTAGGAAAACCAGCGCAGCTGGTAGCCCACCGCGTAGAGGGCCAGCCAGAGAGTAACGAGCAGCACATCGGCGAGAAATCCGCCGCCTGCCGCATCGTCTGCAGGGCGCGATTCGCCGGCAAACCTGCGTGCAGTTCGCACCAAAAGCAGAACGAAAAGAAGCGCGCTGGAAATCAAGAGCCATAGGCTGGCCAAAGGACTGACCAGGTTCACGGCAGCCGCAAGGTACCCGGCGACCAGGCGCAGCAGGTGGGAGAGAGATTCGCCGGGCAGGGTCGCGAGCTCGCCCAGCGGCCTGCGCAAATAGAGGACCCCGGCAAGGACGATGTTGGCAACGACGATTTTGCGGAGGAGTGCGGACATGGCCGCCCGCTGCGGAGAATCATATCCTGAGTGCAGCGGTTCTGCACGAGCCGCAACCAGCGGCGACTGCGGAAATGCACTCAACTCCGCGCGCGATTCTTGATCCAGATGGGCGTGCCTTCGAAGCCGAAAGCCCGGCGGATTTGATTTTCCAGAAAACGCTGGTAGGAAAAGTGCAGCTTCACGGCCTTGTCGGTGAAGAGAACAAAGGTGGGCGGCGCCGTGGCGGCCTGCGTCATGTAGAAAATCTTTACTTTTTTGGCTGCGGGAACACCGGCGCGGTCAAAGTCCACGGTCTTGAGGAAGCGGTTGATCTCGCCGGTGGTGACGCGCTTCTGGCGCTCGCGGGCCACGCGCTCGACCGCTTGAAAGATGGCCTCCGTGTTTCTTCCTGAGGTGGCGGAGATGAACAAGACCGGCGCGTAGGCGAGAAACTTGAGCGCAAAGCGCACGCGTTTTTCGTAGACGCTCTGGTCGGTGGGCAGTTGGTGGCGGGCAGCGGCCTTTTGCCGCTGCTGCTTTTTCCCTTTGCCGGCGGCCAGGTCCCACTTGTTGACCACGACGATGAGCGAGCGCCCGCTCTCGTGCGCGTAGCCGGCAATGCTGGCGTCGAGCGCGGTGACGCCCTCGGTGGCGTCGAGCAGCAGGAGGGCCACATCGGCGGACTCGAGGTGCTTGCGCGCCATGACCACGGAGAGTTTTTCCGCCATGAGCCTGGTCTTGCCTTTGCGCCGGATGCCCGCGGTATCGACAAAGCGATAGCGCAGGCCGTCGCGCTCCACCACTTCATCCACCGCATCGCGCGTGGTTCCCGGCACGGCGGAGACGATGGCGCGCGTACTTCCCGTGAGCCGGTTCAGCAGCGTGGACTTGCCCACGTTGGGACGTCCGATGATGGCGACCCTGACTTCGTCCGGGCCGGCGGCTTCGGCCGCTTCTTCTGCCTGCCCGGCGGTTTCTGCGCTCTCCGCAGCAGGGATTTTCTCCAGCACGGCTTCCAGCAACTCGGCCACGCCGGCGCCGTGCTCGGCGGAGACGGGATAGAGTTCGCGGATTCCCAGCCGGCGAAACTCTTCGGCTGAGGCCTCGAGCTTCGGCGCGTCAATTTTGTTGACGGCGAGGAAAAGCGGCTTGCCGGTGCGCTGCAGCAAGCGCGCCAGCTCCAGGTCAGGGGCGGCCAGCTCGGTGCGCCCATCGACCACCATGATGACGGCGGCGGCCTCCTCGAGCGCGACGCGCGCCTGGCGGAAGATTTCCGCCGGGATAAGCTCTTTGTCATCGGGCAGGATGCCGCCCGTATCCACCACACGCAGCCAGCGTCCGCACCACTCGGCTTCGCCGTACAGGCGGTCGCGCGTGATGCCGGGCTCATCGCCCACGATGGCGCGGCGCGCGCCGACCAGGCGATTGAACAGTGTGGACTTGCCCACGTTGGGGCGTCCCACGATGGCTATGGTTAGTGCCGCCAATCACTCCCCCAGAGCGATGCTTCGGTAAGTGTATCATTTCCAAGCTTATATTTCTCTTGACTAATAAAAGAACCTTTTAGTATTATTTTGTTTGTTACAGAATTACTGATTGGAGGAGCCCATGAAAGCACACTTAAAGGTCGCGGACGAAGTATGGCTTGCCACCGCGCTGCTGCACCACGACCATCCCGAGCGCGAAGATTTCAAGCTGCGCGAAATACGCGAGCGTGCCGGAAGGGAATTTCGCGACGACCGGCCGGGCGTTTGGCAGCACATTGTGGGACACTGTGTAGCCACGAATAAGCCAAGCCCTGCGTCCTATCGGATCCTGCACCAGACTGACCGCGGAAGGCGCCGCTTGTTTCGCGAAGGCGACCCCTGTCATGCCGGTCGGCGCTCAGGGAAGATGCGGCCGGTCCGGGCTGACATTCCAACAGAATATTGGCGACTGCTCGACTGGTACGACAAGGACTACCAAAAAGGCGGTGGGGGAATGACCCCATCTTCGAATCCTTCCAAGCTGCTCGCCTTCGTGGGCGCGATTGCGGCCTTCGATCTGCAAATGATGACTGAGGCAATCCGGGCGGGCAGCGAACAGGTAGACGAGAATGCCTGGTAGGGTGCTGCTGGACACCAACGTCGTGATTGCACTGTTTGCAGGCGAGCCGGAGGTCCTGGCGCGCCTGCAACAACAGAATGCCGTGTTTCTTGCCGTTCCAGTGCTCGGAGAGCTTCGCTATGGTGCAATGGTGTCCTCCCGGATGGAACAGAACCTCCTCAGGCTCGATGAGCTTGCGCGGACCATAACGGCATTGCATTGCGACGAGCGCACCGCCGACTTTTACGCACGGACCAAGCAGGCTCTCCGGTCCAAAGGAAAGCCGATTCCGGAGAACGATGTCTGGATTGCCGCCATTGCCCGGCAGCACGGACTGGTGCTGGCGACGCGAGACCGGCATTTCGAGCATGTGTCCGATCTGAGCGCCGAGCTTTGGTAAACGCTACCTACCGTTACGCCGGTACCTTCCGCACCGTATCATTATGACGTGCCATCCGTGCCCGCCACTTCGATGCCTTCGCTCTATCAGTTTTTCGGCCCCGGTGGAGTTCTCTCGCGCACGCATCCCGCGTACGAGTTCCGTCGCGGGCAATTGGACATGGCGCAGGCGGTGGAACAGGCGCTCGCGGAAAACCGCCACCTCATCGTCGAAGCCGGCACCGGCACGGGCAAGACGCTGGCGTACCTGGTCCCGGTGCTGCGCTCGGGCAAGCGCGTGGTGATTTCCACCGGCACCAAGACGCTGCAGGAACAACTCTTTTTCAAGGACATTCCGTTTCTGGAGCGTGAGGCGGGGCTGGGCGAGTTGCGCGTCTGTTACATGAAAGGACGCAACAACTACCTCTGCCGGCAGAAGCTCTACGACCTGACCAACCAGCCCGTGCTCAGCGGACTGGAGGAGATTGACCAGTACCGCATGATCGCCGCCTGGGAGCCGGCTACCGAGACGGGCGACCGGGCGGAACTGAAGTCCATTCCCGATTCCAGCCTGCTATGGCCGCGGCTGGACGCGCGCGCCGAGGCCTGCACCGGCCAGAAGTGTCAGCAGTTCGACCGCTGCTTCATCACCGAGATGCACCGGCGGGCCGCCGAAAGCGACATCATCATCGTCAATCATCATCTTTTCTTCGCCGACCTGGCCATCCGGCAGCTTTCCGACCGCGCGCTCGATGTTGGCATCCTGCCGGAGTTTGCGGCCGTGGTCTTTGACGAAGCCCACGAACTGGAAGAGGTGGCGTCCAGCTACTTCGGCATCACGGTGAGCAACCTGCGCGTGGAAGATCTGGCGCGCGACGTGGAGGCTTCGCTCCGAGTGGCGAAGGTGCTGACGGATTCCCTGCTCGGCGCCGCCGCCAACCTGCGCCAGCGCTCGCTGCTTTTCTTTGCCACGCTGCCCCCGGGCGAGGGCCGCTTCGCCTTCGAGAACCGGCGCGAGTTTCTGGAGGAAAACGGCGACGCCTATGCCGACCTGCTGGCCGCCCTGGCGCGGATTTCGGCTTCGCTGCAGGCGCTGCCGGAGCGGCCGGATGTGGTTTTCAACCTGGCGCGGCGCGCCGAAGAGCTGCGCGCGCAACTTGGTTTTCTGCTGGAAGACGAAAACAGCAACACCGTGTTCTGGATTGACCGGCGAAGCAGAACTGAAGACCGGCGGAGCAGAGATGGAGGCCAGCGCAGCCGGAATGAGGATGGGCGGAGCAGCAATGAAGATGGGCGAAGCAGCAAAGAAGGGCGGCGGAGCAGGAGCCAGGTCCGCCGTGGCGCTTCGCCCCTCGTCTTCCTGCAGGCCACGCCCATCGACGTCTCTCCCATCCTGCGCCAGTGCCTGTTTGAGCAGGTGGAGACCGCGGTGCTCACCTCGGCGACGCTGGCCGTCTCCGGCGGCTTCGAATACATCCGCCGGCGCATGGGGCTGGACCACGCGCGCGAGTTGGTGGTGCCCTCGCACTTCGACTATCCGCGGCAGGCACTGCTCTACATTCCGCCGGGGCTGCCCGACCCGCGCACGCCGGATTTTCCTGCGCGCGCTTCCGACCTGGTGCGCCGTGTTCTTGAGGTTTCACGCGGCCGCGCCTTCTGCCTGTTCACCAGCTATGCGCAAATGAACGAGGTCTACAACCGCCTGCTTGCGGAGGTGGAGTTTCCCCTGCTGCTACAGGGCACGGCGCCCAAGAACGCGCTGCTCGAAGAGTTTCGCCAGACGCCGGGCGCGGTGCTGTTTGCCACGGCGTCGTTCTGGCAGGGCGTGGACGTGCAGGGCGAGCAACTGAGTTGCGTCATCATCGACCGGCTGCCGTTTGCCGTCCCGGGCGATCCCGTGGTGGCGGCGCGCATTCGCGCCATCGACGAAGAGGGC
>Ga0137796_10001438_pt1 | contig 13595 bp, 12 predicted proteins | sample OV2TP3_FD_97704 | JGI IMG/M metagenome (GOLD analysis project Ga0137796, IMG submission 97704)
CCACATCCAGGAGACGGGCCCCTGCGCGCGGACGCAGCAGGTGAATGATCCATGGATAAAAGCGCGGATTCTCTTCGTAGAGGCCTCCCGGCTGCCGATAGATCGCGTCGTAATACGCGCGGACCGCCTCCGGTGTGGCTTGTGTCCGCTGGCGCGTGTCGGTGTATGCATGGCCTTACGATAACAAGGGCTCGCCCACACGTCAAGGCGCCGTTGGTGTCTGAGTGAAGAGTTGGCGGAGGAAGCTTGTGGCCTCGGCGGAGATGCCGGGGCTTTTGCTTTCGCGGGGGCCGGCGACGTTGAGGACGCGGATGTGGTGCGCAGCGATCCATCCGCGAACGGCGGCGATGTCGGCTCGCTGGTTGAGGTCCACGACGAGGTGCGGCTTGTCTAACGCCTGCGCGCAGTCCACCGTCTGCGCCGTCCCGCCCGTGGGCTGGCCGCGCGTGAGGACGAGCGTTCCGTCGCTGTCGCGCACATTCCACGCGGTGCGCTGGGCGTAGTCAGCGTCGGGTGTTTCGCGCAGCGGATACCGCGCAGCAATCGGGCCGTCTTCAGCCAACCGCCCCTTCGGACACCAGCCGCCACACGGCATCCCCACCGCCAGCGCCACATCCAGCGCCGCGCGATCCACCCCGGTCTGCCCGCCGGCAATGAGTTGCTCGATCATGCTGTCCTATTGTACCCGGCGAACCGAGGCACCTCAACCATTTCCCCTGCTGCTCTCCCTCTTGAGTCCTACACAAAATGCGGTATAATGGGGTCAGATCGGCTGAGGGAGGGACGATGACGAAAGCCTCTGAGGGACGTTGGGCACTGATTTTGGGCGCCTCGAGCGGATTTGGGGCAGCGACGGCCCAGGAGTTGGCCAAGAGCGGCTTCAACATTTTTGGCGTCCACCTCGACCGCAAAACCACGATGCCGCTCGTCGAGCAGACGAGTCACGCGATCGAAGCGACGGGGCGCCAGGCGGTGTTCTTCAACGTCAACGCCGCCGATCCGGACAAGCGCGCGGAAGTTCTCCAGGCCTGCCAGCAGCAACTCTCCTCGACGACACCGCCACAAAAAATGTACGTCCTCCTCCACTCGCTGGCCTTTGGCGCGCTCCGGCCCTACGTCTCACAGGACGGCAACGAGGCGAACAAGGATCAGATGGAAATGACCCTCGATGTGATGGCGAACAGTTTGGTCTACTGGACGCGCGACGTCGTCAAAGCCGGCCTCATGGGCGAAGGCGGGCGTGTGTTTGCCATGACCAGTTCCGGCGGGACGCGCGTGTGGCCTTTCTACGGCCCGGTCTCGGCCGCCAAAGCCGCGCTGGAGTCGCACATTCGGCAGCTCGCCTTGGAGTTGGCGCCCTACCAGATCACGGCGAATGCCATTCGGGCCGGGGTCACTGACACGCCGGCGCTCCGCAAAATCCCTGGCTGCGAGGAGATGATTGCGTTTTCGAAGACGCGCAATCCCTACAAGCGGCTCACGACGCCAGAGGATGTGGCGCAGGCCATTGCGCTGTTAAGCGATCCGCGGGCCCACTGGATTACGGGCAACACCATCGGCGTGGACGGTGGCGAGGATATCGTTGGCTAACGATGCATTTTAAACGGCTGGAACTCTTTGGCTTCAAATCCTTCGCGGACCGGACCGTCTTTCATTTTGAGCCGGGTGTGACCGCGATCGTCGGCCCGAACGGCTGCGGGAAGACCAACTGCGTGGACGCCATCCGCTGGGTTCTCGGCGAGCAGAACTCGCGAGAGCTGCGCGGGACCAAAATGGAAGACGTCATCTTCAACGGCACGGGCGCCATTCCCCCGCTCGGTTTTGCCGAGGTGAGCCTCACCCTCTCCAACGAAGATCATCATCTCCCCATCGAGTACAACGAAGTGACCGTCACGCGTCGGCTCTACCGCTCGGGCGAGAGTGAATATCTCCTCAACAAACTGCCGGTGCGCCTCAAGGACATTCAGGAACTCTTCATGGGCACGGGGATCGGCGTGGAGTCTTACTCCATCATCGGCCAGGGGCAAATTGACTTGATCTTGAGTGCGCGGCCCGAGGACCGTCGCACGGTCTTCGAAGAAGCCAGCGGCATCACGAAGTACAAAGCGAAGAAACGCGAAGCCCTCCGCAGGCTCGAGGAAACCGAGCAGAACCTCCTGCGTGTCAGCGACATCGTCACCGAAGTGCAGCGCCAGCTCCGGTCCATCGAGCGCCACGTCGAGAAAGCGCGCAAGTATCAGGAACGGTTCGCGGAGCTGAAAGCGTGGGAACTCGAAGCCGCTTCCATTGAGCAGGCGCAGTTGGGCACGCAACGCGAGGCCCTGGCGACCCAGCAACAGGAGGTGGCAGCGCGCATTCGCACCGCCGTCGCCACGTGGGAAGAAGTCAAACACCGTGCCGATGAACTCCAACAGCAACGGGAGGCGCTGCTGCATCAGTTGAGTGACCGCCACACTGCGCGCGCCGCAGTGCAGGGCACCCTCGAACGCCATCAGCGGGAGATCCAACTCAAAACCCAGTGGCAGCAGGAGCTCGCCCAGCAGCAGACGACGCTCACCGCTGAGTGTGAGGCGTTCCGCGCGCGCCTGGTACAACTCACGACGCAGCTCGCTGACACGCAGCGCTCGCTGGAGGCGCTGGTCGAGGAAGTTGCCCAGTATGATCGCCGCGTCTGGTCAGCGGAAGCGAAACTCACAGTCATCGAGCGCACTATCACCGCGACGCACACCGCTCTCCAGACGACGAAGCAGGCGTTGCTGGATCAGAATGCGACCCTGTCGCACCTCAAGAGTGAGTTGGCCAAAGTCAGCGCCACGGCCCAGGCGCAACAGGCGCGCCTCCGTCGCCTCCGCGCGGATCAGCAGGAACTCGTCACCCAGGCGGACACGCTCGACGGCAAACACCGGCACCTCCGCACCCAGCAAGGAACACTCACCGCGCACCTGACCGAACACGCCCAACGAGTCACGGAGTTGCAGGCGCAACGCGACGAGCTCAACCAACGCCTGCAGCAGACGGAGCAACGCGTGGTGGAGGTGCGCCACACCACCGCGCAGCAGGCAGCGACGTGCCAACTCCTCGAGCAGCTCTGGCGTCGGCATGAAGGCTTCTCCGACGGCGTGAAGGCACTCCTGGACGCCCAGCATCCTGACATCGTGGGCGTCGTCGCTGATCTCCTGGATGTCGAGCCCGGGTGGGAGGTGGCCATTGAAGCGGCGTTGGGCGAACGGGCGCAGGCCGTGGTGGTGGAGCAGACGGCCTCGGCGTGGCGCGTGCTGCAGTGGTTGCGCGACCGCAACGCCGGACGCGCCCAGTTGCTGCCTCTGGATCACACCGTCCCTCCTGTGGCTGAGGCGACCACCTCAGCGATCACCGGACTGGTCGGGCCGGCGACGCGGGTGGTGAAGATTCGTGAGCCGCGCATTGCCACCCAGATCCGTCTGTGGCTCGCGCAGGTGTGGCTCGTCGAGCAGCTCGAGGCACTCCCCCAGTGGCCGCAGGACGTTGCGTGCGTGGTGGACCGCGCAGGAAACGTCTGGCAGGCAGGCGTGTTGACGGGTGGCAGCCACGCGGAGACGACAGGGGTCGTGGGTCGTCGGGCGCGACTGGAGACCGTCCAACGCCAACTCGCGACGCTGCAGGCACAGCAGACCGCCGAGGAGCACACGTTAGCCACGCTGACCTCCTCACGCACGGCGCTGACGGCGGAACTCGAGCAACGGAGTGCCGCCCTCCAAACCCTCCAGCGCGAACAGGCCACGCAGCAGGTGCTCGTCTCGCAGACAGCGGAGGAGTTGCAGCGCGTCACGACGGAGCGCGATGTGGTGCGCGTGGAACTCAGTGAGGTGGAGACGGAATATCGCGAGACAGCGCAGGCGCAGCAACAGCTCGCGGAGCAAATCACGGCGGCTGAGGCGGAACTTCAAGGCGCGGAAGCCGCGCTGGCCACCCACCAAGCGACGCTCACACAGCACACGGAGGCGCGCGAAGCGTTGGTGGTGGACTTGACGCGTCTGAAAGCCAACCGCGAGACGGTGACCGCCCGTCGGCAAACGCTGGAAGAGACGTTGCGCGACCTGCAGGCTCGACTGACAGAGTCACAACAAGCTCTGGCCACGCGCGAGAGCCAACTGCGTGAAGGCCAGACGCGGATCGAGCACCTGACGCGCGAACTGGAGGACCACCATCACGCCATTACCCAGTTGGAGGGCGACGTGCGTACCGTCGCTGCGGCGATTGAGGACGTGACGCACCAGGGAGACGCCCTGAAACAGCAGCTCGCGTCGTTGCATCCCGATCTCACGCGTGAACAGCAGGCGGTGGACGCGCTCCGCGATCAGCAACGGCAAGCAGAGGTGGCGTTGGCCGAGATGCAGTTTAAGGCGCAGGCGTTACGGGAGCGGATGCGCGATCACTACCAGTGCGATATCCCGGCGCTGGAGGGCCCGCCATCCGCCGAGCGGTTGGCGACGTTGCAGCCGATGCTGGCGACGCAGCGGGAGCGACTCGACGCGATGGGGCCGGTGAGTCTCGGCAGCCTTGCGGATCAAGAAGAGCTGTCGCAGCGGCTGACGTTTCTGACGACCCAACAGCAGGACTTGACGCAAGCGCAAGGCTCGCTCAAAGAGACAATTGCGAAGACGAACCGCGAGACGCGCAAGGCCTTCCTGGAGATCTTCGCGCGCATCCAGACCGAATTCCAATTGTTCTTTAAGTTGCTGTTTGGCGGCGGGGAAGCTGAGCTGATCCTGCTGGATCCCGAACAGGTGCTCGACTGTGGGATTGAAATCAACGCGCAGCCGCCAGGCAAAAAACTGCAATCCATCGGGCTCTTGTCAGGCGGTGAGCAGGCGATGACGGCGATTGCGCTCCTGTTTGCGCTGTTCAAAGTGCGGCCCTCGCCCTTCTGCATCCTGGATGAGATTGATGCACCGCTCGATGAATCGAATGTGGACCGATTCACCAAAGGCTTGGGGGGGTTTACTCAACTCTCCCAGTTCATCATCATCACCCACAACAAAAAGACGATCACGCGGGCTGATGTCATGTATGGCGTCACGATGGAAGAGGTCGGCGTTTCGAAGATCGTCTCCGTCAAGTTCGCTGAAGACACATCTCCAGCCGCGGCGTCCTCCGCGAAATAACCAATTTCGTTCGGCATCTCCTTGTACGTGACATAGTAAGTTCGTCCAACGCCCGCGTCTCGCGGCAGCGAACGGCGTTTCGTCTGACGTCAGACGATACGCTTCCACGTCGCCGTCGGACGTTCGACGCTAGACGAGACCTACCCTTACTGTATGTTAGAACGATGGTTCGTTGAGCGGCAGGTCTACGACGTTGGGATCGTGGTCGGAGATGCGCTCCGTGAGGTAGGCGTTCAGGGCATTGAGCGTGCGACCAAAGTGGGGGGCAAAGCGGTACGAGCCTCGACGATCCGTCGGGTGTTTCAGGTACGCCTTGACGAAGATCCAGTCGAGTCGGTACTTGCCCACGAGATGGGCGAGGGTGCGCTCTACGCGAAACGTCGTCCGGTACGCCCAGAAGTCTCGCTCATTCGAGTTCGAGAGTCTGCCGACATCGCCGGCTGAGCGCCTCCGATCGCCACGGAAGTCAAACGCTTCGCCGTCAGCAAATCGAAATCGCTCCAGCAAGCGAAACAGCTCCCCCGCGTAGTTGGGGGCCATGAGGGGCACGTGGGGCGCAGTGGGATTCTGGTAATTCTTCGTGACATTCGAGAGGAACCGCGCCGTGTTGATGAGTAGCGCCTGCGGCAGCAGATACTCCAGCGCACTGCTCAGCCAGAATTCCGGCGAGGACAGACTCCGCTGCACGACACGCGGGGTGGAGGTGGGACTGAGGTCCTGTGGCGCCGAGTTGAAATCCCCGGCGAGGATGACTGGATGTGGGATGTCCTTGATGTAGTGCGCAATCTCCGCCATCTGCGCTGCTCGCACTTCGGGCGTACACTTAATCTCGAGGTGCACGTTGATGATGGAGACGCGTTGCTCTGGGAGTTCCGGCACGGCGAGGTCTACGCGAAAGTAGGTGCGCCCGCCGACTTTAATTTCCCGATGTTGTCGCTCGAGGAATACCGTCATCGCCCCAAACCGTCGAAGTTTTTCCAAGAAGGACGTCTTCTGTTTCTCCTGCCAGTACCAGTCGTAGCCTTGCGTAAACAGGCGAAAGCCAACGACGGAGAGAATCGGATAGCGCGACAAGACCGCACAGCCAAATAGGCCCTTGTAGCGTGTGGGATCCACCGCGTAGTGGGCAGTCGCTTCCACGTCTGCGGTTCCCTCCTCAAATGGAATCGTCTCGGTACCGAGGAGCACCGGGTCTACTTCCACGTACTCGGGGAGATACGCGTAGTTCATCTGGAGGGCCTGGGCAAAGTCGCGCGCGGCATCGCGGTAACCGGAGCGTTTGACGCCGATGTCCATCTCTTGGAGGATGATCACATCCGCTGCCTCCAACAGCGCGCGCTCCGTCATGATCCGCTGATGTCGTCGTGAACCGGCAGCCGCTTTCTTCGGATCAATCCGTTGCGCAAATGCCTCCGCATCGCTGAACGCCTCGATCGCGGCAGCGATTTGGCGGGACTGTTCGATATTCCAACTCACCACGCGCAGCAACGGGCCCAGTTCAGGACTGGTGGGTTGGCGCGGGCGCGTGCCAGCGAGCGAGGCTTCGTTGCTGATGATGGGCGTCGTCCACAACGCCTCATACTTCTGGCGCAGGGCGCCGGTAGGATAGGGAGTGTCCGTCAGCTGTTTGAGTTCGGCAAACGTGAGGAACGCTGGGGCTTGGGACTCGAGGAGGGCGGGTGGTTGCGGTGCACTGTCGGCCACGGGCGGAGGGGGCGTGGCGCGCTCATGGGTGAGCCAGGTCAGCCACCCCAACAGGCCCAGCGCAACGAGGCACAGGAGCCAACGTCGCATCACCGATGACGTCACTGTGGGGTACAACGCCGATGGGACAACACGAGGGATTTAAAAGCGAGCGCCGGTACGAATCGCGATGCCCAGGTGCGGGCTATCGCTCGTCAGACCACACGGAATCCCCAGCCCGATCCAGGAATCCCACCGAGCGTCCGCCACGCGGTAGACCAGCCCCGGTGTGAGGAAGAATGCACTGTCACTGCGACGACGGTTGAGCTCAACCGTGTCGAAATGCTTGGCACTCAGTTCCACGTTCGCTTGGAGACGCCGGCCGAGGGGACGAACGACCCCCACCCCATACGTCAGCGTCCGCAGATCATGGCCCTTGCTGGTGGCGGTCTCGTTGAAGATGGAATCCGAGGGCTGAGCATGGTTGTCAAACGTCATTGCAAAACCCAGCGCGCCCACCACGCGATACGCGCCCAGTGATTTGCTGGAAGCGAGGAGCACATCCAGGCCGGTTTCTTGGCCGATGCCTTCGCTGTCGGCGCGTGAGGGGATGAGCACGCCGCTGCGCCACCGCACCGCGGGCAACCGTGGGGACTCCCGCACCACTTGATACGATATGCCCAGCAGGAGCCGCTCAAAATCGCCATCGTCGTTACGGTCCTTGAGATCCCCGTCACTGTACGTGTGCTGCCGGAAGGCCTGGTAGACGACTTCGGCCTCTGGCTGCAGGCGCTCGGTCAGCGCATGCTGCACCCGCCACGTCACGAGGTGCGTCTTGCGATGCTGGCTGCGCAGGCCTTGCTGAGTCTGGGCGGCGTTGAAGACGCGGGTAGTAAAATTCTCGCGCAAGAACAGGTAGTCCACATCCACCTGCGTGCGTACGGCAGTCGTGAGATGTCGCCCGGCGGGAAGTGTCAGCAGCACCTCCGGCTGCTGCGCGGCGAGCTGCTGGAGATGGCGGACGGCCTCCTCCATCGCCTGCTGACGGGCGGTGTCGCGGAGCACCTGCGCCTCCTCGACCGCCTGTTGGATGGCCTCCTCGCGCTGGGCGAGGACCAGGCGAGGTTCGTGGGAGGTGGCGCGCTGCGGTGTGATGGTGAGGAGCTCCAAGCGCGGGCGTCCAGCCAGTTGGGGGTGAGTCACATCCACAGCCGCCCACAGGAGCGAGGGCGACAGGAGGCTCACCCCTGCCCACCAGAGGTTCCACCACGTCCATCCACTGAGGCGTCCCACGGGTCGAGTCATAGAGCTACCTAGTATAGCGCAAAATGGTAAAAATCTGCAAAAAATGTTCGGTTGACAGATATGATGTAACATACTATTTTAGAATAGGTTATGTATTTTTACTGGTGGTGTGAGGGTTAGGCGAAGTGGTGGAGGAGGTCTGGGAGGCGATCCAGCAACAGGTGGGGGTGCTCAGCCTGCAAGGTGGCGCGATCGCACAGCCCGTAGGTGACGGCACACGTCACCAGCCCTGCCGCATGGCCGGCCTGGATGTCGTTCGGATGGTCGCCCACAATCGCGCTCTGCTGCGGCTCGGCGTTGAGCTGCTGGAGGGCCTTCAGGAGCGGCTCGGGATGTGGTTTTTTCTGCGCCGTGGACTCCCCGCCCAGCACCACGCGAAAGTAGGTGGCGATGCCCAGTCCCTCGAGGATGCGTCCCGTCACTTCCCGCGGCTTGTTCGTCACCACTGCCAGGGGTGTGGTCCGCAGCGCGTCCAGCACGGGGATCACCTCCGGATAGAGGTGGGTCGTCTCCAGGCAGTGCGCCCAGTAGTGCTCGCGAAACAGGCGCAGGCTCTCTCTGAGACGCTCGGGATCGTCAGTCCCAATCGCGCGCGTGAGCAGCAGCTTCATCCCGTCGCCGACGAAGGTGACCACCTCGTCGTGGCGACGCGCCGGTAGCCCTAACTGTGTCAGGGTCCAGTTGACCGACGTGGTGATGTCCTGCGCAGAGTCCACGAGTGTTCCATCCAGATCGAAGAGTATTGCGTGCACTTGTCGTCGGCTCATCCGCGCCGTCATCCTTGCGTGAGGCTCCCGATCCTATAACTGCCTTCTGGCCGCTGAGTGCTCCAGGAGCGTTTTCGCCAAGGCGAGGGCTTCGTCTTTTGTCGTTACCGTGCGTTCGACTTGGGCCTCGGCAATGGCCTGTAACAATTCGCCGACGGTGGGGCCTGCAGGCAAGCGCAACTCGCGCATGAGATCGTGGCCTGTCACGAGTCGTGGAGGGCTGACCGTTTCTTCCGGCGCGATGAAGTACGCTGACAACAACTGCTCGATGATGGCTTGCTGGTGCGGGAGTTCATCGGCGGATACTCGTGGTCCTTTTGTCGCGAGGCGATCGGCCATCCAGACGAGGAGAATGCCTGGACCCTCATCACCGGTATCCCGAAAGAACCGGAAGACGGCCCGTTTGGTGATCGCCGACTCGCGGGAGAGGTGGCCCGGCCGCAGATGCGCCGTGATGTGGCGGACGATCGCGGTCTCCTCGCGACTGGAGAGTTTGAGGCGCTTGGCAATCCCTCGCGCCATCGTCGCCCCCACGTGCTCGTGCCCAGTAAACCGGAGCCGGCCGGTGGCATCCACGGTGCGTGTGGTTGGTTTGCCGATGTCGTGCAGGAGGGCGATGAGTTTTAAGAGGGCTTGTCGAGAACGATCACCCGCCAGACAGGTGTCCAGATACGGCTGGAACACGGGACGCAGCGTCGCTGTGTAGAACGCCGCTGTCAGCGTGTGCTCCAACTGTGCGACGGTCTCGAGGGAGTGCTCCCAGACATCCAGATGATGATACGGCCCCTGATCCGTTTGGCGGCACGGATCCACTTCAGGCCACAAGACGCTCAGCGCCCCGAGGACATCGAGCGCGCGCAGCGAGTCACTCGCGTGGGGGGTCGAGAGCAGCTTGAAGAGTTCCATCGTAATGCGTTCTCCAGCGATGCGGGACAAGCCGCCCACCCCTTCACGCATGAGGGCGCGCGTCGGCTCCTCGAGTTGCCAGCCGTAGTGCGCCGCCAACCGAAAGCCGCGCAAGATGCGCACCGGATCGTCGTGGAATGCCGTCGGCGAGACCGCGCGTAAGCGACCACGCTCCACATCGTGCCGTCCGTTGAGCGGATCCACGAGAGCCGCGTGCCACGACGACTGGAGGGCGGCCTCGAGGGGCAGCGCCATCGCGTTGACGGTAAAGTCGCGCTTCCGCAGATCCTCATCGAGCGTGGGCGCGCGAAAGTCGTTGACGTCGCACTCCACGCGGTCCGGTCCATGGCCGATGACGACGCGCACCGCCCCCAACGGCTCATCCAAAACGACGAGGGCTCCGTGGAGCTCGCTAGCCAGCGCCTGGGCCAGTGGTTTCGCCCCGCGCGGGACGGCCACATCCACGTTGAGTGGATGGCTGACACGCTGCGCCAGGTGGTCCCGCAGGACCCCACCCACGAGATAGACGGAGAGCCCCCGGACCTGCGCCAGACGCGCAAGGGTCGTCAGAACCGCTTGACAAGATGACGGAAGATTCGCTAGCATAGTAGGAGGAGCTCACGACGATGCCACGACGCACGACCAACGACGACCGTATCTTCGAAATCCAGTTTTTTGAGCGCCTCGTGGAGCGGCATCCGGCGTTTGTCGAGCCGCTCATCCAACTGGGCGAGCTCTACACGCGCACCGGCCGCTACACCGATGGCCTGCAGATTGACCGGCGCTTGACGAAACTGCGGCCGCGCGATCCGATCACGTGGTACAACCTGGCCTGTAGCTACTCGCTCGTCGGGCAATTTGCGTATGCCTTGCGGGCGCTCAAGAAAGCGATCCAACTGGGCTACGAGGACTGGGCGTTCCTCCAGCGCGATCCGGATCTGGCGCCGCTGCGACGCGCCCCTGCGTTCCAACATTTTCTCGCCAAAGCCCGCGCGGCGCGGTAATCATCCCCTCTTCCGAATCACATAGCGGTGACAGCCGTCTGCGACACGGTGCTCGACGATGCGGTGTCCTGTCAGACGGCACCAGCTCGGCAGGTCCTGCGTGATGACTTCGTCGTCGGCGATCACTTCAAGCAGCGCGCCGACCGGCAGGGTCGCCAGTTTCCGCGCCGTCAAGTAAATCGGCACCGGACATAACAGGCCCAGGCAGTCGAGGGTCATGGGTGCCGTCGTGGCAGACATCGCAGTTTTCGTTTAGCGTCCAGCGTGTGGCGGCAGCGAACAGGCGTTTCGTGCAGCGTCCAGCGTCGGACGTAGAACGCAAGACGCCAGACGATACGTTTCCTCGCTGCCGCTGAACGCCTGACGCTGAACTGGTCTCACGTCCCGAAATACGACGGCTCGTTTCCCGGCGTCCACTTGATATTGCAGCCGAGGCTCGGTTTCTGGTCACGAGTCACGGGTCGGCCAGCCAGCACTGCATCCAGTGCAGCACGCAGGTCGCGGCCCGTCACCGGTTTGCCACTGTCAGGACGACTGTCGTCGAGCTGGCCGCGGTAGACGAGTCGCCGTTGGGCATCGAACAGAAAAAAATCCGGCGTGCAGGCGGCGGTGTACGCCTTGGCCACGTCCTGCGTTGCATCGTAGCAGATGGAAAACGTGAAGCCCTCCTCCTGCGCCATGGCCTTCAGGCGCGCGGGCGCATCGTCGGGATGCGTGGTCGTGTCGTTCGAGCTGATCGCGACGATGCCGACGGATTGTGTGGCATAGTCGCGGCCCAATCGCGCGAGCTCTCGTTTGACGTGTTGCACGTAGGGACAGTGCCGGCAGAGAAACATGACGAGGAGCGCCTGCTTCCCCGCAAACGTCTCCAGCGAAATCGTTGTGCCCGAGATCACGTCCGGCAGGGCAAACGCCGGCGCCTGTGTCCCTAGTGACAACATGGTCGAGGCTGTTAACGCCATCGCGTGTTTCCTCCTATCATCTCATCTATCCTTTCAACACCGTCGTCCAGCGTCCCGCGTCCGGCGGCAACGGACGGCGTTTCGTCCGACGTCTGACGTGAGACGTGGGACGTTACGTGGACCGTTGCCCCCAGACGCTTGACGCAAAACGCACGCGGCCCTCTGCCCTCTGCACTCTCCATTCTGAACTCGGCTGTTTACTCTCTCCGCTCCTTCCCCGCCCACAGCCCCCGCTGCGCCTCGCGCGCTTCCTTCGCGAGCGCGCGAAACTCCTCGGCGTACCGGTCATTCGGTCGAATCACCATCACCTCACCATACCCCTGCTGCAACAGGGCGGCGTTGACGAACGTGTCGCCGACGTAGACGTACGCCAAGAGCCGGCCGTACCGATCGCGCGGCTGCGCATCGTATTCCAGGCGCACCGACTTCCCCTCGACGAGCTCGCGGTTGAAGGTGGTGGCCTCCTGCCCAAACGGCTCCTGCGCAGCCACCCACGTACCGCCGTGCCGCCTGCGCGTCTCCGGCGTGTCCACACCGACGTAGCGCACCAACTGGCCTGAGACGAGTTTGACGGTATCTCCGTCAATCACCTTCGCGACGAGTGCCTCGGAGGGCAGTGGCGCTGGGCGTGCGACCAGCCACGTACCCAGCAGCACCACCAGCAACCCGGCCCAGCGCAGCGACCGCGGCAGGGGCAGGCGTGGCCAGGGGGTGGCGCGGGAACGCAGCCGTGGCTTTCGTGAGAATGTCTCAGGCACCAACATCGTGCGCGCGTCTCCTCCGTCGCTGTGGTATTATAGCATCCTTTAGGGGGTGGGATGGAATGCGAAGGCAACGGTGCCTTCTACCGGGTCTCCTCGCAAGTCTGCTGGCTGCTGCGCCGACACTCCTGGCAGCCAGGTCAATCGTAACTCATTCCAATACAATAAGTTCCAACGTATATGCTATACTTAGGTCGGTAAGTCAAGAGCTCTCGATAAAGGCAAACCACGGGAAACCGTGGGACGCAAAGCTATGGGTCTACGACCCTGACGGGTCACGATCGCCAGGCTGCCGAAAGAGTAGAGAGGTTCAGCAAGGCCTCTTATCTGACGCCAATTATCGAGAGATGACCTCGATGATTGGCGTTTTGCTCTTTGGCAGCCACCAGACCCTGACGCAGGAGGAATCGGTGAAGGTTCCTGCTCGGCTGGTGAGCTGCGTAGTTGGTATGACCGCGCTGTGGGGTATGGGCTCTCACGAGGCCCTGCAGGCGGACCCACTCGCAGAACTCTCCGCAACCTATGCAACGCCAGAGGCCGTCGCGCGGTTCCTGCAGACGCAGGTGCGCTATCACCACGATCGCCAGCTCTTTGGGCGCAACGAGTACTGGCAAACGCCTGAGGAACTCCTGGCACGGAAGGCGGGCGACTGCGAGGACTACGCGCTGTTAGCCGTGGAGCTATTGCGACGGCAAGGCATCGAGGCGCAGGTCGTCAGCGTCTTTGGCGAGGGCTATGCGCACACGGTCTGCGTCTTCCGCGATGGCGGCCGTTACCACCTCATCAATTTGGGTGAGCTCGTGCGGCTCAACGCCCGCACGCTCGAAGAGGTGGCGAGCTACCTCAATCCCTCCTGGACACTGGCCGGCGTGATGGACCAGCTCGGCACGATCGGCCAACTCCGCACCGAGCTGGTGAACGCCCATCCGGCGCCGCGCGCCACGCCGGCTCGGCACGGCGGCTTCGTCACCGCCTCCTCGTTCTAACTTTAGCCTCCTGGTCCTTTCTGATAGCAACTAAACGGAACGACGAGAAAACCCCTGTCAGCACGAGCATGCTGACA